>ENA-UOWJ01000024-UOWJ01000024.1-bioreactor-metagenome-genome-assembly--contig:-NODE-24-length-175860-cov-19.057086_pt1 | contig 175860 bp, 159 predicted proteins | sample MGYA00238156_ERZ761611 | MGnify/ENA primary metagenome ERZ761611 (study PRJEB28900, sample SAMN06268034) | bioreactor metagenome | isolation source: Joint BioEnergy Institute, California, USA...
TCGTCTCGACCGTGCAGCCGAAGTAAGCAATGCCGAGCATTGCGGTGAGGCTGCAACGAGCGACGGAGTCGTCTCGACCGTGCAGCCGAAGTAAGCAATGCCGAGCATTGCGGTGAGGCTGCAACGAGCGACGGAGTCGTCTCGACCGTGCAGCCGAAGTAAGCAATGCCGAGCATTGCGGTGAGGCTGCACTAAAAAAGGTCCGGGACGCAATCGCATCATAATGAGGTGAAGATCGGGAATGGGGGAACAACGGTCCGGTTCGGCCAGGCGGGGAGCTCGATTCCTTCTGTGGGGGATGTTCGGCCTGTCGCTGGGCAAAGCGGCGGCGGGCTGGCTGACGGGAAGCAAGGCGCTGCTTGCCGACGCATGCCATTCCGCCGCCGACTTCGCCGGCGCGGCGGCTGCGCATTGGGGCGGCCGCCAGATGAAATCGGGCCCGCTTGCGGCCGGCGGAAAGACGCAGGCGGAAGCGGCGGCTTCGACGCTTCTCTCGGTCGTGTTTCTCGTCGGCGGCCTGGAGATGGCGCTGTCGTCGCTGCGAACCGTTGCCGGGGGCGTGTATGAAGCGCCGGGCTGGGGGGCGGTCGCCATGATCGCCGCCGGCATGGCGGCCCGCGAATTGATCGCCCTGTACCGCAGAAAGCAGAACCATCGGCTCGGTGTCCGTCAAGACCCGCTGCGGGGAGCGGATCCGCGGTCGGACATCTTTGCCTCGCTGACCGCGCTGGTCGGAACCGTCGGGGCGATGATGGGAGAATGGCTGGATATGCCCATTCTGTACGTGCTGGACCCCGCCGCGGGCATCGTCATCTCCGTGTTCGTGCTGCGGATGGGCTATCGGATGCTGGTCGCGGCGATCCGGCTGTCCGAAGTGCGGGCGGTGAACGAATGGGACGCCCAATCGCTGCTCGAGGCCGTCCAGAAAATCGAAGGCGTCGTCGCGGTCGATGAGCTTCATGCGCGAGAGCATGGCCACTACGTGATCGTCGACGTCGTCATCCGGGTCAATCCGCGCATCACCGTGTACGAGGGCCACGACATCGCCCAGCGGGTAAGGCGGCAGCTGACCAAGCGCTTCCTGCACGTTGCCGAAGCTTGCGTTCAGGTGCAGCCGTACGATCCGGGTTACCCTTACAAGACGAATCACGTGGAGGAAGATATGCCGACGTTGCTGCAGTAGGCATGGCTTCCTGCGATTGCACATTCCGAGCCGACTTCGTCGCTCGGTTGCCGAGCGCAATCGCACCGCAATGCACAGCATTGCTTCCTGCGATTGCACATTCCGAGCCGACTTCGTCGCTCGGTTGCGCACTCTCCGCCGTATGACGGCGGAGTTGCTGTTTACGGCCGTTTTGGCGGCATACGGGCTGAAGGAGGTTTGCATCGCATGCGCAGCCGTTACCGCTGGGAATGCGCCGAAGCCGACGAGCGGCTGGCTGCGGAGCTGGCCGCTTCGTTCGGGCTGCCCAAGCTGCTGGCCCGCCTGCTGGCGGCGCGCGGGTGGACCCGGGAAGAAGATGTGCGGCGAATGCTGGACGATGAGGGCGGTTCGTTCCACGATCCGTTTCAGATGAAAGGAATGGCCGAAGCCGCGGAGCGGATCTTGAAAGCGGTCCGCGACGGGGAGCGAATCCGCGTCTTCGGCGATTACGACGCCGACGGCGTGACGTCGACGGCGCTGATGTCCCGTTTGCTCGGCCGGCTCGGCGCCAGCTTCGACACCTATATCCCGCATCGGAGCCGGGAAGGCTACGGGCTCAGCGAGGCCGCCGTCGACGATGCGGCGGCGGCCGGCGCCAGTCTGATCGTCACGGTGGACAACGGCATCAGCGCGGTCGGCCCGATCGCCTACGCCCGCGAGAAAGGCGTCGACGTCGTCGTCACCGACCACCACGAGCCGCCTCCCCGGCTTCCCGAAGCTTTGGCGCTGGTCAATCCGAAGCAGGCCGATTGCCCCTATCCGTTCAAAGGCTTGTCCGGGGCGGGCGTCGCCTTCAAGCTGGCGCACGCGCTGCTGGGAGAGCCGGACTTGGCGCTGACCGAGCTTGCCTGCATCGGCACGGTCGCGGACTTGATGCCGCTGCTGGACGAGAACCGGGCGATCGTCCGGCACGGGCTGGAGCGGATGCGCCGCAGCCCGTCTCCAGGCGTGCGGGCGCTTGCCGCCGTATCCGGCTTCAAGCCGTCGGAAATGACCAGCGGCCGCATCGCTTTCTTTCTCGCTCCGCGGCTCAATGCGGGCGGCCGGCTGGAGAGCGCGGACGGAGCGGCGGCGCTGCTTCTGTCGACGAACGACGATGAGGCGGACCGGCAGGCGGAGCAGTTGGACCTGCTCAACCGGGAAAGACAGCTTCAGGTCGAGCGGACGGTGGAAGAAGCGGAAGCGCTGCTCCGCAAGCGGATGGAGGATGCGGGAACGACCGACCCGCCGAATGTCATCGTGCTCGCAGGCGACGGGTGGAACGCGGGCATTGCCGGGCTGGTCGCGTCCAAATTGGTCGAACGCTATTATCGGCCGGCCGTCGTGCTCGCACGAGATCCGGATACCGGCAAATGCAAAGGCTCCGCCCGTTCGATCGAAGGCTTCGACCTGTACGCGGCTCTGTCCGCTTGCGCGGAGCTGATGGATCATTTCGGAGGGCACCAGGCGGCGGCCGGATTGACGATCGATTCGGAGCGGGTGAAGGAGCTGGAGCAGGCGCTCGGCCGGCTGGCGGCGGAATGGCTGCTTCCGGAAGACTGGATTCCGAAGAAAAAGGCGGATTTGGTCGGAACCATTGCCGAAATGACGCCGGACGCCGTAAGTCAACTGGAACGGCTGGAGCCGTTCGGCCAAGGGAATCCGGTTCCGCGCTTCGTGATCCGCGGCGCAACCGTAGCCGAAGGAAGGGCGATCGGCAAACAAAACCGCCATCTTCGCCTCCTCTTGGAACAGGGCGGCCGCCGTCTCGAAGCGGTCGGGTTCGGCTTCGGCAGCGATGCCGACCGCCTGCCCCCGGGAGCCGTCGTCGACGTGCTCGGCGAGCTGTCGGTCAACGAATGGAACGGCAGCCGCCGCGTGCAGATGACGATCCGCGACTGGCGCTATGCCGGGGTGCAGATCGCGGACCGGCGGTCCGACCGGACGAATATCCGGCATCGTCTGGAGGCGCTCGCCGCCGGCGGCGAACGCTGCCTGATCATAGGCACGGCTCCGGCGATGAACGCCGTCCGGGAATGGTTCCGCGATCGGGAACAGACGGCCGATTTCCTCTATACATACGGCACATACGGCGAGCTGCCGCCGTGGACCGGCGGCGGGGAAAGCCCGGATTCGGGAGCCGCCCGCGCGGAAACCGCTTCGGCCGCACAGTCGGACGCCCATGCCGCCGCAGGATGGAACCGCCTGATCCTATGCGGCCTTCCCGAAACGTCGGAACAATGCGAGCGTTTGAAAAAATGGCTTTCCGGAGCAAGCTGCGCCGACTGGATTGAAGTGTGGTCCTGGGCAGAGGACCGGGTTTCGGAGGGAATGCCGGAATCCGGCAAGCGGCATCCTTTTCCGAGCCGGGAACATTTCGCCGAAGTTTATTCCTTGTTCCGGAAGCAGGGCGAATGGACGGACGGCCCCGACGGCTTCCTGCGCTCCGTCTCGGAAAGGACCGGCTGGCCGCTCGCCTCCATCCGGATGATGCGGGAAGTGTTCGAAGAACTCGGGTTTCTCAAGGTGGAAAGAGCCAAAGTTACGATCGTTCCCTCGCCGGCCAAACGCGACCTGGAGCAATCGGTCCGCTACCGGCGGGCCCGGGAAAAAGCCGGCGAATTTCCCGATTGGTCCCGGATGACGACCGCCGAACTGAGAAGCTGGCTGCTGTCGTGCATCGCCGTCCGTTCATAGCCAGCGGAACGTAACCGGTGTATAATCATTGTCGGATAGGCATTCGAAAGGGGCAACCGTCACATGGACTTTAAGGAATATATTCGCGTCATTCCGGATTTTCCCCAGCCGGGTATCCGGTTTAAGGATATTACAACGCTGCTGAAAAGGGGCGACGTATACCGCGCGGCGATCGAGACGATCCGAAAGAGCGTCGCGGACAAATCGATCGACCTCGTCGCCGGGCCGGAAGCGCGCGGTTTCGTGATCGGGGCTCCTCTCGCTCTGGCGCTCGGCGTCGGCTTCGTGCCGATCCGCAAAAGCGGAAAGCTGCCGGGCGAAACGGTGGAAGCCGGTTACGACCTGGAATACGGCAAGGATAAGCTGGCCATCCACAAAGATGCGATCGAGCCGGGACAGCGGGTGCTGATTGCCGACGATCTGCTGGCGACCGGCGGGACCATCAGCACGACGATTCATTTGGTTCGCCAATTGGGCGGGGAGATCGTCGGGGCGGCTTTTCTGATCGAGCTCGGCTATTTGAACGGGAGAGAAAAGCTCGCAGGTTTGGACGTCTTCTCGCTCGTGACGTATTGACGCATTGCACGGCGATGCGCCGAAGAACCGCTACGTGGCCGCGGCTTTTCGTCCCGCTGCGATTCTGACCGGCGGGAACATCAGCCAATGCGGCCCGACGATTCGCACATCGACCGCGCCGAGACGTTCGAACGCATCCGCATACTCCCGCACATGCTGAAAATCCAGAACGGCGAAGCGGCCGCCGTCCTTCAGCACGCGCATGATCTCGCGGATCGCCCGCTCCCGCTCCTCGGCGCCGGGGATGTTGTGAAGGGCCAGGCTGGAAACGACGACGTCGAATTCGCCATCCGCAAACGGCATGCTCCTCGCATCGCCGTCCACGATTTCCACCCGATCGGCCACGCCTTCCATATCAGCGTTTCTCCGCGTCGCTTCGGGGCCGTTCCCCGACTGGTCGCGCTTGTTCCATATGTCGATGCCGACCGCATGACCTCCCGCCGCAAGCCTGCGGGCCGCCGCATGAAGCACCAGCCCGCGGCCGCATCCGACATCCAGAACCTTCTCGTCGCCGCGAAGCGCAACCAGATCCAATAGCCTCTCCCGCTCGCGAAACTTGCCGACTTTGCTGCTCCAAACCATGTACAAGGCTTCGCCTTCAACGACCAGAAAGGAAACCGCGCACACGACGCCGAGCGCGATCCCCAGCCATTGCAGCCGTCCTGCAAAAGCGAGAAAAGCCGCGACGCCGACCAGGAGAAATCCGGCTCCGATCAGGGCCAGGTTGCGTACGACGCCAGGCGCGTCGATGCCGTAGTTTCCCCGCCGCTGTTGAAGTTGTCCCATGCCAACACCTCCGGACACGATTCGAACGAACCATGAAATCGATTCGCAATTGGCTTTCCTTTCCTTGAATATACGGGATTTGGAAGCGAATATCCTGCGGCGCCGGAACGAACCTTGCATCGGTCTGCAGACGGAGGAAGCGCAGGCGGGCTTCCGCCGTCCGATTGAAATATGAATAAATCGAACTCCTTCGACAAAACCTTTGTTCAACGCGACTTGACGTTTGAAGGAGGTTTTGTTATCAAACCGCTGATCGTCATAACAGCTCTGCTGCTCGTTGCGGGCTGCACGGGCAATCATCCGGCCGACAAGAAAGCTGCTCCCCAACCATCAAAGGTTCGACCTTATGTTCGCCATTCCGCTTCAACGTCAACCTTAACGCAAGCATCGTCCATATCTGCGAAAGGTGCCTCTGCGAAAGGTGCCGGCCAATCGTCGATCGGGATGAAACAGGCGCCCGGAGATCCGCAGCTGAACGCCGACCCGTCCCAATTTGCGCAGCAAGTATTGGAACTGGTCAATCAGGCAAGAATGAATGCGGGCTTGCAGCCGCTTAATGAAAACCGAAGACTCGCCAACATGGCGATGGCCAAAGCGCAGGATATGTACAACAACCATTATTTCGATCATCAGTCGCCGACCTACGGATCCCCGTTCGATATGATGAAGGCGTTCGGAATCACCTACAGCACGGCGGGAGAAAACATCGCCCAAGGCCAGACAAGCCCGACGGAAGTGATGAACCAATGGATGAGCAGTCCCGGGCATCGCGCCAACATCCTGAACGGCAGCTATACGCAGATCGGAGTCGCTTACTATAACGGCGAATGGGTTCAAGAATTTATCGGCTAGCGCGCGAAACCCCGGCTTCGAAGCAAGAAGCCGGGGTTTGTCGTTGTTGCCGCGCGGACGGCAAGATTATCGCCAGGTCCGGTCGATCGTGCCGCCGCCAAGGCAGCGCTCGCCGTCGTAGAAGACGACGGCTTGTCCGGGCGTGACCGCTTTCTGCGGCTCGTCGAAGTCGACCCGCCAGCGGCCGTCTGTACCGGGCGTGACGGTGACCCCTTGATCGGGCTGGCGGTAGCGGAATTTGGCGGTGCAGCGGATCGGCCCGTCCGGCGCCGCCGGCGAAATCCAGTTTACGTCGACGGCCTCGAGGCCGGCCGAATACAGGCTCGGGTGGCGCTCCCCCTGCACGACGTACAGCACGTTGCGCTCCAAATCTTTTTCCGCCACGAACCAGGGTTCTCCCGTCCCCGAGCCGCCGATGCCGAGACCTTGCCGCTGGCCGAGCGTATAATACATCAGTCCGTCGTGCCGGCCCTTCTTCTCGCCGGTCGACAGATCGACCATATCGCCCGGCTGGGCGGGCAAGTATTGGCTTAAAAATTGCTTGAAATTCCGCTCGCCGATGAAGCAGACGCCGGTACTGTCCTTTTTGCGGGCGGTGGCCAGGCCGGCTTCCTCGGCGATGCGCCTTACTTCCGGCTTGGTCAGGTGCCCGATCGGAAACATCGTCCGCGACAGCTGCTCCTGGTTCAGCGCGTGCAGAAAATACGTCTGGTCCTTGTTGCCGTCGGCTCCCCGCAGCAGCCGGAATTCGCCGTCCGCCTGCGCCACGCGGGCGTAATGGCCGGTCGCGATGGCGTCGGCCCCGAGATCGAGCGCCTTCCGCAGAAAATCCCCGAATTTGATCTCCCGGTTGCACATGACGTCCGGGTTCGGCGTGCGGCCGCGGCGATACTCCTCCAGAAAATAGGCGAACACTTTGTCGCGGTACGCTTCTTCGAAGTTGACCGTATAATAGGGGATGCCGATCTGCCCGCACACCCGGCGCACGTCTTCGGCGTCCAGATCCGCCGTGCAAACGCCGTTCTCGTCGGTTTCATCCCAATTTTTCATAAATACGCCGATGACGTCGAACCCTTGCCTTTTGAGCAGGAGAGCCGTCACCGAAGAGTCGACGCCTCCGGACATGCCGACGACGACACGGACGGAAGCGGGATGCGCATAGCGTGGATCCGTCATCGATCATTCGCTCCTTCACTCGATTCCTTCCATTTTAGCACATGAAACGGGCCTGTTCACGCGCCTGACGATTACAAGTTCAACAGAATGTCAAGTTTGTTTGACCACGGAGGTCCATTTTATGATAACATAGATACGATATGGAGATTCTTATCCATTGTAAACCCTGCCGACCGGTCTTCGGCGCGGGGATGGCGCGGATAACGCGGATATAGAGAAACGAGGTGTTTCTTTGAAGATTTCGACCAAAGGCCGTTACGGCTTGACCATTATGATGGAACTTGCGTCCAAATACGGCGAAGGTCCGATTTCATTGAAAAGCATTGCGGAAAAAAACGGTCTTTCCGAGCATTATCTGGAGCAGCTCATCGCTCCGCTTCGCAATGCCGGGCTCGTCAAAAGCGTGCGGGGAGCTTACGGCGGTTATGTGCTGTCCAAGGAGCCGCAGAGCATTACGTCCGGCGACGTCATCCGCATTCTGGAAGGTCCGATCAGTCCGGTCGATTTTGCCGAGGAGGACGATCCGGCGAAGCGCGATCTTTGGCTTCGAATCCGCGACAGCATCGCCAACGTGCTCGACTCGACGACGCTGTCCGACCTGATCGACTACAAGGACGACGGGCATAACGAAAACTACATGTTCTACATTTGAACCGGGTGACGACCGATGAAGGCGATCTATCTGGATCACGCCGCCACGACCCCGATGCGGCCGGAGGCGCTGGAAGCTTATGCGGCCGCCGCCCGCCGGGGCCCGGGCAACCCGTCCAGCCTGCACGCCTACGGCCGCGAAGCCCGCTCCGTCGTAACCGGAGCGCGCGACCGTCTGGCCGCCGCGCTCGGCTGCCGGCCGGAGGAACTGGTGTTCACGTCCGGCGGCACGGAGAGCGACAACGCCGCGCTGTACGGTGCGGCTTGGGCGCAAAGGCTGAAGACGGGCCGCACCGGCGTCGTCACGACCGCCGTGGAGCATCACGCCGTGCTGAAAGCTTGCCGGAAGCTGGAAGAGGAAGGGTTCGCGCTGACGGTGCTGCCGGCGGACGGCGACGGGCGGGTATCGACCGCCGACGCCGAGTCGGCGATCGACGGGAATACCGCGGTCGTCAGCGTGATGTTCGGCAACAACGAGGTCGGCACGCTGCAGCCGGTGGCCGAAATCGGCGAGCTTGCCGCCGCCCGCGGCGCCTTGATGCATACGGACGCCGTGCAGGCGCTGGGTTACGTCGATCTTCGCCTGGACAGGCTCCCCGTCGATTTCGCCAGCTTCTCGGCCCACAAATTGGGCGGTCCGCAAGGGGTCGGCGCGCTGTATATCCGGCAAGGGGCGCCGTTTAGGCCGCTCTTGGCGGGCGGCTCCCAGGAGCGGGGCCGCCGCGCGGGCACCGAGAACGTCGCCGGCATCGCCGCCTTCGCGGCGGCGGCGGAAGCGGCCGCATCCGCCCGGGAAGAAGCCGGCCTCCATGCCGCCCGCATGCGCGAGCGGCTGCTGGAAGGGCTGACCGCCAGGCTCGGGCCGGACGGCGTCCTCGTCAACGGGAATCCCGCCCGCGGCTTGCCGCATATTTTGAACGTCAGCTTTCCCGGCATTTCGGCGGATACGATGCTGATGAATCTCGATCTGGCCGGCGTCGCCGCCTCCAGCGGCTCGGCCTGCACGTCCGGCTCGCTGCAGCCGTCGCACGTGCTTGCCGCAATGGGGCTACCCGCGGAACGCATCCGTTCCGCCGTCCGATTCAGCTTCGGTTTGGGCAATACTATCGAAGAGGCGGACGAAGCGGTGAAAATAATTGCAACCATTGCGGCGCGTTTGCGTAATAAATAAGCAGGGCGCCCTTCAACGGAGGTGCCTGGGTGCTGCTTCAAGCGCAGAACGTGATCGGACTGCCGGCGCTGCTGCCAAACGGCCGGTCGGTCGGTCGCGTGGAAGACGTGTGGTTTGACGAATTTTGGCATTTGGCCGGGATCGTTCTGGAGACCGGCTTCCGGCTTAGGCGCGACGCCCGCGTCGTCGAAACGGAGAACGTCCTGGAATGGGGCGACGACGCCCTGATGATCCGCAGCCGGGAAGCCGTCGTTTCCCGGCCGAAAAATCAGCTGTTCCGCACGTTCCACTCCGGCGTCATCCAGCTGAAGGAAATGCCGGTGTATACGGAGGATGGACAAGAACTAGGCCGCGTTTCCGACGTTTATTTTCGCCCCCAGGCGGGTACACCATTGATAGGCTATGAGTTGACCGACGGTTTCCTTGCGGATGTGCTCGAGGGCCGGCGCCGGCTGTTTCTGCCGGACGGGCCCGATCAGATCACGCTGGGCGAGGACGCCATTCTGGTGCCCGTCTCCTTCGGGCGGATACTGGAGAGAGACCATACGGGGAAAGAGACAGGTGAAGATCGATGATGAGATGCCCGAACTGCAATTCCAAAGATATCGGCAAAATCGGCTCGCACCAATATTATTGCTGGAGCTGTTTTATCGAACTGACGGTGAACGGCGACAAAATGTCCGTGTATCAGGTGGAGGAGGACGGCACGCTCAGCTCTCTCGACGATTTGTTCTTCGAGGAGCCGCTGCCCCCTCAGATGCATGCCAACGGCATGTGACGCCGGGCGCTGTCGTGCAGCCGCACCGCGTCGCCCGGCGCCGCCGCCGCATGCGATCGCGTGGTCTTTCAGACGCCGCCCGGTTAAGGCCGCTTGCCGGCCGGGAAATGCCCCGACTGCATTCGCAGCAGCCGGGGCATTTTTGTGTGTTTAAGCTTGGGGACAAGTACATATACTGGAACAATAGCGCATAGCGATCGGTTTATGCAAGCGGGCGAAGAGGAGGAGGGCCCGATGAACCGTTTGTTGCAAAACCGGCTTCTGGCATGGCTCGTATACGCGATCTTGTTCCTTTTGTTTCTGTACCTGATCACGCTGGTCCGCCCGATGCTGATGTCCGTATGGGGATTCCTGAAGGCGGTGCTGGCGCCGTTTCTGGTCGCGATGATCATCGCCTACGTGCTGAATCCCGTCGTCAGTCTGCTGCATAACCGCAAAGTGCCGCGCACGATCGCCGTGCTGCTCATCTACGCCGTCTTCATCTTCTGCTGCGTCGTCATCCTGATGAATCTCATTCCGATGCTGGTCGTGCAAGTCGGGGAGCTGGGCGAGCGCATCCCGGAACTTACGATGCGGGCGCAAAGCCTGATGGACCATTTCAACAACAACGACGTGCTGCCGGAGAGCGTCCGAAACGGCATCAACCGCTCCATCGCCGGCTTCGAGAAGCAAATATCCGAACGGATCGCCGAGTTCGCGAACAATATCGACGAGATGGCCAACTTCTTTTTCCTGGCGACGATCGTGCCGTTTCTCGCTTTCTACATCCTGAAAGACATCAACGTGTTCGAGCGGGCGGTCATGCACTACGTTCCCAGATCCCGGAGAAAAGCCGTCGTCCGGCTGCTCAAGGATATCGACGCCGCGCTCGGCAGCTACATCCGCGGACAGTTCCTCGTCTCGCTGTGCGTCGGCGTGCTGGCCTACATCGGGTACGTGCTGATCGGCATGCCGTTTCCTCTGCTGATGGCGGCGTTCGTGGCCCTATTCGACATCATCCCGTACCTGGGGCCCTTTTTCGGGGCGCTGCCGGCGATGGTCGTGGCGTCCACTCTGTCGTGGAGGCTGGTGCTGCTCGTCATCGTGGTCAACGTCATCTGTCAGAACCTCGAAGGCAACGTCATCAGTCCCCAGGTGGTCGGCCGCTCGATGCGGCTGCATCCGCTGACGATCATTCTGGTTTTGCTGGTGGGAGGCGAGCTGTGCGGCGTCGTCGGCATGATTTTGGCGGTGCCGGTGTACGCTGCGCTCAGGGTGGTCGTTCAGCATCTGTTTGCCTACTATATTCGGAGAAAAACCGTTTGACAGCGCCAAAATTCGTTGACTATAATCAATAACAGGGCTCGTATCGCCGCGCCGGCAGCAGGCGCCGTCCAGGCGTCAGGCATCGGCGGGCGGCACACGCGAAAGTCGGTCGTCCCTGAACGTTCAGGGACGTTTTTTATTTCCGCAGGTCTCGAGGAGGATCCAGATCAGATGAAACCGTTGAAAGCCGCAGAAATCCGTGCGAAATGGCTGGCTTTTTTTGAAAGCAAGGGACATCGCATCGAGCCGAGCGCTTCGCTCGTCCCGGTGAACGATCCGTCCCTCCTGTGGATCAACGCGGGGATGGCGCCGCTGAAAGCCTATTTCGACGGCCGGGTGAAGCCGGACAATCCGCGCATCGCCAATTCGCAGAAATGCATCCGCACCAACGATATCGAGAATGTCGGCAAAACACGCCGGCATCATACGTTTTTCGAAATGCTCGGCAACTTTTCGATCGGCGATTATTTCAAGGAAGAAGCGATCACCTGGGCATGGGAGTTTCTGACCGGACCGGAGTGGATCGGGTTCGATCCGGAACGGCTGTCGGTCACCGTGCATCCGGACGACGAAGAGGCGATCCGCTTGTGGAACGAGAAGATCGGCCTGCCGATGGAGCGCATTTACAAGCTCGAGGACAACTTCTGGGATATCGGCGAAGGGCCGTGCGGGCCGTGCACGGAAATATTTTACGACCGCGGCGACAAGTACGGGGACCTGTCCGATCCGGAATGCGTGCCGGGCGGGGAGAACGAGCGGTTTCTGGAAGTGTGGAACCTGGTGTTCTCGCAGTTCAACCACAACAAGGACGGCACCTATACGCCGCTGCCGAACAAAAATATCGACACCGGCGCGGGTCTCGAACGGTTCGCCTCGATCGTCCAGGACGTCGACTCGAACTTCGACACCGACCTGTTTCAGCCGATTATCGCGCATACGTGCCGCATCGCGGAAACGCAGTACCGCGCGAGCGCCGAGGGCGACGTGGCGCTCAAGGTCATCGCCGACCACATCCGCACGGTCGTCTTTGCCGTCGGCGACGGGGTGCTGCCGTCCAACGAGGGCCGCGGCTACGTCATCCGCCGGCTGCTGCGCCGCGCCGTCCGCTACGGCAAAGTGCTCGGCATAGACCGGCCGTTCCTGTGGGAGCTTGTGCCGACGGTCGGCGACATCATGGGCGCGTTCTACCCCGAAGTGGTGGACAAGCGGACGTTTATCGAGAATGTGATCCGTTCCGAAGAAGAGCGGTTCCACGAGACGCTGGAAGGCGGGCTGGCGATTCTGGCGGAGCTGTGCGAGCGGGCGCGCCGCGAAGGGTCGCGCACGATTTCCGGACCGGACGCGTTCAAGCTGTACGACACGTACGGGTTCCCGCTCGACCTGACCGAGGACTTCGCCGCCGAGCAGGGGATGACCGTCGACCGCGCCGGGTTCGACGCGGCGATGGAAGAGCAGCGCGAGCGGGCCCGCTCCGCGCGGCAGGAAGCCGACAGCATGAAGGTGCAGGGAGGGCCGCTGGCCGATTTCGCCGAGCCGAGCGAGTTCATCGGCTACGACCGATTGACCGCGGAAGCCCGCGTCATCGCCATCGTGTCGGGCGACCGGCTGGCGGGCGAGGCGAAGGCGGGCGACAGCGTGCTGGTGCTGCTCGACCGTACGCCGTTCTATGCGGAGAGCGGCGGCCAAGTCAGCGACCGGGGGAAGCTGGCCTGGCCCGGCGGCGCGGCCGAGGTCGTCGGGCTGTACAAGGCGCCGCACGGCCAACACGTGCACCAGGCGACCGTCACCGCGGGCACGCTGAGCGTCGGCGATACGGTCACCGCCGCCGTCGAAGCGGCGGAACGCGCCGACATCGTTCGCAATCATACGGCTACGCATTTGTTGCACAAGGCGCTCAAGGAAGTGCTCGGCGAGCATGTCAACCAGGCCGGCTCGCTGGTCGAACCGGAGCGGCTGCGCTTCGACTTCTCGCACTTCGGCGCCGTCTCGCCGGAGGAGCTGGCCGATATCGAACGCCGCGTCAACGAGCAGATCTGGCTCGGCACGGACGTGGACATCCGCCACATGCCGCTTCCCGAGGCGAAGGCGCTCGGCGCCATGGCGCTGTTCGGCGAGAAATACGGCGACATCGTGCGCGTCGTCCGGGTCGGCGACTACAGCCTCGAGCTGTGCGGCGGCTGCCACGTGCGCAATACGGCGCAGATCGGGCTGTTCAAGCTGGTCAGCGAGGGCGGCATCGGTTCCGGCGTGCGGCGGATCGAAGCGGTCACCGGCCGCCGCGCGTACGCCTACGTCGAAGAGCAGCTCGGCTTGCTGCGGGAGGCCGGCGCCCAGCTCAAATGCGCGCCGGCGGACGTGCCGAAGCGGCTGGAGGCGGTGCAGGCGTCGTTGCGGCAGCTGCAGCGCGACAACGAGTCGCTTAAGAGCCGGCTGGCGCGCCTCGAGGCGGCCGAACTGGCCGGCCGGGCGAAGACGGTCGGCGGCGTGACGCTGCTGGCCGCGAAGGTGGAAGCGGACGGCATGGACGCGCTGCGCGGCGTGGCCGACGAGCTCAAGGCGAAGCTGGGCTCCGCCGTGCTGGCGCTGGGGGCGGCCGCCGGCGACAAGGTGAACCTCGTTGTCGCGGTGACGCCGGACCTTGCCGCCAAAGGGCTGCATGCCGGGAAGATGATCAAGGAACTGGCGGCGATCTGCGGCGGCGGCGGCGGCGGCAAGCCGGAACTGGCCCAGGCCGGCGGCAAGGACGCCGCCAAGCTGCCGGAAGCGCTGCAGGCGGCGGAGCGAATCGTGCTGGCGCAGCTTGGACAATAATTCGCTTGCGCGATCCGGGGCTTCCTCGTCGCTTTCCTGTTGCGGAAAGAATATGATATGATGAGGAAAGGATTGAAAGCGTCGGTCTGATGAAAGAGAGGTGCTGGCGATGAATTCGTCGGACAAAAATCACCTGGACCAAACGGTCAAGTTTGATGTCGTTGCCGATTCGCAGGAATTGTCAGCCCGGGAAATTCTCCTGAAAGTGCACGATGCGCTCGTCGAGAAAGAATACCATCCCATCAATCAGATCGTCGGCTATTTGCTGTCTGGGGATCCCGCTTACATTCCGCGGCACAACAACGCGCGGAGCCTCATCCGCAAGATGGAGCGGGACGAGCTTATCGAAGAGCTGGTCCGTTTCTACCTGGAGAAGCACCGGTAAATGCCGATGCGCGTCCTGGGACTGGATTACGGAGACCGGAGAATCGGGGTTGCGGTCAGCGATGCGTTCGGGTGGACCGCGCAAGGCGTGGAAGTGATCGAGCGAAAGCCGGACGGCAGCGAGGTGGACCGCATCGGCGAGCTCGTGCGGGAATACGGCGTCGGCTCGATCGTCGTGGGGCTGCCGAAAAACATGAACGGAAGCGTCGGACCCCGCGGAGAAATTTGCATGGCATTCGCGGAGCAATTGAGGCAGACACTATCCATGCCGGTTTATCTTTGGGATGAAAGGCTGACGACGGTCGCGGCCGAGCGCGCGTTGCTGGAGGCGGACGTCAGCCGCAAAAGGCGCAAGCAGGTCGTCGACAAGCTGGCGGCGGCGCTGCTGCTGCAAAATTATCTCGATTCCCGAGCGAAATGAGGAGTTGCCATGACGGATCCAATGAACCATGAGGAAGAGGCCGAGATCATTTACATTCCGGATGGGGAAGGCAACGAAGAGGCGTTTGAAGTCATCATGCGCTTCGAACTTGACGACGGTTCGGACCGCAAATATTTGATGGTCGTGCCCGCCGACGCCGAGGAAGAAGGCGAAGAGGAGCAGGAAGTGTTCGCCTTCCGCTACGAAGAGGAGAACGACGAAATCAAGCTGTTTCCGATCGAAGCGCAGGAAGAATGGGATATGGTGGAAGAGACGTTCAACACGCTGATGGCCGAGATCGGGGATTCCGAAGAAGAAGCCGAACAACATTGACCGCCATGAAGGAGGGGACGGTGTGGCCGACCGCTCTGCCGAAATGCCTTCCCTGCGCGCGCTGTACGGGGACTGGATCGAAATCCGGTCCGAAGGCGGCTCGCCTGTTCTGTACCGGCTTCTGCACGAATTGATTCTGGACGGCGTTCCGTATGCGGTCATGCAGACGGACGCCATGCGCAAGGAAGGCGACATCGAAGTTTTTCGGGTGCTGGCCGCGGACGGAAAAGAGCCGGTGCTTGAATCGGTCGAGGACGATGACGAATGGGAACGCGTTGCCGAGGCCTACGACGATTTGCAGTTCGGCAGCGACGAGCGGCCCTGACCGGTTTGAGCCGACTACGTCACTCGGTAAAAGAGCGGGCGACCGCTCTTTTGCCGCTCCATGGGACGGTTTCCGATCGTCAGGAGCAGCCGCAGGGGGGAAAACGGTGGAAAGAAACGATGAGGGAAAAAAAACAGGAGCGATGACGGGCTTGGGGAACAGCCCCATGTTCGATGGCCGGCGCGGCCGCGAGAGCGCCTGCGAGACGGCCGCATCGGCCGAGACCGGCCGTCCGGAACCGGCCCGGGACGTCCCCGCCTCTCGCAGAACCCGCCGGCCCGCAGCGGCCGCGGCGGCGACGCGCCGGCGCAAGGGACGGCCGGCGCTTTGGGCGTTTTTCATCGCGCTCGGACTGGTCGCCGTCGCGGCGGGAAGCCTGCTGTTCTATGTCTGGAACGGACTTCGCCCGACGGCTGCGGGCGCTCCGGTCCGCGTGACGATCGAGAAAGGGATGCGCGCCAAGAGCGTCGCCGAACTGCTGGAGCAGCAGGGACTGATCCGCAACGCTTTTCTGTTCAGCGCATGGCTGAAACTGAACAACGAAGGCACCCAATTTCAGGCCGGCGAATACGAACTGGCTCCCGGCATGACGCGCGAGCAGATCGTGGCCAAGCTGAACAAAGGGGATACGGTCGCCGCGGAGACGATCAAATTTACGATACCCGAGGGCTTTACCGCGGAACAGATCGCCGATCGGCTGGCCAAGGCCGGCTATGTGGACAAAACCAAATTTCTGCAGGCGCTTCGCGATCCGTCCGCCTTTACCGGATCGGTCTGGGCGAAGCTGATCCCAAACGACCCCAAAATGAAGTACCCGCTGGAAGGCTACCTGTTTCCGGAAACGTATCAGATGAAGCGCGGCAGCTCGGAGACGGACATCATCAACCGGATGCTGGCCGAGCTGGACGTCAAGCTGAACGAGCTTCCGGACGATTGGCAGACGACGATGCAGCAGCGCGGTCTGACGCTGCATCAGGTGCTGACGATCGCTTCGCTGGTCGAGCGGGAAGTCGCGGTCGACGACGAGCGGCCGATCGTGGCAAGCGTCATTGAGAACCGGCTGGCCAAAAAAATGCCGCTGCAGGTCGACGCGACGGTTCAATACGCGCTGGGCCAGACGAAAGCGCAGCTGACCGAGCAGGACCTCAAGGTGGCAAGCCCGTACAATACGTATCTGCATGCCGGACTGCCGCCGGGACCGATCGCTTCCCCGAGTCTGAAGTCGATCGAAGCGGCGCTTTATCCCGCGGATACCGACTATCTGTACTACGTGACGAAAAAGGACGGCTCGAAGCGCCATCTGTTCGCCACCACGCTTAAACAGCACAACCGAAACATCCAGGAGAGCGAGAAAAATGCGAAATCCTAACGCCATGCCCGTCCGGCCGGGGGAATCGAACCGATGAGCGCCAAAGGACCGGCGCCCGAACTGTTGACGGCCGCGGGCTCTCTCGAACAGATCGAGCGGTACGTCCGTGCCGGCGCGGATGCCGTGCTGATCGGCGACCCCCGCTTCGGGCTGCGCCTGCCCGGCGCCATCACGGGCGGCGCGCTTGCGGAAGCCGTTCGGCTCGCTCACGCGCTCGGGGCGAAAGTTTACGTCGCGATGAACAAATTGCTGCGCAACCGGGAGTTGGACGGCTTGCCGGCCTACCTCCGCGAAGTCGCGGCGGCCGGGGCGGATGCCGTCGCCTTTGCCGATCCGGCGGTGCTGCTCTGCGCGCGGGATGCGGCTCCGGCATTGCCGCTGCACTGGAACGGGGAAATGACCGCCACGAACCCCGCCGCCGCCGCCTTCTGGGGCAGGCGCGGAGCCAGCCGCGCCGTTCTCGCCAGAGAGCTGAACGAGGAAGAGATCGCCGGGTTCAAAGCGGCGGCCGGCCTGGAAATCCAGGTGCAGGTGCATGGCATGACGAATATTTACCATTCGCACCGGAATTTGCTGCAAAGCTATATGGAGCATACCGGTCGGGAAGCGGCGCTGGTCGACCGCGGGCCCGGCAAAGGGCTGTTTCTGATCGAATCCGAGCGGCCGGAAGAGCGGTTTCCGGTGTACGAAGACGAGAACGGCACCCATGTGATGAGCTCTTACGACATCTGCCTGCTGGAGGCGCTGCCCGAGCTGTTCGCGGCCGGCGTGGACAGCCTGTACGTGGAGCCGCTGCTCAAGAGCGAAGCCTACAACGAAACCGTCATCCGATCCTACCGGCAGGCGATCGAAGCTTGGCGAGCCGATCCGGAGCGTTTCCGGGTCGATCCGCAATGGCTGGAACCGATCCGGGCGCTGCAGGATCCCGAGCGGGAGCTGAGCTTCGGTTTTCTGTACAAGGAACAGGTCTATTGAACGCGAGAGGAGGTTGACCCCATGAGCCAAGCGGTTCTGGAGCAAGCCGAAGCCGTTCCGGCCGGCCGGCGCGCGCGGCTGGCCAAGCCGGAGCTGCTCGCGCCGGCGGGCAGCCTGGAGAAGCTGAAATTCGCGGTCCACTACGGGGCGGACGCGGTCTATATCGGCGGGCAGAAGTACGGGCTCCGCTCGAACGCCGACAACTTCAGCATCGAGGAGATGAAGGAAGGGGTTCGCTTCGCCGCCCGCTACGGCGCGAAAGTGTACGTGACGACGAATATTTTCGCCCATTCGGAAGATTTGCCGGGCGTCGCCGATTATTTGAAGCAGCTCGAGGATGCCGGTATCGCCGCGATCATTGCGGCCGATCCGGCCATCATCGAGACGGCCCGGCGCGCCGCGCCCGGGCTGGAAGTTCACCTAAGCACCCAGCAGTCGACGATGAACTGGATGGCCGTCCGTTTCTGGAAGGAAGAAGGGCTGCCGCGCGTCGTGCTGGCCCGCGAGACGTCGATGGAAGAGATCCGCGAGATCAAGTCCCGCGTCGACATCGAGCTGGAAGTGTTCGTTCACGGCGCGATGTGCTCGTCCGTCTCCGGCCGCTGCGTGCTGTCCAACCATTTCACCGACCGGGATTCGAATCGGGGCGGCTGCTGCCAGTCTTGCCGCTGGAAGTACGATTTGCACGACGGCGAGCGGGCATGGACGGATCCGGACGGCCATCCGTTTGCGATGGGCGCCAAAGATCTGTGCATGATCGAGCATCTTCCCGACCTGATCGAGGCGGGGGTGGACAGCTTCAAAATCGAGGGTCGGATGAAAAGCATCCATTACGTCGCTACCGTTGTCAATGCGTACCGGCAGGCGATCGACGCTTACATGGCCGATCCGGAAGGCTACCGCCTGCGACCGGAGTGGCTTGACGAAATCGGAAAGGCGGCCAATCGTCCCTTGAATACCGGGTTTTTCTATAGGACGCCGGGCGCAGCCGAGCATATCTACGAACCGGAAGACAAGCCGGCGCCCTATGACTTTGCGGCCGTCGTCACCGGATACGATGCCGCTTCCGGCATCGCCTCCGTTCAGCAGCGTAGCCCGTTTCGGCCGGGCATGGAAATCGAGTTCGTCGGCCCCGGCGGCCGGCAGTTCAAGCAGCGTGTCGGCGATTTGACCGACGAGGACGGCCGCCCGCTCGACGTCGCCCGCCACCCGCTGCAAATCGTGCGGTTGAAGACGGAGCGGCCCGTTGAGCCGGGGGATTTGATGCGGAAACGAATAGGAAAATAGTCCTATTTTGCGCGAAAAAATTAATTTTTTGTCATTTTATAAAGAGGAAATAAGTAGGGCTTGTCGAATAGACCTGATATGGTAAAGCTTGCCGATGCGATCGGCGCCAACGATATCGGGTCCAATTCTGGCAAGCTTCTTTTGTTTGCATACAGATTTTTAAGCTGGAAGGGTGCGACATGATGAAGTCAGACTGGAAAAACGGGCTGAAAAAGGTGAATTGGAAAAAGGGGCTGCAGACCGCGGGCGGGGTGACCCGTCAAGTCGGAGGAGCATTCAAGGATGTGAAGTTGGAAAATCCGATCCGTTCGGTTGGCGTTCAGCTGTTTGTTCTGATTTTCTGCGGCATTTTGGTTTGCGTCGTTACGCTGGGCTGGTTCTCCTATTCCCAATCCCGGACGATCATCAAGACCAAGGTGGCGGATTCCAATTCGCAGACGGCGGAACAGATCGCCGGGCGGCTGAACCTGATGCTGACGTCCTACGAGCAGAAAACGATGGAATTTCTGTCCGACACGAGCTTCATGGACACTTTGAGCAAAGCCGTATCGCCCAACGTGGAAGAGTTCGAGCGGTTTACGGCGCAGCGGGACGTCTCCGAGAAATTCAGCTCCATCATTTTCGCGGACAAAAACATCAACGGCGTCTACCTGCTGCCGTCCCAGGAGAACGGCACGCTGCAGCCGATCGGCACCGCTTCCTCGGGGTCGATGCCGGACATAAGCGTAATAAAAGACATGCCGTTTATGAAGCAAATGCTGGATGCGCAAGGGAAAGCGGTCTGGGCGCCGACGATGGAGAAAGGCCTGTCGGGGTCGGCGCCGACGCCGACGATCGCCGTCGGCCGGGCGCTGGTCAATTTGTCGAACGGCTCCAATCAATACGTCATCGTCATCGAGCTCAACTACACGTTTCTGAAGGATCTGGTCGACCAGTTCCGAACGGGCGACGGGAGCACCTCGCGGATCGTCGCCCCGGACGGAACGATCGTCTACTCGTCCATCGCCAAGGAGAACGGGACCAAATATCCGAATCCCCTTCCGAAGACCGGGCAAGGCATCACCGTCAAAGAGAACGGCAAGGACATGCTGTCCGTCGGCGGGATGATCGATCTGAACCAGTGGGAGCTCGTCGGCAACGTCCCGGTTTCGGAACTGGTGCGCGACGCCAGGTCCATCAGCGGACTGACCTGGATCATGTCCGGGGTCTCGGCTCTCATCGCCGTCGGCATCGGCCTGCTTGTCATGCGCCAGGTCGGCCGTCCGCTCGTCCAGCTTCGGGCTTTGATGAACGAGGGCGAGCGGGGCAACCTGACCGTCCGCTCGACGATTCGCAAGAAGGACGAAATCGGGCAGGTGGCCGACAGCTTCAACCGGATGATGGAGCAGATTACGGTGCTCGTCCGGCAGACGGGCCAGTCTGCCAAAGACGTGCTGGATACGGCTTCCACGCTGTCCGAAGCCTCGCGTAAAACGGCCACGTCCGCGAAGGAGATCGCCGTTGCGACGGAGGAAATCGCCAGCGGCGCAACCAATCTGGCGATGGAATCGGAACGCGGCACGGAAATTACGAGCCGGATCGGCGAACGCGTCCAGTCGGTCATCCAGTCGAACGAGGAGATGGGCCACGCGGCCGAAATCGTGCAGGAGGCGGGGCGCAAAGGGACGGATTACATGGCCGGCCTGATCGAGAAAACCGGGCAGACCGAAGAGATGACCCGGTCGATGGTCGAGAAGGTCGACCAGCTCAAGGAAAGCACCCGGTCCATCCGCAAAATTTTGGACGTGCTCGGCAACATTACGAAACAGACCAACATTTTGTCGCTGAACGCCACCATCGAGGCGGCACGCGCCGGGGCGGCCGGCAAAGGGTTCATGGTCGTCGCCGACGAAATCCGGAAGCTGGCCGACCAGTCCCGGGATTCGATCGGCGTCGTCGGAGAGATCGTCGAAAGGATTCAGCGGGAAATCGACGAGACGGTATCGGTGCTGTCCGCCGCCTATCCGCTGTTCCAGGAGCAGATTCTGTCGGTCCGCGAGGCCACGCAAATTTTCCACGACGTGCAGAATCATATGGCCGGCTTCGTACAGCGTCTGGAATCGGCCACGGAAGCGGTCAAGCATCTGGAGGAGGCCCAATCCACGCTCAGCCTGGCGATGACCAACGTCAGCGCGGTGGCGCAGCAGTCGTCGGCGACTTCGGAAGAAGTGGCGTCGCTCAGCAACGAGCAGCTCAGCGTCAGCGAAGGGCTCGTGCAGTTGTCGAACCGGCTGGAGACCGTCTCGGCCCAGCTCCGCGAGTCTTTGTCGAAGTTCACCGTTTCCTGAAACGGTTCCGATTCACGTCGGGGGCCCGGCCGGGCCCCCGATTTTTTGCGCTTGGGTACGTGATAGACAGGTCCCGAAAATGGAAAAGATATAAAACATTGGGATTCTGCAAGCCGGATTGGAGATGGCATGATGTACGGAACAATGACGAAGCGGCTGCTGCGCGTAATGCTGCTCATGGCGGTCGGATTCGGGCTGACGGAAGCCCGGCTGGCCTGGATTCAGATCGGGCTTAGCGCGGCCCCTTCGCGGGAGGCCAGTCTGGCGGAGCGTTCGACGGCGCAGCGGACCGACCGGATGGTGCTCGATTCCGGCCGCGGCAATTTTGTCGACCGGTACGGGCGGCCGATTACCGGCGAAACGGTGCAGGCGCTGGTCGCTTTTCCGCAGAACGGCATGCCGCGCGGAACGGAAGAAGCGGTCGGCCGGTTGGCGGCGATTCTGCATGCGCCGCGCTACGAACTGAAGGTGTGGCTGGACGAGGTCCGGGAACCGGCGGCATGGCAAGGGAAAAGTCCGCTTCCCGCGGCCGCGCTGTCGCGGGAACAGGCTGCGCAGATCGCGAAGCTGCGCCTTTCCGGCGTCCGCGTGCTGCCGTATACGATCCGTTATCCGGCGGGCCTTAGGCCGCTGCACCTGATCGGATATATTTCGCAAAATCCGAAGCTGCTTCACGCGCGGTATGCAAGTCGGCTGGCAGACGGACGCCTCCGGCCGACGACGCCGGTCGGAGGCGAAGGGCTGGAAGCGGCGCTGGACCGTTTTCTGCAGGGCGCCGGAGCGACCGAAGCGGTCATGACGACCGACGCGGCCCGGCGGCCGCTGGAAGGGCTCGGGCTGCGCGTGCGGGCGCCGAGCAACGCCCATTATCCGGTTCGGGTGACGACGACGCTCGATCTCGACTTGCAGCGGGAGGCGGAAGCGGCGCTGGACGAAGCCGGCGTCCAAGCCGGCGCCATCGTCGTGCTGGATACGCACAACGCCGACATTCTGGCGATGGCCTCGCTTCCGCGGCTTGCGCCTTACCGGATCGGCGCGGCCGGAACGGACGAGCGGAACCATGCGCTTGCGGCCTACCCGCCGGGCTCGGTGTTCAAGACGGTTACGCTGGCCGCCGCCTGGGAATCGGGCGTGCTGGGCGCGCGGGAGAAGTTCCGGTGCAGCGGCCATTACGGCCGTTACGGGCTGCAATGCTGGCGGGAAGAGGGGCACGGCATCCTGACGTGGAAGCAGGCTTACGCCGAATCCTGCAACGTCGTGTTCGCCGCATTGGCGGAACGGCTCGATCCGGCGGAACTGCAGCGGACGGCCGAACGGCTCGGGTTCGGCCGGCAAGTCGGATGGAGCGACCGCCGCTTCCTCGACGGCAAGCCGCTGCGCTTGCTCCCGGAGGAGGAGGCCGGCGCGATCTTCGCCGATCCGGAGCGGGGCCGGGACGGCGGCGTCCGCACCGGCACCGGCATCGGCCAGCGCGACGTGCGGGTGACGCCGCTGCAGGCGGCGAATCTGGCCGTGACGCTGCTGCACGACGGGAAGGTGCTGGCTCCTCGCGCCGTGCGGGAAATCCGCTACGCGGACGGCAGCCTGCTGGCGAAGCTGCCCAGCCGCGAGGCGCCTTCGCCGTACGGGCGGATCCGCCCGGAGACGGCGCGCATGCTGCGCGAGGCAATGACGGCCGTCGTCACGGAAGGGACGGCGCGCCAAGCGCTGCAGAAGGCCGAATGGCCGCTGGCCGGCAAGTCCGGAACGGCGGAAGCCGCTCCCGGTCGCAACGACCACTGGTTCGTCGGGTACGGGCCGAACCACGGCACACCGCGCTATGCCGCCGCGGTGCTGCTGGAAGACCAGCCGGCCGGCCTGCGCAACCGGGCGGCCTTGGTGTTCGGGGACTTGATGAACCGGATCCGTGCGGTGGAACAGTCCCGGCTCCGCGGTTCCGCCGACGGCCGCTAGCGGGTCTTACGGCTCCTCCGGATCTTCCGGATCGTCCGGAGGCCGGGGCGCAAGCGGGGATACGGCGAATTCTTCCTTCGGCAGACGAATCCATTGCTGAAGATAGCCCTGATCGTACAGCGCCTTCAGCAAAATCATGAGCACCGGGGCCAAAATCATGCCGGCTACCCCGAACAGCGACAGCGACACCATCATGAACGCCAGCATCGTGAACGCGGACACGCCGATCGTCTGACCGGTAATGCGCGGCTCGAGAAACTGCCGGGTCAGCGTGACGAGCAGCAGCAAGCCGGTCAGACACAGACCAAGCTGAAAATCGCCGGTCACGAACAAATAGACGATCCAGGGAACGAACAGCGTGCCGACGCCGAGCACGGGCAGCACGTCGAACAGACCGGCCAGCAGCGCGATCGCGAAAGCGTTGTCCACCTTAAGGAGCAGCAGCGCTACCAGAATGACGGCGAACGTGACGCTGACCAGCTTCGCCTGCGCCTTGAAGTAGGCAGCAATCCCGCGAAACACGTTGTCGCGCAAAAAGGCGAACGCCAGCTTCAGCGTCTTCGGCGCCCGCTCCGCGGACAGCCGGCGCCAGCTGTCGATCTCCACGCTCAGGAAATAGGCCAGAATGATGGCGATGGAAAAATTGAAGACGAACGTGGAGAAAGAAGAGAGGAACGAAACGAGCCATCCGAGAAATTTCTTGGCCAGCCACGCGCCGGCGTCGGCCACGAACGCCGCCGCGTCTTTCAGCCGGACGGCGATGTCCGGCGGCAGCGAATTCGCGCGCTCCTGCAAATTTTCGGCGATCGCCTGGATTTGGCTGTGCGTCGGCAGCCGGTGCTGCAGCTGCTCGATCTGCATGGCGAAAATATAGCCCAGCCCCAGGACGAGCGCCAGTACGACGACGGTGAACAGCAGCACGCTGATGCCGGAGGCGAACGATTTGCGCAGGCCCATCCGGTGCAGGCGGCCGGCCAGCGGCTCGATCAGCCAGAAGATGACGAACGCCAAGAAGACCGGCGTCGCGATCCGGTACAGAAAGCTGAACACATACAGCACGAGCCAGACGGTCAGCGCGATGATCCCGATGTCGAAAGCCGTTCTCCAATACTTTTTGTATAGAGGCAGCAAGCTCTTCACCCTTGTCGGAAGGAAATGGATCGTATACACTTCATTTTACACGAAACAAAAAAAGATGCCTAATACCATGCCTAAATACCGGGTTCATATGATAAAATAGAAGCGTATGAGCCCCGGGTCGCAACAAAATCGCATACAAGTTGGTGAGAAGGCATGGATAAAATCCTTTGGTGGGTTTTTTATTTTTTTACGCTCTACGCCTTTTTGCCCGGATTCATCAGTCGGATTTTCGGTTTTCGCGTCTTTATGCGCGGTTTCACGGAGCGCGAAATCGCCCTGACGTTCGACGACGGCCCCGACCCGGTGTACACGCCGCAGCTGCTCGACCTGCTCAAGGAGTACGGGGCGAAAGCGACGTTTTTCGTGGTCGGCTCGAACGCGGAGCGGCATCCGGACATTATCCGGCGCATCTACGAAGAAGGGCATGATATCGGCATTCATAATTACGTTCATCGGACGAACTGGCTGATGAGGCCGAAGACGGTCAAGCGGCAAGTGCACCGCACTTCGGAGATCATCAAGGGGATTACCGGTTCCCGGCCCGCCTTTTACCGGCCGCCGTGGGGGATCGTCAACGTATTCGACTACAGCAACCTGGGATATTTGCACATCGTGCTCTGGACTTCCATGTTCAAGGACTGGAAAAAGAAAGTCGGCGCAGACGGCCTGTACCGCAAAATGCGCCGAAAATTGAAACCCGGGGAAGTCTTTTTGCTGCACGACTGCGGAACGACGTTCGGCGCAGACCGGGAAGCGCCGGCCAATACGCTGGCCGCGCTGAGGCGGATTCTGGAAGACAACCGGAAGCTGGGATACCGTTTCGTCGGCATGGAGGAGATGATGGCGCTGACCGAGCGGAACAAGAAAAACGCGAAGAAGGCCGCCGCCGCTTCGGTCGGTCCGATCAAAAAGGCCGTCGTCGCGGTATGGATGGTCTGGGAGCGGGCCTATCACGCGATCTTCCGCCTGCGTCCGGTCGGGGACGGCTTCTGGTTCCACTACCGGGTGTGCCGGTACAACGGTCCGGAGCTGGAACTGGACGGGCGCGAGCGCCTGAAGCCGAAAGACTGGATTATGGAACTGCATTTCAACAACCGGATGCTGTACCGGGCGGGCATGACGTCCCGTTCCGCGATGCAGCTGGCCATCCGGCTGCTCCGGACTTTCGAGCGGAGCCTTCCGCTGGTGGCCGACGAGCTTCGCAAGCTGCCGAACGCCGGCAAGATCAAGGCGGTTTACGGCATCACGATGATCAACAAGGGGGCGGAAGCGCTCGGGTTCCGGACGTTCGACCTGAAGCCCGGCCTGTTCTCCTGGCTGACCAACCAATACTTGCGGCTGTTGCTGTCGATTATCCATCCGGACGGCAAAAAGCGAATGCGCCTCGGCAAGGAGAAGCTTGTCCCGCGCCGGGTGGTCATGTCGCGGGACGCGCTGCTGGCCTGGGGCAAAGGGCAGATCGACGGCGACAAGCCGGCGCACGCGGACGTGCCGATCGTACCGGCCGCGTTGACCGGTCTCGGTGAGGAGTCGTTCGGCAAAAGCCTGTAAGCAAGCGAGGCTTGGGGGATTCTGTTGCAGAAAGCCCGATAGCCTCGCTTGCATGCGTTCAAGGGTGGTGAGGCGGTTGGCCGTGTGGCCGGCGATTGACCGGTCACTTTTCGTCCGGAAGCGGGGCCAGCGGCAGGCCGCGGTTCGCGCGGGACACCCCTTCCTCGCACACCCCGTACGGCCGCCACGGACACGTAACGCACCAGCGGGCAATGTCGGAGGGCACGACGCGGCCGGCGATCCGCCGCTCGATCTCCTCCCACGTTCGGACCTCCCCGGTCCGAAGTCCCAGGCGCGCCAGGACCGTCTCGTCCCGGCTTCCGACGCCCGCACGCTCGCAGTGGGATTCCCGGTCGCGCGGGAAACAGGCGCACAAGTCGTCGGGCCCGTCGACGAGCGCCACCGGCGTTTGCGGTTCCCGCCGCAGTCTTTCGTGAACGGCGGTCATATTCGCGACATATTCCGGCGAATATCCCATGCCGCGGTATCCCAGCAAGCACAGCAGATGATGTCCTCTCAGTCGGACCGTCATGGCCGGTCCTCCCCCTCCCTTCTTCTATGAGCGATAATCGGCGATGCAACGGGCGAATGGTCAACGGATCGCCGCCAGCAGCGCGAACGCCGCCGCGGCGGCGGCGCACGCGGCCCAGTCCCGGCCTCTCATGCGCAGCGGCAAGCCGGAAGTCCGCCGGCCGCCGAGCTTGTATCCTCGCGCTTCGACAGCGAGCGCAAGCTGCTCGGCCCGTTGGAAACACGACAGCAGAAAAGGCACGAGCGCGGCGGCGAGGTCGCCCGGACGCAGCCGGCCCGGTTTGGCCCGCGATTTGCCGCGGGCGCGGGCGATGCGCGAGAAGCGCTCGAATTCGTCGGCAAGCAGCGGAATGAAGCGCAGCGTCAGCGCGGCGGGCAGCGTCAGCAGATCGACGGGCACCCGGAGCCGGGCCAGCGGCGCCAGCGCCCGGTCCAGGCCCCGTTTCATGGCCAGGGTGGGCGTCGTCCACGAGAACCAGGCGCCTGCCAGCAGGGCCGGCAGCACCCGCAGCAGCTGCCGGACGGTGTCCAGCGCCCGCGGCGCGGAGAATCCGGCGTTCCGCTCCAGCCCGGCCAGCGCGGCCGACACCGCCGCGAGCAGCAGCAGCGGCGCGGTGATGCGCCTAAGCCGGCGCAGCGGGAAGCGGCAGGCGAGGAGCAGGCCCAGCGCCAGCAGGGCGGACGCGGCGATGCCGATCCCGCGCTGCTGCATAAGGGCGCCGGCCGATAAGGCCAGCAGCACGGCCCATTTGCCGCGCGGGTCCAGGCCGGCCGCCCACGCGGGCGGAGCCCGGCGGCCGGCCGGGTCCGGCCCGGCGCCGCTGCCGCCGGCGTGCTGCGGTTCCGCCGGCGCCGCAGAGGCGGTCCCGGCCCCGGCCGCGGCTTCCGGCGCGGCTTCCTGCGGCGGCGCCGCTTGCCGCAAGCAACGCTCGATCGCGTCGGCCATCTCCTCCGCGTCGCCCGTCGCCGGCACGTCCAGCCCCCGCGCGCGCAGCCGCAGCGCAAGCTCCATGGCCGCAGGCAAGCCGACCCCGGCCCGCAGCAGCAGCTTCGGCCGGGCGTCCAGTTCCTGCGGCGGCACGTCGGCGGCGATGCCGCCGCCATCCAGCACGAGGACCCGGTCGGCCATCGGCAGAAAGGTGTCGAGGTCGTGCGTGGCGACGACGATGCCGCAGGACGAGCGCTTTCTGTACGCCTGTAGCCAGTCGGCCAGCGTTCGCACGCCGTCGGGGTCCAGCCCTGCGGTCGGCTCGTCCAGCAGCAGCCAGTCGGGCGCGGTCGCGGCGGTGGCGGCCAGCGCCACCCGCCGCTTCTGGCCGGCGCTGAGCTGCAGCGGATTGCGCGCCAGCAGCGCCTCCGGCAGCTTCATGGCGCGCATGGCGCCGCGGATGCGGCTGGCCGCCTCCGGTTCCGGCAAAGCCAGAAAGCGCAGCGAATAGCGGAACTCCGCGGCGACGGTGGCGGCGAACAGCTGCTTCTCGGGCTGCTGGAACACGAGCCCGATCCGGCGGCTCACCGCCGGGTTCAGCCGCCGGCGCCGGATCCACAGCGGCGAGCCGTCGTACAGGATGCGGCCTTCGCGCAGCTCGCGCAAGCCGGCCAGCAGGTCGAGCAGCGTCGATTTGCCGGCTCCGGCGGCCCCGATCACCATGGTAACGGAGGCGTCCTCCACCGTGAAGGAATACCGGCGGGTCGGGCGCGGCTCCGAGCCGCCTCCCGCCGGCGCCGCAACGGCGTTCTCGACTACGATCGGCACAGCCGGCTCACCGCCTCGCTCAGATCGTCCGCCGACACCGGCAGCGAAGGCAGCCGCCGCCCCCGCTTGCACAGCGCCTTCGCCGTCCGCACGGGAAGCGGCGGGGGAAATCCCAGCCGCTCGCACGGACCCGGTCCGGCCGGATCGTCCCCGTCGTAGAAAAAGCGGCGGGCGGTCCCGTCGAAGCGGATTTCGCCGTTCTCCAGCGCCACGATGCGGTCGTTCCCCTCGATTTCCTCCAGCAGCTGCGTCGCCCATACAATCGTCGCGCCGCTTCGATGCAGATCGCGCACCGCGGCCAGCACCCGCTTTCGCGCAAGCGGGTCCAGCATCGCCGTCGGCTCATCCAAGAGGAGCGCTTTCGGTTGCAGCGCCAGGCAGGAGGCGATGGCGAGCAGCTGCTTCTGGCCGGCGGACAGCGCCCGGGTCGGATAGTTCAAAGGGACGTCCAAGCCGACCCGCCGCAGGGCGGCCCGCGCGGCCGGCTCCATCGCCGCCGGATCCGCCGCCGCATTTTCCAGACCGAACGCGATATCCTCATATACCGTATCGCCGATGAGCTGCGATTCCGGGTCCTGCATGACGATCGGGACGCGTCCGCCGAGCGCGGATTCCATCGAGCCGCGGGAAAGCGGGATCAGGCCGGCCCACGCGCGGACCAGCGTGCTTTTGCCGCTGCCGTTGCGGCCGAGCAGGCAGATCCATTCCCCGGACAGGGCGGACAACCGGACTTCGCGGAGGGCGGCCACGGCGTGCGGCGCCGCACGGTAGACGACGGACGCCCGATCCAAACGGAAGATCGAAGATGCCATCGACAAAAAAACCTCTTTTCGGATGCGGAAAAGATGTGCTATACTGCAAAACGTTAACCAGAAAAACAAAACAGGTTAACAATTAGAGCAAAACCATTATACCATTGACAGGAGAGAAAGAAAACGATGTCCAAGTTTTTTTCCGTCCGGGGACTGATCTTCAGCGCTCTGTTTGCCGCCATGCTGGTCGTGTTCAGTTTCGTCAGCATTCCGCTCGGGTTCACGCCGGTGCCGGTGACGCTGCAGACGCTGGCCGTCATGTTGGCCGGCGCTTGTCTCGGACCGCTGTACGGCTTCTACAGCATCCTGCTCGTCGTCGTCCTCACCGCGCTGGGGCTGCCTCTGCTGCACGGCAGCGGCGGGCTGGCCGTCATCCTGGGACCGACGGGCGGTTATATCGTCGCCTGGCCGCTGTCGGCGCTGCTGATCGGCTGGTCGATGTCCCGCATCCGCGGCACTGGCGTCAAATCTTACATTTACGCGTTCGGGTCCGCCATGCTGTTCGGGGGCGCGCTCGACTATGCCGTCGGGGTGCCGTGGCTGGCCCACACGGTTCATTTGCCGTTCGGCAAGGCGATGATCGAAGGATGCTACCCGTATTTGCCCGGGGACGCGATCAAGGCGGCCGTCGCGGCGCTCGTCGCGGTGCCGGTGCGGCAGGCGTTTCCGCCGGCCCGGCTGACCGGCGCCGAACAGGCCCAGGTAATCCGGCTTTCGGACGACGCTTCCTTTCCGTCCGGCGGTCCGAAACGCGGGTAAGCGCGAATAAGGCGGGGCCAAAGCGGGGACGTTAACGAAAACGGCAGGAAAGGAAGAACGACGCCATGTATACCTTTCTGCTCATCTTGGCCGCGATCGTCTGCGTCTATTCGCTGGTCGCCTCGCTCGCCATCATCGGCCGCCAGCAGCGCAAAGAGCTGGACAAAGGCATGAACGAGACCGCCGTCAGACATCCGGTGGCGGCCAATCCGATCGTGCTGGTCTATTTGTTTTTTCCGATTGCCGTCGTGATCGGCGCCATTCTGTGGGAACTCGTCAAAACGGAGTAAAGCCGTAGAGGAGATGGCCATGAGCAAAAAGAAGTACTACGTTTCCGTTCAGTCCCGCACGATTATGGAGCGCCAGGGCGACGCCGCTTACGAGTTGGAGATTGAAGCGACGCCGGAAGAGCTCCGGCAGCTGCAAAGTCTGTTCGAAGAGATGGAAGCGTCGGACCAGGACGCTTATTTCAGAACCCATTTTCCGGGAATCCCCTACCATCACGACAGCGAGAACGACCGGTACGACGACAGCCTGAAGCGGGTTTACCGGACGCTGTACAGCCTCGGCACCGAGGAGACGAAAAGCCATATCGCCGCCATGAATGTCGGCGTTTAAAACCGAACGGCACAAGAAACAAGAAAAAGACAGCGGACGGTCCGCTGTCTTTTTCTTGTGCGTGATTTCAAATTTTCAGGACGGCGCCGGTGCTGGCCGAGGTGACCATCGCCGAGTAGCGGGCGAGGTAGCCGCGCTTGATTTTTGGCTCGAACCCTTTCCAGCCGGCGCGGCGCCGTTCCATCTCCTCGTCGGAAATTTCCAGCGTGATCGTGCGGTTGTTCATGTCCAGCTCGATCATGTCGCCGTCCTGAACGAAGGCGATCGGGCCGCCTTCCGCCGCCTCCGGCGAAATATGGCCGATCGAGATGCCGCGGGACGCGCCGGAGAAGCGGCCGTCGGTGATGAGGCCGACTTTGGCGCCGAGGCCCATGCCGACGATCTGCGACGTCGGGGCGAGCATCTCCGGCATGCCGGGGCCGCCTTTGGGGCCTTCGTAGCGGATGACGACGACGTCGCCTTCCTTCACCTTGCCGTTGGCGATGCCGTACAGCGCTTCGTCCTGCGAATCGAAACAGACGGCCGGTCCCCGGTGGTAGCCGCCGACCGACTTGTCGACGGCGCCGACTTTGACGATGGCGCCGTTCGGCGCGAGATTGCCGAACAGGACGGCCAGACCGCCGCGCTCGCTGTGCGGATTGTCCAGCGTGCGGATGACGTCGGTGTCCTTGATCTCGCAGCCGGCCACGTTCTCGCGCAGCGTCTTGCCGGTGACGGTGATGCACTCGCCGTGGATGACGCCTTCCTTTTTGAGCAGCTCGTGGAGGATGGCGCTGACGCCGCCGGCGTTGTGCACGTCTTCGATGTGGTAATCGGAGGCCGGGGCGATTTTCGCCAGGTGCGGCACGCGGGAAGCCACTTCGTTGATGCGCTCGATCGGGTAGTCGATGCCGGCTTCGATGGCCAGGGCCAGCGTATGCAGCACCGTGTTGGTGGAGCCGCCCATCGCCATGTCGAGGGCAAAGGCGTTGTCGATGGCTTCCTTGGTCACGATGTCGCGAGGTTTCAGATCCAGCTTGATCAGTTCCATCAGCTGCCGGGCCGATTGCTTGACGAATTCCTTGCGCTCCGGAGAAACGGCGAGAATCGTGCCGTTGCCGGGAAGGGCGAGCCCGAGCGCTTCCGCCAGGCAGTTCATCGAGTTGGCGGTGAACATGCCCGAGCACGAGCCGCAAGTCGGACATCCGTACTGTTCCAGCTCCTCCAGCGTTTTGTCGTCGATTTTGCCGGCCATGTGGGCGCCGACGCCTTCGAACACCGACGTGAGGGAGATCGGGCGTCCGTCCTTCGTGCGTCCGGCTTTCATCGGGCCGCCGCTGACGAAGATCGTCGGAATGTTGACGCGCAGCGCGCCCAGCATCATGCCCGGCGTAATTTTGTCGCAGTTCGGGATGCACACCATGCCGTCGAACCAGTGGGCGTTGACCATCGTCTCCACGGAGTCGGCGATGATCTCGCGGCTGGCCAGGGAGTAGCGCATCCCGATATGGCCCATCGCGATGCCGTCGTCGACGCCGATCGTATTGAACTCGAACGGCACGCCGCCGGCTTCGCGGATCGCTTCCTTGACGAGCTTGCCGAATTCCTGCAGATGAACGTGCCCGGGAATGATGTCGACGTAAGAATTGCATACGGCGATAAACGGTTTGCCGAAATCCTCTTCCTTGACGCCGGCTGCGCGGAGCAGGCTGCGGTGAGGCGCCCGGTCAAACCCCTTTTTGATCATGTCGGAACGCATTTTGTGCGGTGCGGGCATGAGCGCTGACCTCCAATTCGAATGTAAAAGTCCCTCAAATCTACAAACAAAGTATAACGCAAAGTCTATCAAAACGCACCCTATTCGGCGTTGCGGAGCAATCCTGCGGCGGGGTTGCACCCGCCGACCGGCAATAACAAAAAATAAGAACCTTCCGCGCCCGTCAAGGCGAGGAAGGTTTATCCGGCATCAGCCGGGCCAGGCCGGCGAACGGCAAATATTCGAAGTGGCCGGTTTTGTAGACCACTTCCGTCTCCAGCTTCGTCTCGTCGGACAGCCGGTTTTGCCGGAATTGCAGCCGGTCGAACAGCTTAACCAGAATTTGCGCGGTGTTCACCGCATCGTCCAGCGCCCGGTGATGGGATCCGGAAAAAGGGATCTCCAGCATCTCAAGCGCCGGCTTCAAACCCATCTGCTGGTGTTTTTCCAGCTTGAGCGTCTTGGAGAGCATTTTCTGCAAATTGTTGTGGTTGACGATCCAATCGGTGGAGATGCCTTGCCGGCGGCATTCCTGCACGAGCTGGCGCTGATCGTCCGGTCCCCAGGCGCACAGATAGTATTCCTCCGGCCCGATCCACTCGACGAAGCGGCGAACGACGTCGGCCAGCGGGCCCGACCGGTCGACTTGCTCCTGCGTAATCCCTGTGAACGCGGTGGTGTCGGAGGTCAGCTTCGGCACGACGACCGGACGGACGAACGACTGGAAGGTGTCGACGACGGCCGGCCCGCCGCTTTGGACGGCCACCTTGGCCGCGCCGATCTCGATGATTTCCGCCACTTGTCCTTTTTTGCGCCGGACGGTCATTTCCAGATCGTAGACGATATAAGTCAATGGAAACACCTCACTTCAGTTATTATAGTCGGACGCCAGAATTTTGTCAGGGTCAAAAAAAGGAACCTCTCCGTTGATGCGGCGAAGGGGCATCAGAAGCGCCGAAACTTTAACGGCCTGTCGGGCCTCCGAATTCGCTCAGCCGTTTATTGACGAAATGGCGGCGGCCGGCATATACCGATTCCGGGGCGATTCGATCCGGTTGGGCAAGCGGCGCGGCAGGCACGAATGGGCGAACGCCCACATACAATGTAGAGCAGTAACTTCCGAAGCCGGAGAAGGATGCCTTTCCGGCCATTACAACTTGGGGGTGGCCGTTTCGCATGCCTGAACTATTCGCTGCCGTCGCTCTGTTTCTGAAGCAGCTCGCGCTGCTGGTGTCCTACGTCAAAAACAACGCGTTCCCGCAGCCGCTGCCCGAGGAAGAAGAAGCGCTGCACCTGAAGCTGATGGCCGAAGGCAACGAGCATTCGCGCAATTTGCTGATCGAGCACAACCTGCGGCTGGTGGCCCATATCGTCAAGAAATTCGACAATACGGGCGAAGATTTGGAAGATTTGATCTCGATCGGGACGATCGGCCTGATCAAGGCGATCGAGAGCTTTCAGACGGGCAAGGGGACGAAGCTGGCGACGTTCGCCGCCCGCTGCATCGAGAACGAGATTCTGATGCACCTGCGTTCGCTGAAAAAAACGCGCAAGGACGTGTCCTTGCACGACCCGATCGGAACGGACAAGGAAGGAAACGAAATTACGCTTCAGGATATTTTGGGCACCGAGCCCGACGAAGTGGCGGAGAAGGTCGAGCTGAAAATCGAAAAAAGCAAAATTTATCGCAACCTCGATATTCTCGACGACCGCGAGCAGGAAGTGATCCGCGGCCGTTTCGGGCTCGACGGCGGCGGCGACGAGCGGACGCAGCGGGAGATCGCCCGCGAGCTCGGCATCTCCCGCTCGTACGTGTCGCGCATCGAGAAGAGGGCGCTGATGAAGCTGTACCACGAGTTTTACAAGCAGAAGAAGTGAACTGCCGCGCGCCGGCCGCGCCGACATAAAACCCCCATCTTCGGCAAATAATGAGCAGGACAACACCGTGCAGCCGCGGAAAGCGATGTTGGGCATTGCGGCGCGGTGCGGTGCACGAGGAGGAGGAACAGGGAGTGGCGACCAAGCAGGCGACGCGCGGCAAAACCGTCTACAAACCGTTTTCCATGTCGTCCAAAGAATACAAAGCCTTCCTCAAAAACCGGGAGCCGCCGCGGGCGGTGCTGGCCAACTGCGCCAAGGCTTTTCTGGCCGGCGGCGTGCTCTGTCTGATCGGCGAGGCGATTACGCAATTTTTCGTGGCCGTGTTCCGCATGACGCCTGAGCAGGCGAGCAACCCGACGGTGGCGATGCTCATTCTGCTGTCCGTCATCCTCACCTGCCTCGGCGTATACGACCGGATCGCGCAATGGGCGGGGGCGGGCACGGCCGTGCCGGTTACGGGCTTCGCCAACTCGATGTGCTCGGCGGCGATCGAGCACCGCAGCGAAGGGCTCGTCCTCGGCGTGGGAGGCAGCATGTTCAAGCTCGCCGGGTCGGTCATCGTTTTCGGCGTGGTGGCCGCCTTCTTCGTCGGCATCGTCCATTGGCTGTTCGGATGGGGAAGTTGAGATGAAGCGGGGCAAACGCAGCTGGATGTTTCCTTCCCCGCCCGTCATCCGGGCCGCCGGCACCGTCGTCGGTCCGGACGAAGGCGCGGGGCCGCTTGCCGCCGACTTCGACCTGGTGCATCCGACGCTCGATCTGGGGCAGCCGAGCTGGGAGAAGGCGGAGCGGCTGCTGCTGGAGCAGGCCGCCGACATCGCGCTCTCCAAGGCCGGGCTTAAGAAGGACAAGCTGCAGTTTTTCGTCGGCGGCGACTTGACGAACCAGATCATCAGCAGCACGTTCGCGGCCCGCACGATCGGCGTTCCGTACTTGGGGGTGTTCGGCGCGTGCTCGACGGCGATGGAATCGCTGGCGCTGGCCTCCCTCATGGTGGCGTCCGGCGCCGCGGAGCTGGTCGCCGCCGGCACGTGCAGCCACAACTGCACGGCGGAGAAGCAGTTCCGCTACCCGACCGAATACGGGTCGCAGAAGCCGCCGACCGCGCAGTACACCGTGACGGGGGCCGGCGTCGCCCTGATCGGCGCGGGCGGCGAAGGCCCGGCCGTGACCGCGGCGACGATCGGCCGCATCGTCGATCTCGGCGTCAAGGATCCGTTCAACATGGGAGGCGCGATGGCGCCGGCCGCGGTCGACACGATCCAGGCCCATTTCGAGGATACGGGGCGGCAGCCGGAGGACTACGATCTGATCGCCACCGGAGACCTCGCCGCCGTCGGACATCCGATCGCGGCCGAATTGCTCCGGCGCAGCGGAATTCCGATCGACAACACCCGGTTCGTCGACTGCGGGCTGATGATTTACGACACATCCAAACAAAAAGTGCAGGCCGGCGGCAGCGGCTGCGGATGCTCGGCGGTCGTGACGTACGGCCATTTGCTGAAAAAGATGGCGCAAGGGGAGCTGCGGCGCGTGCTGGTCGTGGCGACGGGCGCGCTGCTCAGCCCGCTGTCGTACCAGCAGGGAGAATCGATTCCGTGCGTGGCCCATGCGGTGTCGATCGAGGCGCGGCCATAGCAGAATGCAAGAGGGGTGAACGAGACTTATGATGCAGTATGTGTGGGCTTTTCTGATCGGCGGAGGCATCTGCGTCGTCGGCCAGCTGCTGTTCGACGTGGCCCGGCTGACGCCGGCGCACACGATGGCGCTGCTCGTGGTCATCGGCGCTGTGCTGGGGGGATTCGGCCTGTACGATCCGCTCGTCGAATTCGCCGGCGCCGGCGCTTCCGTGCCGATTACGAGCTTCGGCAACGCGCTTGTCCACGGAGCGTTGACCGAACTCGAACGGGACGGATGGATCGGGGTCATCACCGGCATTTTCGAAGTGACGAGCGCGGGCATCTCGGCGGCGATCATCTTTTCGTTCCTCGCCGCCCTGATCGCGAAGCCGAAAGGATAATCTGGCAGCCCCGGCCCGGCGCCTTGCGAACGAAGCCGAATCGCCCGAAAAGGCGGTTTGGCTTTTTTTCTATTGGAATTTGTAACTTTATAAAATTTACTCGACTATCCAAAATCGGTATACTTTCAGTAGAAGAAGAATGAAATCGGGGGCAATCCAGCGGTTCCATGGGAGGCGACAACGGATATGGAGCATCAGGGCGCTATGCGTTTGTTGGACCAGTTGAGGGGAAATATGGAATCTTGCATTTTCGGCAAAAAAAACGAAATCGAGTGGATGCTCACCGCCCTTCTGGCCGGCGGACACGTGCTGATCGAGGACGTGCCGGGAACCGGCAAAACGCAGATGGTCAAGGCGCTGGCCCGGTCCATCGGCGGGGCGTACCACCGCATTCAGTGCAATCCGGACCTCCTGCCGACGGACATTACCGGCGTATCCATCTATCATCCGAAACAGGAACAGTTCGTTTTTCGCCCCGGGCCGGTAATGGCCCATTTGCTGCTTGTGGACGAGATCAACCGCGCGACGACGAAGACGCAGTCGGCGCTGCTGGAAGCGATGGAAGAACACCATGTCACGGTGGACGGCGAGACGTATCCGCTGCCTAAGCCGTTTATGCTGCTGGCCACGCAAAATCCGATCGAGTTCGAGGGAACGTACAGCCTGCCGGAAGCGCAGATGGACCGTTTTCTGATGAAAATTTCGCTCGGCTACCCGGATGAAGCTTCCGAGCGGCGGCTCGTGCTGGAGCCTTTCGCCGGCCGCTCGGCGGACGGACTGCCGGCGGTCGCCGCCCCCGAAGAGATCGTGGACTTGCAGCAAATGGCGGAATCGGTCCACTTGAACGGCAGCGTCGCCGATTACATGGTTGCGCTCGTTCGCGGCACCCGCCGGCACGCGGCCGTGCAGCTCGGCGCCAGCCCGCGCGCGGCAGTGGCCCTTGCGGCGGCCGCCAAAGCCTACGCGTTCCTGCAGCGCCGCTCGTTCGTCCTTCCGGACGACGTCAAGAAGATGGCGCCGCTCGTGCTGGCCCATCGGCTGCATCTTCGTCCGGAAGCGAGAATGCAGGGAGCGACGGAGCACGAAGTGCTGGAGGACGTGTTCCGGCAGCTTCCGGTTCCGGTCGGATCGGAGCGGTGAGCGATGAAGCGGCTGCCCATGTCCCGCACGATGCGGTGGAGCGCCGGCCTGTATGCGCTGTCGCTCAGCTATTTGCTGTTTCAGGGCGGCAAGACGTCGCTGATGCTGTTCGTCATGCTGAACGGGCTCGGCTTCTACTTGCTGCTCGGCCGCTGGAGCGGAATCGGGAACGTGCAGGGGTCGCGGGCGCTGGAAGGCCGGACCGGACCGCTCGGTCCGATCACGGCCGGCATGCGGCTGCGCATCCGGCTGAACATCCAGGTTCCGGGCTTCTGGCCGATTCCGTACGTCATCATCCGGGAGAAGCTGGTTCGCCTGCAAGGGGGCGAAACCCAGGAGTACGAAACTTCGTGCGTCCCGGACTACCGGCGCAGGGGAAGCGCCACCTACGAGACCGCGCCGCTGCGGCGCGGCCGCTACCGCTTCGGCCATACGGAATGCTCGACGCGCGACGTGTTCGGCCTGTTCGAGCACAGCGGCTCGTTCCGCCAGCCGCTTGAATTTCTCGTGCTGCCGGAAACGGTCGAGCTGAAGGAATGGCGATGGCTTCGCCGGACGCGGCAGGGGATGAACCGGGAGACGGTCACTTCCAACTGGGACCGGGAAACGACCCAGATCGACGGGGTGCGGGAATACCGCTACGGAGACCGGCTGTCCCGGATCCATTGGAACGCCACCGCCAGAACCGGGGAATGGAAGTCGAAGGAGTACGAGCGGGAATCGCTGCCGCGCCTTGTCGTCGTGCTGGACCGGAGAAGCGAATCCTATGCGGGAGGGACGGAAGGCTTCGAGCTGGCCGTGTCGGCCGCCGCGTCGATTCTGGACTACGCGATGCGGAGAGGGCGGCCGGTCGGGCTCGTCTCGGTCGGCGAGTCGGACGCCGTCTGGTTCGGCACGGGGCGCGCCGCGGTCAGCCGCCAAGTCCTGATGAGCCACCTGGTCGACGTCGTCCCGGACGGCAAAGGCTCGTTCGGCCGGCTGCTGTGCGAAGCGGCCGAACGGTACGAGCCGGGCGTGCAGATGGCGATCGTCGGACCGGCGGCCGACGCCGATCTCGTCTCCGCGCTCGGCTTGCTGGAGAACTGGCGCCTGGACCCGTTTCACCTCCATATCCGCGACCGCCGCATGAGCGACGAGGACCGGGCCAAGCTGCGCGGCTGGGAAGAGTTGTGCCGTTCCAAAGGCTGGGGCTTCTGTTCGATAGAGCAGCTGCATGAGCTGCCGCGCGCGCTGGAGGTGGGGTCCGCATGACCGCGCTCGTCTCCCGCTGGCTCAGATCGTGGTCGGGCTTCGGCAAGCGGCTCGCCGTCGAGCGTCTGCACCGGCTGTTTGCGCTGATCATCGTTTTGCAATACATTCAATGCTTCCGCCATTATTGGTGGACGGAAACCTACAAAGTCGTCTACTTCGCCCTCGCCGTCGCAGGGGTCACCGAACTCATGATGACGCGCGCTTTTGCCGTCCGTCTCGGGCTTCAGGTGGTTGCCGTCTTCGCCGCCATCCTCTGGTGGACTCCGTTTCAATGGTACGGCTGGCCGGAACACGGCCTCCGGAGCGGCGAGGAGATCTGGCAGTTCATCCGCTGGCACGGCGAGCAGTTCCACCCGTATTACGAGATCGCGGTCGGGACGCTGCTTACGCTGCATGCGCTGGCGGCGTTCGGGAAAACGCGCGCGCGGGCGATCGGCATTCTGATCGTTTCGATCGGGACGCTGTCCGCGATCGATTCCTTCTTCCCGCTGGAGCTGTGGCGCAACATCGCGTGGACCGTGCTGGCCGGCCTCGGCTGGCTGGTCGTTCTGCATTTCCGCGATCTGTTCGAACGCCATTACGACAGCTGGAGAGCGCTCGCCGAGCGTCCGATCGGGACGGCGCTGCCGGCCGTGATCGTCATCGGCCTGCTGCTTCTGGTCGGCATGGTGATGCCCCGGGCGCCGGTGTTGCTGGAGGATCCGTACACCCTGCTGATGAAATCCCAGGGCAAGGAAGTTCCGGTATTCAACGGGGAGGCGGGCGATCCCGGCGTAACGGTCGGCAGCAAAGGCTCTTCCGTGTCCGGGTACAGCCGCAACGACGCGCAGCTGGGCGGCGGATTCAACTTCGACTATTCTCCCGTCTTCGAGGTGACGACGACCCGGCGCAGCTATTGGCGCGGCGAGAGCAAAGCGGTCTATACCGGCAAAGGTTGGAAGGACGCCGATTCGCAGACGTCAACGGCCGTTGAGCCGGGCAACCCCGGTCCGCTGCCGCTGTCGGTCGCGCGGGAGGGGGCGGCGACGGAGCTGGTCGAGCAGACATTCCAGTTCCTCGACCGGCGCGCGCTTCCGGTCGTTCTGGGCGCCGGGCCGATCCGGGAACTGAAGGCGATGCAGCGGAACGACAACCGGCCGCTCGGCTGGAATCCCGACGAATGGGAGCTTCGCTTCGCCAAGCCGACGGCGGTCAAAAGCTATACCGTCGTCTCGGAAGTGCCGGTGCTGGACGAGGAGGCGCTGCGGCACATGTCCTCCCGCGCGGGTCTGTCCGAATCGACCGAACTGAACAAATATTTGCAGCTGCCGGACACGCTGCCGGACCGCGTCCGCGAGCTTGCCGCCACCATCGTGCAGGGCAAGGACAACGATTATGACAAGGCCAAGGCGCTGGCGGACTATTTGCAGACGAATTACGCCTACACGAACCAGCCGGATTTGAGCCGCAAGCGGAGCGCCGACTTTGTCGATTCGTTTCTGTTCGAGATCAAGGAAGGGTATTGCGATTACTTCTCGACCGCGTTCGTCGTCATGGCCCGGTCGGTCGGGCTGCCCGCCCGCTGGGTGAAAGGATACGCCACCGGCTATAACCCGCAGGAAGCGGAGCGCATGCGGTTCGGAGAACCGTACGGGAGCCCGGATCCGGTCGGGGCGGGAACGTACATCGTCCGGAATGCCGACGCCCATTCCTGGGGAGAAGTCTATTTCGAAGGATACGGCTGGATTCCGTTCGAGCCGACCTCCGGATTTTCGCTGCCGCTCCCCGTCAAAAGTCCGGAAGTCAGCCAGCCGAACACGCTTCCGGAAGCGACGGACGGAGGCGAGGCGGAGGCCGCTCCTGCCGGCGCTTCCGGCCGCGGATGGGTTCCCGCGGCGATTGCCGGAGCGGCCGTCCTGGCGGCGCTGGCAGGCGCGGGGCTCCGGCTGCGCGGAATGCGCGGAAGAAGCATGAAGCTGTGGTGGCGCAAAATGCGCTACCGGAACGCGACGCCCCATCAGCAGATCGTAAAAGAAATGGAAAGCCTGCTCGCGTATTTGCAGCGCCGGGGACTGAAGCGGGAAAGCCACGAGACGATCCGGGAGACGGTCGCCCGCTGGTACGAATCGGGAGCGTTCTCGTCCGGCGATCTGGCGGAGGCGCTGCAATATTTCGAGAAAGCCCGGTACAGCGGCGAGACCGGGGAAGAGTCGGCCGTTCAAGCGTTCGAGCAGTTGGCCGGCCGCATCCGCAAGGCGGTCTGAAGGGGCCTTGCGCTCCTTCCGGGCGAAACGGCGAAGAGAAAACACGGCGAGTCCGGCGTCGGCCGCGCGGTGCGCGGCGCGCCGGACTTTGCCCGTTTTTGCAAGGCCGGGTGGGGTATGGTATATTTTGAATAAATGGCGTGCCGCCGCACCGCAATGCTATGCATTGCTTCCTGCGGTTGCACTCGTGGATCGTTATAGACGCCGACAGGAGATTTGCGACATGTTCCAACGGCTTTTGCCGGACCAGCTTGTGAATACCGTTTACGATATCGACCTGCAGGCGCTGGCCGCCCGGGGCGTCCGGGGCATCATCACGGATCTGGACAACACGCTCGTCAGCGCGAAAACGCCGCACGCGACGCCGGAACTTATGGAATGGCTGAACCGGGTGAGGCAGATCGGATTCAAAGTCGTCATTTTGTCCAACAATTCCAGCGCCCGGGTGGCAAAATTCGCCGAACCGCTGGGCATTCCGTTTGTGCCGTCGGCCCGCAAGCCGCGGCACAGCGCCTTTCGCAAAGCGCTGCAGCTGCTCGGGCTGGAACCCGGCGCCGCCGCGGTCGTCGGCGACCAGATGCTCACCGACGTGTTCGGCGGCCGTCGAATGGGGCTGCATACGATTCTCGTTTCGCCTATCTCGCCGAAAGAGGAAGGCATGATGACCCGGGTCAACCGCAGCATCGAGAAAATCGCCCGGGCCCGCTTGCGCAAGCGCGGGCTGTGGCCGCTCAATCAGAAGGAGGAACGGTAGCTTGCCATCCGAAACCGCCCTTCCGCAATGCGCCGGATGCGGCGCCGCCCTGCAGACGGAGCGCCCCGACCGGCCCGGATACGTGCCGGCGTCGGCCCTCGGGCGGGAGCCGGTCGTCTGCCAGCGCTGCTTCCGCATCAAGCACTACAACGACGCTTCGCAGGTGGCCGTCGACCAGGACGACTTCCTGCGGCTGCTCAGCGGCATTGCCGCCACCGACAGCCTGGTCGTCCATATCGTCGACCTGTTCGACTTCGAGGGCAGCCTGATATCCGGCCTGCAGCGCTTCGTCGGCGGCAACCCGGTGCTCCTTGTCGTGAACAAGATCGACCTTTTGCCGAAGGTGACCAACTGGAACCGGATTCGCAACTGGGTGCAGCGGCAAGCGAAAGACCAGGGCTTGAAGACTGCCGACATCGTGCTGTGCAGCGCCCGCAAAAACATCGGCCTGGACCGGGTGGTCGAAGCCGTCGCCCGTCTGCGCGGACGGCGCGACGTCTACGTCGTCGGAGCGACCAACGTCGGCAAGAGCACGCTCGTCAACCGGCTCATCGCCGATTACAGCGACTTGGACCGCGAGCTGACCGTGTCCCGCTATCCGGGCACGACGCTCGACGCCATCCGCATTCCGCTCGACGACGGACGCCATATCATCGATACGCCGGGAATCGTCTACCCGTTCCGGCTGACCGAGATCATTCCGCGGCAGGACGTGGGCGCGGTGCTTCCCGACAAGCCGCTGCGGCCGCTGACGTACCAGCTCAATGCCGGGCAGACGCTGTTCACGGGGGCGCTGGCCCGGTTCGATTTCGTCGAAGGCGAGCGGCAATCGTTTACGTTCTACCTGTCGCCGGACCTGAAGGTGCACCGGACGAAGCTGGAAAGAGCGGACGAGCTGTACGCCGAGCACAAAGGGAAACTGCTCGCCCCGCCTTCGGCGGAAAACCTGGACGTGCTCCCGCCCTGGACCCGCCACCGGCTGCGCATCGCGCCCGGAGAGAGCCGGGACGCGTTCGTGTCCGGGCTCGGCTGGCTCAAGGCGAACGGGAAGAGCGGTGCGCTGCTCGACATTTTCGCGCCCCGCGGCGTCAAGGTGCTGCTGCGGGAATCGATGATCTGAACGCACCGGGGGGAGCAGGAGATCCATGGACAGCCATACGGTTTTATACGGCGTCATCGGGGACCCGATCCGGCATTCCCGATCGCCGGTCATGATGGCCCGCGCGTTCCGGGAAACCGGGATCAACGCGGCCTACGGCGCGTTTCACGTCCGGCCGGACCGGCTGGCGGAAGCGATCGCCGGCATTCGCGCGCTGGGATTCGGGGGGCTGAACGTGACGATCCCCCACAAAATCGGCGTGATGGCTTGCCTGGACGAGATCGACGAAGGCGCCCGGGCGATCGGAGCGGTCAATACGATCGTCAACGACAACGGCCGGCTGATCGGCTACAATACGGACGGGATCGGCTACGTCCGCTCGCTGAAGGAAGAGGCCGGGGCGGACCCGGCCGGGCGGTCGATCGTCGTGCTCGGCTGCGGCGGCGCGGCGCGCGGCATCGTCTGGGCGCTGGCGCGGGAGAAGCCGAAGGAAATCGTGCTGGCCAACCGGACCGCGGGCCGGGCGGCCGAGCTGGCCGAAGCGTTCGCCGGCGCCGCCCGGTTCAGGACGGTGGAATGGCGGGAACTGCCGGAGGCAGTGGCCGAGGCCGACATCGTCATCAACACGACGTCGGTCGGCATGGCGCCGAACGCGGACGAGCGTCCGATCGACCCGGAATGGCTCCGGCCGGGGGCGATCGCCAGCGACCTCGTCTACAATCCGCTGACGACGGCTTTCCTGCAAGGGGCGGCGCGGCGGGGATGCCGAATTCACGGCGGGCTCGGCATGTTTGTGTATCAGGGCGCATACGCCTTCGAATATTGGACGGGCAAGGCCGCGCCGATCCGCGCGATGCGCGAGGCGGTGCTCGAATCTTTCGGAAAGCAGGGAACGGACGGAGATGCTGACAGGTAAGCAGAAGCGCTATTTGCGCTCGCTGGCGCACCCGCTGACGCCGATTTTTCAGGTGGGCAAAGGCGGGACGAACGACCATTTGATCCGCCACATCGAAGAAGCGCTGGAGGCGCGCGAGCTGATCAAAGTGTCGGTGCTGAACAACTGCCTCGACGACCGGAACGAGATCGGCGCCGAACTGGCCGAGCGGGCGGGGGCCGAGCTGGTGCAGGTCATCGGCCGAACGATCGTGCTGTACAAACCATCGCGGGATCACCGGCAGATCGAACTGCCGCGCTGAGAAACGGGGAGCGTCACGATGCGAAAGACGGGTCTCATGGGCGGCACGTTCGATCCGGTGCACATCGGCCATCTGCTGGCGGCGCAAGCGGCCAAGGAGGCGGCGGGGCTGGAGGAAATCTGGCTCGTTCCGGCGTCGGTTCCCCCGCACAAGCCGCAGCCGGCCGCCAGCGCGGAGATGCGGCTGGCCATGGCCGAGGCGGCCGTGGCCGGGTGCGCCGGCTTCCGGGTCGAGCAGATCGAGCTGAGCCGCGGCGGCGTTTCCTATACCGTCGATACGGTGGCCGCCTTGCAGGAGCGGGAGCCGGACCGGCTTTTCTACTGGATCGCCGGTTCCGACATGATCGGCGATTTGCCAAACTGGCGCCGGATCGAGGAATTGGCGGAACGCGTCACGTTTATCGGGCTGGAGCGGCCGGGCGAAGAATGCGACGAAGCTTCGCTGCCGGTCTATGTGCGGCGCAAGCTGATCCGCGCCCGGATGCCGCAGATCGGCCTGTCCTCGACCGACATCCGGCGCAGGGTGAAGGAAGGCCGGTCGATCCGGTTCATGGTGCCGGACGCGGTGATGGAGATCATACAAAGGAATGGATTATATGGATCGTAAAATGCTGGAGGAAGCCGTCCGGCGCCAAATGCCGGAGAAGCGGTGGGTTCATACGCTGGGCGTCGTCCAGACCGCCGGAGAGCTGGCTGAGCGCTTCGGGGGGGATCCGGAACGGGCGGATCTCGCCGCCTTGCTGCACGATTACGCCAAAGCCTGGCCGACCGAACGGATGGAGCAGGTCATTCGGGAGGAGGGGCTGCCGCAGGAGCTTCTGGCTTACGACAAAGAACTGTGGCACGCCCATGTCGGCGCCTGGGCGGTGCAGCGGGAATTGGGCGTGGACGATCCGGAAGTGCTGGATGCGATCCGCTACCACACGTCCGGGCGGGAGAACATGACCCTGCTGGACAAAATCGTCTGCCTGGCCGACTACATCGAGCCCGGGCGGGATTTTCCCGGCGTGCATAAGATTCGCGAGCTGGCTCACCATAGCCTGGAAGAAGCGCTGGCGGCCGGATTCGATTCCACGATCGCGCTGCTTGTCGATAGGGGAAAACTCATTTTTCCGTTAACCGTGCTGGCCCGCAACGATCTGCTCCGGCAGATCCGCCGGCGCGAAAGGGACAACGAAACGGGAGGCTGAAAGATTGGCGGCAAACTCGGAACAACTGCTCAGGACGGTATGGGAAGCGGCGGACGGGAAAAAGGCGCACGATCTGGTGGCGCTGAACTTGCAGGGCATCTCGCTGGTGGCGGATTACTTCCTGATCTGCCACGGCAATTCCGAAACGCAGGTGCAGGCGATCGCCGCCGAAATCCGCAAGCAGGCGGAGGCGCGCGGCATCCGCGTGCGGGTGGAGGGCCTGGAGACGGCCCGCTGGGTGCTGATCGACCTGGGCGACGTGGTGGCGCACGTGTTCCATCGGGATGAGCGCGAATACTACCATCTGGAGCGTCTGTGGTCGGACGCCAAGGCTGTGGAATTCGCATGATGCCGGAAGCGGGAACGGAAGTTTCCCTGCGCGTTCGACGGGAAGCGCCGCCTTACGGCTGGTACTTGGGCGAAGGCGGGGAAGGCGGCGCCGAAGTGCTGCTGCCGTACGGCGAAGCCGTCAAGAGCCGGCCGCTGGCCGGCGAGGAAACGACCGTCTTTCTGTTTCACGACGACAAGGGCCGGCTGACGGCCACGCAGCGCCAGCCGCTGATCCGTCTGGGGGAGCTGGCCCGTCTGGCCGTCGCCGACCGGCATCCCCGCTTCGGCCTGTTTCTCGAGATGGGGATCGGCCGCCAGCTGCTGCTGCCCTACAAGGAGCTGCCGGGAAGGCGCCCCGACGTCTGGCCGCAAGTCGGGGACGAGCTGCACGTTGTTCTGAAGCACGACAAAGAAGGCCGGATGCTGGCCAGGCTGGCGAAAGAGGACGATTTCGCGGGACGGGTCGTTCGCGCGCCGTCCTCTTGGCGGAACATGCAGGTGGAAGGCTGGGTGACCGGCCTCTACCGGGAAGGGGCGTTCGTTCTCGTCGACGGCGGGTTGCTCGGCTACGGCGCGCTCGGGTTCGTGCACGAGACGGCCATGAGCCGGCCGTTGCGGCTGGGCGAGAAATTCGCGGCGCGGGTGGCCCGGGTGCGGGACGACGGCCGGGTCACGCTCACCATGAGGCCGCCCAAGGAAACCGGCCGGCTGGAAGACGCGGAGCGGCTGCTGTCGTTTCTGCGGGAGCGGCCGGGCGGAGGCATGCCCTATTCCGACGAGACGCCGGCCGATCTTATCCTGAAGCGGTTCGGGATGAGCAAATCGGCGTTCAAGCGGGCGCTCGGCAAGCTGATGAAGGACGGGCTGGTCACGCAGAAAGGGAACTGGACCTATCTGCGCGAGTCCGCGCCGGAAGCCGGCGGGAACGGCACCGGCACCGGCACCGGCTCCGGCGGCCGTTCCGACGCGTGACCGTGACCGGCCGCTTCCGCGCCGCATACTATATTCGGCGCAACCGCACCGCGATGCACGGCATTGCTTTCTGCGGCCGCACGTTGTCGTGCAACCGCACCGCGTTGCTCTGCAACGCTGAATGCGGTCGCACGTTCCGAGACGACTTCGTCGCTCGGTACACCGAGCGCCTCCCCACCGCGATTGCCTTGCAACGCTGGGTGGGGAGGCACATTCCGAGACGACTTTGTCGCTCGGTATTCCATCCTCATGGAGAGACTCGCATGCGCAATTACCGGCAATTCGCGTCCATTTACGACGTTTTGATGGAAGATATGCCTTACGCCGAATGGATGAACTTCACGCGGCGCTGCTTCGAAACGTACGGCATGCCGGCGACGGTGGCCGATCTCGGGTGCGGCACCGGCAACATCGCGATTCCGCTGGCGCGGTCCGGCTTCGCCGTGTTCGGCATCGACCTGTCCGCCGACATGCTCGCCGTCGCCCGCAGCAAGTGGGAAAACCCGCCGGAGCGCGGGATGCGGGGCGGCGGGGGCCGGGGCTCGATCCGCTGGTTGCAGCAGGACATGCGGGATTGGGAGCTGCCGGAGCCGGTCGACGCCGTCATCAGCTTCTGCGATTGCCTGAATTACTTGACGGAGGAAAACGATGTCGTGCAGACGATCCGCCGGACGTTCGCCGGGCTCGCCCCGGGCGGCCTGTTTCTGTTCGACGTGCACGCGCCGCGGCAGCTCGAGCGCTATGCCGAAGAGCAGCCGTTCGTCTACGACGGCAAAGAGGTGGCCTACCTGTGGGTGTCGGAATACGAGCCGGAGGCGCGGACGATCAGCCATGACCTGACCTTCTTCGTGCGCGAGCCGTCTGCCGGCGGCGGAGACGGCCTGTACCGGAGGTTCGAGGAATCGCACGTGCAGCGGGCGTACGACCCGGAATGGCTGTCGCGGCAGCTGGCCTCGGCCGGGTTCGAGCTGCTGCATCAATGCGCAGACTTCGAGTGGGAGAAAAGGCCGGACCCCGAAGCGGGGCGGCTGTTTTTCGTCGCGAGAAAACCGGGCGGGAAGGACCGGTAGGGCGGCCAAAGCAATACCGGCGTTTCAGTCGTCGGCGGAGCGCGCCGGCGTTTTTCGGCTGCTCGGGCATTCGAACCGGAACCAAGCCCCTCCCCACTCCGAACGTCTGCAGACGATAGTCGCTCCCATCCGCTCGGCGATTTGCCGGCAGATCGTGAGCCCGAGACCGGTGCCCCCTTTGACCCCTTTATAGAAACGATCGAATACTTTTTCCCGCAACGCTTCGGGAACGCCTTCCCCGTCGTCCTCCACGTCGACCGACCATCCGCCTGCCGCTTGCCCGCGGACCGTGATCCGCGCTTTGCTCGCCGCATGGCGCACCGCATTGTGCAACAAATTAAGCATCACCTGAAACATTTGCTCGCCGGGAATTTCGGTTTCAACCGGCCCGTCGCTTCGCACCGATAGACGAACGTTCCGATCGGCCGCCAAGGGGGCCATAATTTCGGTCGCCTGTTCGGCCATTTCTCGCAAATCGACGAGGGAAAGCGGCCATACTTCCTCGGTGCTTTCCAGCCGGGCCAGCTCCAGCAGCCGGTTCACCATTTCGATGAGCCTTTGCGATTCTTTGCGGATGACCCCGATCGCCTGTTCCTGTGCCACGACCTGATCTTGAACGGCCAGCGCGTAGCCTTGAATCGACATGAGCGGCGTCTTTAATTCGTGGGAAATTTGATGAAGGAACTCGACCTGCCGCTCATGATGCTGCCGGATTCTGGCCGCCATCGATTGGAACGTGATCATCAACTGTCCGATTTCGGAATGGCTGTCGGACGAAGGAAGGTCGTTCTCGAAGCGGTTGGGCTGAAATTGGCTGACCGCTTGCTTCAGCCGGTTCAGCGGACGGATCGTGTTCCAGATGAAAAGCAGGCCGACCATGAGCAGGAACAGCGTATTGGCGATCAGGACGACAATCGAGAGCGCAATCCAATCCCGGTGCGCGTTCCTCAGGTCATCTAGCGGGGTGTATAACATGAGCCGGTGACGGTCGTCCACATCGTCTACCGTATACAGCCAATCTTGGTGTTGCAAGGAAATCGTTCCCGTTGTGCCGCTCGGTCCGATCGAAAGTTTTCGGCCGATCCATGTCGGATCCGACGAGGCGATGACTCGGCCGCCCGCGTTCAAGACGCAATAAGACGCGTTGAACAACCGGTCGCGGAACCGCAGCTGAAGGTCCGTATCGTTCAAATCGTCGATATTTCCGTCGTTCACCACTTGCAGCGCCTTCTCCAATTGGATTTCGAGCTGCCGCTTCGCCTGGTCCAGCAGCATGCCGTCGGTGTAACGGACGAATAAAAAAATGGTGATGGCTACGGAAAAAAACATAACGAGGATCATCGAGAGGAACAAGCGTCCGCGAATGGTGCGCATCAAAGCTTCTCCACGGCTTTGTAACCGAACCCCCACACCGTCTCGATCGTAGCCGTCGCTCCGGCGTCGGCCAGCTTGCGCCGCAGTCTCTTGACGAGATCGTCAACGACGCGGACATCTCCGACGAAATCGTATCGCCACACCTGCTGAATAAGCTGTTCCCTGCTGAACGGCCTTCCGATTCGCGACAGCAGAAACAAGAGAAGCTCGTATTCCCGGGAAGTGAGGGAAAGATCGGTTTCATTCACGATGACCCTGCGATAGTTCGGATAGATCGTTACGTTTCCTCCGCAGACGGCTTCCCCGGCATCCCCCTGAGACGACAGCGACGAAACAAGCCGCAAAATGGCCTTGATGCGTCCAACCAATTCCCTGGGGTTAAAAGGTTTGGGCAGAAAATCGTTGCATCCGAGCTCCAGGCCGATGATCCGGTCGGCTTCCTCGCCTTTGGCGGAAATCATGATGATCGGCACTTCTGAGAAGGTGCGCAACTCGGTCAACAAGGAAAGCCCGTTAATGCCGGGCATCATAATGTCCAGAATGAGAAGGTCCGGATCTTTCCGGCGGACGAAGTCGATGAGCCCGGAGCCGTCGGAGAAAGGAGTTACGGTCCAGCCTTCCTTGCGTAAATACTCGGATATGAGATCCAGTATCGGCTGATCGTCGTCCGCTACTACGATGTGGGGCAATTCGATCTCCTCCGCATGACGTCGTCTCCTTCAAATCTATCAAAAACGGATAAAAGCGAGAAGGCTTTTTCCTCTCGCTTTTCGTTATAAAATGGCCGTTCGCTGCAGGGGAAACGGTTATTTGGCGGCCTTTGTCCCGGACTTGCTGGCGGATGTTGTGTTTGTCGCTTTGCCGTCCGTTTGGACTGCCTTTGCGCCGGTTGTTTTAGCCGGCTTTTTAACGTTCTTCTTAAGGGACTTTTTGGCCGGCTTTTTGTGCGCTTTGGATGTTTTGGCGGGTTTAGCCGTCGATTTGGCGGCGTTGGCGACTTTCGCCGCAGCGGAAGCATGCGTCCCGGTGACAGCTTTCGCTTTTTGGGAAGCGGCGGGCGTTGCGGCGGCGAATGCGCTGCCTGCTCCGGCGACAACGGTCAACGCGGTGATCCCGGCGATCAGGCTCGGTTTGAATCCTTTCAACTTGCTCATGCTTTTTCAGCCTCCTTTGATGTGGGATAATTTCAGTTTAGGCGGTAAATACGAGAGAAAATGAGGAAAAATGTGTGAAAAGGATATGAAACGGACAAGCGATCTATAATAGCTGCCGGGCTTGCTGTCATAACCGCACATTGTCGCCTTGCCGAAGCGGGCAAACGCGTTGTAAGAAAGCTAACGGGGCGTACACAACGGGGCGACATACGGGGCGCGCGGGCGCATTCACGCGGGACGTGGGGCGTGTTCAACTTGACAAATTTTGCTGCGAATCGTTATAATCAGGGCATATTGACGGCGATGATCAGGAGCAGTAGTCGCTCACGCGCCGCCCAGAGAGCCGGCGGAAGGTGCAAGCCGGCCGGCGCGGACGACGAACTCGCCTGGGAGCTTCTCCGTATAAGCGGCGCCGAACGGCGGCCGGCAAGCGGAGCGTGACTTCGCGATAAGAAGACCAAGCGGACGGCGCCTGAAGGCGACCGTCAATTAGGGTGGTACCGCGGGAAAGCATCTCTCGTCCCTAGCGACAAGCTAGCGGCGGGAGTTTTTTATTTTCCCGCGGCGAACGCCGCATCATCGAAAGGGGTATTTGCGACCAATGAGCGAGCATCAGGAGAACGGCTACCAGCCGCAGAAGATCGAACCGAAATGGCAGCGCTACTGGGATGAGCATAAGACGTTCAAGCTGACGGAAGATCCGGGCAAGCCGAAATTTTACGCCCTCGACATGTTTCCGTACCCGTCCGGGGCCGGTCTGCACGTCGGCCATCCCGAAGGCTATACGGCGACCGACATCGTCAGCCGCTACAAGCGGATGAAAGGCTACAACGTGCTGCACCCGATGGGATGGGACGCGTTCGGCCTGCCGGCCGAGCAGTACGCGCTGCAGACCGGCCGCCATCCGCGGGACATCACGGCGGAGAACATCGCCAACTTCCGCCGCCAGATCAAGTCGCTCGGCTTCTCGTACGACTGGGACCGCGAGTTCAGCACGACCGATCCGGATTATTACAAATGGACGCAGTGGATTTTTATCCAGTTGTACAAAAGAGGGCTCGCCTACGTGGCGGAAGTGCCCGTCAACTGGTGTCCGGCGCTTGGCACGGTGCTGGCGAACGAAGAGGTGATCGACGGCAAGAGCGAGCGCGGCGGTCATCCGGTCATCCGCAAGCCGATGCGCCAATGGATGCTGCGGATCACCGCCTACGCCGAGCGGCTGCTGGAGGATCTTGAGGAACTCGACTGGCCCGAAAACATTAAGGAAATGCAGCGCAACTGGATCGGCAAATCGGAAGGGGCCGAGGTGACGTTCCCCGTCGACGGGCACGACGCGTCCTTCACCGTGTTCACGACCCGTCCGGACACGCTGTTTGGCGCCACCTATTGCGTGCTCGCGCCCGAGCACGAACTGGTGCGCCGGATCACGACTCCTGCGCAGCGGGAAGCCGTCGAAGCGTACATCGAGCAGGCCGCGCGCAAGAGCGACCTCGAGCGGACCGACCTGGCCAAGGAGAAAACCGGCGTCTTTACCGGCGCGTACGCGATCAACCCGGTGAACGGGGAGAAGGTGCCGGTCTGGATCGCCGATTACGTGCTCGGCGGGTACGGCACCGGCGCGATCATGGCGGTGCCCGGCCACGATGAGCGCGACTGGGAGTTCGCGCAAAAGTTCGGGCTGCCGATCGTGGAAGTGGTGCAGGGCGGCGACGTGACGAAAGGGGCGTACACCGGCGACGGACCGCACGTCCGTTCCGGCTTCCTGGACGGGCTGAACGTGAAGGACGCGATCGAGCGGATGATCGACTGGCTGGAGGAGAACGGCAAGGGGCAGCGCAAGGTCACCTACCGGCTGCGCGACTGGCTGTTCAGCCGCCAGCGCTATTGGGGCGAGCCGATCCCGGTGCTGCACTTTGAGGACGGCACGATGGAGACGGTGCCGGAAGAGGACCTGCCGCTGCTGCTGCCGGAAGTCGACGCAATCGAGCCGTCGGGTACGGGCGAATCGCCGCTGGCCAACGTCGAGGAGTGGCTGTACGTGACCGATCCGGCGACGGGACGCAGGGCGCGGCGCGAGACGAATACGATGCCGCAGTGGGCCGGCAGCTGCTGGTACTATTTGCGGTTTATCGATCCGCACAACGACAAGGAGATCTGCTCCAAGGAGAAGCAGCGCGAATGGCTCCCGGTCGACCTGTACATCGGCGGAGCCGAGCACGCGGTGCTGCACCTGCTGTACGCACGCTTCTGGCACAAGGTGCTGTACGACATCGGCGTCGTCGAGACGAAGGAGCCGTTCCGCAAGCTGGTCAACCAGGGCATGATTTTGGGCACCAACGGCGAGAAAATGTCCAAGTCGCGCGGCAACGTCATCAACCCGGACGAAATCGTCAGCGAGTACGGTGCCGATACGCTGCGGATGTACGAGATGTTCATGGGACCGCTCGAGGCGACGAAGCCGTGGAACACGAACGGGGTCGAAGGGATTTACCGGTTTCTCGGCCGCGTATGGCGGCTGTTCGTCGACGACAGCGGCCGGCTGAACCCCAAAATCCGGGATATTCCGGGAGAAGGCTCCTTCCTGCGCACTTGGCACAAAACGCTGAAAAAAGTGACCGAGGACTACGAAGCGCTGCGCTTCAATACGGCGATCAGCCAACTGATGGTTTTCGTCAACGAGGCTTACAAGGCCGACGTGCTGCCGAAGCGGGCGATGGAGAACTTCGTGCAGATGCTGTCGCCGATCGCGCCGCACATCGCCGAAGAGCTGTGGGAGCGGCTGGGCCATACCGGGACGATCACGTACGTGCCTTGGCCGGACTACGATCCGAAGCTGACGGTCGATGCGGAAGTGGAAATCGCCGTGCAGGTCAACGGCAAAATCATAGACCGCGTCAGCATCCCGTCCGATCTGGACGAAGCGGGCATGACCGAGGTCGCGCTCGGGCTGGAGAAGGTCAAAGCGCTGACCGAAGGCAAAACGATACGCAAAACGATCGCGGTCAAAGGCAAGCTTGTCAATATCGTCGCCAACTGAAGCACAGGGGCAGCCGATACGGGGCTGCCCCTGTTCGTTATCAAAGCCCGATATGGCTACACGAGGCCGCCGGTCACTTTTCCGCCAACGCGTCTTCCATCTTGGCCAGGTCTTCCGCAAATTTGCGGTGGGTGGCTCGCAGCACCTGCGGAAAGGCGTCCGCGGTCGTCCGGCGCAAAATGTCCAGCGCGATTGCGGTAATGCCGCCCGGCACGCTCACCTTCGCCTGCAACTCTCGCGGGGAGAAAGTGCCTTCTTTCAGCAGACGGGCGGTGCCGAGCAGCATGTCGCACGCGAGCGAGGAGGCCAGTTCCCGGTCGATGCCGGCTGTCTCGACGGCAGCGTCGACGAAGCTCTCCAGCAAATATGCGATAAACGCCGGGCCGCAGCTCGACAAGTCGGACGCGACCCGCACGTCCCGCTCGTCGATTTCGACCGGCCGTCCGATCGCCGAGAACAGGCGCCCCAGTTCGCGGCGGTCGTCTTCGGTCAGCCGCGTTCCGTACATGGCGAGCACGGCTCCGGCTCCGGCGGCGTTGACGACGCTCGGAACCATTTTCGCCACTTTGCAGGGCAGAAGCCGTTCCAGCTGCTCCAACAGTACCGGGCTCGTGATCGATACGACGATCTGCCCGGGCTTCAGAATGGGGCCGATCTCGTCCAGCACGGCGCGGTAATCGGCCGGCTTGACGCACACGACGACCCAGTCGGCTTCCTCAGCGACGGCTGCGCCCGAAGCGGCGATCCGGAGCCCGGGAAACCGCTCGGCTAGCGGCTGCGCTCTGGACGCAGTGCGGGTTGCGGCGACGATATTCGCGGGCTGCAGCGCGCCGGACCGCACGAACGCTTCGATCAGCAGGCTGCCCATGCTGCCCGTCCCGATGAAGCCGACTTTCATCTTTGTCCCTCCTCCGCGCATTGGCTTCGTCGTCGCCATCGCGCACCGCGATGCTTGGCATGGCTTGCTGCGATGGCACGGTGGAGACGACTTCGTCGCACCTTGCTAACTCATTGTATGTAAGACGGGTTGACCCATATGACGCTGCGGATCACGGATAAAAGCGAGCCCTTGGAAAGGAGGTTGGGACGAAAATGACAAGCCGAGCGAATCGCTGGGCCGTTCTCGCGCTGTTGGCCGCCGGAACGCTGCTGGCTGCGGCGTTGTGGCCGCGCCCGGGCGGCGGGCAGGCGCCGAATTGGCAGCCGGTCAACGCCAAGCTTGCCGCTGCGCTGGACGCTGCCGCAGGGAGCGGCGACCCGCTTCCGGCGAAGGCGAAGGAGGCCGAGCCTTCGGACACAGCCTCGGCAGCGTCGTCCGCGGATCGAATTCCGCAGGCTCCGGCCGCCCCCGCAACGCCTTCGGCGAATCAAGCGGCGCCCTCTGCCGCAGCCGCGCAGGCTTCCGAACCCGCAGCCGCAGCCGCCGAAGGGCCGCAGAGGATCGACCTGAACGCCGCCGACGCCGGCCTGCTCGACACGCTGCCGAAGATCGGTCCCGCCAAAGCGCGGGCCATCGTGGAGTACCGCAGCCAGCACGGCCCTTTTCGCTCTGTGGACGATCTGCTGGAGGTGAAGGGGATCGGCCCGAAGCTGCTGGCGGAGATCCGCGACCGGGTCACCGTCGGCAAGCCGGCGTCCGGCCCGCAACGCTGAAACGGCAGGCTCTTTCACCGGGCGCCGAAATGTGCGAGAATAAGGAAAGACGGAGTCCCATGTCCTTGTTGCCGGGACTCCCGTACCGCTGACGCGGCATCAGCGGAATAAGGGAACGGAGTTCCGCTAATTCGGCAAAACAGCCGCGCTGCGGCGAAATAAGGGAACGGAGTTCCGCTAATTCGGTAAAAAGGCCGCGCTGCGGCGAAATAAAGGAACGGAGTTCCGCTAATTCGGCAAAACGGCCGCGCTGCGGTGAAATAAGGGAACGGAGTTCCGCTAATTCGGCAAAACAGCCGCGCTGCGGCGAAATAAAGGAACGGAGTTCCGCTAATTCGGCAAAACAGCCGCGCTGCGGCGGAATAAGAGAACGGAGTTCCGTTAATTTGTCAAAGCGGTCGCGCTGCGGCCAAAAACGGGGGGATCGCCGGCGATGGCACAGACGATGCGTCAAAAAGTGCGCAAAGATTGGGATACCTATTTTATGGATATCGCGTTTATGGTCTCGACCCGTTCCCGCTGTCCGAGGCGCCATGTGGGGGCCGTGCTCGTGCAAGGCAAAAAGCTGCTCGGAACGGCGTACAACGGGGCGCCGATGGGGGTCCCGGACTGTTCCGAAGCCGGGTGCATGATTGTGGAGGAATACGAACCGGCGCCCGGCCAAGAGGGCGGGATGGTCAAAAAGGACCGCTGCATCCGCACCATTCACGCGGAGCAGAATCTGCTGCTGTTCACCGACCGGATCGACCGGGAAGGCTCCACCGTCTACGTCACCGACCAGCCGTGCTGGACTTGCGCCAATATGCTCGCCAACAGCGGGGTGGCGGAAATCGTCTACCATCGTCCCTATCCGAAGGACCTGGACAAGGTGGAAGCGCTCATGCGGATGAAAGGATTGCGTTTCCGCCGGCTGGAGGGCTATACTCCGCCGCCGGATACGGAAGTGCAGGATGAAAGCTGACGTATTTTGGGCAGGAAGTTGGCAAAACAGACAGGATCGAAAAGGGGAAGAACCTCTTGTAGCCGCGCGGCTGGCGCGGCCGGGAGGTTCTTTTTTGACGCCGAGGAAGGAGGGGCGCCGTGTCGCGCCGTCCCATCGTATGGTTTGCCGCGTACTGGATCGCGGGGAATGCGGTCTGGCCGCTGCTCGAAGGGCCCGGGCCGTGGCTGGCGCTGGCCGGCGCCGTCCTGACCGCGGCCGGGTTCGCCCTGGCCGGCCGGCTGTCGGGCCGGCAATTCGGGCTCTGCCTGCTCGCGCTGGCGCTGTCGGCCGGGGAACGAATCTGGGCGGACGCGTCCAACCGATCCGCGCTGGCCGGCCTGCTTGCCCTGCCGGACGGCCAAAGTGCGGTGCTGACCGGCCGGATCGCTTCCCCGGTGGAACGGGACGGCGACATGGCCGCTTTCGAATTGGACGCGGATACCGTCCTGCTGGAGGGTCCCGGGACATCCGCGGGCGGCGACGGCCCGGACGGTTCCCCGGCGAAAGCGCGCGAGAAAATCGAGGTCCGGCTGCGGCTGACCTCCCCTTCGCAGATAGGGACGGTCGAAGCGTGGGCGCGGGGCGACCGTCTCCGCATCCGCGGAACGCTGGCGCTGCCGGACGAGGCCGGCAACTTCGGCGCGTTCGATTACCGCGCCTATCTGAAGCGGCAGCGCATTCATCTGCAGCTTGCCGCCAAAGGCGCGGAATCGGCGCAGCCGCTGCGGGGTCCGGTCAAGTGCCGCGTCTGGCCGCTGCGCGCGACCGACGCCGTCCGGCAGCGCATCGGCGCTTTGATGGACCGGCTGTACCCGGAACAGGAGGCCGGGTATATGAAAGGGCTGGTCGCCGGCATTCAAAACGACGTCGATCCCGCGCAGTACGACGATTTTTCCCGGCTCGGACTGACGCATGTGATGGCGATTTCCGGCCTGCATGTAGGCGTCGTCGTCCTTCTCATTCTGCGGATCGGGGCCTGGATGCGGCTGGCCCGCGAGCGGTGCCTGGACCTGGCGATCGCCTCGATGCCGGTCTACATGCTGCTGACCGGGGCGTCTCCGTCCGCGGTGCGCGCCTGCGTCATGGGCATGATCGCGCTGTTTCTGACCCGCACCGGACGCCTCAAGAACGGGCTGCACCTGCTGGCGGCCGCCGCCGTGCTGATGACCGCATGGAATCCGCTCGTGGTGGAAGACGTCGGGTTTCAGCTGTCTTTTGCCGTGACGGCCGGGCTGCTGCTATTTGTTCCGATCGCGTCGGACTGGCTTCCGATCCGCCCGGCCTGGGCGCGCAGCGCGATCGCGGTCGCCCTGACCGCGCAGATCGTCTCGTTTCCGCTGACCGTTTATTATTTTCACCAGTTTCACCTGTTGTCCCTGGCGGCCAACGTGCTGCTTGTGCCGTTCATCAGCTTCATCGTCCTGCCGCTGGGGATGGCCTCCGTGGCGCTGGGCGGCATATGGCTGCCGCTCGGCGCCTATCCGGCGGAACTGGCGTCCGTATGCAACCGGATGACGTTCTGGATCGTACATTGGCCAGAGCGCTTCCCGTCGCTGCGGACGATCTGGCCCCAGCCCGAGCCGGTCTGGGTCGTCGCCGCGTACGGACTGATCGGCCTGACGGCCTGGCTGCTCCGCAAAGCCGCCGACCGCCGGCGGGAAGCCGAGTGGATGGAACGGACCCGCCGGGAGCAGCGCCGGCGTTTCGAGCGAAAGCCCGGACGGGCAGCGACCGGCCCGGAGCCGGAAACCCGGCCGCTGCATCCCGAGCCCGCAGCGGCGGCCGGCGTTTTGCCGCCGGAGCGCCGGACGAGGCGGATGCGGGCGTTCGCCGCCGCTTCCGTCGCCGCCCTGTGGCTGCTGTGGCTCGTCTGGGGCTGGCAGCCGGCTTTTCTCGACCGGACGGCGAAAGTAATGTTTCTCGACGTCGGCCAGGGCGACAGCATTTTGATCCGCTCCGGCGGAGGACGCTTCATGCTGATCGATGCGGGTGGAACGGTCACGTTCCACAAGCCCGGCGACGAATGGCGGCAGCGGCGGGACCCGTTCGAAGTGGGCCGCAAAGTGCTCGTTCCGCTGCTGCGCCAGCGGGGCGTCCGCCGGCTGGACGCGCTGCTGCTTACGCATCTCGACGCCGACCATATCGGCGGCGCGGAGGCGGTCATCCGGGAAGTGCCCGTCCGGCGGATTTTGTTCAACGGCACGCTTAAGTCCGCCGCCGGCGTGGAGAAGCTGTTCCGCTTGGCGCTGGCGCGCGGCATTCCGATATACGCCGTTCACGCCGGCATGCGGTGGCGGCTGGACGGCAGCGCGGAGCTGAAGTTTCTCGGACCGGTTGCGGACGACGCCGCGGACGGCCTGCCCTTCGTCGACGAGCAGAACACCCGCAGCGTCGTGACCCGCCTATCCGTGTACGGACGCGCTTTTCTGCTGCCGGGCGACCTTGACCAGCCGGGGGAAACGCAAGTTCTGCGCGAGACGGCTCCGCCGTCGCCGGACGCGGCGCCGGTCGACGTGCTGAAAGCCGGCCATCACGGGAGCCGAACGTCGACCGGAAGCGCGTGGCTGGCGCGCTGGCGTCCGGCAGAGACGGTCATTTCCGTCGGCCGCAACAACCTGTACGGCCATCCGGCCGCGGAAACGCTGGAGCGGCTGTCGGACGCCGGAAGCGCCGTATGGCGCACCGACCGAAACGGGGAAGTGCAGTACCGCATCCGCCCGGACGGTTCGATGGAGCGAAGGATCAAACAAGAATAAAACGTCCATGGGACAAACGAAGCTTTTTTTGCTAGACTGTAGGTGCCGACCGACGTGGCGGGAAGCGCAAAAGGATGCGCGAATCCACGTTTTTGCAACCTTTTGCCGAAAAGAAGCGTTTAGGAAGTAGCACGGGAGGAGGAGCTTCTGTGGTGGAGCCGGAGCTCATCAAGGCGGCTCAGTCGGGAGACCGTGAAGCCTTGGTGTCCCTGTTGCGGAAAATCGAGCATCAGGTGTACCGAACGGCTTATTATTTGCTCAATAACGAACAGGACGCGATGGACGCCTCCCAGGAAGCGCTCATCCGCATTTATACCAAAATCCGTTCCTATGAGGAAAAAGCCCAGTTTCAAACTTGGGTGCAGCGAATCGTAACCAATATTTGCATCGACAAGTTCCGGCGCAGGCGCCCTTCCGTATCGATCGAGGAGCACGACCTGGTGTTTCGGGCCGGGGACAACGTGGAGGCGGAAGTGCTGTCGGCCTACGCCTCCGACGACATCCGCGAGGCGATCAACCGGCTGCCCGACCATCATCGCACCGTGGTGGTGCTGCGGTATTTGCAGGACTTCTCCTATAACGAAATCGCCGAGTCGTTGAATTTGCCGCTCAATACGGTCAAATCCTATTTGTTTCGAGCCCGGCAGCAGTTGCAGCGTTTGCTTCGAGACTATGAGAAAGGTGGTGTCCGGGGATGAATTGCGAAGAGGTGATGGAGCTGATGCAGCGGGATATGGATGGGGATCTGAGCGCCGAAGAAAAAAAGCTCCTGAACGAACACGTGCAAACATGCCCGGACTGCGCCGACATGCTGGAGAAGCTGCGCAGGCTGTCGAACGAGCTCGAGCAGCTGCCCCGCGTCGTCCCGAAGATCAGCCTCGTCGACGCGATTTTGCCGCAACTGGAGCAGCTGAGCCCCGAGCCGAAGCCGGATCCGGCGGACAGCGGGGACGAGACCGCGCGGCCGGGCTTGCCTCCGAGGCGCCGGGCGCGCACGGCGCGGCCGGGACGGACGCTCTTGACGCGCGTGTCCGGCGTCGTTGCACTGGGCGTCGTGATCGGATTGCTGCTCGTGAACAACCCGAGAACGTGGCTTCTCCCCGGCAGCGAAGACCAGGCTTCGGGTCTGTCGACGATGGATGGCGGGTACGCCGGCTCGCAGGCCGGGAGCGGGACGAACGGAGAAAGCAGCGCGGCGGGAAGCGCCGACGGAAGCGAGCCGAAATCGTTGCCGAAGCGCAACGTGCAGTTTCCGGAGCCCATTCCCGACGTCCCGTCGGCCGTCCCGTCTGCAGCCCCGTCGACCGCTCCGTCTGCGGCTCCCGCTCCGTCTTCCGAGCCTTCACCGAAGACGCTTGAGAAGAGCGACGAGCCGTCCGACAAGGCGCCGGCAGCCGATCCCGGCGCCGGGGATGGCAGCCCCGAACCCGAATCCGGCCCGATGGCCCGCGGCCTGACCGCCGCTCCGTCGCCGTCTTCCGGGCCGGACGGCGCGGACGCGCAGGACGGCCGCACGCAGCCCGATCGGGAGCAGGCATCCCCTGACGCCTCGAACCCGACGGACGACGGCGCGCAACCGGGGGAGATTCAAGCGCCGGCCTATTCGCTGATGGCCGAGCCGACGGAATGGCCGTCCCCGGACGGCACGCGGAAGGCTGTGGTGAAGAACGGCGCGATGCTCATCGTGAAAACGGAGAGCGGCATCGTCGAGTTCCAATCGGCCGCGCGCGAAGGGTCTGTCGGGGAAGTCGTATGGAGCGAAGACAGTACGAAACTGCAATATACCTGGAACAATACCGACGGCACGTCCGTTTCTTACGTCGTGGACGTGGCGGCCGGAACGGAAACCCCGCGTTGACGGCAAGCACCTTTTGAAGCGGAGCCGCGTATGGTATAGTGTAAAGGTCAACGCGTCCGGCGGACGTATGTCACGGTCGTTCGCGCCGGTGCCATGGGCCGGCCGGCGAACGTTGATATAGATGTCCAAGGACAAAGGGATCGCGCTCCGGAAAGGACGTGGTCTCTTTGTTTTTCGGCGCTTTCCGGGCAGATCGTGAGGAGGGACGCGGTTGGAAGCGAAAATGTGGTTCCGGGAACTGCGGGAAGGAAACGTTCGGCCCGTTTATGTCGGATTCGGAACCGAACCCTATTTGATGGAGGATTTCGTTCATCGGCTGGCGGAATGCGTAACGGAGCCCGAGCACCGCGACATGGCGATCGTCCGGTTCGATACGGCGGAAACCCCGCTGGACGCCATCGTCGACGAGGCGGAGACGGTGCCGTTCCTCGTCCCCCGCAAGCTGATCGTGGTGCGGGACAGCACGGTGTTCGGATCCGGACGCGAATCGGCCCGGACCTTGCACAAGCCGGAACGGCTGCTGGACTACATCGGGCAGCCGATGGACACGACCGTGCTCGTCTTCCTCGTTCCCCAAGAGAAGCTGGACGAGCGCAAAAAGCTGGTCAAAGCGGCCAAGGCAGGCGGATTCGCGGCCCGTTTCGCTCCGCTGAGCCATCCGGAGCTGCTGCAGTGGATGAGCAAGCGGGCCCGTCATCAAGGCCGCAGCATGGAGCCGGACGCGGCGGAAGAGCTGCTGCGCCGGGTCGGCACCGACATGGCCGCGCTCGCTGCGGAAACGGACAAGCTCGCGCTGCGCGCCGGGGACGGGGGCCGTATCACTGCGGCGTCCGTCGCCGAGTTGGTGCCGGTCCGCACGGAGCAAAGCGTGTTCCGGCTCACGGAAGAGATTGCGGCGCTGCGCACCGACCGCGCGGTGGCGCTTTATTACGATCTGCTGCGGCAGCGGGAAGAGCCGATCCGGCTGGCCGCGCTGCTCGCCCGCCAGTTCCGCCAGATGATCCAGGTGAAGGAGTTGGGCCGGCAGGGCTACACGCCCCAGCAGATGGCCGGCCAGCTCGGCATGCATCCTTACGCCGTCAAGGTAACGGCCGACCAGGCCCGGCATTTTTCGGCGGAGCGGCTGGCATCGCTGCTCGAACGCCTGGCCGAACTCGATTACGGGATGAAAACCGGACGCGTGGACAAAACGATGGGGCTGGAGTTGTTTCTGCTTCGCACCGGATCCGAGGGCGGAAGCTGAACGGGTCCGCAAGCGGCCCGACAAGCCAAAAGGGGCTGACCGATTCGGTCAGCCCCTTATTTGTCGCCGGGCGTCAGCCCTGCGCGGACATGGCGTTCAGTTTTTTGGCCAAACGGGATTTTTTGCGGGCCGCGGCATTTTTGTGAATAAGGCCTTTGGTCACGGCTTTGTCCAGCTTCTTCTGCGCCAGCTGCAGCGCTTCCCGCGCCGCGGCGACGTCGGTTCCGGCAATCGCCCGGTCGGCTTGTTTCACGGCCGTGCGCAGGGCGGATTTCTGCGAAGCGTTGCGCAGGCGGCGCTTCTCACTCGTCTTGGTCCGTTTGATGGCGGATTTGATATTCGGCACTGAAGATCACCTCCTGAAAAAAACCGGGTATTTCTCCCCATAACTTGTAACATTCTATCATGGCAGGGGTTAAAACGCAAGGCATAACCGAGCGACGAAGTCGTCTCGGAATGTGCAACCCCATTCAGCGTTGCGAAGCAATCGCGGTGGGGTTGCGCTCGGGCACCGAGCGACGCAGTCGTCTCGGAATGTACGATCGCGGAAAGCAACGCCGTGCGTTGCGGCGCGATCGTGCTCGGGTAACCGAGCGACGAAGTCGTCTCGGAATGTGCAACCCCATTCAGCGTTGCGAAGCAATCGCGGTGGGGTTGCACTCGGGCACCGAGCGACGAAGTCGTCTCGGAGTGCGCAATCGCGGAAAGCCATGCCATGCATTGCGGCGCGATTGCGCTCGGCAAACCGAGCGACGCAGTCGTCTCGGAACGTGCAGCCCCATTCAGCGTTGCGAAGCAATCGCGGTGGGGTTGCACTCGGCAAACCGAGCGACGAAGTCGTCTCGGAGTGCGCAATCGCGGGAAGCGATGCGCGAGAACCGCCTTGAGAACTGTCATCAGAAAGGGGCTGGCCACCATTCAGAAACGAGCGGATCTCCATTTGTACGCGGCGCGGACCGATCTGGCGCTGGAAGCGCATGAGATGGCGTCGCCGCAAGGTCAGCCGATTTCCGGCGTCCAATCGGAAACGGAGCGGCAGGACGGCATTACGATTACCCGCATGCACGTTCAGACACAGGAGGGGGCGAAGGCGATCGGCAAAATGATCGGGCATTACGTAACGCTGGAAGTGCCGGGCTTAAGGCAAGGGGATGCCGACCTGCAGGACCGGGTGGCGACCGCGTTCGCCCGGGAATTCGAGGCGTTTCTGTCCCGCATCGGCGTGTCTCCGAAGAGCAGCGTCCTCGTCGTCGGCCTCGGCAACTGGAACGTGACGCCGGACGCGCTCGGCCCGCTGGTCGTCGAGAACATCCTGATCACGCGCCATCTGTTCGAAATGTTGGGCGACCAGGTCCGTCCGGGCTACCGCCCGGTCAGCGCGGTCGCGCCGGGGGTGCTCGGCACGACCGGCATCGAGTCCAGCGACATCGTGCAGGGCATCGTCAAACAGGCCCGGCCGGAACTCGTCATCGCGGTGGACGCACTCGCCGCCAAATCGCTGGAGAGGGTCAACACGACGATCCAAATCGCCGACACCGGCATTCACCCCGGTTCCGGCATCGGCAACAAGCGGCGCGGCCTGACGCGGGAAACGCTCGGCGTCCCCTGCGTTGCCATCGGGATCCCGACCGTCGTCTACGCCTCGACGATCGTCGGCAATACGATGGATATGATGCTGGCGCACATGAAGCGGCATTCGCCGAATTCCGGGGCGCTGTTCGGGGTGCTCGAATCGATGAAGGAAGAGGAGCGTCTGCAGCTCGTCCGGGAAGTGCTGCAGCCGCTCGGGCATGACCTGCTCGTCACACCGAAAGAAATCGACCAGTTCATGGAAGATACCGCCAACATCATCGCCAGCGGCCTGAATGCCGCCCTGCACGAAGCGATCGATTCGAGCAACGTCGCGGCCTATACCCATTGACCGTCCGTTCGGCAGCCGGAAGCTTTCCCGACCATTTCGGGAAAGCTCTTTTTGCGTTGTATAATAGGTTCATCAATCCCGGGTTTCCGCGAAGACGGAAAGGAGAGAGCCGGATGCCGCGATGGGGAACGCGCCCGCTGCCGAAGCTCAGGTGGCCGGGCCGGCGGATGGAAAGCAAGCTGATCACCGTGTTTCTGTTCCTGCTCGTGCTGCCGATCGGCGCGCTCAGCTATCTTTCGGCCAACCGCTATTCGCAGTCGATTGAGGACAATACGGTGACGTATGCGCTGCAGGTGTCGGACAAAATGGTCGGGAAGCTGGACGACTATATCGAAGACATGAAGAAGATTTCGATCATTCCGTCGTATTTGGACGAAATCAAAGCGGGCCTGAAAATGTCCAACCATTTCTACGAGGAGCCGAGGATACCGTCCGCGGGCGGCGCAAAAGGCGTGCTGTCCGAAGAGGAACTGATGCGCCTGAACATTCAGCGGCAAGTGGAAAACAGCATTTATTTCATGAACAATATCAAGCAAGGGACAAATACGGTCTATTTGTTCGACCTCTACGGCCACGCTTATTTCGCGGTCAAAAGTTCCGGCGTCCGCTCGGATTTGGCGAGCGTGTACCCGAGCTGGGAGCGGCTGGCGGCAAGCGCCAACGGGGCGCCGGTGCTGGTCAGCACGCAGGAAGTGACGGAGCGGGTCAACTCCAAGCGCTACGTCTTTACGGTCGTCCGCCGGATCATCGACACTTCCTTCCGGCCGCTCGGCACGATCGCCGTAGACGCCAATATCGGCGTCATCGAAAATATCGTCAAAGACCTGGATCAGGCGACGCAAGGGACGACGCTGATCGTCGACAGCGACGGGCAGGTCATCTACGACAGCGAGAAAAAATATTTGGGGCAAAACTATACGCAAAGCGATCTGCTCGCCAACGCCAAAGAGGCCCGCGGCAGCTTCCACGCGATCGTGAACGGGGAGCGGGTGCTGACGATTTACCGCCAGTCGGAAACGACGGGCTGGCGGGTGCTCATCACGATTCCCGAGAAACAGTTGATGGCGGGCGCGCTGCGCATCCGCAATTTCACCGTTGCGGCCGCCGTGGCCATCGTCTGCTTCGCGATGGCGATCTCGTTCTGGCTCATATTCGCTTTGACCCGCCCGCTGCGATCGCTCGTCCGGCTGATGAAAGAGGTGCAGACGGGCAACCTGAACGTGGTATTTCCGGTCCGCAGCCGGGACGAGGCGGGGCTGGTCGGCGGCGCGTTCAACCGGATGATCGACCGGGTGAAGTCGCTGATCGACGACATCCACCGGATCGAGCAGCGGAAGAAGGAAGTGGAGCTGGAGTCGCTGCAGCGGCAGATCAATCCGCATTTTATCTACAACACGCTGGAGTCGATCCGGATGACCGCGGTGCTGCACGACGACGCCGAAGTCGGCGACATGGCCCACCTGCTCGGCAAGCTGCTGCGCTACAGCATTCATGCCGGTACGGAGACGGTGCCGCTGGAGCAGGAATGGGAACATCTGCGCATGTACGTGCATCTGCTCAATTACCGTTACGGCCGCCGCTTTGCGCTGGAGCTTCCGGGCGACGCGCCGAAGATGGCCGTCATGAAGCTGCTGTTTCAGCCGATCGTCGAGAACGCCGTCTACCACGGGCTGGACGAAGGCCGCGCGCCGATGACGATCGCGATCCGCTACCGGATGGAAAAAGGGGATCATCTGTTCATCGTGGAGGATGACGGCGTCGGCATGGATGCGCTTACGCTGGACAATTTGAGAAGCTTTGGCCGCGAGCCGTCGGGCGGACGCGGCATCGGACTGCAGAACGTGCACGAGCGTCTGAAGCTGAGGTACGGGGAGGACTACGGTCTGACCATCGACAGCGCGCCGGGGCAAGGAACGTCGGTCACGGTCCGGCTGCCCGGCCGGGTCAGCCAGGAAAGCGCGGAAGGGAGGAAACGGGATGCTTGACATCGCGGTCGTCGACGACGAGGAGCGGATCCGCCTCGGCTTGGCCAAGCTGATTGCGCAGGCCGACGCCGATTGCCGGGTCGTCGGCGCGTTCGAGAGCGGTCGGGAGCTGCTGGAGCAACTCGACCGGATTTCGCCCGATCTGGTCATCACCGACATCAAAATGCCGCAGATGAGCGGGCTGCAGCTCATCGAGCGGGTGCAGGCGGCAAGACCCGGCATCAAGTTCGCCATCGTCAGCGGTTTCGACGATTTCGACTTCGCGCGGCAGGCGATCCGTCTCGGGGTGGAGGAATATTTGCTCAAGCCGGTGTCGATGCCGGATTTGGTCCAACTTCTGGCGCGGGTGCGGGAGAAGGTCGGGCAGGGAAACGGCCTGCCGACGCCGGCCGAGATGGAGTGCCTCCGCACGCTGCTTGGCGGCGGGGCTCATCCCGCGGACGAGGCGCGGCAGCGGGAAGCCGAGCGCGAGCTGGAGCGGTCGGGGCTGTTCCGCGGACATTACGCGGCGATGGCGCTGCTCTGCGCTCCGGCGCTTTCGGCCGACGAGCTGCGCGGGCTGGCGTCGGCCTGGAACCGCGAGTTCCGGCTGGTGCCGCGGGAGCTGGGCTGCTTCATGCTGGTTGCGGCGATCGGCGAAGGAGACGACGCCGGCACGCCGAAAGAGCTCGCCATGGCGCTGCTCATGCGCCTGCCGGCCGGCGCGCGGGCGCGGCTCGGGATCAGCGGCGTCGTCCAGGGCGCGGCCTGGCTGCAAGACAGTTGGCGCCGGGCGGAAGCGGCGATGCAGCGGGCGTGGTACGAGCCGGGCAGCCGCGCGATCGGCGAAGCCGAGAGCGGCGGCGAGAAGCGAGGCGACGGCCTGCATGCGCTGTACCGGATGGTGGACGGGGAGCTGCGTCCGGCGCTGCAAACGCTCGATACCGGCCGCGCGGAGGCGGCCGTCTGCGCCTGGCTGCGCGAAGCCGCCAGCCGGAAGCTGGCCTGGGACAGCCTGGCCGAAGCCTGCTCCGCCATCGCCGCCGCCGTCCGGGGAGAATGGCTGAAGCGCCGGCCCTCCGCACCGGACGGCGAAGACGAGCCGTTGCCCCTGTCCCCGCAGCGGTATCCGGACTGGACCGCGTTCAGCGCGGCGCTGACGCGCTCGCTCGGGCGGATGCTGGACCGCATCCGCGAAGCCCAGCCGCACAACCGGCCGGTGGAAACGGTCAAGGCCTACATCCGGGAACATTACGCCGAAGAGCTCGAACTGCACCGGCTGGCCGAAAAAGTCTACCTGACGCCGAGCTACTTGAGCAAGCTGTTCAAGACCGAGACCGGGGAGACGATCACGGACTATATCATCTCGGTGCGGATCGAACGGGCCAAGGAGATGCTGCGCGGCGACCCGCGGCTGAAAACGTACGAGGCGGGCGAGCGGGTCGGCTACCCCGACCCGGCCTATTTCAACAAGCTGTTCAAGAAAGTGGTGGGGATGACGCCACGGGAGTACCGGGAGCGCGTTAGGTAATCGTTATCCAAAATAAAGACAAGGAAAACAAACAGAGCGCATTAAAAACGGCCGCCCGATTTTTTATAATGATGTAAGCGGTGTCAAATAGAACCCGGATCTGGGAGGGAATCGGATGGTCCGCTTCAGCTACAAGACGCAGAAATATATGATTCTGTTCGGCTTTCTGACCGTTCCCGTCCTGCTGCTGCTTACGTTTTCGTATTATCCCGCCGTGTCTCTCCTTTACTACAGTCTGACCGACTGGACGGGCATCGGCTGGGAGATGCACGGCGTCGGGCTGGCCAACTACAAGGAAATTTTCACGCGTCCGGAAATTTTCGGCGTGTTCAAAAACAACGCCTACTATTTCGTCGGCGGCCTGGTGCAAACCGCCCTCGCGCTTTATTTCGCCGTCATTCTGTCGCGCAAGCTGCGGGGACGCAACGTGTTCCGCGGGCTGTTGTTTCTGCCTTATGTGCTGCACAGCGTGGCGACGGTCATCATGTTCCGGAACGTGTACCACGCCGAATACGGCACGCTCAACCTGTTTCTGGCTGCCGTCGGCCTATCGTCGTGGCAGCAGCAATGGCTGGGCAATCCGCATCTTGTCAACTTTTCGCTCGCCTTTATTTCGATGTGGAAGTACATGGGGCTGAACATGGTCATTTTCATCGGGGCGCTGCAATCGATCCCCGAAGATCTGTACGAATCGGCCGCCATCGACGGCGCGTCCGGCTGGCAGAGCTTCCGCCACATCACGGTGCCGAGCATCCGCAGGGTGATCGAGCTGATGATGATTTTGACGCTGACCGGGGCGCTCGAAGTGTTCGACATCCCGTACATCATGATGCTCGGCGCGAACGATACCGGCACTTTCGTCAGCACGACCGTCGACATGGCGTTCAAGTTCCGGAAGGCGGGGCTGGCGTCGGCAATGGCGGTCGTCCTGCTGATGATCGTGCTGCTGTTCATCTACATTCAGCGGAAACTGCTGTTCAGGGAGGAGAAAGCGCGATGAACCGGGAACCTGTCTGGATTCGAACGCTCAAGTACGCCTCGCTGATCGCCGCCTCGTTCGTCGTGCTGTTCCCGCTGTACTCCGTCCTGATCGGCGCTTTCAAGACGCAGGCCGAATATTACCAGTCCGGACTCCGGCTGCCCGAAAACTTCCTGAACTTCGACAATTTCCGGCGGGTGATCGAGGTCGGCAAGCTCGGGCTCGGCTTCCGCAACACGCTGATCGTGCTGGTGGTGTCGGTCGGGATCAACGTCCTGATCGGCACGATGGTCGCCTACGCGCTCGGCCGGTTCGAATTCAAGCTGCGCAAGGCGATTTTCGCCCTGTACCTTGTCGCCCAGGTGATCCCGGTCATTACGACGCAAGTGGCGACGTTCAGCGTCATCAAGTTTTTCGGCGCCTACGACCATATATTCGCGCCGATCCTGCTCTATATCGGAGCCGACGTGCTGCAGATCATCATTTACCTGCAATTCGTGGGCAGCATTCCGCGGGACCTGGACGAAAGCGCAATGATCGAAGGCGCCTCGCTGTTCCGGATATACCGGTCGGTCATTTTTCCGCTGCTCGCGCCGGCTACGGCGACGCTCGTCATCCTGAAGACGATCGGCATCTACAACGATTTCTACACGCCCTACCTCTACATGCCGAGCCAAGAGCTGCGCGTCGTCTCGACCGCCATCTATTCGTTCGTCGGACCGAACCAGGCCCAGCTCAACGTCATTTCGGCCGGGATTCTGCTCATTTTCCTGCCGACGATCGTGCTGTTTCTGTTCCTGCAGCGGTATATTTTCGCCGGGGTGGTGAGCGGGGCGGTCAAATAGCGGACGGATCGTAGCCCCATGCAATCATGGCGCATAGCGGGGGGAATCGGTATGCGGCAAAAAGTGTCGATGCAGCAGATCGCCGATTACGTCGGCGTGTCCAAATTCGCCGTCTCCAAGGCGCTGGCCGGACAGCCCGGGGTCAGCGACGAAACGCGCCGGAAAATTGTCGAGGCCGCCTCGCAGCTTGGCTACTTCGCCCGGCGGCACGGCCATGCAGCGGCCGGAACGGCGCCGGCCGCGGCTGGCGCGGCCGAGGGCGACACCGTGATGGTGTTGCTGCCGAACGTCCGGTACCAGGACCGCCAATCCCTGTACTGGGGACCGATCGTCGACGGCATCGTTTCAGGGCTGGAAGCGCACGGGCTCGGCATGATCATCGCCGCCGAGCCCCGGGCCGACTCCCTCGCCCGGCGGATCCGTCCGTCCGCGGTGCGCGGCCTGATCGGCGTCGGGTTCGTCTCCAACCGGATGCTGCTGGAAATCCGCCATCTGGAACTTCCGTTCGTGCTGGTGGACCATGAAGATCCGCTCATTCCGTGCGATGTCCTGTTCGTCAACAATGCCGAATGCGTTCGCCGGGCGACCCGTTTCCTGCTGGACAACGGCCACCGCCGGCTGCAGTTCGTCGGCAACGTCCGATATGCCCGCAGCTTTTACGACCGGTGGATCGGCTTCCGCTTGATGCTGGAGGAGCGGGAAGCGAAGCCGGAGCAGGAGCCCGATCTGCTGTCGCTCGAGGGGGAGAACCGCTCGGAAATGACGGAGTCGCTCGGGATCATATTGGGACGGATGAAAGCGCAGGATCGGCTGCCGACCGCTTTCGTCTGCGCCAACGATTCGATCGCGCTGTGCGTCATGACGGCGCTGATGAAGCTCGGCGTGGACATTCCCGGCCGCTGCTCGGTCGTCGGCTTCGACGACATCGAGGATGCCGCCCGGGCGCAGCCGCCGCTCGCCACCGTCCGCGTCGACAAGGAAGCGCTCGGCCGCAGGGCGGTGGAGACGCTGCTGTGGCGAATCGCCCGCCCGGACGCGCCGATGGAGAAAATATTGCAGTCCGGCGAGTTCATTCTCCGCCCGTCGGCTTCGGTTCACCGCTGATGCGGGACCGAAGCCGATTTTGGCTTTGCCCGTAAACGAACGTTAGGTTTTGTTATCATAATTGACGACAAGAAAAACAAAACCAGTTCCTTTTATCGCCCTGGCGGATGTTTATAATCAGGGGATGAAAGCGGTGTCAATGAGACGCCTTCATTCCTGGATACGGGGGTAGATCAGATGAAGAAAAGCCTGATGCTCAGCATGGCCCTTCTGCTCATGGCAGCCGTCCTGGCCGCCTGCGGCGGAAACAAAAACGGCGGCTCGGCTTCGCCGTCGGGTTCCGCTTCGGAAGCGCCGTCCGCTTCCGGGACGGCATCCGCGTCGGCTTCCGGCAGCGCCGGCGGAAACGCCGACTTAAGCGGAACGATCAAAGTGTTGACGCACCGGACGGACATGGTCAACGACGGCACGATGGACCGGTATTTGAAAAAGTTCCAGGAGAAGTACCCGAACGCCAAGGTCGAGTTCGAAGGCTTGACCAACTACGCCACCGACATCAAGGTGCGCCTGACGACCGGCGAAGCCGGCGACGTCAACATGATCGACAGCGGCCTGCCGACGAGCGAAATGCCGAAATATTACGAGCCGCTGCCGGATTCGCTGTTCGAAGATGTCTACTTCGCCGACTACGACGCGTACGAAGGCAAACGGTACGGCATTACGACCGGCGTCAATACGACCGGCATCGTCTACAACAAGCGCGCGTTCGAGAAAGCCGGCATCGACAAGGTGCCGACGACGCTGGACGAACTGTACGCCGCGGCGCGGAAGCTGAAGGACGCCGGCATCATCCCGCTGTACATGAACTACGGCGCGCAATGGCCGGTCTCGAACTGGGGCGAGAACTTCTACACGACCGTCGCCGGCGACGCCAAGTGGACCGATACGCTTATCTCGAAAGACGAACCGTTCACCGTCGACGGCCCGTGGGGCACCCTGATCCAGATCGCCCGCAAGTTCGTGGAGAACGGCTGGGTGGAGAAGGACCTGTCCACGAACAACTGGGAGATGTCCAAGGGCATCATCGCCTCCGGCCAAGCCGGCATGTATTTCCTCGGCAACTGGGTCATTCCGCAGATCATCGGGGCAGGCGGCAAGTCCGAAGACATCGGATTTTTCCCGCTGCCGTACGACAACAGCGGCAAGTACAACGCCCCGCTCGGCGGAGACTACTACATCGGCGTCAGCAAAAACAGCAAAAACAAGGAGCTCGCCATGGCCTGGGTCGAATTTTTCGTCAAAGAGTCGGGCTACCAGGACGATTCCGGCATGATGCCGATCGTCAAATCGAAAACGTCGGCCGTTCCGCAGATGACCGAGTTCAAGTCGTTCAACCCGACGTTCATCGAGAGCCAGCCGGTCGACCCGCGCTTCAACGAGATCGCCAACAAAGCCGAGATTCCGCTCGGCACCGGAGCCGTCGACCAGGAGCTGATCGTGGCGAAAGATTTGGGCAAAGCGTTCGACGATCTGAACAAAAAGTGGGCGGCTGCCCGTAAGGAACTGGGCTACTAGAGCCCGCCTGCGGCCGGTTCGCGCAAGGCCTTCCGGGACGTTCCGGAAGGTCTTTTTTTTCATGCGCGGCATCGCACCGCAAGACCCGGCACTGCTTTTTGCGATGTCGCTCGATTAATGCGCACCATCGCGCCGCAATGCTCGGCATTACTTTCCGCGATGGCACATATCGAGACGACTTCGTCGCTCGATTTCTATGAAACTTTCGACGCGTGCGGTTCTATCATCTCTCATTCTCTCATACCTATGGATTATCCGGTGAAAAGAAAGAGTTCGCTTGATAGGGTGACAGGGGAGGATGTCCGATGAAAAGAATCGCCCGAATGCTGCGCAACCCGCTGCTGCGCATTCGTCTCAGGCACATGCTGGTTACCGGGCGCGCTTACTTCGCTCTCAGCTTTTTCTCGATGGTCGTGTTCGTCATGCTCGGGCTGGGAGGCATCGTCCAAAATTCGCTTGCCGTCTCTCCCGTTCAATCGATGAAAGGTTTCGCCGCATCGGTATCCGGCTCATTCTTCGCTTCGCTGCTCGGGCTCGAACTGCCGCTGATGCAGTCCCGCCAGACGGAAAACGCGATTTCTACCGCGCAGATGGGGTCGTTTCTGATCCGGTTTCTGACCGACCTCAATCCGGACGATCCGAAAAGCCTGCTGGCCGCGGAAATGCCGGGCGACCCCGGCGACGACGCGGTGCTGCTGCGGCCGGGCTCCGGCGGCGGAGCGGGCAGCGCGCCGGAGGATCGGGGTCCGCTCGGCCAAGGGGAGGACGCCGCAAGCCCGGATTCCGGCCCGCCCTCGGGAGAACCGAAAGACGGCGGCTCTTCCGCGCCGCCGAAAGCTTCCGAACCGCCGTCCGCGGACGGGTCCGGCTCGCAGACCGGAACCGGGAACGGCGCGAGCGGCGCGGACCACCCGAAAACGACGCAGGGACAGAAAGTGGTGTTCATCTACCATTCGCACAACCGGGAGTCCTGGTTTCCCGAGCTTCCCGCCGGCACGAAGGATCCGAATTCCAGCAAAATCAACGTGACGCTGGTCGGCAGCCGGTTGGCGAAGAAGCTGGAGGAGAAGGGAATCGGCACCGTTCACTCCAGTCAGGACTACGCGTCGACGATCTCGAACTACAACTGGAATTATTCCTATAAATACTCGCTGCAAACGTTGCGGCAAGCGATGGCGGACAACGCCGGCCTGAAGTATTTCTTCGACATCCACCGCGATTCGCAGCACCGCAACGAGACGACGGCCACGATCGGCGGCAAGGACTACGCGCAAGTCTATTTTATTATCGGCCACCGCAATCCCCATTGGAAAGAGAACGAAGCGTTCGCGAACGCCATTCACGAAGCGCTGGAGAAGTCTTATCCGGGTCTATCCCGCGGCATTTGGGGCAAAACTGCTGCTAACGGGAACGGCGAATACAACCAGTCCGTCGCGCCGGACAGCGTGCTGATCGAGATCGGCGGCGTCGACAATACGCTGGAGGAATGCTACCGGACGGCGGACGTGCTGGCCGACGTGATCGCCGATTTGTACTGGAAGAGCCAGGGAGCGGAGAAGGCGGGCCAATCGGGGCAAACGGACAAAACCGCTTCTTAACGATTAAATCGTAGAGAAAGGAGGAAACGGAGGATGCGGCGGGATTCGATCAAGCTGATGCTGCTTGCGGGGGTGGTCGCCTTCGCGGTGCTGTACGGGATGGATCTGGCGGGCAGCGGAATCCAGCGGGTGTACGGCCCGTTGGACAACCCGGGCGCGACGGCGGAAGACGGGAGCGGCTACGGGCCGGCGGCGGACGATGCGTCTGCGGTGAAGCCGGACGCCAAAAGCGCGGAGAACGGGAGCGCTTCGGGCCGAAGCTCGCGCTATTATGCGCGGGAACCGGAAGGCATCGCCTTCGACAACCCGGACGAGCCGGTCATCCCCCGGTTCGGCAAAGAGGCTGTCGTCGACCGGATCGCCGGCAAGACGGGCGAAGTGCTGCACGATCTATCGAAGGAAGGCATCCGGATGGTGGCCCATCTGTTCGACCAGGCGGCGAATTGACTGCAGGCGGGATTCAACGATGCCGCCGTGTACGTCTGGGGCAGCAGGCAATCCGGGGTGATCCCCGAGACGAAGGTTTCTATTCTATTAAGCGAACTGGGACGGAATGACGGCCGCCGGGCCGAACGGGGTCCCGGTTGCGACCTTCGAATCCTATAGCTTCGGATTGAAAAGCCTGTCGAGTGCTTACTCAACAGGCTTTTTGCGGTAGGACGCGGCGGTCCGGCCGGTGCGCTTGCGGAACGTATGGCAGAAGTGGTTGACGTTGGAGAAGCCGCAAAATTCGGCGATCTGCATCAGCGAATAATCGGTATGGACAAGCAGTTCCTTGGCATGTTCGATGCGCAGATGGATCAAATATTGATGGGGAGGCATGCCGAACTCCTTTTTGAACACGTCCCGGAACCGGGAGACCGACAGGTGGGCCCGATCGGCCATCTCCTTCAGCGTCAGCGGTTCGGCCAGGCGGAAGGAGAAATAGGAAGGAACCCATCGGAACAGCCTTTCGGACGCCGGCTGCAGCTGGGAATCCGTCCGGTGATCCTCGATCAGGGCGTGCACAAGCTGGGTGGCGACCGCTTGCGCTTCCAGCAGGCGGATCGGATCCGAGGAGAGCCAGCAGTCAATCAGTTTGAGCAATTGGCTGCGAAGGACCATCGGCTGCGAAGGATGAAACCGAAGCGGCACGCGGATTCCTTCCAGGTCGTTGAGCCGCGGCTGCATCAAATCGAGATAGGGGCTTAAATCGAGCTGGCCGGGACGGGTCGGAAAACTTCTCTCGCGCAGGGGGTTGTAAAAGAAATCCATGTGCACGAACGGAGTCTCGTTGTCGGAATCGGCCCGCAGATCGTGCGCCGTTCCCGGCTGAAGCAGGCAGAAATCGCCATCTTCCAGAACCAGTTCCCGCCCGTCCGCATTGACGATCAGCGGACCTTTGCGAACGTGGATCAACAAATAATCGAGCAGCCGGCGGGGCGGAAAATAGTAGGCTTTCCGGACGGCATAACCGCCTTCCCGGATGTAGGGGACGACGGGCGTCCGCTGGATGAAATCGGCGATGTTCATGTCAACACGCATCCGTTCTCTCAGTCATTTTTTACAATTATATCAGCATTTTAGATCATGATTCACGCCGTTCCGTCATTCTACAATTAAAATCAAATCCAAGCGAGAAAAGAGGTTGCCGGAATGAGCGATCAGACGGAACTGCAGGATCTGCCGGAGATGCGGAACGACTACCCGCTTACCGCGGAACAAATCGAAAGCTACAGGCAGAAAGGGCATATTTTGCTCAGAGGTTTGGCCAGGCCGGACGAAGTGTCGGTCTATCGGCGCGTCATCAGCGATCTCGTGCGGGAACACAACTACCACACCAAACCGATAGAGGAGAGGGACACGTACGGAAAAGCGTTTATCCAGATCAGCAATTTATGGCAAATGAGCGAAAAGGCGAAGCGTTTCGTCTTGGCCCGGCGGTTCGCCAAGGCGGCGGCTGAACTGATGGGGGTGCCGGCCGTACGGATTTATCACGATCAGGCGCTGTTCAAGGAACCGGGGGGAGGGCATACGCCGTGGCACCAGGACCAGATCTACTGGCCGCTCGACACCGACAAGACGATTACGATGTGGATGCCGCTCGTCCCCATTCCGGAGGAGGTAGGCTCCATGACTTTCGCGTCCGGAACCCATCGGAACGGGTACATCTCCAGGCAGGTCATCTCCGACGAATCGCATAAGACGCTGAAGGAATACATCGAGAGCAAAGGGCTGGAGCAGATCAACTACGGGGCAATGGCCGCGGGCGACGCCACGTTCCATTCGGGGTGGACCGTGCACAGCGCGCCGCCCAATCCGACGGACCGCATGCGCGAAGTGATGACGGTCATCTACATCGCCGACGGGTTGACCGTCGCGGAGCCGGACAGCAGCGCCAGACGGAACGATCTCGCCGCGTGGTTCCCGGGACTGAAGCCGGGAGACCCGGCGGCCAGCCCGCTCAATCCAATCGTGTACAACCGGGCGGAGGAACAGGCCGCGCCTTGAGGGCGCGGCTTTTGCCGTTCGGTGCGCGTGCGGGTGCGTCTCGCCCGCGCCTTGCGGCCACGCGGGGAGTCCCATTCCCGGCAGCACCGGGCCCCGGCGTCGATTGCCGGACCTTCCGTCCCTTGCTATAATGGATGGAATAGAGACTTGACGCAAGGGTTCGGTGGGGGGAACGATGGCAGATCACGAACGCAATCAACGTCTGATCCGGAATTTTTGCATCATCGCGCATATCGACCACGGCAAATCGACGCTGGCCGACCGGATTTTGGAATATACCGGGGCTTTGTCCTCGCGCGAAATGCAGGACCAGGTGCTCGATTCGATGGATTTGGAGCGGGAGCGCGGCATTACGATCAAGCTGCAGGCGGTCCGTCTCAAGTACAAGGCGGACGACGGCGAGACGTATACGCTGCACTTGATCGACACCCCGGGGCACGTCGACTTCACGTACGAGGTGTCCCGCAGCCTCGCGGCCTGCGAAGGCGCGCTGCTCGTCGTCGACGCGGCGCAGGGCATCGAGGCGCAGACGCTCGCCAACGTCTATTTGGCGCTGGACAACAATCTGGAGATTTTCCCGGTCATCAACAAAATCGATTTGCCGAGCGCGGAGCCGGAGCGGGTCAAGCGCGAAATCGAGGACGTCATCGGCCTCGACGCGAGCGACGCGGTGCTGGCTTCGGCCAAAAACGGCATCGGCATCAAAGAAATTTTGGAGCAGGTGGTGCGGAAAGTGCCGCCGCCGCAGGGCGATCCGGATGCGCCGCTGAAGGCGCTCATCTTCGACTCGCATTACGACGCCTACAAAGGGGTCGTCTGCTACGTGCGCGTCATGGAAGGCGAGATCCGGCCCGGCATGCGCATCCGATTCATGGCGACCGGTGCTTCGTTCGACGTCGTCGAGCTGGGCACGTTCAACCCGCGGCCGACCGCGGTCGACCGGCTCGGACCCGGCGACGTCGGCTTCGTCTGCGCCTCGATCAAGAACGTCAAAGACACCCGCGTCGGCGATACGATTACGGACGCAAGGCGGCCGACGGACGAGCCGCTGCCCGGCTACCGCCGGATCAATCCGATGGTGTTCTGCGGCTTGTACCCGATCGATTCGTCCGACTACGAAGATTTGCGCGAAGCGCTGGAGAAGCTGGAGCTGAACGACGCTTCCCTGCACTACGAGCCGGAGACGTCCCAGGCGCTCGGCTTCGGGTTCCGGTGCGGATTTCTCGGCTTGCTTCATATGGAGATCATTCAGGAGCGCATCGAGCGCGAATTCAACCTTCCGCTGATCACCACCGCGCCGAGCGTCGTCTACCGGGTGACGCTCACGAACGGGCAGACCCTGGATATTTCGAACCCGTCCGAATACCCGGAGCAGGGGGCGATCGAGCGCGTCGAAGAGCCGTACGTGAAGGCGTCCATCATCGTGCCGAACGATTATGTCGGAACGGTGATGGAACTGTGCCAGAGCAAGCGCGGGACGTTCCTCGACATGCAGTATTTGGACACAAACCGGGTGACGCTGTCGTACGACATGCCGCTGGCGGAAATCGTGTACGACTTTTTCGACCAACTGAAATCGGGCACGAAGGGCTATGCTTCGCTCGACTACGAGCTGGCCGGCTACCGGCCTTCCAATCTGGTCAAAATGGATATTTTGCTGAACGGGGAGAAGGTCGACGCGCTGTCGTTCATCGTGCACCGCGACCGGGCTTACGCGCGCGGGCGGATCATCTGCGAGAAGCTGAAAGAGCTCATTCCGCGGCAAATGTTCGAAGTGCCGGTGCAGGCGGCGATCGGCCAGAAGGTGGTCGCCCGCGAGACGATCAAGGCGCTGCGCAAAAACGTGCTGTCCAAGTGCTACGGGGGCGACATTACCCGGAAGCGGAAGCTGCTGGAGAAGCAGAAGGAAGGCAAGAAGCGGATGAAGCAGGTCGGCAGCGTCGAGGTGCCCCAGGAAGCGTTCATGGCCGTGCTGCAGATCGACGACAAGTAAGCTGGCCGCCGCGCGGCGGCAACTTTACGGGGAAGGAGCTGCATGCCGCGATGGAAGCGCCGGTTCCGCCTTTGCACCGATGGACGCCGAAGGCGCTGTACATTCATATCCCTTTCTGCACGAACAAATGCTACTATTGCGATTTCAACTCCTACGTCGCCGCGGGCCAGCCGATCGACGCCTATCTGGACGCGCTCGAGCGGGAGATGGAGCGCACGGCGGCGCAGTGGCCGCCGGAGCGGATCGACACGGTGTTCGTCGGCGGCGGAACGCCGACGGTGCTGACGCCGGCGCAGATGCGCCGGTTTCTGGCGGCGGTGCGCCGGCATTTTCCGCTGGCCGAAGGCGCGGAGTTCACGATGGAGGCGAACCCGGGCACGACCGAGCCGGAGAAGCTCGAGGTGATGCGGGAAGGCGGCGTCAACCGGATCAGCTTCGGCGCGCAATCGTTCGACGACGGGCTGCTGGCCGCCATCGGCCGCGTCCACGAAGCGAAGGATGTCGTGCAGAGCGTCCGCTGGGCACGGGAGGCCGGCTTCACGAACCTGTCGATCGACCTGATGTTCGGCCTGCCCCGCCAGACGCTCGCCCAGCTGGCGGACAGCGTCGAGCGCGCGCTGGAGCTCGATTTGCCGCATTATTCGCTGTACGGCCTGAAGATCGAGGAGAACACGCTATTCCACCGGCTGTATGAACGGGGAGAGCTGCCGCTGCCGGAGGAAGAGCTGGAACTGGAGATGTATCTGCATCTGATCCGCCGCTTGAGTGAAGCGGGCCGCGCCCAGTATGAGATCAGCAACTTCGCCCGCCCCGGCTTCGAAAGCCGGCACAACGCGACCTACTGGCGCAACGAGCCCTATTACGGGATCGGCGCCGGGGCCCACGGCTATGCGTTCGGCTGGCGGCACGCCAACATCAAGGGGGTGCAGCCGTACATCGACGCCGCCCGGGAGCGGCTGCCCCGGCTCGAGCAGCACCGGGTGTCCATGCGGGAGGCCATGGAAGACTTCATGATGGTCGGCCTGCGGATGACAAGCGGGGTGCGCAGCGCCGATTTCGCCCGGCAGTTCGGCGGCGCGTCCCTGGAGGAGGCGTTCGGGCCGGCGCTGCGACGCCTGACCGGTCGGGGGCTGCTGGAACCGACGCCGGACGGCGGCGGGTATCGGCTCACGGAGCAGGGCGTTCCGCTCGGCAACGAAGTGTTCGGCGCATTCCTGGAATGAAAGGAGGCGGCTTGGCGTATGGATTGCCGGATCGGATGCGGGGCCTGCTGCATCGCGCCTTCCATCTCGTCGCCGATTCCGGGCATGCCGGACGGGAAGCCGGCCGGCGTCCGCTGCGTTCAACTGACGGACGACAACCGCTGCAAGCTGTTCGGCCGGCCGGAGCGCCCCGCGGTCTGCGCGTCGCTGAAGCCGTCGCCGGAGATGTGCGGGCGGACCGACGCGGAGGCGCTGGCCTGGCTGACTGCGCTCGAGCGGGACACGGCGCCGCATGGCGGCACCTAGCTCGCGACGCAATGCACAGCGTTGCTTACCGCGTTTGCACATTCCGAGCCGACTTCGTCGCTCGGTAACCGAGCACAAGCGCGCCGCAACGCACGGCGTTGCTTTCCGCGCTTGCACATTCCGAGCCGACTGCGTCGCTCGGTAGCCGAGCGCAACCCCACCGCGATTGCTTCGCAACGCTGAATGGGGTTGCACATTCCGAGCCGACTTCGTCGCTCGGTAACCGAGCACAAGCGCGTCGCAACGCACGGCGTTGCTTTCCGCGCTTGCACATTCCGAGCCGACTTCGTCGCTCGGTAGCCGAGCGCAACCCCACCGCGATTGCTTCGCAACGCTAAATGGGGTTGCACATTCCGAGACGACTTCGTCGCTCGGTAACCGAGCACAAGCGCGCCGCAACGCACGGCGTTGCTTCCCGCGCTTGCACATTCCGAGCCGACTTCGTCGCTCGGTACTTGAGAATTCATTCGGATTGTTGTATATTTATTCGTACATTTCAAAAGGAAGCCGGAGAGAGGGAACCGTCGTGACCGTCCAGTGCCGCAAGGCCACTGTTGCCGATGTCGAGGCGCTGCATGCGCTGATTCAGGATTACGCGGACAAAGGGATTATGCTGCCGCGCTCGCGGGAAGCTTTGACCCGCCATATCGACAGCTTTGTCGTCGCCGAGGATGAGGGCCGCCTCGTCGGCTGCGGGTCGCTGCTTCGGCTCGGCAGCGATCTCGTGGAGATCCGCTCGCTCGGCATCGCGGAAGGATACAAGGGGCAGGGAATCGGCACCCGGATGGTCGACATGCTAATCGCGGAAGCGAGAGCCCAGAACGTGCCGAAAGTGATGGCGCTCACCTATCAGGTGTCCTTTTTTCAGAAAAACGGCTTTCATGTAGTCGACAAAGAGATTTTCCCGGAAAAGGTGTGGACCGACTGCGTCCATTGCCCGAAGCAAAGCCGGTGCGACGAAACCGCGCTGTTGCGGGTTCTCGAATAGCACACAATCTTGCGCGTTTTCGAACCGAACCGATCCCGGTACGTCCTTGACACGGCCGGGGCGGTTTGGTATTTTTGTATTAACGATTAGCACTCATGATCTTTGAGTGCTAACGGCGGAACCTAGAGGGGAGGAGGCTTTTGCATGCTGAGCGAACGTCAGCGCATGATTTTGACAGCGATCGTCGACGATTACATTCGTTCCGCGGAGCCGGTCGGCTCGCGAAGCATTTCCAAAAGGGGCGATGTTTCGTTCAGCCCGGCCACCATCCGCAACGAGATGGCCGATCTGGAAGAACTGGGCCTGTTGGAGCAGCCTCACACTTCCGCCGGACGAGTTCCTTCCATTAAAGGATACCGTTATTATGTCGACCACTTGATCCGCCCGAGCGGAGTCGCCGAAGAGGACATCCGGAAAATTCGGGCGTTTTTCGCGGAAAAGGTCAACCATTGGGAAGGCGTCATCGAGCATGCGGCGACCGTGCTGTCCCAGCTTACGAATTATACATCGATCGTTCTCGGACCCGAGATGTTCAACACGACGCTGAAACACTTCCAACTGGTGCCGATCAACGATGAGTCGGCGGTTGCCATTATCGTGACCAACACGGGGCACGTCGAGCATCGGACGGTAACTATTCCGGAAGGCATTCGCCCGAGCGATTTGCAAATCATTGTCAATCTGCTGAACAACAAACTCAGCGGCGTTCCGTTTCATAAAGTGAAAGCGAGCCTGCATGCCGAGGTGGCGAAAGAGCTCGGACGGTACGTCGACCATTGCGAGAAGATCGTGGCGATGCTGGAGCAGACGCTGGTCGAGGAGAGCGAGCCGACGGTTTTCCTCAGCGGAACGACCAACATTCTGTCCCAGCCGGAGTTCAAGGACGTCGACAAAGTGAAGTCGATTCTGGAAATGCTGGAGGAGACGCCGAGGGTGCTCCAGCTGTTTCACGCGGTTCCGGAAGGCATCCAGGTGCGGATCGGCACCGAGAACAGCTTGGAAGCGGCCAATCAGTGCAGCTTTATTACCGCCACCTATTCGGTGAACGGGCAATCGCTCGGCACGATCGGTATCCTTGGCCCGACCCGGATGGACTACAGCAAAGTGATGACGCTGCTGTCCTACGTGTCCCGGAACCTGGAATCGCTGCTGGAGAAATGGTACAATTGACGACCGTATATCCCCGAAAACCGGGTGGAAGGGTAAGGAGGTGAATCCCTGCGTGACGACGGACAAGACGAAGGAGCAAGAGAACGATTTGGATAAAGACCAGCAGGCCGCGGCTGAACCGCTCGACGAAGGGCCCGGCGATGTTCCCGAGCAGGGAGAGGAGCCTGCTGCCGCCGAGCCGGAACCGTCCGGCGAGCCGGCGGCGGAAGGCGAAGATCCGCGCATCGCGGAACTGGAGCGCCTGGCCGACGAGCATTATCAGCGCTTTTTGCGCGCGCAGGCCGATTTCGATAATTACCGGCGTCGGACGGCCAAAGAGAAAGAAGAGTTGACCCAATACGCATCCCTCAAAGTGATCAGCCAGCTGCTCCCCGTGCTGGACAATTTTCAGCGCGCTCTGCAAGTGGGCGGCGAGCAGCAGGACAGCGGGGCATTCGCGAAAGGCGTCGACATGATTTACCGTCAGCTCTGGCAGGTGCTGGAGGCGGAAGGGCTGAAAGCGATGGATGCGGTCGGGCAGCCGTTTGACCCGGAGCTTCACCAGGCGGTCATGCGGGTGGAAACCGACGAGTACGAGGAAGGCATCGTCGTGGAAGTCGTACAGCCGGGCTACTGGCTGAAAGAGAAAGTGCTGCGTCCCGCCATGGTGAAAGTGAGCGGCTGATCCGCCGTTCCGGCGGCGGCCCGTTATGGAAGCAGAGTCGCGAGGAGGACATCGATTTATGAGCAAAGTCATCGGTATCGATTTGGGGACGACCAACTCTTGCGTCGCCGTTATGGAAGGCGGCGAAGCGGTCGTTATCCCCAACGCGGAAGGAAATCGGACGACGCCTTCGGTCGTCGGTTTCAAAAAAGACGGCGAGCGGATTATCGGGGAGACGGCGAAGCGGCAAGCGATCACGAACCCCGACCGGACCGTCATTTCGATCAAGCGCCACATGGGCAGCAACTACAAAGTGAACATCGGCGACAAGTCTTATACGCCGCAGGAAATTTCCGCCATGATTCTGCAGAAGCTGAAAGCCGATGCGGAAGCCTATCTCGGACAGCCCGTAACCCAGGCGGTCATTACCGTGCCGGCCTATTTCAACGACAGCCAGCGCCAGGCCACCAAGGACGCGGGCGCCATCGCCGGCCTGGAAGTGTTGCGCATCGTCAACGAGCCGACGGCGGCCGCTCTCGCCTACGGACTGGATAAAGCGGAAGACCAAACGATTCTCGTCTTCGACCTCGGCGGCGGCACGTTCGACGTCAGCATCCTCGAGCTGGGCGACGGCTTCTTCGAAGTCAAGGCGACCAGCGGCGACAACCATCTCGGCGGAGATGACTTCGACCAGGCGATCATGGATTGGCTGGCGTCCGAATTCAAAAAAGAGCACAATGTCGATCTGATGAAAGACCGGGCGGCGGTGCAGCGGCTCAAAGACGCGGCCGAGAAAGCGAAAAAGGAACTTTCCGGCGTGCTGTCGACGACGATCTCCCTTCCGTTCATCACCGTCGTCGACGGCGTTCCGCAGCACCTGGAGATCAATTTGACGCGCGCCAAATTCGACGAGCTGACCGCTCACCTCGTCGAGCGGACGATGGGTCCGACCCGGCAAGCGCTGTCCGACGCCGGGCTGACCGCTTCCGATATCGACAAAGTCGTTCTGGTCGGCGGGTCGACGCGGATTCCGGCCGTTCAGGAAGCGATCAAGAAGCTGATCGGCAAAGAACCGCATAAAGGGGTCAACCCGGACGAAGTCGTGGCCCTCGGCGCCGCGGTGCAGGCCGGCGTGCTGACCGGCGACGTCAAAGACGTCGTGCTGCTCGACGTTACGCCGCTGTCTCTCGGGATCGAGACGGCCGGCGGCGTCATGACCAAAATGATCGAGCGGAACACGACGATTCCGACCAGCAAGTCCCAAATTTTCTCCACGTTCGCCGACAATCAGACGCAAGTGGAAATCCACGTGCTGCAGGGCGAGCGCGCCATGGCCCGCGACAACAAAACGCTCGGCCGGTTTATTCTGAGCGACATCCCTCCGGCGCCGCGAGGCGTTCCGCAAATCGAAGTCACTTTCGACATCGACGCCAACGGCATTGTAAACGTGTCGGCGCTCGACAAAGGGACGGGCAAAAGCCAGAAAATCACCATCACGTCGTCCAGCGGCCTCAGCAAGGAAGAGATCGAGCGCATGCAGAAGGAAGCCGAACTGCATGCCGAAGAGGACCGGAAGCGCCGCGAGCTCGCCGAAGCCAAAAATGCGGCCGACCAGCTCGTCTATACCGTCGAGAAGACGCTGAAAGATTTGGGCGACAAAGTCGATGCCGGCGAAGTTCAGAAGGCCAACGAAGCGAAAGACAAGGTCAAGAAGGCGCTGGAAAAAGACAATTTGGACGAAATCAAGTCGGCTACCGAAGAGTTGACGCAGATCGTGCAGCAGTTGTCCGTCAAGCTGTACCAGCAGACGGCCGGGAATGCGCAAGGCGCGCAAGCCGGCTCCGGAGCGGCGGGCTCGGCCGGCGGAGATGCCGGCGCGGCCCGGAAGGACAATGTCGTCGACGCCGATTACGAAGTGGTTGACGACAATAACAAAAATTAAGCGGGCGTTGAAAGTCAAAGCGGGCACATCCCGGCTTTGGCTTTCGTCATGAGGAGGTGGAGGAGTGGCGGACAAAAGGGACTACTACGAAGTGCTCGGCGTACCCCGGAACGCCTCCGCGGAAGAAATCAAGAAGGCTTACCGCAAGCTGGCCCGCGAATACCATCCCGACGTCAATAAGGCGCCCGACGCGGAAGCCAAATTCAAGGAAGTCAAAGAAGCGTACGACGTGCTGAGCGACGACCAGAAGCGCGCCCGTTACGACCAATTCGGCCACGAGGATCCGGCGGCCGGCTTCGGCGGCGGCGCGGGCGGCTTCAGCGGCGCGGACTTCGGCGGCTTCGGCGACATTTTCGACATGTTTTTCGGCGGCGGCGGCCGCCGCGATCCGAACGCGCCGCAGCGCGGCAACGACCTGCAGTATACGTTGACCATCGAGTTCAAGGAAGCGGTGTTCGGCAAAGAAACCGACATTACGATTCCGCGGACCGAGACTTGCGATACTTGCCACGGCAGCGGCGCGAAGCCGGGCACGAGGCCGGAGACGTGCTCCGTCTGCCGCGGCACCGGGCAGCAGGAGATCGCCCAGAACACGCCGTTCGGCCGGATCGTGAACCGGCGCGTCTGCTCCGCTTGCGGCGGGCGCGGCAAAATCGTCCGCGAGCGGTGTACCACCTGCGGCGGAAGCGGGCAAGTCAAGCGGCAGCGCAAAATTCATATCAAAATTCCGGCGGGCGTCGACGACGGCTCCCAGCTCCGCATCAGCGGAGAGGGCGAAGCAGGCTTGCGCGGCGGTCCCCCGGGCGATCTGTACGTCGTGCTGCGCGTCAAGTCGCATCCTTTCTTCGAGCGGGAAGACGACGATATTTACTGCGAGGTGCCTTTGACGTTCGTGCAGGCGGCGCTCGGAGACGAGATCGAAATTCCGACGCTGACCGAGAAAGTCAAGCTGAAAATCCCGCCGGGCACGCAGACCGGAACCTACTTCCGCCTGAAAGGCAAAGGGGTTCCCAGGCTGCGCGGCTTCGGCCAAGGGGACCAGCACGTGAAAGTGACCGTCGTCACCCCGACGAATCTGAACGAAGAACAGAAAGAACTGCTTCGCCGGTTCGCCGGGCTGAGCGGCGAGAAAACGCACGAGCAGCAGCAGAACATTTTCGAGCGGATGAGAAAAGCGATTATGGGCGAATGATCGGACCCAAGCCTCGGATGCCGGGAAGTGGCCGTTTTTGCGGCCGGTTCTCCTGGACATACGAGGCTTTTTTTGTTGATGGCGGAAGAAAGGCACCATGATCCCCTCGCCTCATGCGCCTGTTTATTGAACGAGGTATCCTTATCCCTGCGTCTCATGACCAGCCTCTCTAAAGAAGTAAACGGCATCCCCCCACATCTGTAGCAACTTATTCAGACTGGAAAACTAATGGTACCTGCCCAGACTCTGATGTGACGGGATAATGGTACCTTCTCAAAAATGAGGGGAAAGCGGCGTCGGATTCTGACCTGGTGGGATCATGGTACCTGCCCAGCAACGCGGGAAAAGCCGGCTTTGAATTCTGATGCGGAATAAATCCGCTCCGTCGATCTCATCCTAAAGCTTACCGTCTGAAATTTTCGGAGAGGAGGCGCGAAAGTGGCGGAGCGAGGCTTGCTTGCCTATTTCAAAAGCCCGGACGACGCGCGGAAGGCGGCCCGCCGCTTGAATGCGCTGGGCGTTGAGGATATTGATATCAAGCGGTTCGACGGATTCCCGGGCGACGGGACTAACCCGATCAATCCGTATGCGGGCACTTTCGGCAGTCTGGGCAACTTGACGCTGAACGGGAACTTCAACGACAACCGGGATGCGGGCATTCTGGCCGCGGCCGGCGTCAGCGCGAGCGGCTTCAGCGACGGCGGAGGCGGCGGCGTCTCGGGGTGGGACGTCCTGCTCGCGGCGACGGTGGATGGCGGCCTCTACGACAAGGCGCTGAACGTCTGCTTCGAAGAAGGCGCCTTGCACTGAAGCGCAATCGGCCGTACGGGCGATAGAACGGGCGGAAAGGAGGGATTCGCACCATGGCTGGCAAGCGTAAGCAAGGACGAGCGGCCGGGGCCTCCAGGCTGCCGGCGGCAAAGGCGGAGGATGTGGAATTTTCCCGGGAAGCCGCCGATCGGGACGACCTGGAAGCGCAGCGGCGCGCGGCTGAAGCCGACCGAAGGGCTGCCGAGTACGAAGGGACGTGAGCGAATTGGACATGCGGCCGCTGCGGGCCCGGTTCGCATCCGGGCGGGAAGCGGGATCGGTGCTGCTCCGGCTCGCCTCGCTTCGCGCGGCGGAACTCCGCCTCGAACGGCTATCCGCGGCGGAGGACGGAGAATTCGCGGAGGAGCCGGGAAGCGCGAACGGAAGCCGGGATCGCGGAAAGACGGCGTCCGGACAGACGGCGCCGGACGGCCTATTCAAGCTGTCGGCGATCGTCCCCGCGTCCGCGCTCGATCTGGCGGACAGACTGATTCGGGATGCCGGCGGGCAACCGGAATGATGAGGCACCGGAAGCGAAAGGCGTATCGACGGGTACGCCTTTTTTTTTGCTATGGACAAAAGAGAACGTGTATAATGATGGACAACGGCAGCGGACGGAAGCCGCGAAGGACCCACGAGGAGGAACCGCGTTGCGATGGCATGAAGTTACCGTTTTGGCGGCCGAGCAAGCCCAGGAAATGGTTGCCCATTACATGAACGAGCTGGGGGCCGGGGGCGTGTCGATCGAGGAGTCGTGGTCGGAAGACAGGCCGCGGGACATGTCGTTCGGGGAATGGTACGACAAGCCGCTGAACGATATTCCGGCAGGATATGCCGTCATCAAAGGCTACTATCCGGAACAGGCCGATATCGGCAGGGTCGTCGGGTCGCTGACCGATTCGATCCGCGGATTGCCTGCGTACGGTTACGATCCCGGAAACTTCACCGTCGGCGTCGGCGAAGTGAAGGAAGAGGATTGGGCGGACGCCTGGAAAAAATATTTCAAGCCGCTGCAAGTCACGGAGCGGCTGACGATCAAGCCGACCTGGGAAGATTACGTTCCCCGGCCGGGCGAAGCGATCATCGAGCTCGATCCGGGCATGGCGTTCGGAACGGGCTCGCACCCGACGACCGCGCTCTGCCTGCGGGCGCTGGAAGGCGTCATCCGCGGCGGCGAAGAGGTGATCGACGTCGGCACCGGTTCCGGCATTCTGGCCGTCGGCGCGATGAAGCTCGGCGCCCGGCGCGTGCTGGCTCTCGATCTCGACCCCGTCGCCGTCTCCAGCGCGACCGCGAACGTGAAGCTGAACGGGCTGGAGCGCGCCATCGAAGTTCGCCGCAGCGACCTTCTCGGCGCGATCCGCAGCGGGGAGCGCCTTGCCGCCGAAGGGGTGCGGCCGCCGGTGGACATCGTGGTGGCCAACATTTTGGCGGAGATCATCCTGCGCATGATCGGAGATGCCATGGAAGTGCTGAAGCCGGGCGGCGTCTTTATCGCTTCCGGCATTTATGAGAACAAGGAGCAAGACGTGGAAGCGGGGCTGCTTGCCGCCGGGTTCGAGCTGATCGACCGCGTCCGCGAGGAAGACTGGATCGCGTTTGTCGCAGGCAAGCCGAAGGGAGAGGTCCGATGAGCTTGTTCTGGTTTCCGCTCAGCGAACTGCCGTTTCTGGCGCTCGCGATGCTGGCCGCTTTTACGGTTCATGAATTCGCCCACGCCTGGACGGCCTGGAAATTCGGCGATTCGACCGCCTACGAGGCGGGCCGGGTGACGCTCAACCCGATGGCGCACATCGATTGGATCGGGCTGCTGTTTCTGATCGTCGCCGGCTTCGGCTGGGCCAAGCCGGTTCCGGTCCGTCGCAGCCGGTTCCGCAAGCCGCGCCTGATGAGCATTCTGGTCACCGCGGCCGGGCCTTTCAGCAACTTGCTGCTCGCTTTTCTCGGCGTGCTGGCGATGGAGATTTTGAACGCGACGCACAGTCCCGAGCATATGTCTTGGGCCATGATCGATACGTTGAATGCTTTTTTCAAATACTGGCTTCATATTAACCTCATTCTGCTGCTGTTCAATCTCATTCCGCTGCCGCCGCTGGACGGCTACCGCATCGTCTGCGAATTCGTGCCGCTGAAGTGGCGGATCCGGATGGCGCAGAACGAGCAATGGGGCGTTTTCATTTTCCTGCTGCTGGTGTTTATTCCGCCGCTCCGGCGGATGACGATCGACCCGCTCTTTTCGCTCGGCACTCCGATCCTGGCGGGCATGCAGGCGCTGGCCGCGCTGCTGTTCGGGGGCTCCGGCCCGGAGCCGACGACGTACGTCGTTTGACCGGGGACGGGGTCGAAAAGCGGAAGGTTCGGCATCGGCGGATGAAACGGGCGGATCTGGCGCGCCAAAGCCGAACGCAGTATGATGAAGGTTGGGACTAAAGCGGGAGGAAAAACGCCATGCAGCGGTATTTCGTGTCGCCGGAGCAGGTGGCGGAGGAGGCCGTCCTGCTGGAAGGCGAAGACGCCCGCCATCTGGCGGTCGTAATGCGCGCGCGGCCCGGCATCCGCTTTATCGCCTGCGACGGCGCCGGCACGGAATTCGTGGCGGAAGTCCGCTCGATCGGCTCCGGCCGGGTCGAGGCGGCGATTCTGGAGCGCAGGCGGCCTGTGGCCGAGCCGGCGTGGAAAGTGACGGTCGCGCAAAGCCTGCCCAAAGGGGACAAGCTGGAGACCATCATCCAGAAAGGAACCGAGGCCGGCGCCTGCGCGTTCGCGCCGTTCGTCTCGGAACGGACGATCGTGCAATACGACGCGCGCAAAGAGATGAGACGCGCCGAACGGTGGCGCAAAATCGCCAAAGAAGCCGCGGAGCAGGCGCATCGGGGAATCGTTCCCGAAGTCGCCGCGGTGTGCGGTTGGCCGTCGATACTGGGCAAGTGCCGCGAATACGATCTGGCGCTGTTCTGCTATGAAGAAGAAGGGCGGAGCGGCGGGGGGCTGAAGCCGGTCCTCCGGGAATTCCGGGAACGGGCGGCCGCTTCTATGGCGCAGCCGCCGAGGGTGCTGCTGATCGCCGGTCCGGAAGGCGGCTTCACGCCGCGGGAAGCGGAGGAAGCCGCCGCCGCGGGGGCGAAGCCGGTCGGCCTCGGCCGGCGCATTCTGCGGACGGAAACGGCCGCGCTCGTTGCCCTGGCCTGCATTGCCTACGAATCCGGAGAGATGGGGGGATAAAACCATGCCGAGCGTCGCTTTTTATACCCTGGGCTGCAAAGTGAACTTCTACGACACCGAAGCGATCTGGCAGCTGTTCCAAAAGGAAGGATACGAGCAGGTCGACTTCGAAACGTCGACCGCCGACGTCTATGTGATCAACACCTGCACCGTCACGAACACCGGCGACAAGAAAAGCCGCCAGATCATCCGGCGCGCCGTGCGCCGCAATCCGGACGCCGTCATCGCCGTGACGGGCTGCTACGCGCAGACGTCTCCGGCGGAGATCATGGCCATTCCCGGCGTCGATCTCGTCATCGGCACGCAGGACCGCGACAAACTGCTGTCTTATATCCGCGACATCCAGGCCGAACGCAAGCCGGTCAACGCCGTGCGCAATATTATGAAGACGCGCGAGTTCGAAGAAATGGACGTGCCCGATTTCGCCGACCGGACCCGCGCGTTCCTGAAAATCCAGGAAGGCTGCAACAACTTCTGCACTTTCTGCATCATCCCGTGGTCGCGCGGGCTGTCCCGGTCGCGCAAGCCGGAAAGCGTGCTGAACCAGGCCCGCCAGCTGGTCGCGGCCGGCTACAAGGAAATCGTGCTGACCGGCATTCATACCGGCGGCTACGGAGATGACCTGGAAAACTACCGGCTGTCGGACTTGCTCGTCGATCTGGACCGCATCGAGGGGCTGGAACGGATCCGCATCAGTTCGATCGAAGCGAGCCAGATCGACGAGAAAATGATCGCGGTGCTGAACGGCTCGTCCAAAATGTGCCGCCATCTGCACATCCCGCTGCAAGCCGGAGACGACGGCATCCTGAAGCGGATGCGGCGCAAATATACGACCGAAGAATACGCCGCCAAAATCGCCCGCATCAAGGAAGCGATGCCCGGAGTGGCGATTACGACCGACGTCATCGTCGGTTTTCCCGGGGAAACGGAGGAACAGTTCGAGAACGGCTACCGGTTCATGGAGCGGATCGGCTTTTCCGAAATGCACGTTTTCCCGTATTCCAAAAGGACCGGCACGCCCGCGGCGCGCATGGACAATCAGGTGGACGAGGCGGTCAAGCACGAGCGGGTGCACAGGCTGATCGAACTGTCGGAGCGGATGCAGGAGGCGTACGCCGCGCAGTGGGTCGGCCGGACGCTGGTCGTCATCCCCGAGCGGGAGGCGAAAGGGGCCGAAGGCCGGGGCCTGCTGTCCGGCTATTCGGACAACTACCTGCAGGTGGTGTTTGACGGGGATCCTTCCCTGATCGGGCAGCTGTGCCGCGTCCGGCTCACCGACAGCGGCGCGAACGAATGCCGCGGACGGCTGGTGGAAGTCGTCGGCGCGCCGGGCGCTGCCGCCCTTCGGGCGTAAAGCGCGGGACCGGAAGGCGCGACTTGTCGTCGAGCCGCTTCGCGGCGCTGCATGCCGGGTTGCGGTCCGCGACAACGCCGTCGCACTTTCAACAAGCGAGGGGGGCCTTACGCATGAAGGAAATTTCGGCGGGCGGCGTCGTGTACCGGCGGCGGGACGGCAGGACGGAAATTCAGCTCATCTCCGACCGGTTCGGCAAAATAACGCTGGCCAAAGGGAAGCGGGAAGCGGGCGAAACGATCGAGCAGACGGCGCTGCGCGAAATACGGGAAGAGACGGGCATTAGCGGGCGCATCGTAACGGCTTTGCCGGTCGTCGCCTACCAATACGATTCGCCGGAGCGGGGAACGGTGCAGAAGGAAGTGCACTACTTTCTCGTCGAGGCGTCCGAGGGAGATTTGCGCGCCCAGACCGAAGAGATCGCCGGCGTCGGCTGGTACGCGCCGGACGAGGCGTGGAAGCGTCAGCGGGGGGCCGGGTACCGCAACAACGACGAGGTGCTTCGGCAAGCGTTCGAGCGGCTCGGCCTCGCGACGGAGGAGAGCGGGCGGTTTCCGCTCTGGGTGCCGGGCGAGCCGATCGCTCCGTTTATCGACCATACGCTGCTCAGGGCGGATGCGCGGGCCGCGGATATCGGGAAGCTGTGCGAGGAAGCGGCGGTCCGCGGCTTTTACAGCGTCTGCGTCAGCGGCGGCTGGGTGCGCCTGTGCCGCGAGAAGCTGACCGGGACGCCGGTGAAAGTGTGCGCCGTCGTCGGGTCCCCGCTCGGCGCCGGAGCGACGCGGGCCAAAGCGTTCGAAGCGGCGGCCGCGGTCGAGGACGGCGCGGCGGAGATCGATATGGCGCTGCCGATCGGGCCGCTGCTGGACGGGGACCGCGAGGCGGTGGAGAAGCAAGTGGCGGCCGTCGTGCAGGCCGTGCAGGGCGGGGCGCTCGTCAAAGTCATTCTGGAGGCCGGGGCGCTGACCGACGAGCGCAAGGCCGAAGGATGCCGAATCGCCGAAGCGGCCGGGGCCGACTATATCGTGACGTCGATCGGGTTCGGACCGGGCGGGGCGACGGAAGCCGACGTCCGGCTGATGCGCGGCGCGGTATCCGGCCGGATGGGCGTCAAAGCCTCCGGCGGCATTCGCGATTACGAGACGGCGGCGCGGCTGCTGGCGGCGGGCGCGAACCGGATCGGCACGAGCGCCGGCTTGGCGATTGCGGCCGGGGGCGGCGCGCCCGACGCATCCGCCGATTGAGCGGATGTGCTGCGGCGCCGATGCCGTCCGCGCGCTCGGGGCTATCCGTTGCGGCGGCGAAAACGGCCGCGCAGCCGCGGCCCGTAAGCGATCGGCAGCGCCAGCAGCGAGCAGGCCACGTTGAACATCGTCTGCCCGTGCGCGATCTGCGCGCCCGCCTGTCCCGGCGCGATCAGGGCCGCCGCCGCGTGCATCCAGCCGATGGCGGGGTAGAACAGCAGCGCGCCGGACACGTTCAGCGCGAACTGGGACAGCGCGACGAAGCGCCCGCCGCGGCTCCCGCCGACGGAAGCGAGCAGCCCGGTGAAGCAGGTGCCGATATTGGCGCCGAGCACGATCGCCATGCCGGTCTGCGGGCTCAGCGCATCCGCGTCGGCGAACCCCATCGCCATGCCGATGACGGCCGAGCTGGAGTGGATGGCGGCGGCCAGCGCCGCGCCGCCTAGCACGCCCCATACCGGCATTGCCGCCGCGTGCTCCATCACGCGGTCGAACCAGCCGCTGGCGCGCAGATGCGGGCCGATCGACTGCAGCAGGCGGAAGCCGATCAGCAGGACGGCGAAGCCGGCCATCGCGGCGGAGCCGTAGCGCAGCGGCGCCGACCAGCCCGGGCCCATGGCGGGGAGCACTTCCATCTCCCCGGCAAGCGCGGTCCAAAGCCAGACGGCGAGCGCCACGGACAACAGCGGGTACCCGTAGCGCTGGATGTGCAGGCTCATCAGCTCCGTCGTCAGGCACGTGCCGACGTTCGTGCCGAGGATGACGCCGAAGCTCCGCGAGAACGTCAGCAGCCCGGAATTGACGAGCCCGATCGTCAGGACGGTGACGGCGGTGCTGCTCTGCAGCAGCGCCGAGGAGCCGGCGCCGGCCAGAAAGCCGCGCAGCGGCGTTTTCGTCGCATTCTCCAACAGACCGGACAGGCGGCTGCCGGCCCATTGGCGCAGCGCAATTTCCATCGCCTTCATCCCGCCCAGCAGCATGGCCATCCCCAGCAGCGACGGGATCAAATAATCCGCCAGCACGGGCCCCCCTCCTTTCCGGAACGAGCGTGAAGACTGCAAGCCGTGTAAACCGGGCGCAAGCCGCACTTCCATGTTTATGCCGAAGTGGGACGAGGCATGAATGGCCGGCCCGCCCGAAAGCCGCATTCCAATAGAGAAAGGACGCGCCAATGACGACCAACGAACCGACCGTCTACCTTGCCCGTTCCCGCCGGCCGCGGCTGGAATGGGGGCATCCCTGGATCTACGCAAGCGAGATCGAGCGAACTGAAGGTGATCCCGAACCCGGCGGACTTGTCGCGGTCCGCAACCACCGCGGCCAATGGCTCGCCTGCGGCTACTGGAATCCCGCTTCGCAAATCGCCGTTCGTATCGTTTCCTACGAGCCGCTGGACCGTCTTACGGAGGAATGGTTCGCGAGCCGTTTTCGGCGGTGCGCGGAGCTGAGAGAGAGGTGGCTGGGCGATGGCAAGTCGTGCCGGCTCGTGTACGGGGAGGCCGACTTCGTTCCCGGCCTGATCGTCGACCGGTTCGCGGACGTGCTCGTCGTTCAGGTGCTCACGCTCGGCATGGAAAAAGCCCGGGAGGCCTGGCTGCCGGCGCTGGTGTCCGTCTTCGGGCCGCGCGGCATTTACGAGCGAAGCGACGTCGGCGTGCGGACGCTGGAAGGGCTTCAGGAGCGGACGGGCGTTCTGTACGGAGAATGCCCGCGCTACGTCGAGATCGAGGAAAACGGCCTGCGGCTCGAGGTCGACATCGAAGGCGGGCAGAAAACGGGCTACTTCCACGATCAACGGGAAAACCGCGCGTCGATCGCTCCGCTCATGACCGGCTGGGGCCGGCGCAGCGGCATCCGTCTGCAGCCCGGCGACAACGGGGAGCCGGTCCCCGTCAACGCCAACGGCAAGCGCGTCACGTTCCCGTATTGGGACGGCGCGACCGTGCTCGATGCGTTCGCCCATACCGGCAGCTTCACGCTTCACGCCTGCCTGTACGGCGCCAAGAAGGTGACCTGCCTGGACATTTCCCGGCACGCCATCGAGACCGCCCGGCGAAACGTGGAGCGCAACGGCTTCGGCGACCGGGTCGAATACGTCGTCGGCGACGCGTTTGAATATTTGCGCAGCCAGGCCGGCGCCCGCGACAAGCGGCTGGCCCTCGCGCGCGCGATCGAGTCGGGCGCCAAGGTCGACACGTCGGTCAAGCTGGAAGGAGAAGGGCGGACGTGGGACGTCGTCATTCTCGATCCGCCCGCCTTCGCCAAGACGAAGCGGGCCGTTCCCGCCGCCTGCCGGGGCTATAAGGACATCAACCTGCACGCGATGAAGCTGGTGAACGAAGGCGGTTATCTGGTCACCGCCAGCTGCTCGTACCACGTCCGTCCGGAGTTGTTCATGGAGACGCTGCTGGAAGCGGCGCGGGATGCCGGCAAGGTGCTGCGCCGCCTCGAATGGCGGGGGGCGGGCAAGGACCACCCGCAGCTCGGCGGCGTGGAGGAAGGGCATTATCTGAAATTCGGCATTTTCGAGGTGCGGAGCCGCCGGGAAATTTGACGGAATTCGCGGCATCGGTTTCCGCGATGTTCGGTCCGGGACGGCTTCGTCGCCCGGTGGCCGGGGCGAGGACGCCTTGGCGCGGCGATATGCTACAATAGGCTTGACGCAAAATGCGCGGTGAGGAGGGTCCGGACATGTCGATTCGGCTCGTAACCGGTCGATCCGGCAGCGGCAAAACGCGCTTCTGCCTGGACGAGATCCGCGAGCGGCTCCAGGCGTCCCCGCATGGTTCCCCGCTGATTCTGCTCGTGCCGGAGCAGGCGACGTTTCAGGCGGAGTACGCGATGGTCGGGACGCCGGGGCTGAGCGGGTTCATGCGCGCCCAGGTGCTCAGCTTCCGCCGCCTCGCTTACCGGATCATGCAGGAGACCGGCGGGTCGGCGATCGTGCCGATCGACGAGAACGGCAAGGCGATGCTCATCCACAAGGCGCTGGACAAGCATCGCGGCCGGCTGCGGCTGTTCCGGAGCGGCGGCAACGGGCTGGTGGCCCGGATCAACGAGCTGCTGACCGAATGGAAAAGGTATGGCGCGGACGGGGAGAAACTGCGCCGCCATGCCGAAGAGGAGGCGGCCCGCGCAAGCTTGTCCGGCGAGGAAGGGTCCGCCGCGCTGCTTGCCGACAAGCTGCACGACTTGGCCCTCGTATGGAGCGAACTCGAGCGGGAGCTGGAGGGACGCTGGCAGGACGGGGAAGACATGCTGGACTGGCTCGTGCGGGGGGCGCCGCGGTCGGCATTGTTGGACGGCGCGGAAGTGTGGGTGGACGGTTTTCACGGCTTTACGCCGAACGAATACGCGGTGCTGGAAGCGCTGCTCCGGCGGACGGCGCGGGTGACGGTGACGCTGTGCCTGGACCGGCCCTATGCGGTGGGAGAGATGCCGGACGAGCTGGAGCTGTTCCACCCGACGGCGGAAACGTCCCGCAAGCTGCTGGAGCTTGCGGAAGCGGCGGGCGTCCCGGTTGAGCCGCCGGTTCGGCTGGACGCCGATCCGCTTCCCCGCTTCGCGGACAGTCCGCTGCTGGTCCATCTGGAGGCGGCGCTGCGGCGCGGCGGCCGGTGGGCGGGCGACCCCTCGCTGCTTGATCCGTCGCATCCGAAGTGCGGGCTGTCGGTTCACGCCGCGGCCAACCGCCGCGCGGAGGTGGAGGCGGCGGCGCAGGACATGCTGCGCCGGGTGCGCGAGCCGGGCTGCCGCTATCGCGATCTGGCGGTGTTCGTCCGCCGGCTCGACGACTATGCCGACCTGCTCGAGTCGGTGCTGCAGGATTACGGCATCCCGTATTTCGTGGATGGCAAAATCGCGGCCCATCATCACCCGCTCGCCGAATTCATCCGCTCGGCGCTGGAGACGGCGACCGGCGGATGGAGAACCGAAGCCGTTCTCCGCTGCGCGAAGACGGACTTGCTGCAGCCGGCGGACGGAACCGTGACCCGGGACGAAGTCGACGCGCTGGAAAATTACGTGCTGGCGGCCGGCATCGACGGCTGGCGGTGGCTGCGCGGCGCCTGGCCGCCGCTGCCCGGACGGGATCTGGAGGCGGCAGACGAAGGCGCGGAGGTGGCAACGGACGAAGGGGCGGCGGCCGCGGACGGAGCGGAAGCGGCGGCGGTCCGCGACCGGCTGATCGGGCCGCTGCGGACGCTGGAGCGGCGCTTCCGGCAGGCGCGGACGATGCGGGAACTGTGCGAAGCGCTGTACCTGCTGCTGGAAGAAGTCGGCGCCGCCGACCGTCTGGAGCGATGGAGCCGCGAGGACGAAGCCGCCGGACAGCCGGGGAAGGCGCGGCTGCACCGGCAGCTGTGGGACGCCGTCATGGATCTGCTCGACCAGCTCGTGGAGCTGATGGGCAGCGAGCCGGCCGACGCCGCGCTGTTTGCGGGCATGATCGACGCGGGCCTAGAGCAGATGCGGCTCGGATCCGTGCCGCCGACGCTGGACAGCGTGCTGATCGGCACGCCGGAGCGGACCCGCACCGGCAGCGCCGCGGTCGTCTATCTGCTGGGCGCGAACGACGGCGCGATGCCGATGGCGGCCCGCGAGGACGGCCTGCTGTCGGAGCCGGAACGGGACCGTCTGGCCGCGGCGGGCCTGCCGATGGCGCCGGGCGCCAGGCGGCGGCTGCTGGACGAGCGCTTCCTCGTCTATTTGGCGTTCACGGCGGCTTCCCGGCATCTGTGGATCGGCTACTCGCTCGCGGACGAGGAAGGACGCGGGCTGCTGCCGTCGGAGTACATCCGCCGGCTGAAGCGATGGTTTCCGGGGCTGCCGGTCGTGCCGGAAGCCGGCGAGCCGCAGCCGGACGATCCGGAGGAGAAGCAGCTCGCCTACGCGGTTCATCCGGGACGGGCGATGACGCACCTGGTCGGCCGGCTCCGCCAGTGGCGGCAAGGCGGGCCCGCGCCGGCCGGCTGGTGGTCGGTGTACCGCTGGCTGCGGGAGCGGGAGCCGTGGCGGGAACGGCTGTCGAGGCTTCTCTCCGCGCTCCGCTACACGAACGCCGAGCCGCCGCTCGAACCGGAGACGAGCCGTCTGCTCTACGGCGAACGGCTGGTGGCCAGCGTGTCCCGCATGGAGCGGTTCGTCGCCTGCCCGTTCCGGCATTTCGCCGCGCACGGCCTGAAGCTGCGGGAGAGGCGGCTGTACCGGGTCGACGCTCCGGACATCGGGCAGCTGTTCCACGCGGCGCTTCGCCAGGCGACCGAGAAGCTGCTGGAAGAAGGCCCGGCCGCGGCCGATTCGGTCCGCTGGCAGCAGGAAGCGGCCGCCGCGGCCGAGCGGCTGATGCCTCGCCTGCAGTCGCAAATTTTGCTCTCGTCCCACCGCCATCAGGCGATGGCCCGCAAGCTGCGCGACATCGTGGCCCGCGCTTCGGCCATGCTGGGCGAACACGCGCGGCTGTCCGAGTTCCGCCCTGTCGGCGTGGAGCTCGCTTTCGGTCCGGAAGGGCCGCTGCCGCCGCTGTCGCTCGACCTCGGGAACGGGCGCAGGATGGACCTGGCCGGCCGCATCGACCGCGTCGACGCCGCGGAGACGCCGGACGGGCTGCTGCTGCGGATCATGGACTACAAATCGGGCGCGGTCCGGCTGAACCTCGACGAAGTGGCGCACGGCCTTTCGCTGCAGATGCTGGCGTATCTCGACGTCGTGCTGACGCATGCGCCGCATTGGCTCGGGCGACCGGCGGAGCCGGCGGGCGTGCTCTATTTTCACGTACATAATCCGCTTCTGAGCAGCCTCAACGGCCTGTCCGAAGCGGAGGCCCGGACGGCGATGATGAAGGCGTTCCGCATGCAGGGGCTGCTGCTGGCGGACAGCGGGACGGTTCTGAAAATGGACCGCGCGCTGGAAGGCGGCGGCAAGTCGCTGATCGTTCCGGTCGAGTTCAAAAAAGACGGCGGCTTCGGCTCGCGCTCGCAAGTCGCCACCCGGGAGCAGTGGGACGTGCTGCGCCGGTCGGTGCGCGGAACGATCCGCCGGATCGGCCGCCGCATCGCCGGCGGCGAAGTGGCCATCGCCCCTTATCGGATGGACCGCAGAAGCCCGTGCGCGACGTGCGAATACAAGCCGGTGTGCCAGTTCGATCCGCTGATGGAAGGCAACCGGTACCAGCCGCTCGCCCGGTCGGAAAACCGGGACGCCTTATGGCAGCGGCTTGAGAAGCTGGCGGAAGGAGGGGACGAACCATGACCCAGCCCGGCTCCCGCAGAAGGGACAAGCCGGCCGACAGCCGGTGGACGGACGAGCAATGGGCCGCCGTCGCCGCCGAAGGAACGAACCTGCTGGTCGCCGCCGCCGCCGGTTCCGGCAAAACGGCGGTGCTCGTCGAGCGGATCATCTCCCGCATCGCCGACGAGTCGGATCCGCTCGACGTGGACCGGCTGCTTGTCGCCACTTTCACCAACGCGGCCGCGGCCGAGATGAAGGAGCGGATCCGCACCGCGCTGGAAGAGGCGCTGGAGCGGCAACCGGAGTCGGCCCATTTGCGGCGGCAGCTGGCGCTCTTGCCGCGGGCTTCGATCACGACGCTCCATTCGTTCTGCCTGGACGTGATCGAGCGTTACGCGCCGCTGATCGGGCTCGACCCGGAATTCCGCATCGCCAGCGACGCCGAGGCGGAGCTACTCCGGATGGACACGCTGGACCAGCTGTTCGAAGAGCGCTATGAAGCCGAAGGGGACCAAGGGGCGCTGGCCCGGCTCGCCGACCGGTTCGGCGGCGAGCGGAGCGACGAGCCGCTGCATCGGCTCGTGCTCGAGCTGTACGCGTTCGCGCGCAGCCACCCGTGGCCGGAGGAATGGCTGCGGGAGGCGGCGGAGCGCTTCCGCCGGTCCGACCCTGCTGCCCTCGCCGCCTCTTCCTGGGCGGACAGCCTGCGCGCCGACGCGGCGCAGACGCTGGACGGAGCGCTTGGGCTGCTCCGGCGCGCGCTGGAGCTGGCGGAGCGTCCGGACGGTCCGCATCCGTACGCGGAGACGCTGAAGGAGGACGCGGCGGAAATCCGGCGCCTCCGCGCCGCGCTGGCGAGCGATGATTGGAAGACGTGGCACGCCGCGTTCGGCGCGATGTCGTTCGGCCGCCTGAAGCCGTGCAAAGGGGACGGCATCGACCCGGCGCTGCGGGAGCGCGCCGCCGCGCTTCGCGGAGAAGCGAAGAAGGCGGCGGCGCGGCTGGCGCAGACGTGGTTCGTGCGCACGCCGGACGATTATGCGGCCGAGCTGCGGGCGCTGGCGCCCGATATGGAGGCGCTCGCGGAACTGGTCGCCGAATTCGGCCGGCGCTACGAGCAGGCCAAGCGGGAGCGGGGGCTGCTCGACTTCGGCGACATGGAGCATTACGCCCTGCGCATCCTGCGCGACCCGGCCTCGGCGGCGGGGCAAAGCCTTCCTTCGCCGGCCGCGCTGGCGTATCGGGAGCGGTTCGAAGCGATCATGCTCGACGAATACCAGGACACGAACGAAGTTCAGGAAGCGATCGTCTCCCTGATCACCCGCGACCGCCCCGGCAACGTGTTCATGGTCGGCGACGTCAAGCAGAGCATCTATCGGTTCCGGCTGGCCGAGCCGGGCCTGTTTCTGCACAAGTACCGGACGTACAGGCCGTGGAACGGGGAGTCTCAATCCGCCGGCGGCGAAGCCGCCCCAGAAGGGGTCAAAATCGACCTGGCGCGCAATTTCCGCAGCCGCCGCGCCGTTGTCGACGCCGTCAACCGCGTGTTCCGGGCGATCATGCGGGAGTCGGTCGGGGAGATGGACTATGACCGCCCGGCCGAGCTTGTATACGGAGGCGGTTATCCGGAGGAGCAGGCGGGTGGCGACGATCCGTACGCAGTCGAGATGATTTTGCTCGACCGCGGCCGCGGAGCCGCCGGCCGGCCGGACGCTGCGGAGGACGGCGCGGACGGGGACGAAGCCGGGCCGGAAGGCGCGGCAGGGCCGCAGGCGAACGAAGGAGCGGATGAGGCGGAAGAGGCGGAGGAGCTGGAGACGGCCCAGCTCGAAGCTCGCTGCATCGCCGCCGAGATCCGCCGGCTGACCGGTACCGACGGCAGCGGCCGGCCGCCTTTCCCGGTGTACGATGCGCGGACGAAGCTGTACCGGCCGGCATCGTACCGGGACATCGTCATTCTGCTGCGGTCGACGGCCATATCCGCCCCGGTCATGCTCGAGGAGCTGAAAGCGGCCGGCATTCCCGCTTACGCCGAGCTGGCCACCGGCTACTTCGCCGCCGCCGAAGTGGAGGTCATGCTGTCGCTGCTGCACGTGATCGACAACCCGGATCAGGACATTCCGCTGGCCGGCGTGCTCCGCTCGCCGCTGTTCGGGCTGTCGGCGGAAGAGCTGGCCCGCGTGCGGATCGTCCGCCGCGGCGGATCGTTCTGGAGCGCCGTCCGCGCCGCGGCGGACAGCGATGAGACCGATGCGCAGCTGCGGGACAAGCTGCGCCGCTTCCTGGAGCGGCTGGACCGGTGGAGAAGCCTGGCCCGGCGGGAGCCGCTGGGCGAACTGCTGCTCGCGCTCTACCGGGAGACGGGCTACTTCGACTTCGTCGGCGGGCTGCCGGGCGGCGCGCAGCGGCAGGCCAACTTGCGGGCGCTTGTCGACCGGGCGCGGCAGTACGAGAAAAATTCGCGTTTCCGCGGATTGTACCGTTTTCTCCGGTTTCTCGGACGGATGCGCGAAACGGGAGGCGATCTCGGCGCCGCGCGGGCGATCGGCGAGCAGGAGGACGTCGTCCGCATCGTGTCGATCCACAAAAGCAAAGGGCTCGAGTTCCCGATCGTCTTCTGCGCGGGGCTCGGCCGAACGTTCAACCGGCGGGACCTGAACGGCCCTTTTTTGAAGCACAAGAAGCTCGGGTTCGGGCCCCGGATGGTGGACGAGCGCACGCGGGCGGCCTATCCGACGCTGCCGCAGCTGGCCATTCGCCGCCGGCTGCAGGCGGAAATGCTGGCCGAAGAGATGCGGATTCTGTACGTGGCGCTGACGCGTCCCAAGGAGAAACTGTTTCTGGTCGGCACAAGCAAAGACGCGCAGCGGACGATCGAGCGGTGGCGCGAAACGGCCGACATGTCGGAAGACGGCCGGATTCCCGATCACCGGATCGCGGGCGCGTCCAGCTTCCTGGACTGGCTCGGTCCCGTTGCCGTCCAGAAAGACGCCGGCTGGCAGTGCCGGATCGCTTCCGCCGCCGATTACGCGCAGGCGGCGTCCGCATCCGCCGCCCGGAACCGGCCGGAAGACGCCGCCCTATGGTCCGCGCTGGAACGGCTCGACCCCGTGCCGGTCGCCGAAACGGCGGCCGGCGCCGAAGCGCGCCGGGCGCTGTCGTGGACGTACCCGTACGAAGCGGCGTCCGGGCTGGCGGCGAAGACGTCGATCACGGCGATGAAAAGGCAGCCGGGTCCGAAAGCGAAGGCGGCCGCTGCCCGATCGGAGGAGGAAGCGGAGGAAGAGGCGCTGGAAGGCCGGTTGCTCGCTCCCGGCGAAGCGGAAGCCGCCGCCGCGGCAACGTTCACGTACCGGCTGCGCCGGCCCCGGTTTGCGGCTTCCCGGAAACTGTCTTCCGCCGAACGGGGCACCGCCTTCCACCTCGTCCTGCAGCATTTGCCGCTGCGCCGGGAGGGTGTCTTGGACGCCGAAGCAGTCGAAGCGCTGCTGGAAAGGCTGGTCTGCGCCCGCATTCTCGGCCGGGAGCAGCGGCAGGCGGTGGACGCCGCCAAGATCGCCGCGTTCGGGCGAAGCGAACTGTACCGGCGCATGTGCGCATCCCCGCAAGTGTGGCGGGAATTGCCCTTCAGCTACGGCCTGCCCGCCGCTTCCGTCTATCCCGGTCAGTCGGGCGCCGCGCAAGACGACGTTGTCCTCGTCCAAGGGGTGATCGACTGCCTGTTCGCGGAAGGCGACGGGCTGGTGCTGGTCGATTACAAGACGGACGAAAGCAAGGGGCGGACGTGGGAAGAAGCGGCCGAAGCGCACCGGTTCCAAATCGTCCAGTACGCCGAAGCGGTCGGCCGGATTTTGGGGCAACCGGTCAAGGAAGGGCATGTCTATTTTCTCGAAGGCGGGCAGGCGGTTCGCATCCTGTAATAACGGGAACGGGCCGTCCGGGAAAAATCAACGCGGCCCCGCCGAAGAAAGCGATTTTGCAGGCGGAGGCCGGGAAAGGGAGCTTGTATGCCAAAATCGGGCCAAAGATCGTACACCGTCCCGGCGATGCTGCTGATCATCGTCGTTCTGGCCACTTTGATCGTCATTTTGCTGACGCGGCTGCTCGTGTACCAGCAGGCTTCCCACACCGAGGAGGGCAAGCGGCTGGCGAACCGCTACAACTATTGCCAGATGCTCGCAAGCGAGCTGAATGCGTATGCGGAAGATCTGCTCGCCTCCCGAACGGCCGCCGACCGTCTGCCGGCCATGCAGAAAGTCGGCGTCTTCCAGCCGGCTTCCGGCGAATGCTCGCTCCTGCTGTATGACGCGCAAGTCCGTTCCGGCGCCGACAAGGACCATGCGCTGGAGCCGATCAGCCTGGCTCTGCGGAAGCTGGGGGACGCGCTGCCGAAGCTGGGCGTCCATGACGGTCCGCTGACGGAGCAGGAGACGCGGACGCTGCAGGCGATTCGCGACGGATCGGCCCGGATGGCCGAGATCCTGAAAGGGTATCGGCTGCCGACGAGCGACCAGAACTACCGGCAGATGGCAAGCGGCGGAGCATGGGTGGACCTTGCGAAGCAAGCGCTCGATCAGCTGCAGCGGATCGCCGGCGCCCTGTAGACGCCGCGTTTCCACCGGCGGCGAAGGCGGCCGATGGACCGCCGCGCCGGGTTCATGCCTTCACCCGCAGCTCCTCCAGCAGCAGGCTGGCCGCCGCCCGCGCGCTCGAAAACGCGCGCTCGGCGAGCTCGCCCTTGCCTTCGCAGCCGTCGCCGCAGAAGTAGAACGGCACGCCTTCCAGCCGGTTCGGCAGCAGCCGGTTGCCGGCGATATGCTTGACGCTCTGCACCATCGCCTTCTTGCTCATCCGCTTGACGACGACGGCATCGCGCCAGCCGGGGTAATGCCGGTCGAACAACGCTTCCATCTTGGCCAGGCGCTCGTCGAGGTACGCTTTGCGCTCGGCCTCGCCGCCGAACGAGTCGTCCGACAAATACGCGATGCCCTGAAGCAGCTGGCCGCCTTCCGGAACGAGGGTATAGTCGGTCGCGGAGACGTCCGTAATGAACATCTTGTTGTTCATGTCGCTGATGTACGAGAACGGACGGTTGACGACACGGCTTAAGCCGACGTCGTACACGAGCACTTCGGTGGACGTGTTGTCGGCGAACGGAGCCAGCTGCGCCTCCCACGGCGATCCCTTCAGCAGCTTGGCGACCTGCTGCACCGGCATCGCGAATACGACCTGGTCGAAGGCGAGCTCGCGGTTTTTCGTCGTCAGCACGAACTTGCCGTTTTCCTGCCGGATCGATTCGACCGCTTCCTGCAGCGCCAACTCCCAACGTCCGGAAGCTTCGATTTTGTCCTTGAGCTGGTTCGTAATGACGGCCCAGCTGCCGAGAATGTAGCTGACCGGCTTTTGCGACAGAAACAGGTTGTGGTAATATTCGCTGATGACCGCCCCCGGCACTTTGCGGGCCTCTTCCGGGGAGATGAAGAAGTTGGAGCAGACGAGGTGCTCCCACAGTTCCTTCAAATCTTCCCCTTCGTTCGACTGGGCCAAATAGTCGCCGAGCGTCGGATAGTTTTTCATTTGATGGATATTGGCCATCATCGCCGTAATTTCGGCGACGAAACGGATCTTTTGCCCGGTCCGGATGACGTCCGTTTTCAGCAGGTTGACGAAATCGAGCGGCGCGGGCGTGACGCGGTCGCCTTTCTCGTACATCACTTTCCGCTTGTCTACTTGTCTGCTGGAAAACGAGAGCGACAGCTCTTTTTCCAGCTTGCCGATCGTATGGCGGTCGATGCCGTAAATCGCATGCGCGCCGTAATTCAGCGTAAAGCCCGACTTCTCGTAGGTAAAGGCGCGTCCTCCCCATTGCGGGCTCCTTTCGAACAGAACCCCGCGGATTCCGGTCTCCCGGCTCAAATAAGCGGCGGCGGTTAAGCCCGCCAGTCCTCCGCCGATCACGGCAATTTCCATAGCTGGTTCCTCCTCGATGGCAATCTCGTCATGATGCGCGGATTCCGGCGGCGATTGCGCCAGGCCTGCCCATGCCCAATGCAAATTCCGCTTCAAAGCGGCCGTCAAATCGCTTTCGCCGCCGCCCGCCCATGCCGCCAGCGTACCGGCGTATACGTCGGACAGAAAGGCCGCCTGGCTTCGGCTGCGCAGCCAGTTCGCCATCGCGTCGGCCATCGCCTGCTGCAGGTGCAGCTGCGCCTGGTGCAGCCGGGGCTCTTCCTGGCCCAAGGCGTACAGGCTGCGGACGAGAAGCGGGACGTCGGCGACCGAAGCGGCCATGTCCAGCAGCATCGCGTTGATCCTCGCCGCGGCCGCGCCGCCCTTCGGGAACGGCCGTGCGGCCCATTTGCGGACGATGTCCGTCTGCCGTCGAGGCAGCTCGCACAGCAATTCTTCCTTGCTGCTGAAGTAGTGATAGAACGTTCCTTTGGACGTCCCGGTCGCTTCGATAATGTCGTCGACGGACACGTGGGCGTAGCCGCGCTCCGCAAACATGCGCAAAGCGGTTTCCGCCACTTTGGCGCGTTTGTGCCGGGTCGTCTCCCGCCATGCGGCCGATTTCACATTCGCTCCAGCTCCTCGTCCTCGTTTCGGATTCCGGCTTCGCACGCCGCTTTCGCCGCAACCCTATGCAATGTTTTTTACCAAAGTTCACAGTTCCATTATAAAATCGTGTGTCCCGAATTTCCAGCCATTATTAGACTGGCGGTCTAATTTATCGCGCCTGTTTATCGCGCCTCGGGAAGGACGCCGCAGCGCCCAATTTATGCCGGACGCATCGCCATTCGCCCAGGCGTGAATATGCTGGGGGTAGATTCGCCCAAGGAGGAGTTGCGATGGATACGATCGCTGCCCGGCGCCTTTGCGAGGCACACATGCACCGGTATGTGGAGATTCGCATGCACGACGGGCGAGGCTTCGACGGCATCGTCGAACATATCGACAACGAGGTGGTCTGCCTGGCGGTCCCCGGCGCGATTGAAGAGACCCGGGCCTTTTTCCCGTTCCTCCCGTTCGCGCCTTACGGCGCGTACCCCTTCTACCCGTATCCCCGCCGTTTCCGGCGCCTCGTTTTGCCGCTGGCCGGGCTGGCCGCGCTGTCCCTGCTTCCTTATTATTGGTGACGGCCCGGGCAGGGCGGGCGGCGGAATCCGGAATTCCGGCTTCCCGCCGCCCCTGGTTACCGCGCTTGCACATTCCGAGCCGACTTCGAGCGCAACCCCACCGCGATTGCTTCACAACGCTGAATGGGGTTGCACATTCCGAGCCGACTTCGTCGCTCGGTCTCCCCTAGCACGATCGCGCCGCAACGCACAGCGTTGCTTCCCGCGATCGCACATTCCGAGACGACTTCGTCGCTCGGTTGTTGGACGAGCCGCGCCGAATGCGGTATGATGAAGGAAAACGTTGTATACCGCGGATTTGGAGGGTTTTGTCATGGACTGTCTGTTTTGCAAAATCGCCGACGGATCGGTTCCGTCCCGCAAAGTGTTCGAAGACGACCGCGTCGTCGTGTTTCACGACATTCAGCCGCAAGCGCCGGTTCATCTGCTGGTCATCCCGAGAAAGCATATCGCCACGCTGCACGACGCTTCGCCGGAGGACGCGGAGCTGCTCGGCCATGCGCTGCTGGCCGCGCGCCGCGCGGCGGAAGAGGCGGGGCTGGCGGAGAGCGGGTACCGGGTCATTAACAACTGCGGCCAAGACGCCGGCCAGGTCGTTTACCATCTCCATCTGCACGTTCTGGGCGGCGAAAAGCTGGGCGGCCTCAATCCGCGCCAACCGTCGGCGGAATAACGCGCGGGGGCGCGGCGGAACGGCCGTTTCCCAAGTTGACACCCCCTTTCTCCATCGCCTATAATGAAGTCTGATAACCGTGTGTTGTGGTCTGTTCCGGAGGGAGGGAAAACTGGTGTCCGAAACGAAAGTTCGCAAAAATGAAACAATCGACGCTGCACTCCGCCGCTTTAAGCGTTCCATCGCCAAAGACGGCGTTCTCGCGGAACTGAAGAAACGCAAGCACTACGAGAAACCGAGCGTCAAGCGGAAGAAGAAATCCGAGGCCGCCCGCAAGCGGAAGTATTAGGAGGAATCGGGAAGCCATGAGCCTCACGGAACAGTTGAACGCGGATATGAAGCAAGCGATGAAAGATCAGGACAAGTTCCGGCTTTCCACCATTCGCATGGTTCGTGCGGCGATCAAAAACCAGGAAATCGAATTGCGGCGGCCGCTTGAAGATAATGAAGTGATCGACATTTTGAGCCGCGAAGTCAAGATGCGCAGGGATTCCCTCCAGGACTTTATGAAAGCGGGTCGGGACGACCTTGTCAAGGACACCTCCGCCGAGATCGACATCATCAGCCAATACCTTCCCCAACAGCTGACCGAAGAAGAGATCAAAGCCATCGTGACACAGACCATGCAGGAAACCGGTGTTTCTTCCAAAGCGGAAATGGGAAAGCTGATGGGCGCATTGATGCCGAAGGTGAAAGGGCGCGCAGACGGCAAGCAGGTCAATCAAATCGTCCAGCAGCTGCTGCAATAGAAACCGGATATTGACGAACGGGCGAACGAAAGCACTCCTCGCAAGGGGTGCTTTTTTTGTTGCCGCCAGCCGCCGCTTCGGAGCCGGACGGCTTCATATTCGGCCGCGCGGGCGCATATGTTGTACCGTACGGGAGGGGGTCCGCGCCATGCCACGAATCGGCCGCAGCTTGCGGAAATGGGCCGCCCGCGTTCTCGACCTGCCGCAGGATGTCGTGTTCGACCTGCCGCGCGTCACGCTGATCGGCGGGGTGCAGCTGACGGTCGAGAACCACCGGGGCGTGCTCGGGTTTTCGCCGGAATCGCTTCGGCTGGCGATGGATCAGGGGGAATTGGAAGTGACCGGCCGGGATTTGGTCATCCGCACGATCGGTTCGGAAGAAGTGTTCGTCGAAGGCCAGATCCGCGGCGTCACCTTGGTGACTCCTAAAGGATAGGGTTCAACGGATCCTTTCCGGTCGCCGACGCGAAACGTTCCGCCGTCGTTTGACGGCGGCGGGTCGTTTATGCTTGCATCCGCAAGGGGCGCTTCGGAAGAAGCGCGGCCCTATCCGGCGGGGACGGGCCCCGGGCGCGTGCGGCCGAACTCCCGTCCCGCATGGGACAAGCCTTCCGGCAAAGGAGGAAAAGATAACGGTGGACGGGTCGTGGATGGGCTTCATTCTCGGGCAGGTGCGGATCCGGCTGGAGGGCGGGAACCCGGAGACGTTTCTCAACCTGGCCGCGGCGGAACGGATCCCGCTGTGGAATATCCGCTTCTCCGGGGACGGGAAGCTGGAGTTCGGAGTCGCCGTTTCGGATTTTTTTCGGCTGCGGCCTGTGCTGCGCCGAAGCGGCGCGAAGCCCCGCATTCTGGAGAAAAAAGGACTGCCTTTTCAATGGGCGCGCATTTTTAGAAGAAAAGCGTTCGCGTTCGGGATGGCCGGCTTCGTGGCCGCGCTGTATCTGCTGTCGACGCTGATCTGGAGCGTGGAAGCGCAGCCGACGGAGCATATCACCCGGGAGCAGATTCTGCAGGCCGCCAAAGCGGAAGGCCTCGCGCCGCTGCAATGGTCGCTCCGGCTTCCGGACACGAGCGAGCTGGCGCGCCGGCTGGCCCGCCGGCTGCCCGACGCCGCCTGGGTCGGCGTGACCAAACACGGGACGCGCGTCGACATCACCGTGGTGGAATCGACGAAGCCCGAAGCCAGGCCGCTGGAATCGCCGCGCGACCTGGTGGCGTCGGCGGACGCGGTCGTCACCCGCATCGTGGCGGAAAGCGGCAAGCCGGTGGTGCGGGCGAACGAAAGGGTCCGCAAAGGCGACGTGCTCATCTCCGGTACGATCGGGGAAGGAGGCCGGACGAAGAGGGTCGTGTCCCGCGGCACCGTCCATGGCCTCGTCTGGCACGAATACGACATCGTGTCGCCGCTCGTCCGCAAAGTGAAAACGTACACCGGCGCCTACGCCGACCGGTCCTACCTGCTGATCGGCAACCGGGCGCTGCAAATATCGGGATACGGCCGCGAGCCGTTCGACCGGTCGGAGACGAAGGCGACCGTCGAGCGGCTGAAATGGCGCAAGTGGGTACTGCCGCTGGGCAGCATGGAGGAGCGCGAGCTCGAAGTGCAGTACACGGAGGAGCGGCTGACACCCGCCGAAGCGAAGGAGGCGGGGCTCGCCGCGGCGCGGGCCGAGCTGCTGCTCCGATTCGGCGCCGACGCCAGAATTCGGGCGGAAAAAATTTTGCATGAACAAACGGAAGGTGGTAAAGTGAGGTTACACGTACTGTTCGAGGTGGAACAATCGATCGCCGTCGAACGGCCGATTGTCGGCATGCCCGAACGGCAGGGGGAATGAGGTTTATTGGCAACGATCACGGTTCCGCTGCACAACGCGGCGGAAGGGCTCGCCCTGTTTGGCCCGCAGGACAAGTTTCTCCGTTTGATACAGAAGCAGACGGCCTCCGTCATTCATTCCCGGGGGGCGGAAATCGTCGTCGAAGGGCCGGAGGAGGAAGTGGCGTCCCTTGAGCAGCTGTTCGACACGCTGCTTCAGCTGATCCGGGGAGGTCTCGAGCTGGCCGAGCGGGACGTTCGGTACGCCTGGGAACTGGCGCGCGAACGGAAGGCGGACCAGCTTCTCGGCTTGTTCAAGGGAGAGATTACCGTCACGCACCGCGGCAAGCCGATCGTGCCGAAGACGCTGGGGCAGCGCCATTACGTGACGACCATTCGCAAGAAGGAAGTCGTCTTCGGCATCGGCCCGGCCGGCACGGGCAAGACTTATCTGGCGGTCGTGTCCGCCGTAGCGGCCTTGAAGGAAGGCCGGGTCAAGCGGATCGTGCTGACCCGCCCGGCGGTGGAAGCCGGCGAAAGCCTCGGGTTCCTTCCCGGCGACATGCAGGAGAAAGTCGATCCGTACCTGCGCCCGCTGTACGACGCACTGAACGACATGCTCGGCGCCGACGGCGTCGCCAAAGCGCAGGAGCGGGGACAGATCGAAATCGCGCCGCTCGCGTACATGCGCGGCCGGACGCTGGAAGATTCCTTCGTCATTCTGGACGAAGCGCAAAATACGACGAGCGAGCAGATGAAAATGTTTCTGACCCGTCTCGGACCCGGTTCCCGCATGGTCATTACCGGGGACGTGACGCAAATCGACCTTCCGAAGGGCAAAAAATCGGGTCTGATCGAATCGCAGCGCATTCTGCGAAACATCGAAGAGATCGGCTTCGTCCAATTTACCGAGCAGGACGTCGTTCGGCACGCCTTGGTGCAGAAAATTATCGAAGCCTACCGCGAAGATCGCGAACAACAACCGTAGGAAAGGGAGAGAACGCCGGATGGATCGGAGACGGAGCGGCCCGGCGGGTTCATCAACCACGTTCGCGGGCACCGGGTGGAAGCAGAACGCCGCGGTGCGCTGGATGATTATGCTGCTTTTTGTCGGTTTGTTCTATATTAGCCTGGCGCCGCGGCTCGTGCCCGAGACCTACAACATCAAGCTCGGCGCGCCCAGCGACCGGGATATCAAGGCGCCGCGGCAGGAAGTGGACGAGAAGGCCACGCTGCAAGCCCGCGAAGAGGCGGCCGAGCGGGTCGGGCCCATTTACTCCATCGTTCTGCTCAAGAATGAGACACTGATCGACGGCATTTTCCAGCGGATTGAGCAGTTGAACGCGGACGATCAGGTCACCTTCGACAACAAGGTCGACATATACCGGCGGGAAATTCCGCAGCGTCTCGACTTGTTCATTCAGGATTTCATCCGCGCGAACAGCGGCTCCGAGACGTATTCGGCGAGCCTGCTCAGCGAGCTGGAGCGCGTGGCGCTGATGGACAAATACCTGATTCCGGAAGAAACGTTCTACAAGCTTCCCCGGTTGACGCCCGATCAGATCGCCGAGATGCGCATCGTCGGGCGGGACGTCGTCAAGCGGCTCACCAGCGAGCCGCTGACGGACCCGGAGACGGCGCGCGCCAAGGTGGCGGAACTGGTCAACGCCAGCTCCCTGTCGCAGAAAACCGAGCGGGAAATCGTGCAGGAACTGGCCCGTTTCGCCATCACCCCGAACCGGTTCTACGACAAGGACGCGACGGAGCAGGCCAAGGCGAAGGCGAAGGAGGACACGCCGCCGGTGGTGATCCAGCAGGGCGACGTCATCGTCCAGGCCGGCCAGATCATCACGCAGGATTTGTACGACCGGCTGGACAGCATGGGACTGCTGAAGGAGCACCGAACCTACTGGCCGCAGCTTGGGGTGCTGATGCTCGCCTTGCTGTTCACGGCCGCCTTGTACGCTTACGGGGAGCTGACGGCGCCGGCGTCGGAAGCGCTGAGGCGGACGAACGCGCACTGGCTGATGCTGCTGATGATTTTCGCGCTGAACTTGCTGATCATGCACCTCGTCACGCTGGCCCGCAGCGAGCAATGGCCCTATATCGGCTATTTGGCGCCGGTGGCGGTGGGAAGCATGCTGGTCGCGCTGCTGCTGGACATGAACCTGGGGCTGGTGAGCGCGCTGCTGTTCGCGATGCTGGCCGGCGTCATCCTCAACGTCGAACAGGCGCACGTTTTCGACTTCCGCTACGGCTTCGTCGCCGCGGTCGCCGCCTTCACCGCGGTGCTGGCGATCCATCGGGCGAGCCAGCGCTCGGCCATCTTGAAAGCGGGCATCATGGTCAGCCTGTTCGCCGCGATGGCGGCCGTCGCGCTGCTGCTTATCGGGCAGGAAGCCGACCGGATGAAGCTGATCCAGGCGGTCGGCTTCGCGTTCGCGGGCGGTCTGCTGACCGTCGTGCTCGTCATCGGGCTGATGCCGTTTTTCGAAGTGACGTTCGGCATTCTGTCCGCGGTCAAGCTGGTCGAACTGTCCAACCCGAACCATCCGCTGCTGCGCAAGGTGCTGACGGAAACGCCGGGCACCTACAACCACAGCCTGATGGTCGGCAACCTGGCGGAGGCGGCGGCGGAAGCCGTCGGCGCCAACGGCCTGCTGTGCCGGGTCGGCTCGTTCTACCACGACGTCGGCAAGACGAAGCGGCCGCTCTATTTCATCGAGAACCAGAACGGCGAAAATCCGCACGACAAGCTGGACCCGCGGGTGAGCGCGTCGATCATCATCGCGCACGCGAAAGACGGAGCGGACATGCTGAAGGCGCACAAGCTGCCCAAGCCGATCCGCGATATCGCCGAGCAGCATCACGGCACGACGCTGCTCAAGTTCTTTTTCCATAAGGCGATGAAAGCGGCGGAGCTGCAGCCCGACAGCGACCCGGTCGCGGAGGAGGACTTCCGCTATCCGGGCCCGAAAGCCCAGTCGAAGGAAGCGGCCATCGTCGGCATCGCCGACTGCGTGGAGGCGGCGGTCCGTTCGCTGAAAAATCCGACCGTCGAGCAAATCGAGGGGATTATCGGCAAAATCATCAAGGACCGGCTGGACGACCATCAGTTCAACGAGTGCGACCTGACGCTCCGCGAGCTGGACATCATCGCCGAATCGCTGAAGGAATCGGTGATCGGCATGTTCCATTCGCGGATCGAGTATCCCGACGACAAGGAATGGAAGCAGCGCAAGGAAGCGAACGAGGCCAAGGCGCACGAAGCAAAGGAGAAGCGCGCATGACGCTGGTATTGGAATGGTTCGACGAGCGCGAGGCGCAGGAAGCGGACGAGCGGGAATGGAGGCCGCTGCTGGAGCGGCTGCTGCGGCTGGCCGGGGAGGCGGAAGGGGTGGCGGACGGCATTGTATCGCTGACGCTGACCGACGACGAAGGCATCCGCGAGCTGAATCGCCAGTACCGGAATTTGGACCGCCCGACCGACGTGCTCTCGTTTCCGCTGCGGGACGCTTCGTCGGACGAACCGCAAGTGACTTGGGAAGGCGAATATGAAACGGTGGAATCGGAGGCCGAAGACGACGACGGGCTCGATCCGTCCGTCGAGCTGCTCGGAGACATCGTCATTTCGGTGCCGCGGGCGCGGGCGCAGGCGGCCGAGTACGGCCACAGCGTCGAGCGGGAGATCGGCTTTCTGTTTGTGCACGGCTTCCTGCACCTGCTCGGCTACGACCACGAGACCGAAGTGCAGGAGCGCGAAATGTTCGCCCGGCAGGAAGCGGTGCTGCAAAAGGCGGGGCTGTTCCGGTGAGCCGCCCGCGCTCGGCGCTGGCTTCCTTCGCCCAAGCCTTCGCCGGCATCGGGGAGGCGGTGCGCAAGGAGCGGCACATGCGCTTCCACCTGCTGGCCGCGGCGGCGGTCGCGCTCGTTGCGCTGTGGCTGCGGGTGTCCCGGCAGGACTGGCTGTGGCTGCTGTCCGCCATTTTCGCGGTGTGGACGGCGGAACTGGTCAACACCGCGATCGAGCGGACCGTGGACCTGGCCGCGCCGGGCCTTCACCCGCTCGCCCGCTCGGCCAAGGACGTCGCGGCCGGCGCGGTGCTGGCGGCTTCCTTGTACGCGGCGCTGGTCGGGCTATTGGTACTGGGGCCTCCGCTGTGGAACCGATGTTTCGGATAAACCGGATGTCCGGAGGGAACAGGCTATGAAATGGACGGAAGCGCAGCTGCTGGCCTTCGCGGCCGAGGCGCGGAATCGCGCCTACGCCCCGTACTCCCGCTTCCGCGTCGGCGCCGTCGCGGTCGACGGCGAAGGCAGGCTGCACTACGGCTGCAACGTCGAGAACGCTGCCTACGGCCCGACCAATTGCGCGGAACGGACCGCGCTGTTCCGCGCGATCGCCGACGGCTGCGCGCCGGGCTCGTTCCGGGCGCTGGCGGTCATAGGCGACACGCCGGAGCCGATCGCGCCGTGCGGCGTCTGCCGGCAGGTGCTGGCCGAATTGTGCAAGCCGGACATGCCGGTCGTGATGGGCAATTTGTCCGGAGCCCGCCGAACCGCCACGGTCGCGGAGCTGCTGCCCGGCGCATTTTCGCTGAAAGAAGGAAAAGACACGGTATGACCGAAGCCAAACGGTTCAAATCCGGTTTCGTCGCGATCGTCGGACGGCCGAACGTCGGCAAGTCGACGCTGATGAACGAAGTGATCGGCCAGAAAATCGCGATCATGTCCGACAAGCCGCAGACGACCCGCAACAAAATCCACGGCGTATATACGACCGACGAGATGCAGATCGTGTTTCTCGATACGCCCGGCATTCACAAGCCGCATTCGCGGCTGGGCGACTACATGGTGCAGGCGGCCAGGAGCGCGCTGAGCGAAGTCGACGCGATCCTGTTTCTGACCGACGTGTCGGAGCCGATCGGCGGCGGGGACCGGTATATCGTCGAGCAGCTGAAAAAAGTCGACACGCCGGTCTTTCTCGTGCTGAACAAAATCGACAAAGTGCAACCGGAGGCGCTGCTGCCGGTCATCGAGACGTTCCGCGGCATGATGGATTTCGCCGAGATCGTGCCGGTATCCGCGCTGCAAGGGAGCAACGTCCGGACGCTGCTCGAACAGCTCGGCCGCTACTTGCCGGAAGGGCCGATGTACTATCCGGCCGATCAGGTGACCGACCATCCCGAGCAATTCGTCTGTGCGGAGCTGATTCGGGAAAAAATTTTGCAGCTCACCCGGGAGGAAGTGCCGCATTCCGTCGCCGTCGAGATCGAAAGCATGGGGACGGACGACAAGGGCATCGTCCGCATCGGAGCGGTGATCCACGTCGAGCGGGACTCCCAGAAAGGGATTCTTATCGGCAAAAGCGGCGGCATGCTGCGGGAAATCGGCCGGTTGGCGCGCGAGGATATGGAGCGGCTGCTCGGCTCGAAAATTTTTCTGGAGCTGTGGGTCAAAGTCAACAAGGATTGGCGCAACCGCGAAGCCGTTCTGAAATCGCTCGGGTTCCGCCCGGAGTGAGGCGCAGGGCAAGTTTGTCAGGGATACCCCGATCGGCGCCGTGACATCCTAATCGGGACGAGAATGTCATTTCCGTCGGGGAGGATGAGACGGTGCGGGACTTTACGTGGCACGTATTCAGGCAAACCGGCAGCATCGAAGCGTACTTGCTGCTGAAGGAAATGGACAGGCTCGGGACGGCGGACGCGTCGCAAGAAGCGCCGTCCGACGAAGAAGCGGACGAAGCCGCGGCGAGCGCGGCTCCGCCGTAACCGCGGCCGCCGGCCGCTCCCCGCTGCCTCCCGCAAACCGGAAGGCGGCAGGGGACCGAACGGAGGAACAGGCCATGCTTTACCGGATGGAAGGCATCGTCATACGCAGCACCGATTACGGGGAAGGAAACAAGATCGTCACCCTGATCACCCCGACGCACGGCAAGCAAGGCGTCGTGGCCCGAGGGGCCCGCAAGCCGAAAAGCCGGTTCGCTTCGCTGACGCAGCTTTTTACATACGGGGATTATGCCTATTTCAAAACGGGCGGTCTCGGAACGCTGAGCAGCGGCGAGATCATCGAATCTTTCCGCGAGCTGCGGGAGAACCTGGAACTCGCCGCCTGGGCTTCCTATGCGGCGGAGCTGGCCGATCGGGCGCTGTCCGACGAGGAAGCTTCCGGCTATATGTTTTATCAGGTGAAAGCGTGTTTGTCCGCCCTCGCCCAGGGCAAAGACCCTGAAGTATTGCTCCGCGTGCTGGAGATGAAAATCGCCGCAGCGGCCGGCTACGAGCCGGTGCTGCGCGCTTGCGCGGCGTGCGGCCGGGAGGAAGGGCCATTCCGGTTCAGCGCCGCGGCCGGCGGCGCGCTGTGCGCGGCTTGCCGGCATCGCGACCCGTCGGCGATCGAGCTGGACGAAAGCGTCTGGAAGCTGCTGCGGCTGTTTGCGGCGATCGACTTGCGCCGGCTCGGCGCCGTCGACGTGAAGGAACCGTCGAAGCGGCAGCTGAAAGCGGCGATGCGAAGCTGGCTGGACACGCACCTCGGCCTCCGTCTCAAATCGCAGACTTTTCTGGACCAGATGGAGCGGATCGGGGGGCTGCGGCCGGACGGAAATCCCCCGCCGAGCCAGGTTTAATCGGGCCGGGTCCCGTGCGCAGTCGCGCCGCAATGCACCGCATTGCTTCCCGCGACTGCGCATTCCGGGACGACTTCGTCGAGTGCAACCCCACCGCGATTGCTTCGCAACGCTGAATGGGGTTGCACATTCCGAGCCGACTTCGTCGCTCGGTTTTTTCCTCGCTCGTTGCGCCGCAATGCGGGGCATTTCTTCCCGCAACTACGCATTCCGAGCCGACTTTGTCGCTCGGTTGTCGCTCGGTTTGACACGGCGGGGCCGTTTGGATACAATGAGGGACATAATCGATGTTTCGATGAAGGAGAAAGTAGCCGGCTGCCTGCCGCAGCCTGCAGCGATCCGGGGAGGGTGCAAGCCCGGAGCGGCGAACCGGCGAAACGGCGCTCCCGAGAAACGAAGGTGAACGCAAAGAGCGGGCGGTCTTTCGCCTTCACGAAAGGCGGGACGGCCAAGTAGGGTGGAACCGCGGGATAAGGCAGCTCCCGTCCCTACGTCTGCAGCGGCAGGCGTGGGACGGGAGCTTTTTGTCGGTGATTCGGAAAATGTGAGTCGCCCCCTTCCCTTATCCTTGACGACCTTGACAAAGGAGCGATATGCGATGAATTTCCAGCAAATGACGCTGACGCTGCAGCGGTTCTGGGCGGACCAGGGCTGCATCGTCGTGCAGCCGTACGACGTCGAGAAAGGCGCCGGCACGATGAATCCGATGACGTTTCTGCGCTCGATCGGACCGGAGCCGTGGAACGTCGCCTACGTGGAGCCTTCCCGGCGGCCGGCGGACGGCCGCTACGGGGAGAACCCGAACCGGCTGTACCAGCACCACCAGTTTCAGGTGATTATGAAGCCGTCGCCGGACAACATCCAGGAAATGTATTTGGACAGCCTGAAGGCGCTCGGGCTCGACCCGGTCCACCACGATATCCGCTTCGTCGAGGACAACTGGGAAGCCCCGACGCTCGGCGCTTGGGGGCTCGGCTGGGAAGTGTGGCTCGACGGCATGGAAGTGACCCAGTTTACGTATTTCCAGCAGGTGGGGGGCATCGACTGTCATCCCGTCGCGGTGGAGATCACGTACGGCATGGAACGGCTCGCCTCTTACCTGCAGGACAAGGAGAACGTGTACGACCTGGAATGGGTCGACGGCGTGACCTATGGCGACGTGTTCAAGCAGCCCGAATACGAGCACTCGAAATATTCGTTCGAAGTGTCGGACGCGGCGATGCTGATTCAGCTTTTTGCCGCCTACGAGACCGAGGCGAAGCGGGCGATGGCGGAGCATCTCGTTTTCCCGGCGTACGACTACGTGCTGAAGTGCTCGCACACGTTCAATCTGCTGGAAGCCCGCGGCGCAATCAGCGTCACGGAGCGGACCGGCTACATCGCCCGGGTGCGCAATCTGGCCCGCGAATGCGCGGCCACCTATTTGCAGGAGAGAGAGCGGCTCGGCTTCCCGCTGCTGAAGAACAACGCACCTTCGCAGACGGCAAATTCGGGCAATGCGGTACGATACACGAATGAGGTGACGGCGAATGGCTAAAGACCTGCTCTTGGAGATCGGCCTGGAGGAAATGCCGGCCCGCTTCGTTCGCGGGGCGATGGACCAGCTGCGGGACAAAACGGCGAAATGGCTGGAAGACAGCCGCCTTCGCTTCGGCGATATTCGGGCTTACGCCACGCCGCGCCGGCTGGCCGTGCTCGTCACGGCGCTGGAAGAGAAGCAGGAAGACGTCAGCGAGGAAGTGAAAGGCCCTGCGCTGAAGATCGCCCGCGACGAAAGCGGCGCCTGGACGAAAGCGGCGCTCGGCTTTGCCCGCAGCCAGGGCGTCGAGCCGGACGCGCTCACGATCAAGGAAGCCGGCGGCGTGCCGTACGTGTACGCGACCAAGAACCAGGCCGGCGCGGAGACCGCTTCCCTGCTGCCGGAAGCGCTCCGGACGCTCGCCGCCTCACTGTCGTTTCCGAAAAACATGCGCTGGGGCAGCCACGAACTGCGCTACGTGCGGCCGATCCGGTGGCTGGTGGCGCTGTACGGCCGAGACGTCGTCCCGTTCGAGCTGGCCGGCGTCCGCTCCGGCAACGTCTCCCGGGGGCATCGCTTCCTGGGCGCGGATGCGGTCATCGACGAGCCGGCGAATTACGCGGACCGGCTGCGCGAGCAGCACGTCATCGCCGACGCCGGCGAGCGCCGGGCCGCCATCTTGGCGGGCATCGAGCGGCTGGCGGCCGAACGCGGATGGCACATCGCCGTGGAGGACGATCTGCTGGAGGAAGTGCTGTTCCTCGTCGAAACGCCGACCGTGCTGTCCGGCTCGTTCGATCCGGATTTCCTGCGCATTCCGCAGGAAGTGCTGATCACCTCGATGCGCGAGCACCAGCGATACTTCCCGGTGCTGGATGCGAGCGGCAAGCTGCAGCCGCACTTCGTCACCGTGCGCAACGGCGACGGCACCTCGATCGGCGTCGTCGCCCGAGGGAACGAGAAAGTGCTGCGAGCGCGGCTGTCGGACGCCAAATTTTTCTACGAAGAGGACCAGAAGCTGGCCATATCGGACGCCATGGCCCGGCTGGAGAACGTCGTCTACCACGAGGAGCTCGGCACCGTCGCCGACAAGGCGCGCCGCGTCCGCGCCATCGCCGACGCGCTCGCCCGCCGCTTGGGCGAGGACGAAGCGACGCGGGCGGACGTCAGCCGCGCCGCCGACATCTGCAAGTTCGACCTGGTCACGCAGATGGTGTACGAGTTCCCCGAACTGCAGGGCATCATGGGCGAAGATTACGCGCGCAAAGCCGGCGAGCGCGAAGCGGTCGCCCGCGCGATCAACGAGCACTACGCGCCGCGCAACGCGAGCGATGCGCCGCCCGCTTCGCGGACCGGCGCCATCGTCGGCATCGCCGACAAAATCGATACGATCGCCGGCTGCTTCTCGATCGGCATCGTGCCGACCGGATCGCAGGACCCGTACGCGCTGCGCCGACAGGCGTCGGGCATCGTCGCCACGCTGCTCGCGCACGAGATGGAACTGACGCTGGCGGAGTTGTTCCGGATCGCGCTGGACGTCCACGGGCAGCGTCCGCTCAAGCGGGAAGCCGCTGAGATCGAGCGGGACTTGCAGGAGTTTTTCGCGCTGCGCGTCAAAAACGTGCTGGCCGAGCAGAATGTCCGCTACGACGTATCGGACGCCGTGCTCGCCGCCGGAACGGACGACGTCCGGCGGACCGTGCGGCGGGCCGCGGCGCTGCAGCGGGCGGCGGCGGAAGGCGGCAAGGAAGCGTTCCGGCCGGCGGTCGAGGCGTTCAACCGCGTCTGCAATCTGGCCGCCAAAGCCGATTCGCGCCGGGTCGACGCCGCGCTGTTCGCGGACCCGGCGGAGCGCGCGCTGTTCGAAGCGTGGCAGAAGGCGCACGAGCGCTATTCGCAAGCAGCGCGGGAAGCGGACATGGAGGCGGCGCTGGCGGCGCTGGCTACGCTCAGCGAACCGGTGAGCGCCTACTTCGACGCCGTCATGGTGATGGCCGACGACGAGGCGATCCGGCGCAACCGGCTGGCGCTGCTGGCGGTGCTTGCGGACGACATCCGCTCGTTCGCCGATTTTTCGAAGCTTGTCGGCTGACGGCGGCGGAGGCGACGCGATGAACTCCGCTGACGTTGCCGTATTCGTCGTGTCCGACTCCGCCGGAGACACCGGCGAGCATGCGGTTCGCGCGGCGGCCGCGCAATTTTATCCGCGGACGATCGCAATTCGGCGGGCCTCGTTCGTGACGACCCGCGAAGCGATCGACGCGGTGCTGGCGTCGGCCCGCCGGGAGAACGCGATCGTTCTGTATACGCTGGTCATCCCCCATCTGCGGGATCATATGGAGCGCCGCGCGGCGGCGGAAGGCCTGCAGGCGGTCGACCTGCTGGGCGACCTGATCGGCCGTCTCGAGCAGCGGCTCGGAACGGAGTCGCGCCACGAGCCGGGACTCGTTCATATGCTGGACGCCGATTACTTCCGCAAGGTGGAAGCGATGGAATTCGCTGTCCGCTACGACGACGCCCGCGACTTGTCGGGCATCGCCAAAGCCGACATCGTGCTGATCGGCGTGTCCCGGACGTCCAAAACGCCGCTGTCGATGGTGCTGGCGCAAAAAAAGTTCAAGGTGGCGAACGTCCCGCTCATCCCGGAACTGTCCCCGCCGAAAGAGCTGCTCGCCGCGCCGCCGTCGAAAGTGGTCGGGCTGACGATCCGGCCGGAAGCGCTGAACGCCATTCGCAAAGAGCGGCTGAAAGCGCTCGGCCTGCCGGACACCGCATCGTACGCTGCGCCGGAGCGGATCGAGGCCGAGTTGGCCTACGCCAGCCGCGTCATGCAGCGGATCGGCTGCATCGTTATCGACGTGTCCAACAAAGCGGTGGAGGAGACGGCCAGCCTGATCGCGGAACGGTTTGCAAACGGGCCGGATGGCTGATGGCTTTCCTTATAGGAAGATTTCCGTCATAACCTTTCCTCTTTCCGGCTGTCGCGCCAAGGCAGCCGGTTTCCTTATATGCCGGGTCGACGAGCTGCGCCAAACCGATTTTTCCGTCGAACGTCGCGGAAATTACGGTGGCTACTTGACAACGACGCGCAAGAAGTATATTATTTTAAAATTTAGTGGGACGTTTGCAGGATTTTCTTGCACCATTAGCGTATATTATATTACGGCAAACTTGGCGGTTCAGAATGCATAAGTTGCCACCCTTCCTTTATCGAATCATCAACGTCAAACGTTCCGCCGTTATTCGAAGCCGGCAAAGCCGTTTGCGCTTGGCTGAATTTGTTGGTGATGCGGATGCCGAGCAAGCCGCCTCGCGTCGTTGTCGACGGCGACGCTTGTCCCGTCAAGGCGGAAATCGCCCGCGCCGTGCAGGAGAATGGGGCCGAAGCCCTGATCGTCGCCTCGTACGATCATCGGATCGAAGCCGCGGATCGTGTCGAGACCGTTGCGGTGGATGCGGGCGGTCAGTCGACGGACTTATACATCGCGAATGCGCTCGCTCCGGGGGATGTGCTGGTGACGGGCGACTACGGTCTGGCCGCTCTGGGACTTGCCCGGGGAGCGGCCGTGCTGACGTTTCGCGGGTTTTTGGTCCGGGAGAGCGACATCGACGGCCTGCTGGCGCAGCGGCATCTTTCGGCGCGCGGCCGCCGCGGAGGCGCCCGCATCCGCGGGCCGAAAGCGTTCGGTTCGGAAGACCGGGCGCGTTTTCAACAAAAACTGACGCAACTGTTGCGAGGGATGCAGGAGAATGGCAAACCGTAGCGAATTGTAATACGTGCGCCTAGAAAGACAAGGTGGTCGCTAGCATGAATGTCGGCATGATTCCGCAGGCGGTCATCGACGAAGTGCTGCGCAGAACCGACATTGTCGAGACCGTCGGACGCTATGTGCACCTGACCAAGGCCGGCAAGTATATGAAAGGCCTCTGTCCTTTTCATTCCGAGAAGACACCGTCTTTCACCGTAACTCCCGAGAAGCAAATCTTTCATTGTTACGGCTGCGGCAAAAGCGGAAACGCGATCAAGTTCGTTATGGAAATGGAGGGAGAGACCTTTCCGGAAACGGTCAGGCGGATGGCCGAAGCGCTCGGCATTCCGACCGCTTGGTCGGCCGAGCGGCCGGCGGAGCCTTCGCCCAGGCAGAAGCAGCGGGAAAATCTGCTGCGCGCCCACGAATACGCGGCCCGGCTGTACCACTACCTGCTGCTCAATACGGACGCCGGCAAATCGGCGCTGGACTATTTGCAGTCCCGAGGCATCGGGCGGAAGCTGATCGAAGAGTTCGGCATCGGTTTCGCTCCGGCCCGCTGGGATACGCTGGTCCAGCAGCTTCAGCGCCAAGGCTTCGCGCCGGAAGAGATGGAAGCCGGCGGCTTGCTTTCCCGCAAGCAGGACGGCGGCTATATCGATCGGTTCCGCGATCGCGTCATGTTCCCGATTCGCGACGGGGAAGGCAAGGTGGTGGCGTTCGCCGGACGGCTGATGTCCGACGGGCAGCCGAAATACTTGAACTCGCCGGAGTCGCCCTTGTTCAACAAGAGCCGCACGCTGTACCGCCTGCACGAAGCGAAGCCCGCCATCCGCAAAAGCCGGCGCGTCGTTCTGTTCGAAGGCTACGTCGACTGCATCAAGGCGTGGGCGGCCGGCGTCGCCAACGGCGTCGCCACGATGGGCACCGCGCTGACCGCGGAGCATGCCGCGCTGCTTCGGCGCTTCGCCGACGAAGCGATCGTCTGCTACGACGGGGACGATGCCGGACAAGCGGCCGCGCACAAGTGCATCCCGCTTCTTGAAGAAGCCGGATTCCGCGTGCGGATCGGTCTTCTGCCGGGCCGGATGGATCCGGACGAATATATTGCGGCTCACGGGCCTGAAGCTTTTGTGCGGGAAGTCGTCGAAGCCTCCGTATCCGCCGTGAAATTTCAGCTTATATATTTAAGGAAATCCCATATACTCCTAGAAGAAGACGGGAGAATCCGGTATTTGCGCGACGCCGTCCGGCTGATCGCGCGGCGGGACTCCGCGACGGAACGGGAATTGCTGCTGAAGGATCTCGCCCAGGAGTTCGGGGTTTCGCTGGAGACGCTGAAACAGGACACCTCCGAAGTGAGACAGCAGGAGAAATTGGGAAACGCTGGGGATATTCCTACCGGAACGTGGAATAATGTATGGAATGAAAAACGAAGTTTATCGAAGCTTCCCCGTTTGCTGCCGGCTTATGTGCAAGCCGAACGCCAGCTGCTCGGCTGGATGATGCAGGACGCCGAAACGGCGCGGCTCGTTCAGGAGCGGATCGGGGACGCATTCCATGTGGAGGATCACGCGGCGCTTGCTGCTTATTTATACGCATATTACGCCCAAGGCAACGATCCTGATGCCGGCCGGTTTATCGCATTCCTTCAGGATGACCGACTGGAGCGGGCCGCCGGCGCCATCGCGCTGGAGGCCGCTCCGTTCGACGAGCGGGCGTTGGAAGATTGCCTGCGCACGATCGGCCGAGCCGCCCTGTCCAAGGAAATTGACCGGAAGAAAGAAGACCTGCATCGTGCGGAGCGTACCGGGGACATTTTGTTGGCCGCACAAATCGCTAGAGAGATTATCACCTTGGAGAAACGCCGCAAGGAAGGATAGTCGGCTGTTTTCCGGGGAGGAGGGAGTCGGAAATGACGAACGATCAAAAAACGGGATTGGATACGGAAGCGACACTGGAACAGGTCAAAGCCGGTCTGTTGGAACAGGGCAAGAAGAAGGGCTCGCTGACCTACAAAGACATCATGGAAAAGCTGTCTCCGTTCGATCAGGACCCCGAACAGATCGACGATTTCTTCGAGCAGCTTGCGGATCTCGGCATCGAGGTCGTCAACGACCATGACGATCTCGGCGTCGGCGGCGAAGAAGATGGACAAGACGATTTCAACTTCGACGACGACCTGTCGTTGCCTCCGGGAATCAAGATCAACGATCCGGTGCGGATGTATTTGAAGGAAATCGGACGGGTGCCGCTGCTTGGCGCCGATGACGAAGTGGAGCTCGCGAAGAAAATCGAAAAGGGCGGCGCGGAAGCCGAAGAAGCGAAGAAAAGGCTGGCCGAAGCGAACCTTCGCCTGGTCGTCAGCATCGCCAAACGCTATGTCGGCCGGGGCATGCTGTTTCTGGACCTGATTCAGGAAGGCAACATGGGGCTGCTCAAAGCGGTCGAGAAGTTCGACCATATGAAGGGCTTCAAGTTCAGCACCTATGCCACCTGGTGGATTCGCCAAGCCATCACCCGGGCGATCGCCGACCAGGCCCGCACGATCCGGATTCCGGTTCATATGGTGGAAACGATCAACAAGCTGATCCGCGTTTCCCGGCAGCTGCTGCAAGAATACGGACGCGAGCCGACGCCGGAAGAAATCGCGGAACATATGGATCTCAGCGTGGATAAAGTGCGTGAAATTATGAAAATCGCGCAGGAGCCGGTTTCGCTCGAGACGCCGATCGGCGAAGAGGACGACTCCCACCTCGGGGATTTCATCGAAGACCAAGAGGCGCTCGCTCCGGCCGACGCGGCCGCTTACGAGCTGCTCAAAGAGCAGCTGGAGGACGTGCTCGACACGCTGACCGAGCGGGAAGAGAATGTGCTTCGCCTGAGGTTCGGCCTTGACGACGGGCGCACCCGCACGCTCGAAGAGGTCGGGAAAGTGTTCGGCGTCACCCGCGAGCGGATTCGGCAGATCGAAGCGAAGGCGCTGCGCAAGCTGCGCCATCCGAGCCGCAGCAAGCGGCTGAAAGATTTCCTGGAATAATCCGGGAGACCCGCGAACGGCCACGGAGAACCTTCCGCCGGACGGCTCGAGGGTCTTTTTGTTCCTTGGTTCCGATGCGAAAGGGGCGACACCGGTATGGCCGCGCTGGATGACGGCAAGCGTAAAATGATCGTGAACGAGATCGAAACGTGGCGCCGAAGCAAGCTGCTTCCCGAGCAGTACTGCGATTTTCTGCAAAACCTGTATTTGGACGATCTGTCCGAAAGGCCGAAAAGCGCGATAGGCGCCGCCGTTTACAAAATGGGACAAGCATCCTGGAAGCAGTGGATTTCATTTTCTGGAATGTTTGCCTTGATCTGCTTGGTTCTCCTTCATTTTAGCTCGTTTCCTGCGGCATTGCAAATCGGCATCATCGCGCTGGCGACCGCGGCCTTTGTGGCGGGCGGCGCGATCCTTCGGGAGAAGGCGCCGGCCAGGGCGATGATGCTGCTGGGGGCGGGCATGCTGTTCCTGCTCGGCTCCGGCATGGCGCTGCTGCAGTTGCGCCATTGGACGGAAGGCGCCGGACCGATCGCGCTCCTGGTCATCTGCGCGGCCGTCTGGATCGGGTGCGGCATCGCCTTAAGGTTCCCGCTTCTGCACGGCTGCGGCTGGATGGCGGCGATCGTGCTGTACGCCCGGCTGCTGGCCCGCCATGTCCCCGAGCCGCACTGGTTCGAGGTGCAGGTATTCTGGATTCCGCCGGCTTTTCTGTTCGGCTGGCTCAGCTGGTATTGGCATGTCCGGTACAAGCCGGTGTCGGCCGTCTTTTTCACGATCGCGCTGCTGCTGTGGTTCATGCCGGAAGCGTATTCCGCCCTGTTCAAAGTGGAAGAGGCGTGGATCGAGCTGGAGCTTATCGTCAAAATAGCGCTCGCCGGCTTCGGCATGTACCGGCTGCGCAGGAAATGGATGGAATGGGTGGCGTAACGATCGAATGGAACGGACAACAGGCGAATCGGCGGCTGCGGGCGTCCCCAAGCTGTCGCGAAGGCTGTCGGCGCTGGCCGAATGGGTGCCGGAGGGGGCTGCCTTGGCCGATATCGGGACGGATCACGCCTTGCTGCCGGTATATTTGGCTTTGACCGGACGGATTGCATCGGCCGTGGCCGGCGATCTGCACGCCGGCCCGGTGGCGGCCGCGCGACGCCAGGTCGCCGCGGCCGGGCTGTCCGATCGGGTGTCCGTCCGGCAAGGCGACGGGCTGACCGTCATCGAGCCCGGCGAAGCGGATACCGTATGCATCGCCGGCATGGGCGGCAGCTTGATCGTGAGGCTGCTGGAGGAGGCGGGCGACCGGCTGGCCGGCGTCCGGACGCTCATCCTGTCCCCCCACGTCGCCGAAGACGCCGTGCGCCGGTGGCTGGCCGAGCATCGGTTTTTGCTGGAACGGGAAGCGATATTGGAAGAGGACGGCATTTTTTACACGCTGTTGCGCGCGCGCCGGATCGACGATGACGCCGGGGCCGGCGACCGGCAAGCGGCGCTGTACGACCCGCATCTGCTCGAATCCCGCGGCGGTCCGGAATTGCCGCGGCCGCTGCTCTATGAGATGGGGCCGCTGCTTCTGCGGCAGCCGAGCGAATCTTTCGTGCGCAAGTGGCGGCGGGAAATCGCCAAGCGGGAGAACGTCATCCGCCAGCTTCGCCGCTCGGAAGCGCCGGATGCCCGCAGCAAAGCGGAGGAATGGCAGAAGACCGTCGAACGAATCCGGGAGGTGCTCGCATGTTTGCCCGCGGAGAAACGATTGTCCAACTCTTAGAGCAGCTCGCTCCGAAACATTATGCGGTTCCCGACGACAAAATCGGCCTGCAGGTCGGGTCGCTTCGCCGCGAGATGAAGCGGGTGCTCGTCGCCCTGGATGTCAATCAAGAAGTCGTTCATGAAGCGAAGGAGGCGGGCGCCGAGCTGATCGTCGCGCACCATGCGGTCATTTACCGGCCGCTGGCCCATCTGCGCACCGATACGCCCGCCGGCGCCCTGGCGGCCGAGTTGCTGCGAAGCGACATCGCCGTCTACGTCGCCCATACGAATCTGGATGCGGCGGAAGGCGGCATGAACGACTGGATGGCGGAAGCGCTCGGCATCGCCATTACCGGGGTATTGGAAGAGGTGCATACCGACAAGCTGTACAAACTGGCCGTCTTCGTGCCGGTCGGCCATCAAGAGCGGGTGCGCGACGCCATGTTCGCCGCGGGAGCCGGCTGGATCGGCAATTACAGCCACTGCAGCTTCAACGTGGAAGGGACCGGCACGTTTCTGCCGCGCGAAGGGAGCGATCCGTTCATCGGACAGGCGGGCCGCTTCGAGCAGACGGCCGAAGTGCGGATCGAGACGGTCGTTCCCTACAGCGTCCACAAAGCGGTGATTCAAGCGATGCTGAAGGCGCATCCGTACGAAGAAGTCGCCTACGACTTGTATCCGATGGACCTGAAAGGACGCGCCTTCGGCTTGGGGCGGGTCGGCGCGCTGCCGGCGCCCGAGACGCTCGATCAGTTCGCCGATCGGGTGAAGCGGGCGCTGGACGTTCCGTTCGTCCGGGTCGTCGGCGACGGCTCGCGCGAAGTGCGCAAGGCGGCGGTGCTCGGCGGCTCGGGTTCCCGCTACGTGCGGCATGCGCTGTTCGCCGGCGCCGATGTGCTCGTCACCGGCGACATCGACTACCATACGGCGCAGGACGCGCTGGCGGCGGGGCTGTGCATCGTCGATCCGGGCCACAACGCGGAAAAGATCATGAAGAAGCGTCTGGCCGATTGGCTGCAGGAGCGTCTTCGCGAGCAGGGATACGCCACCGAAGCGATCGCTTCGCAAATTTCTACGGAGCCGTTCCGGCTGCGGTGAGCCCTCCGCTCCGCCGATTGCGCGTTCCATCGATTGCCGTTGTCATTGCCCCGCATTCGCGCTATACTTGACGTTACGTACCGGAAAGTTTGACAGACAATCGCCGGCGGCTTCGGCCGCGGGAGGAAAGTCCGGGCTCCACAGGGCAGGATGCTGGATAACGTCCAGTCGGCGCGAGCCGAAGGATAGTGCCACAGAAATGGACCGCCGATGGCCCTTGTAAGGGCACAGGCAAGGGTGGAACCGTGGTGTAAGAGACCACGAGGAACACTGGCGACTTTGTTCCTGGTAAACCCCATCCGGAGCAAGACCAAAGAGGAACGCCGCGGCGCTTGACCGCCGTAGCCCTTGCCCGGGGCGCGTTCGGGTTGGTCGCTTGAGCCGTCCAGCAATGGCCGGCCTAGAAAGATGATTGTCGCTTCCATACGTGGGAGGACGGCCTGGCGCCGTCCGCTGCACCACCGGAAGTACAGAACCCGGCTTACGGCAAACTTTCCGGTCGTACATAACCCGCAAAGTCTTCGGCTTTGCGGGTTTTGATTTTTGGCAAGATTAAAAGCAGTCGAGGCAAGGGTTTTACGATTTATTGTTCTCGAATCGATTGCGATTGACCTTGACACCGGATATTCCTTATCGTTTCAGAAGATCTCGGCGCCTAACCGCTCGAATATCGCGCGCATTGGAACGAGAACGCTCCGTCCTTGTTGACCGGAGGCTGCTCGAATGTCTGCTACTTACCGTCGATGAACACATCCAATTCCTTTCTTTACTTCCCATTTGTCACAGAGATGAATCGATAGTCCCACGGGATAAATTTGATGGAGCGACGTGCCGTTCTCGGCTGCCGAAAACAGGCGCGTCCTTCTGAAACTGCGCCTTTTGCCAAAATCTTAAATACGATGACATTCCTCGGCGTGAATGACGCTGCATGTTCAACATGGTATAATTGTATTAACGAACCTGTTGTTGGCATGTAATGCCAATACATGGTTTTTGTGCTTCTCGTCACCGAATACAGCATTTTCGCCTTGAGCACGAACTGCAGCGTCTCTGCAAACAGCTCTTCCAGCGCCGATGCACGGGGCCATGGTCTCCAGGTATTTTCATTGACCAACGTTCTCGCCTTTTCCTTGCCGGATCGAGACGATAGGCTCTTCCTCGCAGCCCGACCTTTCTCATCGTTCTTTCTCTTAAATGTACAGAACCCGGCAACCGACTTCGCATGACCTTGTTTGAAAACGAACCCGTCGATTTGTGGTAAAAAAAGATAAAGGATGAACATGGATTGATGCGCTTTGCAAGCTGGTCTTTTATTCTCTGTCTGTTGCTCGGTTCGATCGCCTTAGGCATATGGCATCTCCGCACAAGCGAGCTTTATGTGCTATTGGGCAGCATGTTGACGCTCGGCATCCTGTCCCTTTCATGTCGACCCGTCTATGGGTTCGCGCTATTAATTCTATTTATACTGGGATTGGCATTCCTGAATGTGCTTCTGGCTTGGAACCAAAATTGGAGTGACACCCTGCAGGGGATACAGATCCTCAAGCAGACGATTTTTACAACGGGCGCGATTGCGATTTGGCTATTTTCCTACGGCGTTCAAAAGCAGATCGAGGAGATCCAAACCCTGCAACGCAAAGTTCAAAGTTTAAGCAAGGTGGATGCAAGAACGGGCGTATTGACCTTCCATGAGTTTATGACGGAAGCGAAGCTGTTGTTTACGGGGTTAAAACGCCGCAAGGAAGAGGGATATACGCTGCTTCTCGCCTTCAAAAAGGAAGAGGAGGCGTACAAAAAACGCATTCTGTTCGAGAAATTGACGAAAGCCGTATTGGACACCGTGCGGAGGAACTATGACATCGTCGCCGACCTGGGAAACGGCAAGTTGATCCTCTTTCTATCGAACACCAATCGCGACGGCGTGGACCGCGTTCTCCGCAGATTGGAGGAAAGGGTCCATACGGAAAAGAAACTTTCCATGAACATGCTGGAAGTGGAAGTGTTCAAACTGCCGGATCAATGGATCGATTTTGAGACGGAAGTATGCTTGTGGAGTGGGCGTTCCTTTCAAAGGAGGCGGAAGGAATCGTGACCGCTTTTGCGACGGTTGTTTCGGTTGGTTTTTGGATGCTGTTGCTTTATTATTCTGTCCTGACAGTAGCGGGCGTTCTGTTCCGGGGAAGAAAAGTGCAAGCCGCGGCGCTCGATCGTTATCCCAGCGTGGCCGTTCTCATTCCGGCGCACAACGAAGGCATCGTGATCGCGGATACGCTGCATGCGATGAGCAAACTCGAATACCCCGGTGAACTTCAGATCTATGTCCTGAATGATGGTTCCACGGATGATACAGGCGAAATTGCTCAATACTACGCGGATGCTTTTGACCATATCCATCACGTGCGCGTGCCGCCCGGGAGTCCGAAAGGGAAGTCGAGAGTGTTAAATTACGGACTTTCGGTTACTTCCTCGGATTATGTTTGCATTTACGATGCGGACAATCAGCCGGAACCGCAAGCGGTCAAACGGTTGGTCGAAGCGGCTGAAACGACGAAAGGAGCCGTCGGGGCCGTCGGATACGTGAAAAATATCAATGAATCGGCCAACTGGCTCACCCGGATGATCTCCCTTGAATTTTCCGCTTTCCAGTTGCTCATGCAGGCCGGCCGATGGAAACTGTTTCACCTTGGCTCCCTCACGGGGACGAACATGATCGTCAACAGGGAAGCGCTGCTGAACGTTGGCGGCTACGATCCGTACGCCCTGGCGGAAGACGCGGATTTGACCTTATCGCTGACGGGGAACGGGGGGCTGTTGCCGATTGTCCCGGAAGCGCGGACTTGGGAACAAGAGCCGGAGACGTTCCGCGTATGGCTCAGGCAAAGAACCCGCTGGATGCAAGGAAACATGTATTTGATTGAAAAAACGTTCAAAAATCCGCGGTTGTGGAAGGGACGAAATCTCGTTCACACCTTGCAGCTTTTAACGGTGTATGTCCTGTTTGTTTTGTTCTTGCTTCTTTCTGATTTTTGGTTTTTATTCGGCATGACGGGATACGTGGAAGTTCGTTCAACTCGTAACGGCACAAATGTCGGACAAAAAGATGAGTCCCCTGGATGTGTTGACGTCGTTTCTCATGTATTTCACCTATGCGCAACTGTGGCTGGTGCTCATCTTCAGGGGATTGTACTTTCATATCCGGCAAAAACGCTCAAAAAGCGCGCCGGTGTGGGACAAGACCGTCCGTTTTCGGCAACAGGGCTAAGCGGTCGTTCCGCGCCTTCGGTTGCACTACCCATGCCTGCCGCCGACCGGCAAACCCGATCGGACGGCTTGCGTTTTTTGCCTATTCGGCCTCAAAGGCAAGGAGAGGGACCGCCATGCAGCCCTCTCCCGGAACCTGCGGCAAATCTGCCGGCAGCCTTCTGACGCGCAGGGAGGATGGCACCAGCACCTTTCTTCTGACCTGGCGGGATACTGGCGCCTCCGGCCGGCCGCGCAAGCGGGGCCAAAGCATTACGGCTCGCTCTTGGACAGGATGCCGATGCGCCGAAGTTCCTGCCATAACCGCTGCGGAAACAGCTGCAGCGAATTCGCTCCGTTGCCGGCCGCTTCGACCGCCGCATTAACGTCGATCTGCCCGTAGCCGTAGTCGTTGTCTTTGCCGGCCGGACCGAGATCGCGCGCCGTCTGGCGCAGCAGGTCCATCACTTCCGCATTGCCCAGCTGCGGATTGGCCGCCCGGACGAGCGAAGCGAGCGCCGACACGTGCGGGCACGCCATCGACGTGCCGGACAGCGCGGCGTACCGGCTTCCGGGAAACGTGCTGGCGATTTGCGTTCCCGGGGCGACGACGTCGATGTAATCGCCGTAGTTGGAGTAAGAAGCGCGGCTGTCGTCCGGATCGGTGGCGGAAACGGCGAACACTTCCGGATAAGCGGCCGGGTAGCCGGGGCGGTCCGTATTGTCGTTGCCGCTGGCGGCAACCAGCACGACGCCGTGATCGAACGCGTACTTGACCGCGTCGTGGAGGAAATTCGTTTGCGCGTAATTGCCGAGGCTCAGGTTGATCACCTGGGCGCCGTGATCGGTCGCCCAAATAATGCCTTCGGCCACCGAATAAGTCGTGCCCGCTCCCGAGCTGTCGAGCGCTTTGACCGGCATGATCTTCGTGTACCACGTCATTCCGGCGACGCCCTCGTTGTTGTTGACGTCGGCCGCGATAATGCCGGCGACGTGGGTGCCGTGGCCGACGTCGTCATCCGGAGGGGAATTCGGGTCGACGATGTTGATTCCCGGAACGAGCCGCCCTTGCAGATCCGGATGGTCCGCCTGAACGCCGGTGTCCACGATGGCGACGATGACGTCCTTGCTGCCTTTGGTCACGTTCCACCCTTTCTCGGTGGCGATTCGGGGCAAGTTCCATTGATACCGCGAATACAGCGTGTCGTTCGGAATGATCTGCCCGTCGGCGCCGGACCCGTCCCCGCCGAAATCGTTGGTCAAGTAGAGGTAATGGGGTTCTGCATAGACGGTGCCGGGGTAGCGGCGGAAAAAGGCGATGAGCTGGTCGGTTTTGCGCGACTTCGAGCGGAAAAGGTACGTATGGCCGGTGCGCCCCGCATGGCGGACGACGGTCAGATCCAGTTCCCGGCGCAGTCTGAGCAGTTCGGCGTCATCCAGCGGCGATCGGAATTTGACGACGGCTTCATCCACCGAAAAGTGGCTCGCATGGCCGTTCTGGTCCCCTTGGCGGACGGTGATGTCTTTGCGCGAACCGGCGCCGACGGATTCGATCCGGTAACGGCCTTCGGCGGGGTAGGGAATGAGCCGCAAATTCCGCCTCTGGTGCTTCTCCACTTCCCGGACGACGCTGATATCGACAAGCGCCGAGAAGCCGGCGCCGGTTCGGCGTCCGGGCTCGGCGAGCACGTAGAACGACTGCCCGCTCTCATGGAAAGCCGGCGATTCATAATTTTGCCCCGCGCGCAGCGCGTCCGCCGCTTTCTTCCAATAGGGCGCGGCCGTCCGCCGGACCGCAGCCGGAAACGAGCCGGCAGTCGAGCTGTTTTTTCCGTCCGTCCATTGGACGAACCGCATTTCGGGGTGCTTGCGCACCATGTCGCCGAGCTTGGCCTTGATTTGGCCGGGCGTCCGGCCGGCCGCGGCATCGGCGAACAAGCGCGCATCCCGGGAGCATTGAATGCGGCATAGCCTTTCGGTCGCGGCTTTGTCCCGCTCGACGGCCTGCTGCTTGTAGTCCGCCTCCTGCTTGGCGTCCGGCGCCGTGCGGGCAGGGGACGGCGTCGCCGGGCCGGGCCGGATCGCATGGGGCGGGGCGATCAGCGGTACGACAAACAAGGCGACGGATGCGGTGAACAGCAGACCGATCCAGGCATAACGTCGGCGCATGCGAATCCTCCTGACGATGTAGGCTTTCCGCTCGAAGCGGAATGCTGGGCACTCCAAACTGCTGTTGTTAGGTTGAAGTAGCGGAAACAAAAATATACGGGGACAAAACGCCGGCGGCAGTACCGTTTCCCGTACTTTTGTGGTACGATGTTGTTGAGTTGCGCCAAGCCCCCCGTGCTGGAATGCAACAGTCGTGGATCAGGAAAGGGGATCATCGATGACATCGGCCCAAATTAAAGCTCTCGTCGAGTCCAGCCGAGAGAAACTGAAGGCGGCGATCGGACAGCTCGAAGCGTTTCTGAACGAATATGCGCTTCCGCAGCTGGCCAACCCGCAGGACGACGATTCCGTAAGATTTTACCGCGAGCTGCTGTCGGATCTCCGGCATTTGCTCGTTTTTTCGGAAGTGTCCTACGAGAAGCTCGGCGTTCTGCTACGGCGGCCGAATTTTGACGTGGATCAAGCGGAAAAATCGCTTTACGAGGTTTATCATCAGTGCGTCAACGCCTTCTTTTACCCCAAAAACGAATGCTATTCGGAAGACGGCCGATACGCCTATACCGGTCAGGACGCGATCCGGTTCCGGATCAAGCCGGTTCGCGCGGCGCGGGACGTCGTTCTGGGCGTTTCCAGCCTATATGAGGAATTGCGGGACGATCTGGCGTATTACGAGAGCGACTATTTGACGCACCGCCGGATGCAAAGCCATTCGAAATAATTCCGGCAGCTCTGCCGGAAAGCACCTCCCCTCTCGTGCGCATACCGGTCTCGGCAGGACGCACAATAGTACCGGGGGGTGATCATTTTGCCGAAAGGCGTGGCTTGCAGCGTCAGCAACTGTTTGTTCTGGGACGAAGGCAATCGATGCGGCGCCAAGGAAATCACCATCGAAATCGATCGCCATGCCGACGCGAAAATCGGCGAGGAGTTTGCGGACGAAGCGCTCGGTTCCCATAAGGACGCAGCCTTGAATTCCTCCGCCACTTGCTGCTTTACATTTCAGCCGAAGGGACGGAGCGGACGGGTCTAAAGCCGACGGCAGACCGGCAGCGTCCGGCATTGGCAAAAGCGGATATGGCTTCTTTCCCGGATCTGTTGTACAATGGGTAAATAGGATGTACATTCGTACCGGGAGAGAGAAGCTTTGAACGTTGCTATGGATCCCCGCGTCATGAAAGAGTGGCTGCTGACCCAATGGCTGTCGGGGCTGAGCCCGATGGATGCTTCCGCAACCGGAGCTTTCGCGGCCGGTGAAGACAGCGGGTTGTTCGGACTGCTGCTGTCGCAGGCGCTTGCCGGGATGGGCGGCAGCGAAGACAGCCTGCAGCCGGGTTTGTCCACCGGCTTGTCCGCTTCGGGAATAGCCGCATTGGATTCTTATAACTTTGAAGGCGGCTGGTTCGGTTCCGGCTCGTCCGGAATCGGGCCAACGCCCTATGACGGGCTGATTGAGGCAGCCGCGGCCCGATACGGCGTCGATCCCGCCCTTATCAAAGGCGTCATTCAGACGGAATCGTCGTTCCAGGCCGGCGCGCAATCGTCCGCCGGCGCCAAAGGCCTGATGCAGCTCATGGACGACACCGCCCGCAGCCTCGGCGTAGCCGATCCGTTCGACCCGCAGCAGAATATCGACGCGGGGACGCGGTATCTGTCGTATTTGCTGCGCAAATACGACGGGAACGTCATGACGGCGCTGGCCGCTTACAATGCCGGACCCGGGCGGATCGACCGGCTCGGCATCCGCACCGACGGCGAACTGGCGGCGCGCATCGGCGAGCTGCCGCAGGAAACGCAGCGGTATGTGCGCAAAGTGCTGGAGAACAGCGGAATCGGCGGAATCGGCTTCGCCGAAGGCTAACGGCGGAATGCGGATCGATTTTCACGCAAACTTTGCTTTATGGGGATCGAAACGGGAAGGGATCGGGCTTCCCGTTTTTGATCTTTTTATATTTATACGCGAATCGCGCGAGAGAAGGGATCGGGCTTGAACGTTTACTATTTCGACCACAGCGCCTCCACGCCGCCTTACGAATCGGTCGTCCGCACGGTGGCCGAGCTGATGGCGGAGCACTATGCCAACGCCGCATCGCCGCATCGGGCCGGGACGGATGCGATGAAGCTGCTGGAACGGGCCAGAGGATTGATCGCGGAGCTGACCGGCGCGCAGGCGAATGAAGTCGTCTTCACTTCCGGCGGCACGGAAAGCAACAACCTGGCGCTGAAAGGCGCCGTGCTGCAGGCGGGCAGAGGCCGCAAGCACGTCGTGACGACCGCGGTAGAGCACGCTTCCGTCTACAACTGCGTCCGGCAGTTGGAGCGGATGGGCGTCGAGACGACCGTGCTGCCGGTCGACGCCGCGGGACGGGTGTCGCCCGATGCGGTGGCCGCCGCCATTCGCGGCGACACCGTGCTGGTGAGCGTCATGCTGGTGAACAACGAGGTCGGTACGATTCAACCGATCCGCGAAATCGGCGCGCTTCTGAAAGATTACCCGCACGTCAAGTTCCACGTCGACGGCGTGCAGGCGGTCGGCAAGCTGCCGATCCTTTGGAAGGCATGGGGCGTCGATCTTTTTACCGCTTCAGCGCACAAGTTCCGCGGGCCGAAAGGCGTCGGCTTCCTGCTCGTGCGGGAAGGAGTGCGGCTTATGCCCCTGCTGGCCGGAGGGTCGCAGGAGGGCGGCCTGCGCGGCGGTACGTCGAACCTGCCGAACATCGTCGGGATGGCGCAGGCGCTTCGCCTGGCCGAAGAAAGCCGGGAGCGGCGCGCGGAGAACGGATACCGGCTGCGCCGCCGCCTGCTCGGCCACGTTCGCGGCATTCCGGAGCTGGTCTACAACGGTCCGGAAGACGAACGGCATGCCGCTCCCCATATCGTGAACCTGTCCTATCCGGGCATGCGGCCGGAAGTGCTCGTTCATATGCTGGAAGAACAGGGCGTGCTCGTGTCGACGCAGTCGGCCTGTTCTTCCAAAAGCCTGAAGCCGAGCCGGGTGCTGCTGGCGATGGGCGCCGACGAAGCGCGGGCTTCGGGGGCCATCCGCATCAGCTTCGGGGACGAGCATGAGGAGCGGGATATCGACGAACTGGCCGAGCGGCTCCGGCGCGTTGTCGGCAAGCTGAAGCCGCTGGAAAGGAGCCGCGCGTAATGTTCGAATGGATTCTGGTGCGGTTTGGGGAAATCACGGTCAAAGGGCGCAACCGCCGCCGGTTCGAAGAGATGATGCTGGCGCAGATCAAGCGCGCGCTGCATTCGTTTCGCGGTCTTGAATTCGTGAAAACGTACGGCAGGGTCTATATCCGGATGAACAACGAGCCTTACGAAGCGGTCGCAGAGCGGCTGAAGGACGTTTTCGGCATCGTTTCGTTCAGCCCCGCCGTTCGCGCGGCCAACGACCTGGCGGAGATCCGCGCCGCGGCGCTGGCCGCCATGAGCGCCGTCGAGCCGGCTCCGCGGACGTTCAAGGTCAGCGTTCGGCGCGGCTGGAAAGGATTCGCGCACGATTCCCGCGAAATGAACCATCTGGTCGGCGCCCATGTGCTGAGAAACCGGCCGGGATTGAAAGTGGACGTGCACAAGCCGGATGTCGAGCTGAAAGTCGATATCCAGCAGGAAGGAACCTACGTCTATTCCACCGTCGTGCCGGCCGCGGGAGGGTTTCCGCTCGGCATGAACGGCAAGGCGATGCTGCTTTTGTCGGGCGGCATCGACAGTCCGGTGGCGGGCTGGATGGCGATGCGCAAAGGGCTTGAGATCGAAGCGGTCCACTTCCACAGCTATCCGTTCACCAGCGAGCAGGCCAAAGACAAAGTGGTGGCGCTCGCCCGTCGCCTCGCCTATTACGCGGGGTCGATCCAGCTTCACCTCGTTCCGTTTACCGAGGTGCAGACGAAGCTGGCGCAGAGCGGACACGACCACCTGATCATTACGCTGATGCGGCGGGCCATGCTGCGGATCGCCGAGCGTCTGGCGGAACGCCGCGGCGCGCTGGCGATCGTCACCGGCGACAGCCTGGGGCAGGTCGCCAGCCAGACTCTGGGCAGCATGAACGTGATCGGCCGGCCGGCCGAGCTCCCGCTGCTTCGGCCGCTGGTCATGATGGACAAGCAGGAGATCATCCGCATCGCCGAGCGGATCGGCACGTTTCAGACGTCCATTCTGCCGTACGAAGACTGCTGCACGCTGTTTGTGCCGAAGTCTCCCGCGACGAATCCGAATTTGCGCATCGTGGAGAAAGTCGAAGCGATGCTTGGCGGGGAGCTGAACCGTCTGATCGACGAAGCGGTGGAGCGGACGGAAAGGATGCAATTGACGGAGAGCGGCCGCCGAATCGGCGAGGCGGCCGCGTCCGCTCCGGAAGACCGGTGGTTCTGACGGCGACGTCGTTTGGATTTATGCCGACGGATGGCGGCCGGTCTGCTTCGCCATTCTCGTGCGGCGGGAGCGGACCGCGTTCGTCCACAGTCCGGCCACGAGCACGAGGACGATCAGCGCCGCCATCAGCGTCCACGCGAACGCGTCGTTCTCCTCGAAGAACGGCGCGAATTTCGGTTCGTGCACGATCATTTTGGCAGCGGTGTATGCCAGCACCGCCGAACCGAGATAGACGATCCAGGGGAAGCGGTTGATCAGGGAGATGAACAGCGTGCTTCCCCAGACGACGATCGGGATGCTGATGACCAGGCCCAGCACGACGAGCAGCGCGCTGCCATGGGCCGCTCCCGCCACCGCGATGACGTTGTCCAGCCCCATGGCGGCGTCGGCCACCACGATGGTGCGGATCGCTCCCCACAGCGTCGCGCCGGCGCGGACCTTCCCATGGTCCTTCTCCTCGACGAGCAGTTTGTAGGCGATCCAGAGCAGCACGACCCCGCCGAACGCCAGCAGCAGGGGGATATTCAGCAGCCAGACGACGACGAGCGTCGCCAACACCCGGATGCCGACGGCGCCTATCGTTCCGTAGACGATCGCCCGGCGCTGCTTGTCTTTCGGCAAGTTGCGGGCGGCAAGCCCGATGACGATGGCGTTGTCGCCGGCCAGCAGCAGGTCGATGAATACGATCGTCAGCAAAGAAACGATGAAATCCAAGGCCCAACCCCCTCCCGCTGTTTGTTTGGAAGCCGTTCAACTTGGTAATACGGTTCATTCTCCGCGCGGATTCAAAAAATTCGTTTCTCATATCCCCGCCGGCTTGTACATAGAACAGAGGTAGAGGGAGGGACACGCGGATGGAGGCCGTGGAGAGTTTCGTCGTATTTGCCGAAATGCTGATCGTCAACTTGCTGCTCAGCGGAGACAACGCGATCGTCATTGCCATGACCGGAAGAAAACTCCCGCCAGCGCAGCGGCGGAGCGCCGTCTTATGGGGGGCGCTGGCTGCGGTGCTGCTGCGCTGCGCGCTGACGGCGGGAGCGGTCGCGCTGCTGAACGTTCCTTTCCTGCAGGCCGCCGGCGCCGTTCTGCTGTTCGCCATCGCCCTGCAGCTCATGCTGGAGCCCCGCGCGCGCGAAAACACCCGTTCCAGGCCGGTCCATTCCCTGTTCGGCGCCATCTGGACGATCGTCACCGCCGATCTGGTGATGAGCCTGGACAACGTGCTGGCCGTGGCCGCCCTTGCCGACGGGGATATCGCGCTGCTGGTCATCGGCATCGTGATGAGCTTCCCGATCATTCTGTGGGGGAGCTCTTTCATCATGCGGCTGCTGGACCGGATCCCCGCGCTCGTCTACATCGGCGGCGGACTGCTCGGCTATACCGCCGGCGAGATGCTGCACAAGGACCCGGGGCTTGCGCCCGTTTTCGCCAGATTGCCGGAGCAAGTGCCGCTGTCGCTGCCGTACGCGCTTGTTGCCGTCCTGACTTTATGCGCCCTTTGGCTGAAATCCGTCCGCGGCACTTCTTGAGCGCCGGAAATATGCCGTTCAAAGGTGCCGTCCAAAGGTGGTTTTTTCCCGCAACTTCCATTACACTAGAGAAAAAAGGAGATTAACCTTTCGGTTCAGCGGTATTTGGGGGGAACGATCGGTGCACAAACAATCCACCGCGGTCGGTATTTTCGTGCTGATTGCAGGCTTGGTCATTCTGTTGGGCAAATTGGGCGTGTTCGCTTTTCTCGGCGCGGTCTTCTGGCCGGTGTTGATTCTCATTCCCGGCATCCTGCTGCATGTGCTCTATTTCGGCCGCATCGCCCCGTCCGTCGCGCTTATTCCCGGGGGCATCCTGACGGTCGTGTCGGTTCTGCTCCTGATCGGCAACTGGTTCGACTGGAAGCTGATGAAATATTTGTGGCCGCTGTTTCTGCTGGCCGTGGCCACCGGCCTCTACGAATACTACATGTTCTCGCCGAACCGCTCGCGCGAGATCTATTGGGCTGCCGTTGCGCTGGCGGTCGTGTCGATTGTCCTGTTCGGACTGACGCTGCTGTGGACGTGGGGCGTCTATTTCCTGGCCGCGGCGCTCATTGTCGCGGGGGCCTGGCTGGTGCTGCGCCGGCCGCGCCTATGGTAGCGCGCGACCGCACCGCTGCGATTGCGCATTCCGAGACCCGGTTTGGCATTTGCCGATAGCCGGAGTATAATAGGAAGATGGGAACGTCGGCCCTGCGTCGACGTTTTGTTAGTGATTCAGAAAGAATAAGTTGCACTCCTATCCTTTTTGAATCACCGACGCTAAACGTTCCGCCGTCATTGGAGGACGGCGAAGCCGTTTATGCTTGGAAGGAGTGGAACGATGCATCCGAGAAATCGCATTCGCAATATTGCCATTATCGCTCACGTCGACCACGGCAAAACGACGCTGGTGGACCAGCTGCTCCGGCAATCGGGCGCCTTCCGCGAAAACGAGCAGGTGCAGGAGCGGGTCATGGATACGAACGATTTGGAGCGTGAGCGCGGCATTACGATTCTGGCCAAGAACACCGCCATCCGGTATCAGGATTATTTGATCAATATTGTGGACACGCCGGGCCACGCCGATTTCGGCGGCGAAGTCGAGCGGATCATGAAGATGGTCGACGGCGTTCTGCTGGTCGTCGACGCGTTCGAAGGCTGCATGCCGCAGACGAAATTTGTGCTGCGCAAAGCGCTGGAATCGGGCCTTACGCCGGTCGTCGTGCTGAACAAGATCGACCGTCCGAATGCCCGTCCGGCCGAAGTGGTGGACGAAGTGCTGGAACTGTTCATCGAGTTGGAAGCCAGCGACGCGCAGCTCGATTTTCCGGTCGTGTACGCTTCCGCGCTGAACGGCGTCGCCAGCCTCAAGCCCGACCAAGGCTTCAACGACATGGAGCCGCTGTTCGAGGCGATCGTGCGGCATATCCCGGCGCCGCGGGACAACCCGGACGAGCCGCTCCAGTTTCAGGTGACGCTGCTGGATTACAACGAATATTTGGGGCGGATCGCCATCGGCCGCGTGAGCCGCGGGCGCATCCGGCAAGGCCAGCCGGCGGCGGTGGTCGGCCGGGACGGACAAATCCGCCAGGCGCGGATCGAGAAGTTGTTCGGATTTCAAGGGCTCAAGCGGTACGACATCGACGAAGCCGCGGCGGGGGACATCGTCGCCGTCGCCGGCGTGAAAGACATCAATATCGGGGAGACCGTCGCCGACCCGGCCCGTCCGGAAGCGCTGCCGGTGCTTTCGATCGACGAGCCGACGCTGCAGATGACGTTTCTGGTCAACAATAGCCCGTTCGCGGGCCGCGAAGGCAAGTTCGTCACCTCCCGCAAGCTGCGCGAGCGGCTGTTCAAAGAGCTGGAGACCGACGTCAGCCTGCGCGTCGAGGAAACGGACAGTCCGGACGCGTTCATCGTCAGCGGGCGCGGGGAACTGCATCTCGGCATCCTGATCGAAAATATGCGGCGGGAAGGATACGAGCTGCAAGTGTCGAAGCCGGAAGTCATCGTGAAGGAAGAAGGCGGCGTCAAGTGCGAGCCGTTCGAGCGGCTGCTCATCGACGTTCCCGAAGAAAGCGTGGGAAGCGTCATGGAGAGCCTCGGCGCGCGCAAAGCGGAGATGGTCGACATGGCGAACAACGGCAACGGCCAGGTGCGTCTCCAATTCATCATTCCGGCGCGCGGATTGATCGGCTACCGGACGCAGTTCCTGACGCTGACCCGCGGCTACGGCGTCATGAACCACGCTTTCGACCATTACGGGCCGGTCGCTCCCGGCCAAGTGGGCGGCCGCCATCAGGGAGTTCTGATCGCCAGCGAGACCGGCACGGCGACCTTTTACGGCATGATGTCGGTGGAGGACCGGGGCATTCTGTTTGTCGAGCCCGGCACCGAAGTGTACGAAGGGATGATCGTCGGGGAGCATACCCGCGACAACGATATCGTTGTGAACATCTGCAAGGAAAAGGCGCTTACCAACGTCCGTTCGGCGACGAAGGAGGAAACGGTCCGGCTGAAAACGCCGCGGCTGATGTCGATGGAAGAGGCGCTCGAATATTTGAACGACGACGAATATTGCGAGATTACGCCGAAGAGCATTCGGTTGCGCAAAAAAGTGCTGGCGAAAGGCGAGCGGGACAAGTACGACAAGCAGCGCCGAATGGCCGCCACGACCTTGTAATCGGACGCGCCGGCGGCGCCGGAGGAGGATCTTGACGTGCAACAGTGGTTTCACGAGCATCCGATCATCGCTTACGTGCTCATTCTGGCGTTTACGATCTATATTTTCAACGCCGTTTTCCGGCCGGGGCGGCTGCCGATTCTGAAAGAGGCGCTCGTCTACCTCTTTATGGCGATCGGCTGTCTTGTGCTGCTGCTGTTGCAGTACGACAAGCTGCCGATCATCCAATGCATGGCCATTGCCGTCGCGCTGATGCTCATCCTGCGGCTGCGCCAGCTGTACGACAAACGGCGCAAGCGCCGCGGCAGCCGCGACGCGGCCGGGTCGGACGCGGGCGAGCCGAAGTAGCGCGCCGTCCGCGCCGCAGCGGCGCCGCCCGGGTTCGAGTACGGCTGACGGAGGGGAAGCGAGGATGCGCCTGACCGATGCGCTGTTCTATTGGCTGCAGCTCAAGCTGCTGGCGGATGCCCGCCCGGACGATGCCGCGGCCCGGGACAGTCTTTCGTTTTTTGCGCAAATTTTGTCGGAAGACCATCGGCTTGCGTCGTTTGATGTCGTCGGAGAGGAAAACGGCCGCATTTATGTCGCGTATACCGCTGCCGATACCGGGGAGAAAACGGTCTGGTTCGACGGGGAGGCGGCCAGGCAGATGCTGAACGATTTCGGTGGCGGATCGCCGCTCCGGGAATCCGGCGATTGCGGGGAGGAGGAGACCGAATGAGGGACGCGCCATTGCCGCCGCGCGCCGGCCGCCAGGCGGCCGAGCGGGCGAGAAAGAGCAAGCCGGCCCGCAAGGGGCGCCGGCCGCGGATCTGGCTGCGGCTGTTTTTCAGCCTGCTGGGGGCGGCGATTATATTTCTGGCCGCCTTTGCCGGCTATTTGTACGTCCAGACCCAAAGCGCCATTCGCGACATCGCCGACCAAAGCGGCGCCGAGGTCGCTTCCGCGGACAGGGCGCAGGTGAAGCCGCTCGGGTTTCTGCTGCTCGGCCTCGACAGCCGCAAGGAGACCGGGTCGCTCAATACCGACGTCATGATGGTCGCGGCGCTCAACCCGAACACGAAGACGGCGACCGTGGTTACGATTCCGCGGGATTCGCTGCTCGGGCTGGACGGTTACAAAAGGGAGAAGGCGAACGCTTATTACGCGGGCTTTCTTCGCTATGCCCAGACGACGGAGAAGCTGAAGGGCGAAGACGCCAAGCAGTACGCCCGCGAGAAAACGCGCGAAATGTACGAGAAGTTTTTCGGCGTCGACCTGGACTACACGGCTGTCATCAATTTCCAGGGCTTTGCCGATGTCGTGGACGCGCTGGGGGGCATCGACGTCTATGTCGACCAGGACATGCGGTATGTCGACCATGCCGACGGCACGAACATCAACCTGAAAAAGGGCGAGCAGACGCTGACCGGCCAGCAGGCGCTCGATTTCGTCCGCTATCGCAAGTCGAACGACGGCACTCGCCAATCCAGCGACTTCGAGCGGAACGACCGGCAAAGCCGGGTGCTCGGCGCGATTTTGGACAAGCTGAAATCGCTGGACGGCGTCGCCCGCCTCGGCAACGTTATCGCCGCCGTCGGCGGCAACATGCGCACCGACATTCCCGAAGCGCAAATCCAAAATCTGATGAAGACGTACTTCGGTCTCAGCCGGGATCACGTCCGCTTTATCGCGCTGGAAGGCACCTGGAGAAGCCCGTATGTCTATTTGGACGACGCGAAGCTGGAAGAGGCCAAGCTGGCGCTGAAGGAAGAGCTCGCTCCGGAAGGCCGCTCCGTGCAGTCCCCTTAGGCTTTTCGCGGCTTCGTCCGCGCGCTGACCGCGCCGCCTGTCGGTAGTCTCACGGCAACCTCTATGGTATAATGGGGCCATCATCGTAAGGGAGGGCTGCGAATGGCCGAAACCGTCGCGTCTCTGCCCGAGGCGCTGTTTCAGAAGCTGCAGCGGGAAACGTTCGCTCTTCTGCATACGATCGATTCGGATACCGGCAGCCCGACATCCAACGCCATTTCCTGGATCTTCGCGGTCGATCCCGGCCGGCTCCGCTTCGCCGTGGACAGCCGCTCCAAGCTGGTAGGCAACCTGAAAGCGCGGGCGGAGGCAAGCGTCACGCTGTTCGAAGGCGGCAGCGTTCACGTTGTCTACGGCCGGGCCGTCGTCCGGACGGAACGCATGGAAGGGGTTCCGTTTCCGCTCGCCTGCGTCGATCTGGAAGTCAGGGACGTTCGCGAAGCGATGTTTTACGGCGCCCGGCTGACCGCGCTGCCGGAGTACAAGAAAATCTACGATCAAAGAGCCGCCGACCGCCTGGACGGGCAGGTGTTTGCGGCGTTGCAAAAAGCCCAGTGATTCTCACTGGGCTTTTTGCACGCTGTTTGTCTTATGGGAACGGCGCAGTCGTTGTTATTTGCTCCCGCTTCCGGCCTTTGCGGGCGGCTGTCCGCCGTCATGGTCCGGCGACGCCGGCGGAACGATGCTGCGCGGCATTTGCGGCATGACCCTGCCGACGATGTCGCCCAGCTCCTCGGCGAATCCGGCGATCGGCCGGCCGCGCTGCACGTCGGCGCGGATCTCCTTGAGCCGCTGGGACAAATCCATATCGGCCGTGACGAGCGCGTCGACGCCGTACGGATCTTTCCGGAGCGCTTCGGCGACCGCGTACTTGGTCGTGCCGACGCGGGACCGGTCCATCTTCGCGTCGACGTCGATGCCGACGATGGCGTAGTTGCCGAATACGACGCAGGTCGCGTCGTTGACGCCCCGCACCCCGCGGGCCAGCATTTCCAGATGCCTGGCCACCGCCTGCGGGTTGCGGATCGGCAAGCGCCCGATCCCGTCCGTTCCGCCCGGCACCGGCGTAGCGGGAGCCGCCGTATTCAGCGGCCTTACGCCTTTTGCGCCCGGTGCGGGGGTCGGAGCGGCCTCTCTGCGGGCGCAGCCGGTCCAAGCGGATACCAGCAGCGCGGCGGCAAGCAGCGCGATCGCCGTCTTTTTCCAATGTCGCATATTTGCTTCACCACCCTGTTCTGGAGGGATGCCCAGCGGCCCTGAAAGACGGACGCCCGTCCCGGAGGGTCCGCGCAGAGCCCTTTGGATGAAGCTAGTGTTCCCCGTTGTCCGTCGGCTATGTAACCCCGCCAAAATCTGCCGAACCCGGGAGGAACCGCCGAATGAAAAAAATTTATGTGCTCGATACGAACGTGCTGCTGCACGATCCGATGGCCTTGTACGCTTTCGAGGACAACGATGTGATCATCCCGTCCATCGTGCTGGAGGAGATCGATTCGAAAAAGCGGCTGGCCGACGAGATCGGGCGCAACGCCCGCACCGTGTCCAGGGAACTGGACCGGATGCGCGCGGACGGCATGCTGCACCGGGGCGTCCATCTGGAAGGCGGCGGCCTGCTCAAAGTGGAGATGAACCACCGGCTGTTCGTCAAAGTCCAGGAGCTGTTCGGCGAGATGACCAGCGACAACCGGATTTTGGCCGTGGCGCTCAACTATAGTCTCGAGCAGCAGCAGCAGCCGGAGCCCCGGCCGGTCATTCTGGTGAGCAAAGACGTGCTCGTTCGGGTCAAGGCGGACGTGCTGGGCCTACCCGCCCAGGACTACCTGTCCGACCGGATCGTCCAGCTGCCCGACCAGTACGCCGGATACGTCACGGTGCACGTTCATCCGTCCGTGATCGACGAATTTTATTCGTACCGGGTGCTCGGCGTCAAGCAGCTGGGACTGTCCGTCAAGCTCTATCCGAACTTATTCGTCATTTTGCGCGACGAGCTCGGCTCGTCGAAATCGGCGCTGCTCAAAGTCAGCTCCGACGGCCAGCGGCTCGAGCCGCTTCATCTGAGCAACGATCCGGTGTGGGGAATCACGGCGCGCAACGCCCAGCAGCGCATGGCGCTCGAGCTGCTTCTGGACGACCATATCCCGCTTGTAACGCTGACCGGGCGCGCCGGGACGGGCAAGACGTTGCTGACGCTGGCGGCGGGGCTGATGAAGACGGAGGACGAACACAAGTACAAGAAGCTGCTGATCGCGCGGCCGGTCGTTCCGATGGGCAAAGATATCGGCTATTTGCCGGGGGAGAAGGACGAGAAGCTGCGTCCGTGGATGCAGCCGATCTACGACAACCTGGAATATTTGTTCGATACGAAGAAAGCGGGGGAACTGGACAAAATTTTGATGGGGCTCGGCAGCATCCAGGTCGAGGCGCTCACTTACATTCGCGGGCGCTCGATTCCGGGGCAGTTCATCATCATCGACGAAGCGCAAAATTTGAGCCGCCACGAAGTGAAGACGATCGTGTCCCGCGTCGGGGAGAACAGCAAAATCGTGCTGCTCGGCGACCCGGAGCAGATCGACCATCCGTATTTGGACGCCCAGAGCAACGGGCTCACCTACCTCGTCGAACAGTTCAAGGACGAGGCGGTCAGCGGCCACGTGACGCTGGAGAAAGGGGAGCGCTCGCGCCTCGCGCAGCTGGCGACCGAACTGCTGTGAGCTGGGCGGAAGCGAAGCGAAAGCGGGACTTTCTTCGCAATTCCTGATATGATGGGGAATATCAGGGAATTGGTCAAGGGTCATGCCAGGAGGTAGAAGCCGTTGTCCCGTCGCAAATCCGCCGTTGCCGTCCTGCTGGTCGCGCTGATCGTTCTGGTGCTGTCGCCGTGGGCTACCGCCCCGTCTTCGGTCGTCCCTTCGACGGACCGTCCGCCGCAGGAGAGCAAGTCGCCGGCTCCGACGCCGACCGCCTCGGAGCAGCCGGCCGTCATCCGCGTGGCGGTGCCGATGGAGGAAGCGGAGTTCGACGCCTTGGCGCAGGACAACGAAGCGTTCGAGCTGCGGCATCCGGACATCCGGGTCGAGCTGGTCCGGGTGCAGCCGCAGGACGCGCGCGCCGCTTTTCGCCAGGAAGCGAAGCTCGGCGAGCTTCCCGACATCGTGCTATTGCCCAACGAATGGGTCGGCGAATTCGCCGTATCGGGGTATTTGCTCTCGGTCGACGCGGCTTATTTCGGCGAAGCGCAGTCCGAGCAGTTCGACGCCGTCGTCGCTCCGCTCAAATGGAACGGTCTCTGGTGGGCGGTTCCCCGGGACCTCGATCCGTACGTCGTCGCCTGGAACCGGCGCGTGCTCGGGCAGGTCGCGCCGGCGCCGGACGGCGGAACCGGCGCCGCGGCGGCGCTGGAGCGGTGGCGCAGCTTGCCGAAGCGGCTGAAGGACGCCGGGCTGAGCGCGTCTTGGCTGGCGCTGGACGACGGCGATCCGCAGGCGCTGCTGGCGTTTCTGACCGCCGCCGCCGGCAGCCGGACGGACGAATGGCTAAGCCGGGGAAGCGGCGTCTGGAACGGCCAGCCGCTGGAAGGGGCGCTGTCGCTGCTGGAGCAGGAGCGCTCGGGCGTTCGCCTGGGGACCGTCGGGGATGCCGCGTTCTGGCAGGACTGGGCGGAAGGCAAGGCGGCCGCCGCGATTATGCCGTATTCGGCCGCATGGCAAGCGGCGGGACGGGCGGAACTGGCAGCGGTCACGGAAATCGACCGCTCGATGTGGGAAGCGCCCTTCGTCTGGCCGGGCGGGCGAAGCTTCGCGCTGTCCGCCCGGACGGCTTATCCCGACGCTGCCCGGACCTGGGTGTCGGAGATGACCGACGCGGCGCACCAGCGCAGCAATTACGAGCGTTCCGGACGGCTTCCCGTCTACCGCTCGCTGTACGCGGGAGCGGACGGCATCCGGCCGTCGCTGTCCGCCGCCGGCGCGCGCCAGTTTCCGAATGTGGCGCCGGCGGCGGCCGGCCCGGAGCTGCCGGCCGCGCTGGACACGGTGCGATCGTTCGGGCAGCGGCTGCTGCGCGGAAAGCTGACGGTGGAGGAGTGGAAGAAAAAATGGCCGCAGTCACTTCCCGAATTTCAGGCCGACGGTTAGTTTGCCGTCCTCCAGGCGGATGCTGTCGGCTTTGAGGTACGGGACCAGCTTCTGCGGATAGAAGCCGAGGTCGAACCGCCGCTCCAGATCGGCCCGGGTCGTGTCGGGCAACTCCAGGCCGTTGAAATACAGATGGTCGATATGGAAATAAAGGCCGTTCTCCGGCTCGTCCTGCACGGTATAATGTCCCTGCACGCGGATCGACAGCCCGCCGGACGTTCCTTCCAGCGTCAGCAGGTCCGGGGCGAAGCGGAATTCGAACGCGTCGAACCGGCTGTCCCGGCTGCGCAGAAACGCGTTCATCTGATCGTCCGTCATCGTCAGCGTCGCGTTCAGCCCGCTCGTCGACAACATGCCCGGATGCTTCTGCACCCAATCGGGCAGCCCCTGCATCGCCTCGGCGAGCGCCTGGAAATTCCGGCTCACTTCGTACAGTCCGACGCTGTTCCAGTATTGCTGCAGCTCCTCCATCAGCTTGCGCAGCCGATCGGCCTGACCGCTGGCCGATACCGCCGTGTCCAGCTGCTCCTGCAGCTTGGCCACCCGCTCCCGCTGCGCCCGCAGCTCGCTTTCGATCCGGCTGAGTTCCGCTTTGTCCCGCTCGAGGGCGAGATAGCCGTTTTTCAATTGGTCGTAATCGCGGGCGTATCGGCTCAGCGCGTCATGATCGGCGCGGACGAGCAGTTGCACCGTCTCCAGCAGGCGAAGCAGATCGGGCAGGGAGCGTGCGGACAACAACGCCGACCACAGCATATCCCGCTGGCCCATGTAGTAAGCGCGAAGCACCCGGCCCGCCTGCTCGCGCCTGGCGGCGATGGCGATCTCCTGCGCGGCGAGCTGCTTGGCGCTCCGATCGATCGCCTGCTGCGTCTGTTCGCTTTTGGCGGCGATGCGGCCGATCTCCCGGTCGATCTCGACGACGGACAAGCTTTGCTCCAATAGGCGGCGGGTTTCTTCGGACAACGGTTCGGCAGGCAGGGGCGCGGGAGCGGCGGCGCGGCAGACGAGCGTCCCGGCGGCAAGCGCGGCGAGCGCGGACAAGATGAAGACGAGGCGTCGGATCGGTCCTCCCTCCCTTCGGTCGGACGGGCGTGCCGGTAGTCCAGCATATGTGCCGCGGACCCGGTTTATGCGCCGGCGCATCGACGTTATTAGACGTTATTATAAGATGAACAGGCGGGAAGGAAAAGGAGGGACGTCGGATGCAAAGCGCTTCGCCGCAAGAGCTGCCGCTTCTGCCGATCTTAGCCGAGACGATCCGCAGGTCGGGCGTTCCGGGCGTGCGGCTGTCCGGGGAGCGGTGCCGCGGCATTCCGTTTCGCGACTATATGGAGCTGTGCCTGTACGAGCCGGCTTTCGGCTATTACAGCGGCGGATCCGTGCGGATCGGACGGGAGGGCGATTTCTACACGAGCGCCTACATCGGGGAAGCGATGGGAGAAACGCTGGCGCATGCGCTCGCGCGTCTGGCGGAGGAGCGGTTCGGCGCGGCGACGGCGGTGGAAGTGATCGATTGGGGCGGGGGGACGGGCCGGCTCGGAAGGCACATGCTGGACGCCTGGGAAGCGGCCGAAGAAGCCGGGCAGCGGTTCCGCCTGACCGTGTTGGAGCGCAGTCCGCGGCACCGCGAGCGGGCCGCCGAAACGTTGGCCGACGCGATTCGGGCGGGCAAGGCGCGCGTCCGGAGCGCGGAGGCGCTCGATCCCGCATGGGCGGAGCGGCCCGTCATCGTCGTGGCCAACGAATTGCTGGACGCGTTTCCGGTCCGTCGCGTCACCTGGCGGGACGGCCGATGGCGGGAATGGGGCGTCGCCTGGGACGAGGCGGCCGGCCGCCCGGCGCCGTGCCTCCTGGAAAGCTTCGATCCGGGTCTGGCGGCAGAACTGGCGGAAGCCGGCGTGCGGCTGCTGGAAGGCCAGACGGCCGAATGGTGCGACGGCGTCGCGCCGTGGCTGGCCGGGCTGACCCGGGGGCTCGGCGCGGCGCTGCTCGTCCTGATCGACTACGGCGACGAGACCCGGGAGCTGACCGCTCCGCACCGGATGGACGGCACGCTGGTCTGCTACCGCCGGCATATCGCCCACGGCGATCCGTACGCGTTCCCCGGCGAGCAGGACATGACGGCGCACGTCAACTTCTCCGCGGTTCGGCAGGCGGCGGTCCGGCTCGGCTGGGAGGAGCTGTGGTACGGGACGCAGAAGCGTTTCCTGGTCGAGGCCGGCATTCTGCAGCGGCTCGTCGCCCACGACGCGTCCGATCCGTTCCATCCGGCCGTCCGCCGCAATCGGGCGATCCGCCAGCTGCTCCTGTCCGACGGCATGAGCGAGCTGTTCAAAGTGCAGATTTTCGCCAAGCGGACATGAAAAAAGCGGCCGGAGCGCGCAAAGCTCCGGCCGCTGGTATGCGGCAACCGTCAGAAGGGGAGGCCCATGACGAAAACGGACCAGTACGTGAAACCGAGAAAAGCGGCGACCATATATCCCCAGAACATCAGGATGTATGTACGCTCGGTAAATTTCAAATAGCCCAGCAGGAAGAAAGCCGCCGTCTGGATGAAGAACAGCAGCGACATTTCGTACATATCGCCCGCGAACGACATGAGCGCGATGACGAGCGTAAAGAAGCCGAGCACCCGGAACATGCGTGCCATGAATGATCCCCCTCTCTCTCGTTCCGCCCGATTCACTACAGCATATTATACCGTCTGCCTCCGGGAGTGTAAACACCGGAACAAGTGACGAATTGGCAAACTTTTCGCCATTTGTCAGGTTGCCACGGGCTTCGCGTTTTTATTCCTTCTCCCGCCTTCTCTCGCCGTATTCCGCCACCCGACGTATACCGAATCAAAAAATGGATATACCTAGAAGTATCAATAGATTCTATGAACTCTACCATGGGCATAGAAATGTAAACAGAAGCAGATTCATTGCGGAGACGAGGAGGGAACAGACGCCCATGTCGGCAGTCAGACAAGATGCATGGAGCGAAGACGACGATTTGATATTGGCAGAAGTCATTCTGCGCCATATCCGCGAGGGCAGCACCCAATTGGCCGCTTTCGAGGAAGTGGGGCAGCGGATCGGGCGGACTTCGGCCGCCTGCGGCTTTCGCTGGAACAGCTGCGTTCGCAAGCGTTACGATGAAGCGATCAGCATCGCCAAACAGCAAAGGCAGAAAAGAAATTATTTGAAAAAGCAAGGCATTCCCGTATATGCGGATGGAGAGAAGCTGACGGTTCCCGCGCCCGGGGACGGGGAGGAGGCCAAGGCGGAAGCGGTGACGGCCGAGACGATGTCCATGGAGGCGGTCATCCGGTATTTGCGCCAATGGAAAGCGACGGTGCAAGAGCTGAACCGCCAAATCCGCCAGCTCGAGAAGCAGCTTAAGGAGAAAGAAGAAGAGCTTGCGAGCCTGAAATCGGAGAATGAGCGGTTGTCGAAAGAAGTCAGCGAAGTGCAGACGGACTACAGGGTCGTCAACGACGACTACAAGGCGCTGATCCGCATTATGGACCGGGCGAGGCGCCTGGCGCTGCTGCCGGAAGACGGGGAAGAGGAGAAGAACGTGTTCAAAATGGACCCGAACGGCAATCTCGAAAGGGTCGAATAAGCGCGAGCCGTTCGTCGGCGAGCCGCTTCAGCGGACCATGTCCGCGGAGCGGCTCGCCGTTTTTGCTTGCTTGATTCGGCCGCTGTCGTCTATGGTATGGTAGAGTCAGTCCATGGAAAAGGAAGAACGCGCATGACCGAACATCGCATCGCTATCGTCGGAGCGGGAGCCCTCGGTTTGCTGCTCGGCGGCCGGCTGGCGGAAGCGGGCGTTCCGGCGGTGCTGGCGACCCGGACCGAGGAGCAGGCCGAGCGGCTGCGCCGCGAAGGCATCGCGCTGCGGGACGGGCAGTCCGGCGCCGTTCGCCGCATCGCCGCAGCGGCCGAGCCGATCGGGCGGATGCCGTCCGGCGCGGAAAGCTTGATCGTGCTGACGGTCAAGCAGACGGCGATCGGCCCGCAGCTCTTGTCCACGCTGGCGCGCATCAGCCGCGCAGACGCCGCGGTCGCCGCGTTCCAGAACGGCATCGGCCATCTGGAGAAGCTGGCCGGCGCCCTGCCCGGCAGAACGCTGCTCGCCGCGGTGACGACCGAAGCCGCGCTGCGCACCGGGGACTGCGCCGTCTCGCACACCGGCCGGGGCCGGACGTGGATCGGCCCGGCGCCGCTGGACGAGGCGGACGCAAGATCGGCTGCGGAAGCGGAAAGCCCGATGCCCGAAGCGGCCCGCCGGCTCGAAACGGCGCTGAAACAGGCAGGATTTTCCGTCATTTTGTCGAATAGGTTGAAAGAACGCATGATGCGGAAATTGTTGGTGAACGCCGTCGTCAACCCGCTGACCGCCCTGCTCCGGGTTGCGAACGGCGAGCTGCTTGCCGCGCCGGAGCGGGTGGCGCTCGCCCGGGCCCTGTTCGACGAGACGGTCCGGGTGCTCTCCCGCTGGGGCCTGCCCTCCGACCCCGACCCGCTCTGGGACGAACTGCAAGCCGTTTGCGCTTCCACCGCCCACAACCGATCCTCCATGCTTCAAGACGTGCTCGCCGGCCGGCCGGTCGAGATCGACGCCATCAACGGGGAAATCGTCCGCCTGGCCGGACGCGCGGGGGAAGCCGCGCCTTGGAACGAAGCCGTAACGGCTCTGCTGAAGGCGATGAACCAGCCGTAAGGAGAGGTGTCCATGGCCGCTTTGTGGTCCGCTTTGTGGTCCGCACTGGTGAAGGCATACGCATTTCTCGCCGTCGTGCCGGTTGTTCCGTTTCTGATCGTGTTCTGGATCGTGTCCGGACGAACCGGGGACCGCAAGCGCGCGGCGCGGCGGGCGATGGACGTCACGACCGCGTTTCTGATCGGCATCGTCGCCTCGCTGATCAACGATCTGTTCGCCACCCGCTTCGGCCTGTATTTGATCTGGCTGTTCATGCTGCTTGCCGCCGGTCTGATCGGTAACGCGCAGAATCGCGCCAGGGGCCGCGTCGACGCGGCGCGGCTCATTCGCGCCGTCTGGCGCCTGACGTTTTTCGCCACGGCGTTTCTGTACGTGCTGCTGATGATCGTGAAGCTGATTGCGGCGGCGTTCGGCCGGCATTGACCGGCGCGCATCGGTCGGCCCGTGCCGGGCGCCGTCTTGACGGCTTCGATCGATCGCGCTTTGACGGTGTTCCCGGGGTTGTGTACAATCGAACGTGTGATGAGCAGATTGAAACCGAAGAACGGGGGAAACGCCTTTGAAATTGCGACCATTGGCCGGACTGGCCGCTTCGGCGCCGCTGGCTGAACGGTACCGCAGCCAAGACCCGGCGACGCTCTCCCTGTTCGGGGGACGCCGGCTGACCGATGCGGACAGCTGGACGGCGCGGGCGAGCGCGCTCGACGCGACGGCGGCCAACCGCGCCGACCGGAGCCGGCTCGTAAACGCGCTGAGAAGCTACAATCGGCGGCTGCCGGCGCACGAGAATGTGGAGCGTTCGCTAGACCGGCTGGCCAGTCCGGAAAGTCTGGTTGTCGTCGGCGGGCAACAGGCCGGTCTTTTCGGCGGCGCGCTGCTTATTCTGTATAAGGCGCTGACCGTCGTGCAGACGGCGCGCTTCGCGGAGCAGATGCTCGGCCGTCCGGTCGTGCCGGTGTTCTGGATCGCGGGAGAGGATCACGACTACGACGAGGCCAATCACCTTCACGTCGTGTCGCGGGAAGGCAAGCTGCACCGGATCCGGCTGGAGCGGCCCGAAGGGCCGCGCCGGTCGGTCAGCCGCACGCCGCTGGCGCCGGAGCAGTGGGAAGCGGCGCTTGCGGAGCTGGCCGGGCAGCTGCCGGAGACGGAATTCACCGGCCCGCTGCTGGAACGGCTGCGCCGGCACTGCGAAGACGCGCCGAGCCTCAGCCTGGCTTTCGCGCGGCTCGTCGCCGACTGGTTCGGCCCGGACGGGCTCGTGCTGCTCGACGCGGACGATCCGCAGCTGCGCGCGGTGGAAGGGCCGTTCTTCCGCCGCCTGATCGAGCGGAACGACGAGCTGGAAGCCGCGCTGCGGCAAGGCGAAGAAGCCGTCCGCGAGCTGGGGCTGCCGGTGCAGGCCGAGTCGGCTCCCGGCGGGGCCAACCTGTTCCTCCATCACGAGCAGGGCAGGCTGCTGCTGTTCAAGCAGAACGGCCGCTTCGAGTCCCGCAGGGGGGAAGCGTCGCTCAGCCGAAGCGAGCTGCTGGCGCTGGCCGACACCGACCCGCAGATGCTGAGCAACAACGCGCTGACCCGGCCGCTGATGCAGGAGTACGTGCTGCCGGTGCTCGCCGCCGTGCTCGGGCCTTCCGAGCTGGCGTACTGGGGAACGCTCGGTCCCGCGTTCGCGCTGTTCGGCCAGACGATCCCGCTGCTGGTGCCGCGCCAGTCTTTTACTTACGTCGAGCCGACGGTGGCCAAATGGCTGGACAAATACGGCGTATCTCCGGAGGACATCATGCTGCGGTACGAGGAGAAGAAGCGCGGATGGCTGGCCGCACAGGACGCGTGGCGCCTGGAGGAGCGGTTCCGCGAAGTGAAAGACGGCTTCGCCGCGCTGTACGGGCCGCTGCTCGAGACGCTCGGTTCGCTGCAGTCGGGCCTGGCCAAGCTCGGGGAAACGAATCGCGACAAAATTTTCGAACAGATCGCCTATCTCGAGAACCGCGCCACCGACGCTTTCGCCAAGCAGCATGAGGCGGGCCTCCGGCAATGGGAGCGGATGCAGACGGCCTTGTGGCCGCTGGACAGACCGCAGGAACGGGTGCTTTCCAGCATTCATTTTCTGAACAAATACGGACCGACCTGGCTCGAAAACTGGAGCCGGGTGCCCTTCGACGTGAACGGCGGGCATCGGCTGGCCGAACCGCCGTCCGAATTCTGAACAGGAGGACCCTTATGAAATCTTCGTCGAACAGCGTCATTCGGGACGCTTCCCTGGCTCCCGAAGGCAGGCTGAAAATCGACTGGGTGCAGGCTCATATGCCGGTGCTGAACCGGATTCGCGAGCAGTTCGAGCGGGAGCGGCCGTTTCGGGGACTGCGGGTCGCCATTTCGCTTCATCTGGAAGCCAAGACGGCCTACCTGGCCAAAGTGATTCAGGCCGGCGGGGCCGAAGTGGCGATTACGGGCAGCAATCCGCTGTCCACGCAGGACGACGTGTGCGCGGCGCTGGCCGAGGACGGGATCGCGGTGTTCGCCAAATACAACCCAAGCCCGCAGGAATACACGGATTTGCTCGTCCGCACGCTGGAGACGAAGCCGGATCTGATCATCGACGACGGCGGCGATCTGGTCACGATGCTGCATACCGAACGGCCGGACCTGCGCGAGAACGTCCGCGGCGGCGCGGAAGAGACGACCACCGGCATTCTTCGCCTCAAGGCGATGGAGAAAGATGGATCGCTGAAAATTCCGATGGTGGCCGTCAACGACGCCTACTGCAAATATTTGTTCGACAACCGCTACGGCACCGGACAGTCGGTATGGGACGGGATCAACCGGACGACGAACCTCGTCGCGGCCGGCAAGACGGTGGTGGTGATCGGCTACGGCTGGTGCGGCAAAGGGGTGGCGATGCGGGCCAGAGGGCTGGGCGCGCAAGTCGTCGTCGCCGAAGTGGACGCGATCAAAGCGGTCGAAGCGTACATGGACGGCTATACGGTGCTGCCGATGGCGGAGGCGGCCCGGGTCGGCGACTATTTCATTACCGTTACCGGCAACCGGGACGTCATCCGCGGCGAGCACGTGGAGCGGATGAAAGACGGCGCGATTCTGTGCAACGCCGGCCACTTCGACGTGGAGATCAATCTGCCGGAGCTGTCCGCCTTGTCCGTCTCCAAGCGGGTCGTCCGGCGCAACATCGAGGAATACCGGCTGAAGGACGGCCGGCGCATCTACGTGCTGGCGGAAGGACGGCTCGTCAACCTGGCGGCCGGCGACGGCCATCCGGCGGAAATTATGGACATGACGTTCGCGCTTCAGGCGATGTCGCTCAAGTACGTGAACGAGCATTACAAGGAGATCGGCGCGCGCGTCGTCAACGTCCCCTACGCGCTGGACGAACAAGTCGCGCGCATGAAGCTGGCGTCGATCGGCGTTTCGATCGATGCGCTCAGCGAGGAGCAGCGTGCCTATCTGGACAGCTGGACGGCGCACTGACGGCGCCGGGTGGGAGACAGGGCGAGCCGGCTGTGCGGGATGAACGCGGATCTGATTACCGAATATGGAAACTTTTTCCCGAGAACCTCCGTCTATTGGAGCAAAACCATAGAAGGGGGTTCTTTTTCATGCGCAGAGAAGAGAAAAAACCGAAAGTGCTTCTGTTGTTGACAGCGCTTGCAATGCTGCTTGGGCTGACCACCTACAGCGGCGGCTCCGCCGGCAGATCGGACGGAAACCTTAAGCGGCGTCGAGGCGGCGGCTCCGCGCAGCGAAGCGCGGGCGGCTCAGCCGGCGGACCGCGCGGCGCCGCAGACGGCCGGTACCGGCGCGGGGAGCGGCTCCCCGTCCACGGATGCGGCCGACGCAGGCTCCGGCCTCGGACCGATGGCCGATGCCGACGGGGTCTACAACCGCAAAGTGATCTATCAGGCCCATCTGACGATGAAGGTGGCCCGTTTGCCGGAAGCGCAGAAGGCGCTGAACGACGCCATTCACCAGGCCGGCGGCTTCATCATCCAGTTTGCCGACAGCCTGAAGGCGGGGGAAATCGGGGCGAACTACGAAATCAAAGTGCCTTCGGCCGGATTCGCCTCTTTTCTGGACCGTCTGTCGCAAATTCCGAACGAGCGTTTCGAGCGGCAGGTGGAAGGGAGCGACGTTACCGAGGAGTACGTCGATCTGGACGCCCGCCTGAAGGCGAAGCAGACGACCGAAGCCCGGCTGCTTTCGTTCATGGAGAAGGCGACGCGCGCCGACGATCTGGTGCAGTTCTCCGAGCAGCTCGGGAAAGTGCGGGAAGAGATCGAGCAAATCAAAGGCCGGATGCGGTATTTGGACCAAAATGTCGCCTATTCGACGGTTGATCTCCGGCTGTACCAGGGCGAACCGGGGAGCGCGCTGCTGAACGTCCGGACGAAAGGGCTGGGGCAGCGGCTCGGCGAAGCGATGACCGGCAGCGTGCGCGTGCTGCGCGTGACGGGAGAAGGGTTTCTGGTGGCGATGTCGGCGCTGCTGCCGGTGCTGGCGGTCGCTGCGGCCATCGGGATTCCCGCCTGCGCGGTCGCGCGCCGTCTGCGCGCTTCCCGCCGGGCCGCGGCGGCCGGGCGGCGCAAGAGGCTGAACGCGAACGCGCCGTCTGCGCCGGATGCCGGAGGAGAGCGGCCGGAAGCGGAAGGCGGATCCTCGCAGGCGGAGGAAAACGGCGGCAGCGGCGATGTATCGGCAAGCCCGTCGGAAGGCGCGGCGGAAGGTCCGCCGGAAGCGTCCATGGCGGAATCCGCGCAAGCGTCCGCAGACGAGTCCAAAGAAGAAGATCGTTAATCTCGTAAAATATTTTTTCGAAAATCCTGCTGAGCAAGCAGGATTTTTATTTTATGGGGCGAAATAATGTTCTAAGTGGTTCAAAGTGGGGCAAAGTGGTGGAAGATGGGGGTGAAGCGGGGGCGATGTTTCTCGGGGAGTACCAGCATACCATCGACGATAAAGGCCGGATTACCATTCCCGCGAAATTTCGCGATGCTTTGGGCGCCGAATTCATCGTCACCCGCGGACTGGACGGCTGTCTGTTCGTATATCCCCGCGAAGAATGGGCCCTGCTGGAACAGAAGCTGAAGTCGCTGCCGATGATGAAGTCCGACGCCCGCGCGTTCGCCCGCTTTTTCTTCTCCGGCGCGTCCGAATGCGAGTGGGACAAACAGGGTAGGGTAAACATACCCTCCCAGCTCCGCGAATATGCGAAGCTGGAGAAAGATTGCGTCATCATCGGCGTTTCGAACCGCGTGGAAATTTGGGACAAGGCCACCTGGGAAGCCTACACCGCGAAATCGCAAGATTCTTTCAATGATATCGCGGAGAAGCTGGTCGAGTTCGACTTTAATTTCTGATTTCTTCATGACGTTCGTTCACACAGTCGCCCGAATACAGACCAAAAACCGGGAAAATGGCAGCGCTCCGGACAGGCGGGAGGCGAACTTCATTGTTTCATCACATGACCGTGCTCGGGGAGGAAGCGGTCGACGGCCTCCGCGTTCGCGCGGACGGCTGGTACGTCGACTGCACCTTGGGCGGAGGCGGGCACAGCGAGCGGATCGCGGCCAGGCTCGGACCGGAAGGCCGGCTTCTCGGCCTGGATCAGGACGATGCCGCGCTGGCGCACGCCCGCAAGCGGCTGGCGCCGTTCGGCGACCGCGTCGCGGTGGTGAAGACGAACTTCCGCTGTCTTGCCCGAGCGCTGCGCGAAGCGGGCGCCCCGCTGGCGCGGGACGGAACCCCGCAGGTCGACGGCATCCTGTTCGATCTGGGCGTGTCCAGTCCGCAGCTGGACGAGGCGGAACGGGGGTTCAGCTACAACCTCGACGCCCCCCTCGACATGCGGATGGACCGGGAGCAGCCGCTGACCGCCAGGCAGATCGTCAATGAATGGGACGAGCGGGAGCTCGCGTCCGTCATTCGGGAATACGGGGAAGAGAAGTTTGCCCGGCAGATCGCGCGGGCCATCGTCAAAGCGCGCCAGAAGGCGCCGGTCGAAACGACCGGACAACTGGCCGAGCTGGTTAAGGCCGCCATTCCGGCGGCGGCGAGACGGACCGGACCGCATCCGGCGAAGCGGACGTTCCAGGCGATCCGCATCGCCGTGAACGACGAGCTGAACGCGTTCCGGGACGCGCTGCGCCAGGCGATCGACTGCCTCGCTCCCGGCGGGAGGGCGGCGGTCATCACCTTTCATTCGCTGGAAGACCGCATCTGCAAGGAGACGTTCGCTGCCGAAGCGGCGCCTTGCCGCTGCCCGCCGGATTTTCCGGTGTGCGTGTGCGGCGCCGGGGAAGGACGGCTGCGGCTGACGCCGCGCAAACCGATCCTGCCGTCGCCGGAAGAACTGGAGCGGAACCCGCGGGCCCGCTCGGCCAAATTGAGAATCGCCGAGAAGCGCGCCGATGCGCGTTCAACCCAATCTTGATAAGGAGTGCAGTCGCGGAATGCAATGCCGGGCATTGCGGTGCGATGTACGTAAGGGGGATCGGAACTGATGCAATACTACGGGAACTTGGCCGTTCAACCGGAACGCAAGACGCCTGGCGGCGCGCCCGGACGGCGGCCTCAGGCCGACCGCAAAGTCCGCCGCCGGTCGATTCCGGTTTACGAGAAGCTGCTGTACTTGCTTACCGTCGCGCTTCTGGTGGCTGTTGCCAGCTTCATCGTCTACCGCTACGCGGAAATCTACCAGACCAACCGGCAGATTCAGAACGTAAGCAACGGACTGGCTCAGATCGAAGCCGACAACAAGCAGCTGGAACAGCAGATTCGCGAGCTGAGCGACCCGGAACGGATCCGGAAGATGGCGGAGAGCTACGGCATGGTGCCGAACACGGACAAGATCATGATCAAAGACGGTTCCACCGCGCTGGCCATGCGTTAGTTACCAAGCGACGAAGTCGTCTTGGAATGTGCAACCGCAGGAAGCAATGCCGAGCATTGCGGTGCGGTTGTGCTCGGATACCAAGCGACGAAGTCGTCTTGGAATGTGCAAGCGCAGGAAGCAATGCCGAGCATTGCGGTGCCGTTGTGCTCGGTTACCAAGCGACGAAGTCGTCTTGGAATGTGCAAGCGCAGGAAGCAATGCCGAGCATTGCGGTGCCGTTGTGCTCGGTTACCAAGCGACGAAGTCGTCTTGGAATGTGCAAGCGCAGGAAGCAATGCCGAGCATTGCGGCGCGATTGCGCGGAGGCGAAGCGAAGCCGGCGCGTATGCAAGACGGCAAGCGGGGGCTGAGGATGATACGCAAAATCAAAGCGCGCACACTGATCGTGGGAGGGGTGTTCACCCTTCTCTTTTTCGCCTTGTTGGGGCGGGTGTTCTGGGTGCAGGTGGTGAACGCCGCTTTTTGGGCGGACCAGGCCCGCAAGACGTGGATGACGACCAAGCCTATTCCGCAGGAGCGCGGCTCGATTCTCGACCGCAACGGCATCGTGCTCGCCGGCGACGCCGTCGCCTATACGGTGGCGGTCAGCCCGAAAATCATCCACCAACTGGATGCGGAAAACCCGGAATGGAAAATCGAGGACCAGATCGTTTCCAAGCTGCACGCGGTGCTGAACAAGCAGGAGAGCGAGCTGAGGCAGATCGTCGACGCCAAGATGAACGACGGATCGTATTATCCGCAGCGCGAAGTGCGGCCGGAAGGCTGGAAAGTCGACAAGGACGTCTACGACCGGCTCGTCCGTTTCAAGGAAGAGCTGCAGAAACTGACGGGCAAGCAGGACGTCGGCCTTTATTTTTTGGAAGAGAAAAAGCGCTATTACCCGAACGGATCGCTCGCCGCCCAGGTGATCGGCTACGAAGACAAGGAAGGCGTCGGCATCATGGGGCTGGAAAAGCAGTACGCTTCCGTTATGGAAGGCTCTCCGGGTTCGATCCGGTACGAGAAGGACGGCATCCGGACGCAGCTGCCGAACGGGGAAGTCGAGCTCAAGCCCGCGGTGGACGGCAAAAACGTGACGCTGACGATCGACAGGGACATCCAATTCTACATCGAGCAAGCGCTGCGGGAAGCGTACGACCGTTACCATCCGGTCAGCGCCACCGCGATCGCCGCCGATCCGAACACGATGGAGATTCTCGGCATGGCCAGCCTGCCGGACTTCGATCCGAACCGCTACTGGTTGGCGAGCGGCAACATGAGCGCCTTCAAAAACAACGCGATCCAATCGCGCTACGAGCCGGGCTCGACGTTCAAAATCGTCACGCTGGCGGCGGCGGTGCAGGAAGGTCTGTTCAATCCGAACGAAAAATACAAATCCGGCTCTATCCGGGTGGCGGACCGCACCATTCACGACATCAAACGCAATGGGTGGGGGGAAATTACGTTTCTGGAAGGGCTGAAGCGCTCCAGCAACGTGGCGTTTGTCAAGCTCGGCTATGAAAAGTTGGGCGCCGAGAAGCTTCGCAAATATATCAACGCTTTCGGCTTCAACGAGAAGACCGGCATCGACCTGCCGGGGGAAATCTCCGGGTTGATCGCGTTCCACGACGAGTATCCGACGGAAGTGGCGACGGCGGCGTTCGGACAGGGGAACCCGGTTACGCCGATCGAACAGGTGGCGGCGGTCGCCGCGGTCGCCAACGGCGGCAAGCTGATGCAGCCGCATGTTGTCAAGGCCATTACGGATCCCGCCACGGGCAAGACGGAAACGGTGCAGCCGAAAATGATCCGCCAGGTCATTTCCCCGGAAACGTCGCGCAAAGTGAGCGAATATTTGGAGCAGGTCGTCAGCGACCAGGAAATCGGCACAGGGAGAAACGCCTATATTCCCGGCTACCGGATCGCCGGCAAGACCGGAACCGCGCAGACGGTCGTGGACGGCAAATATTCGCCCGACAAATACGTCGTGTCGTTCATCGGCTATGCGCCGGTCGACAAGCCGAAAATCGTGCTGCTCGTCATGATGGACCGGCCGGACGTGCCGGAAGCGGGCGGCGGCGCCCTGGCGGCGCCGATTTTCAAGCAGATCATGGAGCAGTCTTTGCAGCATCTCGGGATTCAGCCCGATCTGCCGAAGGAGACGGAGCCGGCGGACGAAACGGACGGCAAGGACGCCGTCGGGCCGGTGACGGCGCAAGTGCCGGATGCGGTCGGACAGGAAGTGGCGCAGGCGAAAAAGACGGTGGAGAACAGCGGCTTCGACGTCGAAATCGTCGGCAAAGGCAGCAAGGTGCTGCAGCAGCTTCCGAAGGCCGGCAGCATTCTGCCGCAATCCCAGCGGGTCTATCTGCTGACGGATGCGCAAGTCGGAACGGTCCCCAGCCTGACCGGGCTGTCCCTGCGCGACGCGCTCGAAATGTGCTCGCTCTTGGGGGCGTCCTGCTCCGTCGAAGGCGAAGGGTACGTGGCGGCCCAGACCGCTTCCCGGTCGGGCGGACAACTGCAAATTCATTTGACGCTGGCGCCTCCCGGCGAACTGGCTTCGCAGACGCCGGGAGACGCGGACGGGCTTAAGGAGCCTGCGGTCTCGGCTCCTTAAGCCGGTTCTGTTCTAACCCCCCTCGGCCCGGAATAGGCTGGAACTAGTACAAGTACCAAGCGACGCAGTCGTCTTGGAATGTGCAAGCGCAGAAAGCAATGCCATGCATTGCGGTGCGGTTGTGCTCGGATACCAAGCGACGCAGTCGTCTTGGAATGTGCAAGCGCAGAAAGCAATGCCATGCATTGCGGTGCGATTGCGTCCGGCCCATGCAGCCGCGTGCAGCGTTGCAGCGCAACGCGGTCCGGGTGCGCGAAAGGGGGGTTCTCGCATGAAAATCTCGCAGGCGACGGTCCGGCGGCGGCTGTTCATCGCGCTGATCGCGGCCGTCGCCGCCTTCTCGGCCCTTCTGATTCGGCTCGGCTACGTGCAGCTGGTGAAGGGGGCCGAGCTGGCGAAGATGGCGGAAGATTCGTGGCGGCGCAACATTCCGTTCGCCGCCAAGCGGGGGGAGATCTGGGACCGCAACGGCATCCGGCTGGCCTACAACGTCAGCTCGCCGACGATCATGGCGATTCCGGTGCAGGTCAAAGATCCCCGCGGCGAAGCGCGCCAGCTGGCCCCGATCCTCGGCATGACGGAGGATCAGCTGTACGCGCTGCTGACCAAGCGGGAATCGAGCGTGAAGCTGCAGCCGGGGGGACGCAAGGTGACGACGGAGAAGGCGAACCAGGTGCGCAATCTGGCGCTTCCCGGCATTTACGTCGCCGAAGACAACAAGCGGTACTATCCGTTCGGCAGCCTGGCCGCCCATGTGCTCGGCTTTACCGGCATCGACAACCAGGGGCTGACCGGGGTCGAGCTGCAGTACAACGCGAACTTGACCGGGCTGCCCGGCAGCGTTTCTTTTCTGACCGACGCCGCCGGCCGGCAGATGCCGAATTCGTCCGACGCCTATTCGCCCCCGAAGGACGGACTGACGCTGCAGCTGACGATCGACGAGACGATTCAATCGATCGTGGAGCGCGAGCTGGACCAGGCGGTGCTGAAGTACGCGCCCGATCACGCGCTCGCCATCGCGATGGATCCGAACAACGGCGAGATTCTGGCGATGGCCAGCCGGCCGACCTACGACCCGGACAAATACCAGGAAGTGCCCTCCGAAGTGTACAACCGCAATCTGCCGATCTGGATGACGTACGAGCCCGGATCCACGTTCAAGATCATCACGCTGTCGGCGGCGCTGGAAGAGGGAAAGGTGGATTTGACCCGCGAGCATTTTTACGATCCCGGCTATACGGAAGTGGGAGGCGCGCGGCTTCGCTGCTGGAAAAAAGGCGGCCACGGCAGCCAGACGTTTCTGGAAGTGGTGGAAAACTCGTGCAACCCCGGCTTTGTCGCGCTCGGCCAGCGGCTGGGCAAGGATAAGCTGTTCGATTACATCCAGGCGTTCGGGTTCGGGCAAAAGACCGGCATCGATCTGAAAGGCGAAGAGAACGGCATCCTGTTCAAAAAAAGCCGGGTCGGCCCGGTCGAACTGGCGACGACGTCTTTCGGCCAAGGCGTATCGGTGACGCCGATCCAGCAGATTACCGCGGTCTCGGCCGCCATCAACGGCGGCAAGCTGTACAAACCGCACGTCGGCAAAGCGTGGATCCAGCCGGAGACGGGCCAGGTGCTGCAGGAGATCGGAGCCCATCTCGTCCGGCAGGTCATCTCTCCGGCCACGTCGCAGAAAGTGCGGCAGGCGCTGGAAAGCGTGGTCGCCCAGGGAACGGGGGGCAACGCGTTTCTGGACGGATACCGGGTCGGCGGCAAAACCGGCACCGCGCAGAAAGTCGTCGGCGGCCGGTATTCGGCCAACGAGCACATCGTCTCGTTCATCGGCTTCGCGCCGGCCGACGACCCGAAAGTGGTCGTCTACGTGGCTATTGACAATCCGCAAGGCATCCAGTTCGGCGGGGTCGTGGCCGCGCCGGTCGTGCGCGGCATCCTGGCGGATGCGCTGCCGTACCTTGGCGTCGCGCCGCGGACCGAACAACTGAAGAAAGAATACAAATTCGGGGAAACGCCGATGGTGACCGTCCCGAATCTGGTCGGGAAGACGGTGTCCGACCTGTACGAAGATTTGAACATGAACTTCCGGCTCGCCTCCTCCGGCAGCGGCGACACCGTCATCCGACAGGCGCCCGGACCGGGCGCGCGGGTCGCCAAAGGGTCCACCATCCGCATCTACCTGGGCGGCAAGGACGAGGCGGCGCCCGGTTCTTCAAGCGCGGGATGACGTCACCCGCGGCCGATTCCAGAAAATCTCCCTTGAGCCCGCCGCCGGGTTGAACCATAATGGAATGGACAAAAGCTAGGAAGGAAACCGTGCCCGCAAGGCGCGGATGCTGAAAAGGAGGCCGAGGCTGTTGCAACTGTCCGAACTCGCTTCGCACCTGCTCGTCCGCCGGCTGATCGGCGATCCGGATACGGCGGTCGCCGGACTGGCGGCGGATTCCCGCCGGGTCGAGCCGGGCCAGCTGTTCGTGTGCCTGACCGGATACCGGACGGACGGCCACGATTACGCCGCCCAGGCCGTCGAACGCGGAGCCGCCGCCCTGGTCGCAACCCGCGAGCTGCCGCTGCCGGTTCCGCAGCTTATCGTGCCGGACACCCGGCACGCGCTGGCCGTTCTGGCCGACGCCTATTACGGCCGTCCGTCCCGCCGGCTGCGGCCGATCGGCGTGACCGGCACGAACGGGAAAACGACGACGACGTTTCTGATCGAGCGGATTCTGCAGGACGCCGGCATCCCCACGGGCGTCATCGGCACGATCGAAGCCCGCTACCCGGGCAAGGCCAGGCCGATGTCCGGGACGACGCCGGACGCGCTGGAATTGCAGCGGCTGCTGCGGGAGATGGCCGACGCGGGAACGGAACGGTGCGTCATGGAAGTCAGCTCGCACGCGCTGGAACAAGGCCGCGTCAAAGGAACCCGGTTCCGCACGGCCGTCTTCACCAACCTGACGCAGGACCATCTCGACTTCCACGGGACGATGGAGGCTTACGCCGATGCCAAGGGGCTGTTTTTCTCCCGGCTCGGCAACGCGTTCGAGGACGACCCGGGCTTGCGTACATACGCCGTCCTGAACGCAGACGATCCGGCGTCGGAGAAGTTCGCCCGGCTCACCGCCGCGGAGGTGGTCACCTACGGCATCGAGCGGGACGCGCACGTCCGGGCGACGAACATCGCGATCACCGCGCGGGGAACGTCGTTCACGGCGGAGACGTTCCGCGGCGCCGTGCCGGTGCAGCTGCGCCTCGTCGGCAAGTTCAACGTCTACAACGCGCTGGCCGCGCTGGCCGCCGCCATGTGCGAAGGAATCGCGCCGGAGCGGGCGGCGGCCAGCCTGGCCGGCGTCGCCGGCGTCGCCGGGCGGGTGGAGGCGGTCGACGAAGGCCAGCCGTTCGCGGTCATCGTCGATTACGCGCATACGCCGGACGGCCTGGACAACGTGCTGCGCACGGTCAAAGAGCTGGCCGAAGGCAAGGTCATCTGCGTGTTCGGCTGCGGCGGCGACCGGGACCGGACGAAGCGGCCGGTCATGGGCCGGATTGCCGCCGCTTACGCCGACCGCGTCATCGTCACCAGCGACAATCCGCGCAGCGAGGACCCTTTGGCGATCATGCGCGATATTGAGGCCGGCCTGAAGGAAGCGGGAACGGCGCCGGACCGCTACGTGATGGAGCCCGACCGCCGCGCGGCGATTCAAATCGCGGTTGAAATGGCAAGCCCCGGCGATGTAGTATTGATTGCGGGGAAAGGCCATGAAACGTACCAGATCATCGGCGGCGTCACGCACGATTTCGACGACCGCCTTGCGGCGCGAGCCGCTTTAAGGAGCCGAAAAGACTGATGCAAGCCACTTTACGGGAAGTCGCCGAATGGTGCGGGTCGCTTGAAGGAATCGTCGGGGAAGCGGCGGGCGCGGTCGTCGCGGGCGTGTCCACCGACACCCGGACGCTGAAGCCCGGCGAGCTGTTCGTCCCGCTCGTCGGAGACCGCTTCGACGGCCACGACTACATCGGAGCGGCCCGGGCGGCCGGCGCGGCGGCGGCGCTGTGGCGGCGTGACCGCCCGCTGCCGGACGCGGGCGCGGGCTTGCCGCTGCTGCGCGTCGACGATACGCTCGCCGCGCTGCAGCGGCTGGCCGAACGGCATCTGCAAAGGCTCGGCGCCCGCGTCGTCGGCGTTACCGGAAGCAACGGCAAGACGACGACGAAAGACCTGATCGCCTCGGTGCTGTCCACGGTCTACCGGGTTCACAAAACCGAAGGCAATTTCAACAATCATATCGGACTGCCGCTGACGATCCTGCGGGCCGGGCAAGGGACCGAAGCGATCGTGCTGGAGATGGGGATGAGCGGGCGCGGCGAAATATCGCTGCTCGCGCGCATCGCCCGGCCGGACGCGGCGGTGGTGACGAATATCGGGGAAGCCCATCTGCTGCAGCTCGGCTCGCGGCGCAACATCGCGCGGGCGAAGCTGGAAATCGCCGAAGGGCTCAAGCCGGGCGGCGCGCTCGTGTACAACGGCGACGAGCCGCTCTTGCGCGAGGAGCTGCCCGGGATCGCCCTTCCCGCGGGCGTCCGCACGATCTCCTTCGGCGAAGGCGAAGGCGTCGACGTGCGCGCCGCCGCGATCGCCGTGTCCGCCGAAGGCGTCCGGTTCGCGGTCGCAGACGAACCGTCGGCCGTATACGAGCTGCCGATTCCCGGCCGCCACAACGCGGTCAACGCGCTTGCCGCCGTTGCCGTCGGCCGCCTGTTCGGCGTGCCGCCGGCCGACATCGCGCGCGGGCTGAAGGCCGCCAGGGTGACCGGCATGCGCTTCGAGCGGACGTCCGCCTGGAACGGCGCCGTCGTGCTGAACGACGCCTACAATGCGAGTCCGACTTCCGTACGCGCCGCCCTAGCCTTTGTGGCGGAGCTGACCGGCTACCGCCGGAAGTGGCTCGTGCTCGGCGACATGCTGGAGCTCGGCCCGCAGGAAGCGGAATTTCACGCCGAAATCGGACGCAGCCTGACGCCGGACAAGGCGGACGGCTTGTTCGCCTTCGGCCCGCTGTCCGCCCATACCGCGCGGGAAGCCGCATCGGCCTTTCCGCCGGGCGCGGTCCGCCATTATGCGGACAAGGCGTCCTTGGCGGAAGATTTGCTGGCGCAGCTGGATCCGGGCGATCTCGTGCTGGTCAAAGCGTCGCGCGGGATGAAGCTGGAAGAGATCGTCGCCGCGCTGCAGAAAGGAAGGAGGGGCTAAAGCCGGATGGACTACGCTTCCGTGCTCTGGACGCTCGGCGTCTCATTCGTGCTCGCCGTTTTGATCGGGCCGCTCTGCATTCCGCTCCTCCGCCGTCTGAAGTTCGGCCAGCAGGTGCGGACGGAAGGGCCCCAGTCGCACCAGAAAAAGCAAGGCACCCCGACGATGGGCGGGGTGATCATTTTGCTGGCGCTGACGCTGGCGTATCTGAAATTCGCCGACCGCGGCCCGGCGTTCTGGGCGATTCTCGTCGCCTGCCTCGGCTTCGGCCTGGTCGGCTTTCTGGACGACTACATCAAGATCGCGTTCAAGCGCTCGCTCGGTCTGACCGCCAGTCAGAAGCTGATCGGCCAGCTGCTGTTCGCGATCGTATTCTGCGTCTTTCTGTACAAGATGAAGATTAGCACCGTCGTCGCCCTGCCGGGAACGGCGTTCTCGGTCGATCTCGGCTGGGCCTACTATTTGTTTGTCATTTTGATCTTTTTCGCCTCCAGCAACGCCGTCAATTTCACCGACGGGCTGGACGGCCTTTTGTCCGGGACAAGCGCCTTGGCGTTCGGGGCGTACGCTATCGTCGCCATCCAGGCGGCCCAGCCGCAGGCGGCCGTTTTCTCCGGCGCGATGATCGGCGCGGTGCTCGGCTTCCTCGTGTTCAACGCCCATCCGGCCAAAGTGTTCATGGGCGACACCGGCTCGCTCGGCATCGGCGGCGGCTTGGCGGCGGTGGCGATTCTGACCAAGACGGAGCTGCTGCTCATCGTGATCGGCGGCGTGTTCGTCATGGAAATGCTGTCGGTCATCCTGCAGGTGGCGTCGTTCAAAACGAGGGGCAAGCGCATTTTCAAAATGAGCCCGATCCATCATCATTTCGAGCTGGTCGGCTGGTCGGAATGGCGCGTGGTGACGACGTTCTGGCTGGCCGGGCTGGTGCTTGCGGCGGTCGGACTGCTCTGGTACAAGGGGATATAGCGACATGATGCGACTCGACGAATACCGCGGCAAGCCGGTGGTTATCCTGGGCCTCGCCCGCAGCGGAGCCGCCGCCGCCAAGCTGTTCCGCGCCGCCGGCGCCGTTGTGACGGCAAACGACCGCAAAGACCGGAGCGAATGTCCCGAAGCGGACGAACTGGAGGCGCTCGGCATTACCGTCGTGTGCGGCGGCCATCCGGACGGTCTGGTGAACGAGGAGACGGCGCTGCTGGTCAAAAATCCGGGCATTCCGTATACGGCGGAGCCCGTCCGGAAAGCGCTGCGGCTCGGCGTCGAAGTGGTGACCGAAGTCGAGGTGGCCGGGCAGCTGTCGCCGGCGCCGATCATCGGCATCACCGGCTCGAACGGCAAAACGACGACGACGACGTGGACCGGCGAGCTGCTGAAAGCGGCGGGCCTGAAGCCGGTCGTCGCCGGCAATATCGGCCGTCCGCTGTGCGACGCCGCGCGGGAGATCGGACCGGACGGCTGGCTGGTGGTCGAGCTGAGCAGCTTCCAGCTGAAGGGGACGTCCGCGTTTCATCCGCGCGTCGCCTGCCTGCTCAACGTGGCGGAAACCCACCTGGACTACCACGGCACGATGCAGGATTACATCGCGTCGAAAGCGAAGCTGTTCGCCAATCAGACGGAGGAAGACGTCGCCGTGTGGAACGCCGACGATCCCGTCTGCCGGGAGCTGGCGGCGGAATTCCGCGCCCGCTCGCTGCCGTTCTCGCTGAGCCGGCGGCTGGAATGCGGCGTGGCGGTGGAGCCGCCGTTCCCGCCGGGCTTGCCGGACGGATCCGGCCTGGATGAGGCCGAGCGCTGGATCGTCTACCGCGACCCGGCGGGAGCGGAGCACCGGATCCTGCCCGTAGGCCGCCTCGGCATCCCGGGCCGCCACAATGCGGCCAACGCGCTGGCCGCCGCGGCCGTCGCGCTGGCGGCGGGCGTGCGGCCCGAGCAGCTCGCCGGGCCGCTGGAATCGTTTCGCGGCGTCGAGCATCGGCTGGAGCGCGTCGGATCGTTCCGCGGCGTGCATTACGTGAACGACTCCAAGGCGACCAACCCGGCCGCGACGGCGATGTCGGTATACGCGCTGCCGCCCGGCCTCGTGCTCATCGCGGGGGGGCTGGACCGGGGCTCCGACTACATGGAGCTGCTGCCGGTGTTCCGCGACCGGGTGAAGGCGGTGGTGGCGGTAGGCCAGACGCGGGAGAAAATCCGCAAAGTGGCGGAAGCGGCCGGTTTATCGGCGGTGAAAGTGGTCGAACCTGTGGGTGACGCCGAAGAGACGCTTAAGCAAGCCGTCCGGGAAGCGGCGGCGCTGGCGCAGCCCGGGGACACCGTGCTGCTGTCGCCGGCCTGCGCAAGCTGGGACATGTTCCCGTCCTACGAGGTGCGGGGCCGCATTTTTAAGCAATCGGCGCATACGTTGTAGAAGGGGGCTTGTCCCTACTTCTGCAAACCGCGAGGTGTCCGGTTCATGTCCAAAACCCGCTTGGCTCCCGACTTGTGGATCATCGTCTCGACGCTCGGCATTCTGGCCATCGGCATCGTGATGGTGTACAGCGCCAGCGCCGTGGCCGCTTTTCACGATTACGGCGACCCTTATTATTACGTCAAGCGCCAGCTGCTGTTCGCCGCGCTCGGCGTGGCCGCCATGTTCGTGACGATGAACGTCGACTACGGCCGTCTCCGCAATTGGGCGGTGCCCGGGCTGTTTGTCTGTTTCGGACTGCTGCTCGTCGTCCTCATTCCCGGCGTCGGCGTCGTTCGCGGCGGCGCGCGCAGCTGGCTCGGCATCGGGTCGTTCGGCATCCAGCCGTCGGAATTCATGAAGCTGGCGATGATTTTGTTTCTCGCCCGCTTTCTGTCGGACCGGCAGGACAAGATGACATCGTTCCGCCACGGATTGCTGCCGGCGCTCGGCATTCTGGGCGCCGCCTTCGGATTGATCATGATGCAGCCGGATCTCGGCACCGGCGCGGTGATGATCGGCGCTTCGCTGCTCGTCATCTACGTCGCCGGCGCGCGCACCGCGCATCTCGCCGGCCTGGGCGCCCTGGGCGCGCTCGGGCTGGTCGGACTGATCGCCGCGGCGCCGTACCGGCTGCAGCGGATCACCGCCTTTCTGGATCCGTGGAAAGACCCGCTCGGCGCCGGATACCAGTCGATTCAATCGCTGTACGCGATCGGGCCCGGCGGGCTGATCGGACTCGGGCTGGGCATGAGCCGGCAGAAGTACAACTATTTGCCCGAGCCGCAGACCGATTTTATTTTCTCGATACTGGCCGAAGAGCTCGGCTTCATCGGCGGTTCCCTGCTGATCGCGCTGTTTCTCGTGCTGGTCTGGAGGGGCTTGCGGACGGCGATAACGCTGACCGATCCGTTCGGGAGCCTCCTGGCGACCGGCATCGTCGGCATCATCGCCGTTCAGGTGCTGATCAACATCGGCGTCGTCATCGGCATCCTGCCGGTGACCGGCATCACGCTGCCGCTCGTCAGCTACGGGGGATCGTCCCTGACGCTGCTGCTCACGGCGCTCGGCATTTTGCTCAATTTATCCCGCTATGCGAGGTGACGTTCATGCGTTTCGTGTTGACCGGCGGCGGAACCGGCGGGCATATATATCCGGCGCTGGCGATCGGCCGGGAAATCGCCCTTCGCGAACCGGACTCCGAATGCCTGTACATCGGGACGGGGCGGGGGCTGGAGAGTCAGATCGTGCCGAAGCAAGGCATCCGTTTCGAGGCCATCGACATTACCGGATTCCGTCGGTCGCTGTCGTGGGAGAACGTCCGGACGGTCATGCGCTTCGTGCAGGGCGTCCGCCGCAGCAAGGAACTGCTGCGCGCCTTTAAGCCCGACGCCGTGATCGGCACCGGCGGCTACGTCTGCGGCCCGGTCGTATACGCAGCTTCCCGCCTCGGCATTCCGACGCTGATCCATGAGCAGAACGTCGTCCCGGGACTGACCAACAAATTTCTGAGCCGGTACGCGAGCGCCGTCGCCGTCAGTTTCGCCGAGTCCAAACCTTATTTCCGGCGCGCGCCCGACGTGATTCATGCCGGCAATCCTTGCGCCACGACCGTCCGGGGCGCCAGCCGGGAGCGGGGACTGGGCTCGCTCGGGCTCCCCAAGGATACGCCGCTTGTCGTCATCGTCGGAGGCAGCCGGGGCGCGCAAGCGCTGAACGAGGCGATGGTGGCGATGATGCCGCTCTTGGACCGCCTTCCGGGGGTTCACTTTCTGTATGTCACCGGGGAACGCTATTACGAAGAGACGCTGGCGCGAATCGAACGACAGCGCGCGGGGGGCAGCTCCCGCGTGCAGGTGGTCCCTTACGTGCACAACATGCCCGATGTGCTGGCCGCCGCGAAGCTCGTCGTCAGCCGCGCGGGCGCCTCTGCCTTGGCCGAAATCACGTCGCTCGGCATCCCGTCGATCCTCGTTCCGTCCCCGAACGTGACGGGCAACCACCAGGAGCCGAACGCCCGCAGTCTGGCGGAAGCGGGCGCGGCGGTTATGATCCTGGAGCGGGATTTGACCGGAGAAACGCTGATGGCCGCCATCTCCGGCATTATGAACGACCGCGGGCGCTGGACCGGCATGGCGCAGGCCTCGCGTCGGCTCGGCATGCCGGAAGCGGCTTCCGCCATCTATGAGCAACTCATCCGGATCGTCCGGAACCGATAACGCGCTTTCCCGAATCGGCCAGGCGCCGGCTGGGCGTTTGTAACCTCCCCTGCCCATCCGACATAAGATACAGCGTGATCGCGACCGTCACGAAGGCCGCACTCGCATCAGGGCGGCGCCAGGCGCGGAAACGGGAAAGGGCAAGGAGGGGAACTTCCATGCAGCAGTTGATCGCGGAGCTGCGGCAGGCCCGAATCGGCCGCCTGCTCGTTGACGAACCGCTTGCCGAACATACGACCTGGAAAATCGGCGGCCCTGCGGACCTGCTCCTGATCCCGGAGACGCGCGAGGAGCTCGCTGCGGCGATCCGCATTCTGCGCCGCCACGGCACGCCCTGGCGCATGCTCGGCAAAGGCTCCAACACCCTCGTCACCGACAAGGGCGTGCGGGGCGCCGTCATCAAGCTGGGCGGCGGCTTCGACCGCGTCCGCTTTGAGGGCGAAGTGGCCACGGCCGGCGGGGCGTATTCGTTCATCAAGCTGTCGGTCATGGCCGGCAAAGAAGGGCTTACCGGCCTGGAATTTGCGGGAGGAATTCCGGGAACGGTAGGCGGAGCCGTGTACATGAACGCCGGTGCGCACGGATCGGACGTGTCGCGCATCTTTCAGTCCGCCGACATCGTATGGGAAGACGGCACCACTTCGACATGCACGCTGGAGGAAATGGCGTTCGGCTACCGGCACTCCGTTCTTCAGGAACGTCGGGGCGTCGTCGCGGAAGCGTCGTTTCGGCTGGCCCGCGGGGACCGCAAGGAAATCGCCGCGGCGATGGCCTCCTACAAAGACCGGAGGCGGCGCACGCAGCCGCTGCAAATGGCCTGCGCCGGCAGCGTGTTCCGCAATCCGCCGAACGATCATGCCGCGCGGCTGATCGAAGCGGCCGGCCTGAAAGGCGCCCGCCAGGGCGGGGCCGAGATTTCCCCACTGCATGCCAATTTTATCGTCAACCTTGGCGGTGCGACGGCGGAGGACGTTCTCACCCTGATCGCACGGGTTCAGAGCACCGTCGAAGCCAAGTTTGGTATCCGACTGGTGCCGGAGGTGCTCCTGATGGGTGAGCGGTAATCCGGAGGTGAAACCCTTGGACAAATTGGTGATTGAAGGCGGAATACCGCTTTCGGGCACCATTCGCATCCACGGAGCCAAAAACGCCGCATTGCCGATTCTGGCCGCCAGCGTCCTGGCGGAAGGACCGGTAACGATCCGCAACGTACCCCGCCTGCTCGACATTGACGTCATGTTGAACATTTTGCGCGACCTGGGATGCCGGACGAAACAGGCGAACGGGATCGTCTCCGTCGACAGTTCCGCGGCGGCGTCCTCGCATGTTCCGGAAAACTTAATGCGCCAGATGCGTTCGTCGGTGTTTCTGATGGGGCCGCTGCTGGCCCGCTTCGGCGAAGTGCACATTTACCAGCCCGGCGGCTGCGCCATCGGGGAACGGAAAATCGACTTGCATCTGCGAGGTCTCGAGGCGCTGGGCGCCGATATACAGGAAAAAGGCAGCCGGATCGTATGCAGGGCGCCCCGCCTTCGAGGCGCGGAGATCATTTTCGATTTTCCGAGCGTCGGCGCGACCGAGAATACGATGATGGCCGCCGTTCTGGCCGAAGGGCGAACGACGATCGTCGGCGCCGCCCGGGAGCCGGAAATCCAGGATTTGCAGTCGTTTCTGAACGCCATGGGCGCGCGCGTCAGCGGCGCCGGCACGGACACGATCGTCATCGACGGCGTGAAGCGGCTGGACGGCTGCGATTTCACCATCATTCCCGACCGGATCGTGACCGGCACGGTCATGGTCGCCGCCGCCGCAACGGAAGGCGACGTGACGCTGCGCCAGGCGGCGCCGTGGCATCTGGCCTCGCTCATCTACGTGCTTCGCCGCGCAGGTGTTCAAATCGAGGTCGACAATGATATAATAAAAGTCACTGCGAAAGGCCGGCCGAAAGCGGTCGAGCGGATCGTCACCTCACCCTATCCGGCGTTTCCGACCGACATGCAGGCGCAGGTGATGATTCTGCTCGCTTTGGCGGACGGCGTGAGCGTGATCAAGGAAACGGTATTCGAAGGCCGGTTCAAGCATGTGGACGAATTATGCCGGATGGGCGCCGATATCCGGCTGGATCTGAACACCGCCTTCATCCGCGGCGTGTCCCGCCTGTACGGAACGACGGTGGAAGCGACCGATCTGCGGGCCGGGGCGGCGCTAGTCATCGCCGGTCTGGCCGCTCAAGGCCGGACCGTCATCGAGCAGGTCCATCATATCGACCGCGGTTACGACCGGATCGAAGAGATGTTTGCCTCGCTCGGAGGGCGGATCGCCCGCGAACGGGACGCCGTGCTGCCGGCCGCAACCCAGGCTTAGAGCCCTTTCCCCGCCGAAGAGGCCGATCTCCTTGAAGCGGGGATTTTTTTGCCCGGCGGGCGGACAAGCAAGGGCCGGAACGGGAAGGGGGAAAACGGGCATGCCCGAGCGCATTCCCGCGCTCAAACGGGAAGCGCCGGCGGCGCGCCGCAAGAGCGGCAAGCTTCTGGCGATCGTCGTGGCGCTGTTTGTCATCGTGCTGGTCGTATTGTTTTTCCGGTCGCCCTTATCCCGCATTCAGCAGATTTCCATTACGGGCAACGCCCATTTGACCCGGGCCGAAGTGATGCAGGCGCTGAAGGTCAACCCCGGGGACTCCTTCTTTTTCCCGGGTTCCGGGCAGCTGGAGAAACGTGTGCTGGCGCTGAAGCCGGTGAAGAGCGTCCGGGTCCGCAAGCATTTTCCGGGCATGCTCGCGGTGGAAGTGCAGGAATATCCGGAAGTGGCCGTTTACGTCTCGGAGCAGGGAAAATTTTCCGTGCTGCTGGCCAACGGGCAATCGGTTCCCGCGCTTGCCGGCGGACTGCCGGACAAGCCGGTGCTGACCGGATGGAAGCCGGACAACCCGTACTTGGGCGCGCTGTGCAAAGTGCTGGCCGGCATGCCCGAAGGGCTGATCTCGGACCTGTCGGAAATCGTTCCGAATCCGTCCAGCGCTTATCCCGACCGCATTACGCTGTATACCCGCTCCCGTTTCGAAGTGCTGACCACCGTCGGCAAGCTGAAAGACAAAATTCCTTTTCTGGACGAAATCGTAGACAACCGGGAACCCGGCAAAGTGGTTATGCTCGAAGCGGACACCTATATGCCCTATTCGGCACAAAACGCCTCCGAAAATGCCTCCGAGCCCGATAAACATAAGGAAAAGGACTCTACTCAATAGACCGAATTAATGTTAAAATTTTATTTATGGTTGACAAGCCGAGCGCTTGAAATTCCAATATTTTGCGGCCTGTGCAAAGGCAAAAATTTTGTAGAAAAAAGAGGGAAAACCTCGCGGGCGTTGAATATGTAGAGGAAGCATCCCTTTATCGCGCCATTTTCATCGAACTTCGGGAGGTGCCACCGTTTGAGCAGCAATGACCTCACCGTGAGCCTGGATATCGGGACGTCCAAAATCCGGGTCATCATCGGGGAAATCAACAACGGGGCCATTAACATCATCGGCGTCGGCTCGGCGGATTCGGAAGGAATTCGCAAAGGCGCCATTGTCGATATCGATCAGACCGTTCAGTCCATTCGCAACGCGGTCGACCATGCGGAACGCATGGTGGGCATCAGCATCAGCGAAGTTTACGTAGGCATTGCCGGCAATCATATCGCTTTGCAGACGAATCACGGCGTCGTGGCCGTGTCCAACGAAGATCGGGAAATCGGGGAAGAGGATATCGAACGGGTGATGCAGGCGGCCAAAGTGGTTGCGTTGCCGCCGGAACGCGAGATTATCGGCCTCGTGCCGAAGCAGTTTCTGGTGGACGGGCTCGGCGGCATTCAGGACCCGCGCGGGATGATCGGCGTTCGCCTGGAAGTCGAATGCACCGTCATCACCGGAACGAAAGCGGCCATCCACAATTTGATGCGATGCGTGGAGAAGGCGGGGCTGCGCATCGCCGGCATCGTGCTGATGTCGCTCGCCTCCGGCATGATGGCGCTCACCAAAGACGAGAAGCAGATGGGGACGGTGCTGGCGGACATCGGCGCCGGCGCGACGACGCTGGCGATTTTCGAGGGCGGAAGCCTGGCGGCCGTGTCCACGCTGCCGATCGGCGGCGACTACGTGACCAGCGACATCTGCTACGGCCTCAAGACGCAGACGGAGTACGCCGAGAAAATCAAGCTGAAATACGGCTGCGCCCGCGTCGAGGATGCGGCGGAAGACCAGAAGTTCAAGGTCATCCGCGTCGGCAGCAACGTCGAGAAAGAATTCAGCCAAGTGGATCTGGCCAGCATTATCGAGCCCCGGATGCAGGAGATCTTCCAGATGATCCGGCAGGAAGTCAAGAGGCTCGGATATTTGGACAAAATCAACGGCTATGTGCTTACGGGCGGCACCGTGTCGATGCCGAGCGTCCTTCCGCTCGCCCAGCTCGAGCTTGAATCCAATGTGCGCATTGCGGTTCCCGATTACATAGGCGTGCGGGATCCTTCGTTCAGCGGCGGCGTGGGCATGATCCAATACGTCACGAAGCACGTCAAGGCCCGCAGCGCGGCTTTCGCCCGCCGTCCCGGCAAGGGCAAGTCCGCCGCTCCCGCCGCGGACAAGCCCGGACTGATCGAATGGTTCAAAAATTTGTTCAAGGAGTTCATCTAAGCCGCCGCTCGGGACAAGCATCCAAGCGAAGCGAGGAGGAGTCAGATTAAATGTTGGAATTCGATTTTGAAATGGAGCCGCTCGCGAAAATCAAAGTGATCGGCGTCGGTGGCGGCGGCAGCAACGCGGTGAACCGAATGATCGAGAACGGCGTGAAAGGCGTGGAATTCATCACCGTCAACACGGACGCCCAAGCGCTTCAATTGACCAAATCGGAACTGAAACTGCAGATCGGAGACAAATTGACCCGCGGGCTCGGGGCCGGGGCCAACCCGGAAGTCGGCAAGAAAGCGGCCGAAGAATCCCGCGAAGCCATCTCGAATACGTTGCGGGGCGCGGACATGGTGTTTGTCACCGCCGGAATGGGCGGCGGCACGGGCACGGGGGCGGCTCCCGTCATCGCGGAGATCGCCAAAGAGGGCGGCGCGCTGACGGTCGGCGTCGTCACCCGTCCGTTTACGTTCGAGGGACGCAAGCGTTCGGCCCAGGCGGATCTCGGCATCGAGGCGCTGAAGGAGAAAGTCGATACGCTGATCGTCATCCCGAACGACCGCTTGCTGGAAATCGTCGACAAGAAAACGCCGATGATGGAGGCGTTCCGCGAAGCGGACAACGTGCTGCGCCAGGCGGTTCAAGGCATCTCGGACCTGATCGCGGTGCCGGGGCTGATCAACCTCGACTTCGCAGACGTGAAGACGATCATGACCGAACGCGGTTCGGCCCTGATGGGCATCGGCATCGCCTCCGGAGAGAACCGGGCGGCCGAGGCGGCCCGCAAGGCGATCATGAGCCCGCTCCTGGAGACGTCGATCGACGGGGCGCGCGGCATCATCATGAACATCACCGGCGGTTCCAACCTGTCGCTGTTCGAAGTAAACGAAGCGGCGGAAATCGTCATATCGGCGTCCGATCCGGAAGTGAACATGATTTTCGGCGCCAGCATCGACGACAGTATGAAAGAGGAAATCAAGGTGACGGTGATCGCCACCGGATTCGAGTACAAAGGGAGCAGCGCGCGCCGTGCCGCCGCCGCTCCGCAGAGCGGCGCGCCGGCGCCGCAGCCCGACGCCGGCGCGGTTCGGCCCGGCGCCAACCTGCGCCCGTTCGGCAGCAGCCATACGTCGAGCGACCAACTCGACATTCCGGCGTTCCTGCGCAACCGGCCGCGTGGCGACCGGTAAACGGCGCAGCGCGTTCAGCGCCAAAGCAGCCCTTTTGGGGCTGCTTTTTTTGTTGGCGCGTGCCCAGCCAAGCACGCATCTTCTAGCCGGTGAAAGTCCGGTCGCGGGA
>ENA-UOWJ01000026-UOWJ01000026.1-bioreactor-metagenome-genome-assembly--contig:-NODE-26-length-170652-cov-132.869669_pt1 | contig 170652 bp, 145 predicted proteins | sample MGYA00238156_ERZ761611 | MGnify/ENA primary metagenome ERZ761611 (study PRJEB28900, sample SAMN06268034) | bioreactor metagenome | isolation source: Joint BioEnergy Institute, California, USA...
GCGTCTCCCCATTTTTTTCCACTCATCTGCCCGTCGAGTAAAATTTTACACATACTGTATCTTTTAACTTTCCCCGAAAAAATCTTTATGTTAGATTAGTTGTATAATCACATATGAGGGGAAGACATATGAACACACAACCATTAGCTTATCGCATGCGTCCAAGAGTTTTGGAAGAAGTTGCCGGACAAAAACATCTTGTCGGGAAAGGAAAAATTATTTATCGGATGGTGAAGGCAAGGCAATTGTCTTCGATGATTCTGTTTGGTCCGCCCGGTGTCGGAAAAACATCCATTGCCAGTGCGATTGCCGGAAGTACAGACTATGCCTTTCGGATGTTGAACGCCGTTACGAATAACAAAAAAGATATGGAAATTGTCGTTGAAGAGGCAAAAATGAGCGGTAAAGTGATTCTTTTATTAGATGAAGTCCATCGTTTAGATAAAGCAAAACAAGATTTTTTACTCCCTTATTTGGAAAACGGGATGATTGTTTTAATTGGAGCTACAACTGGAAATCCATATCATGTCATTAATCCGGCCATTCGCAGTCGTTGTCAAATTTTCGAATTAAAACCGTTACAGCCGGAAGATATAAAGGAAGTTTTGCAACGAGCATTGGCAGACAATGAACGCGGATTAGGAAAATTTCATGTTGATATAACAGATGAGGCTCTTGAGTTTTTAGCAAATGCCACAAATGGGGATGTTAGAAGCGCCTTAAACGGTTTGGAATTGGCAGTACTTTCGACCGAATCGAGTGATGACGGGATTATTCATATTAATGTGGAAATTGCTGGAGAATGTATCCAGAAGAAAGGCTTTTCCCACGATCGTGATGGTGATGCCCATTATGATGTTTTATCTGGATTTCAAAAATCGATTCGTGGCAGTGATGTCAATGCAGCGCTCCACTATTTAGGAAGATTGATTGTTGCCGGAGATCTACCTAGCATTGTCCGCCGTCTCCTCGTTATTGCCTACGAAGATGTTGGTTTAGCTAACCCACAGGCAGCTGCAAGAACGGTTGCCGCCGTTACAACCGCAGAAAAAATCGGTTTTCCTGAAGCACGTATTCCGCTGGCCAATGCGGTCATTGACTTGTGTTTATCACCAAAATCGAATTCTGCCATCACAGCCATTGATGCCGCCATTAGCGATATTGAAAAAGGATTAAGCGGTGAAGTTCCAGACCACTTGAAAGACGCTCATTATCTTGGAGCAAAAAAATTAGGTCGAGGAATCGATTATAAATATCCCCATGATTATGAATCCGGCTGGGTGAAACAACAATACTTACCTGATCTTCTAATCGGAAAAAAATATTATCAGCCGAAAAAGACAGGAAAATATGAATCAGCCCTGGCACAAGTATATGAAAAAATAAACGATTTGACGTAATGAATCGTTTGGTCTCTATGGTGAATGGTCATGAATATAGACCTTTTTTGGTAAATTACTCATCACAGTCTGAGAAAAATTATAGAATTACTAAAAAGTGATAAAACCTAATAACAATTATCATCATTGTACCTTCCCCACAGACTGTTGATTGGATTATTGACATACTAAAATAAGTAGTTAAGGGCACTGAAAAACTATTCAAGAAAAGGTTCGTATTCACAATTTATAGTAGTGCGAATCGAAAAATCCATCTAAATATGGTGTTCAACAAGACGATTATGGATATTTTCAGTGGTCTCTTAGTAGTTATACCACTTTTTTGTTATAGAAAAATCAGTAAAGAAATCTCTCAACTGATTTTTCATAGAGTCTATTAAACTAGCATTTCATCTTTTACACGGTTGATTTTTATACCTTCTAAAATTTTCCTTACAACATAACTTGCCATAATCAAACCAACCACCGATGGGACAAATGCATTGGAGGAAGGTGGCATTTGTCCTTTGCGGGTTGGTGCTTCATCATTCCCGACATATTGACGGACATCTTCACGAATGACAATTGGGCTTTCATCAGAAAATACTACCGGAATACCTTTTTTAATCCCGGCTTTTTTCATATGACCGCGAATCGCCCGAGCAATCGGGTCGGTGTGAGTTTGCGAAATATCGGCAATTTGAAAGCGGGTCGGGTCCATTTTATTTGCCGCCCCCATACTGGAAATAATTGGAATATTTCGTTTCAAGCATTCTTTCATAATATGAACTTTGTACATGATCGTATCTGATGCATCGACAACAAAATCAATACCGTAGTGAAAAATTTCCTCATATGTTTCTTCCGTGTAAAACATTTTTAATGCGATTACTTTACAATCCGGGTTAATATCGGCAATCCTTTCCTTCATCAATTCTACTTTCGGTTGACCGATAGTAGACAATAAAGCAATAATTTGACGATTAACATTCGTAATATCAACATCATCTTTATCAATTAAAATTAAACGACCAACTCCACTTCTTGCTAATGCTTCGGCAGCAAAAGATCCGACACCACCGATTCCGAGAACAAGGACGGTTGTATTTTTTAGTAAATCTAAACCTTCCTTTCCAATCGCTAATTCATTCCTTGAAAACTGATGTAACATTGTTCCACACCCTCTGAAAATAGTATCATTTAAGTACTTTAAATTTTCTATCCTTAACAATAGTACTTTCTATATCTATTTAAATCGGCAAAAGAAATACCCTTTGAATATCAAAAGGTAGGAGGACCGAATTAAATGTCATTTCTTATTTCGCAGTTTTAATAAAAAAAATGAGATGTCCCAATCGTGCCGTCGTTTGATTGCCTGTTTTGAACCCGCTCTCGGCAGGTGGGTGTCCTGTTCTAAGCTTTACAAGTCCACTGTTACGAGGCATTTGCGCCACTTAGAAACTTCAGACTCCCTAAGGCAAAAATGTTCGGTCAAAACGTTAGCAAACTTACGGTCACATCAGGACTCTCTTCGTTGTTTTTATAATAACATAAATTCAGTGAAACTTCAATCCGTCGTATGATGTGTAAGTTGTACCAATCTTCCGGTTTAGCCTCTTATACTACCTAATCTTTTAGGAGGGTCCGTGTAGGATACAGTGAAACTTCAACCAGTGGAAATCCATATCCCACTCAATGTTGATTACGAAATCAGACCTTGGCTAACCCCACTCCCACCTGTATTCCTCATTGACTGCCTGCCATTAAAAATTTCAAACAAGCGGAACAGGAAATACCTTCCTTTACTCTTTCTCTTTGTTAATGACCGAAAGTTGAAGCTCATCCAATTGCGCCTGACTGACTCCACTCGGTGCGTTTGTCAACGGATCACTTGCACTGGCTGTTTTCGGAAATGCAATGGTATCACGCAAGTTTGTTCTTTCAGCAAGAATCATAACAAAGCGGTCTAAACCAAGGGCAATCCCTCCATGTGGCGGTGTCCCATATTCAAAAGCATCCATTAAAAATCCAAATTGACTTCGGGCCTGCTCTTCGGAAAAGCCAAGAGCGCGAAACATTTTTTCTTGAATATCCCGTTCAAAAATACGGAGTGAACCGCCGCCCAACTCATACCCGTTTAATACAATATCATAGGCTTGTGCGCGAACCTTTCCGGGGTCAGTATCCAAAAGCTCGATATCTTCCCTGAACGGCATCGTAAACGGATGGTGGGCAGCATAATAGCGACCATCTTCATCGTCATATTCCAATAACGGCCAGTCCGTTACCCAAAGGAAATTAAATTTTTTCTCATCAATCAGTTGCAAATCTTTTCCCAATTTCAAGCGAAGGGCACCAAGGCTGTCAGCTACAACTGATTGTTTATCGGCTACAAACAATAATAAGTCACCGGTTTCTGCTTCCAAAATTGATGTTAATTGACTTCGGGTCGCTTCATCAAAAAATTTCGCGATTGGACCGTTGAAACCTTGATCGGTAACCTTGACCCACGCCAGTCCTTTTGCACCGTAACGTTTCACAAATTCCGTTAATCCATCAATATCTTTACGTGAATACTTGTCAGCCGCTTTTTTTACATTGATTCCTTTCACTTGTCCGCCGGAAGCAACCGTATCGGCAAAAACTTTGAAACCGGAATCTTTAACAGCTTCAGAAAGATCAACAAGTTCAAGGCCAAAACGAGTATCCGGTTTATCCGACCCGAATCGGTCCATTGCCTCCTGATAGGTAAGGCGCGGAAACGGTATCGTAATATCAATACCTTTTACATCTTTCATTACCTTTTTCATCATCCGTTCAACAATGTCAATAATATCTTCCTGACTTAAGAAACTTGTCTCAATATCAATTTGGGTAAATTCCGGCTGACGATCTGCACGTAAATCTTCATCACGAAAACAACGGGCCACTTGGTAATAACGGTCAAAGCCACCAACCATCAGCAACTGTTTAAAAAGTTGCGGGCTCTGCGGCAACGCATAAAATTCTCCCGGATGGACGCGGCTGGGAACAAGATAGTCCCGCGCTCCCTCAGGCGTACTTTTTGTCAATATCGGGGTTTCCACTTCTATAAAGGCTTCACTGTCTAAAAAGTCACGAATCGCTCTTACCGTTTTATGCCGTAATTTTAATGTCTCATACATCACCGGACGACGTAAATCTAAGTAGCGATATTTCAACCGCATTTCCTCCGTGATTTCGGCATTGTTATCAATCATAAACGGCGGTGTTTTCGATTCATTTAAAACAGAAACTTTTTCACAATGAATTTCAATTTTTCCTGTTTTTAACTTTGGATTTTCTGTACCTTTTTCCCGTAAAACAACTTTTCCTTGTACATCCAGAACATATTCACTGCGAACTCCATCAGCAATGGCCAAAGCTTCTTTTGAAACATCCGGATTGAAAACGACCTGAACGATGCCGGTTCGATCCCTTAAATCAATAAAAATAAGTCCGCCGAGGTCTCTCCTTTTTTGGACCCATCCTTTTAACACAACGGTTTCCCCTTCATTTTTTTCGGAAATTTCTCCACAATAATAGGTTCTACCAAACATTGACATTTTTCCATCCTCCATCAAACAGCAAATTGTTTAATCTCTTCAATAAATGTTGCTAATTTAATTTCTTTTTGTTCACCGGTCTCCATATTTTTCAATTGGACAATACCGCCATCCAGTTCATCCTCACCAATAATTACCACGAACTTTGCATGTAGCCTGTCTGCCGATTTTAATTGAGCTTTCATCTTCCGACCCGTATAGTCGCGGTCAGCTGAAAAACCGTTATTCCGCAGTTCACTTAGTAATTTTACTGAGTAATCTTTTGCCCGTTCACCTAAAGCAACAACATAAAAATCAAGACCGTTATGTATATCCGGTTGAACTTGCTCTGCTTCCAATGCAGCAATCAGCCTCTCTATACTTAATGCAAAGCCAATTCCCGGTGTTTCCGGTCCGCCGAATTCCTCAACAAGCCCATTATAGCGACCGCCGCCACATAATGTTGTAATGGCACCAAAACCCGGTGCAGAACTCATAATCTCAAACGTTGTCGCATTATAATAGTCAAGACCGCGAACCAATGTCGAATCAATTGTATATTCGATACCTAAATCGGTTAAATATTGACAAACTTTATCAAAATAAACTTTTGATTCGTCGTTCAAATATTCTAAAATTGACGGCGCGGTTTTCATCAGTTCATGTTCCCGGTCAACCTTGCAATCCAAAATTCGCAACGGATTTTTTTCTAACCGGTTTTGACAATCTTCACAAAACTCGCCGATTCGAGGCCGAAAATGGTTGATTAGCGCTTCCCGGTGTTTTGCCCGGCTTTCTTTATCGCCTAAACTATTGATGACTAAATGAACATTTTTTAATCCGGCCTCTCTGTAAATATTCATGGCAAGACTGATTACTTCGGCATCAATGGCCGGATCTTGACTTCCCAATGCTTCAACACCAAATTGAACAAATTGACGGTATCTCCCGGATTGTGGACGTTCATAACGAAACATCGGACCAATATAGAAAAGCTTTACCGGTTGATTCGGGTCACCATACATTTTATTTTCGACAAAGGATCGGACAACCGCTGCTGTTCCTTCAGGTCTGAGTGTCAAGTCACGACCGCTACGATCTTGGAAGGAATACATTTCTTTTTGAACGATATCGGTCGTATCACCGACTCCTCGTGCAAAAATTTCCGTATGTTCAAAAATAGGTGTTCTTATTTCTTCAAAATGATATTTATTTGTAACCTCGCGCATTTTTTCTTCCAACCATTGCCAAATTTTTGCCTGACCGGGAAGAATATCCTGGGTTCCTCTTGGAATTTGAACTTTCAAATGTAAAGCCTCCTTTAATGTATTACGATTTAGTTTTTAATAAGAAAAGCGCTGGGCGACCGGAGTTAGACAATAAAACTAATCCAAAGCTTTTCGCCTGCATTTTTATAATTTCTTATCTTTTAAAAAGGAAAATAAATAGGGAAAAATAAAAAAGCCCCCGTTCCTTGTCATTAACAAGGGACGAGAGCTTGATCTCGCGGTGCCACCCTAATTGAAGAATAATACCTATTATTCTTCCACTTAAACAGTTAACGCCTGCCTACGTATTGCCCTTACTAAACCGCCCATGAAACCGGCAACGATCGTTCAGGAATCACTTCAGGAGTGTCTTTCATTTCGTCATTATGGAGGAATGCTTTCAGCCGCGACATTCCCTCTCTTTCCATTTGGGGCGAAACTACTTTTCTCCGTCATCAGTTTATTATATTAAAAATATTGTTATTGATACTTTATCATACGGGAAGCTTAATTAAAAGTCAAGTATCTATGAGCGAAAAAGATGTTTTTTCAGCTTTCTTACTTCTCCTATTGAAAGTCCGTACTCAGACGCCAGTTCAAACAAAGATGCATTTTCTTGTTTTTCAATAAAGTCATGGAAGTCTACGCCAAAAACTTGTTTCCCTGTCAGGTTTACCTGATCATTTTTATCACTTGCACGCATCATTTTCCTCCTAAAAAAGTTTTGTCGATAATAGTATGTCCTATTCTAACGTTGCTTTTTCATAAAAAAAGACAAACTCCGGTTAAGTTTGTCCAACGATGCGAGTGATGTAATGATCGTCCGGTCAATAATTAATTTGTACTTATGATTAGGCAGCTCTGGCTTGTCTACCAATGATGTAATGATTTGCCTGCCAATAATCAATATAGTACTTTTGACGAGAACAGGTGGCTCCTATCATTAGTTTACCTGTTAATTATCAAGCTTACTTTTAATTAGAACTGCTGTGGTTTATCTATCAGTGATTCAGTGACTGACTGTCAATAATCAATGTAACCGGTCCGTCATTCGTAAAGGTTACATCCATCATTTCACCAAATTTACCTGTCTCAACGACAAAGCCTTTTTCCCGTAATCGCGTATTAAAATATTCATATAATCGATTGGCCTGATCCGGTTTGGCCGCTTCCATAAAATTAGGTCTTCTCCCTTTCCGGATATCCCCGTATAACGTAAATTGTGAGATGGAAAGAATCTCTCCTTCAACGTCTGACAGGGAAAGGTTCATTTTCCCGTTCTCATCTTCAAAAACGCGAAGACCGGAAATTTTTTCAGCAAGGTATTCTGCGTCTTTTTCAGTATCTGAATGGGTCACACCGATGAGTAAAACAAATCCTTTTGCAATTTTCCCTACGATTTCTCCATTCACCGTTACACTTGCATTTTTTGCCCGCTGTAATACAGCTCGCATTTCGTACCCCCCTTTAATTCATTACTCGGCGGACCGTATAAATATCATGGATTTGTTTAATTCGATCAACAACTTTTTTTAGATGGGCAACATTTTGAATCGATATTGATAAATGGATTGTAACGATTTTGTTCCGATCGGTTTTTCCTGTTACCTGGGTAATATTTGTTTTTGTCTCAGCAATTGCTTGTAATACTTCATTCAATAACCCTCTCCGATCATAACCGTTAATTTCCAAATCAACATTGTATTCTTTATTTGTCGAGGCATATCCTTCCCACTCAACCGGGATAAGCCGATCTTTTACATCATCGCCCTTTACATTCGGACAATCCGTTCTGTGAACCGAAACACCGCGTCCCTTCGTTATATAGCCGACAATTTCATCACCCGGAATCGGACTGCAACATTTAGACAAGCGAATCAGTAAATTATCGATGCCTTTGACACGGACTCCTGCATCCCGGCGTTTCGGGTGATTAACAGGTTTTAACTCGAAAATATCTTTAAAGAGGAGTGTTTCATCCATATCTTTCTTTTTCCGTAATTTTTCGGTTAAGCGGTTGGCTATCTGAGCCGCTGTAATGCCATTGTAACCGACTGCCGCAAACATATCTTCTTCATTGGCAAAATTAAACTTATCCGCTACTCGTTTCAGGTTCTCGCTTGTCATAACTTCTTTTATATCAAATTCCATATTTCGAATTTCTTTTTCAACAAGTTCTCTGCCTTTATTGACATTTTCTTCCTTAAGTTGGCGTTTAAAGAATTGTTTAATTTTGTTTTTTGCCTGTGATGTTTGGGCGAGTTTAATCCAGTCTCGGCTTGGTCCATATGAATGTTTTGACGTAAGGATTTCGATAATATCACCGGTTTTTAGGCGGTAATCAAGAGGTACCATTTTATTATTTACTTTAGCCCCAATCGTCTTATTGCCTATTTCTGAATGAATTCGATAAGCAAAATCAATTGGTACAGACCCGGCCGGCAATTCAATGACATCACCTTTAGGGGTAAAAACATACACCATGTCAGAAAACAGGTCAACTTTTAATGAAGCCATAAATTCTTCGGCATTGGAAGATTCATTTTGAAATTCAAGAATTTCTCTAAACCAAGTTAGTTTCTTTTCGAATTGATCGGGTGTGTTAAACTTTTTCCCTTCTTTATAGGCCCAATGTGCAGCAATCCCGTATTCTGCAATTTGATGCATTTCAAACGTACGGATTTGTACTTCCAATGGATCCCCTTTTGGACCGATAACCGTTGTATGCAAGGATTGATATAAATTTTGTTTCGGCATTGCAATATAATCTTTAAATCTTCCCGGCATCGGTTTCCAGCATGTATGAATAATTCCAAGAACGGCATAACAGTCCTTAATACTGTTTACAATAATTCGGACAGCCAGCAGATCATAAATTTCATTAAATTGTTTGTTTTGGAGGACCATTTTCCGGTAGATGCTGTAGATATGTTTGGGACGACCGGTAATTTCAGCTTTAATCGAAACTTCATCTACCCGCTTTTGAACTTCATTGATCACTTCTTGAATATACTCTTCCCGCTCAGCACGTTTTCTTTTCATTAAATTGACAATGCGATAATATTGTTGAGGATTTAAATAGCGAAGAGCCGTATCTTCCAATTCCCATTTTATTTTTGATATTCCAAGGCGGTGAGCAAGCGGTGCAAAAATTTCTAATGTTTCATTGGCGATTCGGCGTTGTTTTTCTTCCGGCAGATGTTTCAATGTCCGCATATTATGCAATCGGTCGGAAAACTTAATGATGATAACACGCATATCCTTTGCCATTGCCACAAACATTTTCCGATGATTTTCCGCTTGTTGTTCCTGATGGGATTTATACTTGATTTTCCCTAATTTCGTTACACCATCAACGAGCATAGCAATTTCTTGACCAAATTCTTCTTCAATTTGCGCCAATGTTATATCCGTATCTTCAACAACATCGTGAAGAAACCCCGCCGCAAGTGTTGCCGGATCCATTTTTAAATCAGCCAAAATCCCGACAACCTGAATCGGATGGATGATATAGGGCTCACCGGATTTTCGAATTTGATTATGGTGTGCCTGTTCTGCAAATTCGTATGCATGGCGAACCAATTCCGTATGTTCTTCATTTAAATAACTACTTACTTTTTCCATACACTCTTCAATTGTCATTGTTTGATCGGAACTCATGATAATCACCTTTATAGAAATGCTTCAATAGTTAATTCAAAATATGTTATAATTGCCTGTCCAGTTAAAGAGAACCTTCTATCAGTAACAGATAATCAAAAACCTCTATAGGAACTTAAAGTGAATGTGCACGCCCTTGTTGCAACGATTGTCTTATCAACATTGTACTTGAATCAATCGAATGAAGGAAGTACATCCCCTCTACTACATAATTTTCGAGTCAATCCGAATCTCGTTAAGTTGCCGTTAAGCATGGGATGAAATGGGGAATGATTCATCCAAATGAAAATATGCACATTCATAGTAATTGTTATTATTATTGATAATTATGACGAAAAAGTAAAGTATTTTTATTTTTGAGTGGGTTAATATATATCTTTAGCAAAAATACATATTCGAAGCAAATGAAAATTTTATAAATTTCTAATTCCTTAAAGAAAATTCGGGCGTCCGAGCCTTTAGGCAACCAAAGTGCCGTCGTTCAGCGAAAAAAGATTTTCGCTTGCGGGGTAATGCTACCGAAATCTCTCTCGTTCACCAAACAAATATAATATTTTTTCGGCTGCGATGTATTGCCGCGAAGCTTTCCTTGTGCACTGAAATTGAAAAATTTATACTTTCCCATTAGCAAAAATAAGCTTGGCGAAAAAGCCAAGCCCAAAAAACGAAATTAGTATTGAATCAAAGTTTTCAAATCAATGCCTGATAATTTTTCTCGGCCATTTAAATATGTTAATTCAATAAGAAATGCCGCACCAACTACGATTCCGCCTAATTGTTCAACTAATTTTTTGGTTGCTTCAATCGTCCCGCCGGTTGCCAATAAATCATCAATAATCAACACCCGTTGTCCGGGTTTTACCGCATCTTTATGAATAGTCAGGACATCCTTACCATATTCCAAGCCATATTCTACTTTAATTGTTTCCCGAGGAAGTTTCCCTTCTTTACGTACCGGCGCAAACCCAACGCCTAAAGCATAAGCAACCGGGCAACCAATGATGAATCCGCGAGCTTCCGGACCGACGACAATGTCAATTTGTTTTTTTTTCGCATACTCAACAATTTGTTCAGTTGCATACTTAAACGCAGCTCCATCGGCCATTAACGGCGTAATATCTTTAAAACTAATTCCTTTACTTGGCCAATCTTCAACTATCGCAATATATTTTTCTAAATCCATGTCTTTGCCTCCTTCATATTTGCAGCACCAATAAATCTGTCGAGATTATTTTTTAATTGTTTATAGGATGAAAAGAGCAACTCTTTTTCTAATTGAATAATTTCCTGTCGTAATTGGTAAGTTTTCGATTCAGATAAATCTCGTTTTGACGGATTTTTTATAACTGAAAGAACACCATTATCCATTGTAACAAAATTCAGTTCAAAAAATACCGTTAGCATAAATTTAATAGTATGAAGTGACCAACCTTTATATTTCGCCAATTCGGCTCCATAACGTCGGAAATCAAACATAACTTTTTTACGCAAGAATGCATACATCCATTTAAAATGTTCTCTTGTCGGCATCGTATTTAAAAGTTCGACATCGCCTTGATGAAAATGGGCATATATTCTTGCAACCTGCTTTCCTGCCAATAGTGACTCTAATTGTTTTTTTGATTGGGGTAAATCAATTAGGACAATATTCATTCCATCAATATCACAATTTCTCGCTGTGTCCTCAGAATGGATGATTTCTAGACCGGCAGCGAACGGAGCTAAATTCATTTGATTGACGGTGGATTCCCGAAAAACAATCAATTTACGATTTTTTTCAGGTACTTGCTGAATCCACTGATCGATTTTTCGGTTTCCACGATAATCAAACAATTGCCATTCATTTATACAAATATCTTTTAATATGAACTGCGGTTTACAAACATGATTCCATTCATTAATCGTTAGCTCTCCAATAACCGAAGCTTTCGATAATGGTGATATTTCATCGGCAAGATTCCCCATATGAAAACCGATACAATCTAGTTGAGCAGAGTGGTTTTCAATGATTGCCTTCAGATGATTTTTCTCCGCACCGACTTTTTTGATTTGTGGCAGTTGAATATCATTTATTAAAAACAATGGTTTTGGATTTTCCGTTCCAAACGGGGCAAACTGAAGCAATTCTTTAACAGACTGCAAATGGATATCTTCCAATGCGATCATACCATCGACCTCAGTTACCGGGATAAAATCATCTTCATCTAATTGTTCACTTGCCAACCGGTTTAACCGTTCCCGTAATTCCGGAACATCTGAAATACTCATGGTCAGCCCGGCAGCCATCGGGTGTCCCCCAAAATGTGGCAAAAGTTCTTTACATTGATACAAATTTTGATACATATTAAATTTGGGAATACTTCTTGCTGAACCTTTAGCCACCCCTGTTGCTTGATCAAAAGAAAAAACAACAACCGGTCGATAAAATTTTTCAACTAATCTGGAAGCAACAATGCCAATAACCCCTGCATGCCAGCCTTCTTTACCAACCACGATGACCTGGTCGCCTAGGTGATTTGCTGATTGAGATATTTCCTCAATCGCTTCTACAGTTATTTTATCGACGATTTCTTGCCTTTCTTTATTGATTTCATTAATCTCATAGGCTAATTGTTCAGCCTCGTCTTTATCATTTGCCAAAAATAAGTCAACGACCATACCGGCATGATATAATCTTCCTGGGGCGTTGATGCGTGGGGCCAGTCCAAAACTAATGGATTCCTCATTAAATTCTTGCTGGTCAATTCCAGCCAATCGCATTAAGGCCTTTAAACCAAAATGTTTCGACGATTGTAAGAGAGGTAATGCTTTTTTTACAATCAAGCGATTTTCATCTTTGAGAGGTACTAAATCAGCTATAGTTCCGATTGCTGCAAACGGAAGCAATTCTTCCGGAACTTTCCCTAAAAGAGCCGTCACCAATTTAAACGCGACACCGACACCGGCTAAATCTTTAAACGGGTAATTGGAATCAGCCCTCTTCGGATGAATAATCGCCAAACAATCCGGGAGTTCCGGTCCGGGTTCGTGATGATCGGTGATGATTAAATCAATACCAATTTCTTTTGCCACTTTTGCTTCATGAATCCCGGCAATTCCGTTATCAACCGTGATAATTAAATGATAACCGGCTTCTTTCAGTGTTCGAAATGCTTTTTCATTTGGGCCGTATCCTTCCGTGAAGCGATTTGGTATATAAAAATCGGCATCCGCACCGAGTTCACGTAATGTTTTCAATAATACATAAGTACTTGTTACTCCATCGGCATCATAGTCGCCATACACGACCATTCGCTCACCATTTCGAATTGCCCGAAAAATTCGTTCAACACATATATCCATATCATTAAGCAAAAAAGGATGGTGAAACTCTTCATCCGGATTTAAAAATTTCTTTACACTTTCAGCCGTATCTAAACCTCGATTGACTAATAAATTTGCTACTAGAGGTGTCAACTGCAGTTCATTCATTAATTGTTCCGCTTTTTGACGATTTCCTTCTCGAACCGCCCAACGCGTCTTTGCTTGCAACATATTTCCTTTCACCTCTCAACTCATCTATTATACTAGAGGAATAGAAGTGAATCAATGAGAGGATTAGAAAAAAAACGCCCCTAAGATAGGAGCGAGTCGGATTCATCATTACACAACCGGTTGATCAGAGTATTTTTTCTTTTCTTTATACGTAATCAATACACCTTTTTTCTTCAATTCTTTGCCTTTCCATACGAGCCATAATTGAGCGGCAATAAAGACCGAGGAATAAACCCCGACAATTAAGCCGACCAGCATGGCAAGGGAGAAGTTCCAAATTGCTTGACTACCCATTAATAATAAGAAAATGATCGGCAATAATGTTGAAAGTGAAGTATTAATGGAACGTGTCAACACTTGACGCAAACTCTTGTTAACAATATCCTCCAATTCTTGATAAGCTCGGATTCTTCTTTTTTTCCTCATATGATCTCGAATCCTGTCAAATGTAACAATTGTATCATTAATGGAAAAACCGATTATAGTTAAGACGGCCGCTACGAAATTAAGATCAACTTCAAGCCTCGAAATACTAAAGACCGCAACCATAAAGAACGCGTCATGGATTAATGCTAAGATCGCTGCCGTCCCCATTTTCCATTCAAAGCGTAATGCAGTATAAATAATAATTCCAGCTAATGAAATTATTACAGCATATAAGGCATTTTTCACTAATTCCCGACCCACTGTCGGAGTAACGACACTAACATTCGGATCGACACCATATTTCTCATGGAAGTACTCTTTTAATTCATTGATTTCACTTTGGCTTAAACTACCTTTATAACGAGCAACAGCACTGTTACTACTATTGCCGGATAAAACAATATCATCCGTTTTAATATCAAATTTTGCCAAATCACTTTTCACTGCTTCCGTAGTTAAAGGTTTATCAGATGATACTTCAATCCTCGTACCACTGGTAAAGTCAATGGACAAGTTTAATCGGAAGATAAACAACATAACGATACCTAAAGCAATTAGAACACCTGACAGTGTAAAAAACACATTTTTGCGTTTCACAAAATCAATTTTATCAAAACGAGTAGGAAGATCGACTGTTTCGATACCCTCTTTAATATCATGAACATCTTCTTTTTTTACACCAAACCAGCTTAATTTATTGTTAAACCAATTGCTGTGAACGAGTAGACCTAATAAGAAACGGGATAAATATACAGCCGTGATGAAGCTAATTAATAGGCTTATAATGAGCATTGTTGCGAAGCCTTTAACAGAACTTTGACCATAAATATATAGAACAACGGCTGCAATCAGTGTTGTAATTTGGGCGTCAAAGATAGTGACAAATGAAGTTTTACTTGATTCTTTAAAAGCAGCTTGAAGAGAGCGCCCTACTTTAATCTCCTCTTTAAGTCGCTCATATGCGATAATATTTGCATCGACCGCCATCCCAATACCTAATACAAACGCTGCTATACCCGGCAAGGTCAGAACCGCATTGAGTCCATCATAAACAGCTAAAAGTAGCCAAATATAAACCGATAAGGCAATACAGGCAACAATACCCGGCAAGCGGTAGTAGAGCATTAAAAAGAGGTAAATGGCTGCTATACCAATAATTCCGGCTAATACGGTAGATTGTAATGCATCAGAACCGAATTGGGCCCCAACCGACGTAGAATAAATTTCTTGCAATTTAACAGGTAAAGCACCGGCGTTTAATAGTTCAGCTAATGTTTTTGCCTCATCTACAGTGAAATTCCCTGTAATTTCCACATCGCGACTATTGATGACTTTTGAAACCATCGGTGCAGAAATAAATTTTGGATCTTTCTTTCCTGCCTCTTTTGCATAGGAATCTGTATCTTTATCAAAATCAAGCCAAATAACCATAACAGAAGGGGTCTTTTCCATAGCTTTTTCTGTTGCTTTGGCAAATTCTGAAGCATCTTTCAATTTTAAAGTGACGTTTGGCTTGCCATTCTGGTCATAGGATTGTTTTGCGCCCCCCTGGACAAGATCTGTACCATCAAGCAATTTGTTATCTTCAGAGTCACGGAAAGATAACTCTGCCGTTGTTGATAACATTTCCCTTGCTTGTTTTTGATCCTTTATCCCTGCCAGTTGAACCCGAATGCGATTTCCTTCTTCTACATCGATTCTCGGCTCACTGACACCTAAAGCATTAATCCGTTTACTCAGTGCTTCTGCTGTACTGGCCAGTGTAGCTTGAGTAATCTTATCCCCATCATTTACAGGTTTAACCTGGTAAAGTACTTCAAATCCACCTTGCAAGTCAAGTCCAAGCTTGATTCGATCAAGAATGGGATTTGTCGTCGTACCAAGCAAGCTGGCAAATAAAATAACGAGAAGAAAAAAAGCAATCATTCTGCTACGTTTAATCATCTGTTTAAAAATCCTCCCTTAAAGAGAACACCCATATTAGCTATGAAAAATGTTTTTATATGAGGTTTCAATATCATTTATTACCATGTACATTATGTTACAACCAATACAAGCTGTCAATTTTTCCTATTTTTTTAACAATTCTTCTAGTTCACCCGCTCCCGCATCCGAGAACCAATCAGGACCCTTTAAATGTTCGACTGTTTGAAAGGAAATAAAATCGCTGACCTTCACATTCAAAATATCGCGGACTATTTCATAAATATGTACATCTTCCCGCGGCTTTCTCCATTTTTTTGTAAGTAAAAAATTCCATAAGTCATCTTCAGATACTTGATCATAGTCAAATACTTTAAATTCATCCAGCTTCGAACTCAAGACAACGGCAACATCTTCTCGGTATTTTTCATAGAGATGAACAGTCAAAGTAATCCCCACCTTCTTCCAAATATAACGATTTGATAAGCAATGATTAAAATTGTTAGCAAGGTTGTCCACAAATTTGCATATATATCATTGTATAAAAAAAAATCCCATTTGAGAAGGCAGGGAACAAAAATGTCTAAATTTCTAAAAGGAACAATCATCCTCTTAGTTGCCGGTCTTATCACAAGAATGCTCGGATTCCTTAATCGGATTTTAATAGCAAGATTGATTGGTGAAGAGGGTGTAGGTTTATATATGATGGCTTATCCTACATTTTCTTTAGTTGTTACATTGACACAAGTTGGCTTACCGGTCGCCATTTCCAAACGGGTAGCTGAAGCGGATGCAAAGGGAGATTCCGCAAAGGTAAAGAAAATACTAGTTGTTTCGTTAATGACAACATTGACCTTATCGTTAATTTTTACACCGGTACTCTTTTTTGGCGCACCTATTTTAGCGAAAACTGTTTTTACGGATGCAAGAATTATTTATCCTATCCTTGCCATTAGTCCGGTAATCCCGATTATAGCAGTTAGCTCGGTAATTGCCGGATATTTTCAAGGGAAGCAAAATATGAAACCCTCCGCTTATTCGCTATTGATTGAACAAACGGTGCGAATCATTTTTATTATGATCTTAACGAGAATTTTCTTACCTTATGGAATCGAGTATGCAGCATCAGCGGTTATGATCGCTACGGTAATTGGAGAGTTAATTTCTTTACTTTACTTATTAACGATGTTCAAAATTCGAAAAGCGTTTCCATTACGAAAGAACTTTTTTAAAAGCTTGAGTAAGACAAAAACGATTTTTAAAGAATTAATGAGTATCGGTATACCAACGACCGGCAGCAGAATGATTGGTTCTGTTTCCTGGTTTTTAGAACCGATTGTTGTTACCCAAGCGTTAGCCATTGCCGGTGTAAGTGCCGTTATGGCAACAAAACAATACGGTGCATTGACAGGATTTGCCATGCCATTATTATTACTTCCTTCTTTTGTAACGGTTGCCTTAAGTACTTCACTTGTCCCTGCCATTAGTGAAGCCCATTCATTAAAACAATATGGAACGGTGGAAAAGCGAATCCAGCAGGCATTAAAATTTTGTGTGTTAACAGGTGCATTGCCGGTCATTATTTTACTTGTTCTTGCCGGTCCATTAATGGAAATGTTATATAATTCTTTAAGCGGTGCATATTTTATTAAATTAATGGCTCCTTTCATCTTATTGCAATATTTACAATCCCCTTTACAATCGGCACTTCAAGCATTAGATTTGGCTCGAGCAGCCATGATTAACAGTTTAATAGGTGCTGTAGTAAAGTTATTGCTCATTTTTACTCTTGCTTCCAATCCGAGCTTTGGTATTAATGGGGTTGCCATTGGCATTGTTGTCGGCTTTGTACTTGTAACATTACTTCATTATGTAACTATTTTGAAGGTAATACCACTTACTTTTTATGTCCGTTACTATGCAAAAATTTTAGCTACAACCATACTTACCGGTTTTGCTGGAAAGTATCTCTATGCCATTTTTTCCGAACAATTATCTTTATTGTATGCCATTTTCGCTACTGTTATCGTGATGTGCGGAATCTATTTATTTTTCCTGTTATTATTAAAAGTGATTAATAAAGGAGACATACAAAAAGCAATATCTTTAATTATCCCAAACAGGAAATAATGTTTTCTTAACCTTTCATTCAGATAAGTTGAAAAAATGTAAGGTCCTTACACTAGAGGGACCTTTGTTTTATTCATTATTTTTATCAATATAGAGCTTTCCGTTGTCGTAACTACAAAAAGAAACCTCCTTCAAATTTTTTATCCCTCTTTTATTTAATTCATCGTATAACCATTCCTTATTTAAATTTATCTCTAATAATTTATCTTCTTGCAGTTCTCCATTAATAATCAGTCCTACCGTGTAGCCGGTTTTATTTTTTTCTTTTTTTATTACAGATAATTTCCCGGTTGGTTCCAAAATCGCATATTCAACGTCGGAAATATAACGAATATTATTTTCTCTCAGTTGCATAAGTAAATCATCGAAATTGTATCTTTGTTTTTTCATTTGTTTTTCGACGATTTTTCCGTCTTTTATTATAATCGTAGGTTCACCATCGACTATCTTTCTGAAAAATCGACTTTTTAATGATAAATGAGAAAAAAGAATTTGAATGAGAACTAAAATCCCCATTGGTAAAAGTGGTTTAAAAAAAGATTCTCTGTATTCTTCAATGGAAATAACAGCAATATCAGCAATCATGATAAACACAACTAGATCGATAACACCAAGCTCACCAATTTCCCTTTTCCCCATCAATCGAAAAAGGAGGACGATTAACAGATAAACAACTATGACTCGTAAAGATAGCATTGCATATACTTCCATACATATCCCCCATTTCTCTTCCAATAGTTTTCCTTTATTTACATTCTTTATTCTATAAATGTGTTGAAAATTTATTGAAAAAGATTCTAATTTTGCAGAGCTTTGAATATGCTTGTACCAATATTAGTTTTATTGCCATTACTATGGGGGGACGATTTATGGATACAAGAAGATTAAGCAGTTCTGTATTTATTGGTTTAGGTGTCGTTTATGTGGTTGCCGCAATATTTAGCTTGATATTCTCGTTAATTCTCAAGTTTTCATCCGTTCAAGAGGGAGAACTTAGTTTAATTATTACAGTCATATCATTTATATCCTTATTCATTGGTGGTTTTGTTGCAGGTGGACGGGGAAAGGAAAAAGGATGGTTACTTGGAGGCTTAACTGGCATATTATACACAGTAATTAATTTCTTGTTTCTTTTTTTTGGATATGATTCCGTTTTTAATTTAACACAACTCATTTATTATATTTGCTTTACGTTAACTGCTGTTATGGGGGGGATTCTCGGTGTAAATATTATTGGAAACCGTTCACGGCAAGCTTGATCTAGAGGCTTGCTTTTTATTTAAAATATCTTTTGCGTTTTTCTTGTGATTCCGGAATATTTTACCAATTTCCGAACCATAAACGAATTCATTTACCAAACTTTTACTTTTCCATACTGTAAAAAACCCAACTCCTTTACTTAAAAAGAGCCGGGTTATATGATTATTATTTACTTACCTTTTCCACAACTTCACGTATTGCATTGCGATCGAATGTAAGGCGACTGCCATCTCCACATTTAATAACAACAGTTCCTTCATCAATGGAGTCGATAAAGCCATGGAGGCCGCCAACAGTTACTACTTTATCCCCTTTTTCCAGACTTGCTTGCATTTGTTGTATTGCTTTTTGACGCTTTTGCTGAGGTCTGATTAATAGGAAATAAAAAATAACAAACATAACAATAAGCATAATAATACTGTATGTATTTGGATTCATTCATTACCCTCCTTTCATTATTAAAAGTTTTTTGCATTAGGTTTATTAAACCCGTATTGTTCAAAAAATTGTTCGCGAAAGTCCAAAAGGCGATCTTCACGAATCGCTTGGCGGACTTGCTCCATTAATTTTATCAGAAAATGGAGGTTATGATAAGTACAAAGTCGAAATCCTAATATTTCATTTGTATGAATTAAGTGACGAATATAGGCACGACTATAATTACGACAAGTATAACAATCACAATGCTCATCAAGCGGACCAAAATCACGGGCATATTTCGCATTTTTCACAACAAGTCGACCTGTTGATGTCATAACAGTACCGTTACGAGCAATCCGGGTCGGAAGCACACAGTCAAACATATCAATCCCACGAATCGCACCATCAATTAAGGAATCCGGTGAACCAACCCCCATTAAATAACGCGGTTTATCAACTGGCAAAAGCGGTGTTGTAAATTCTAGCATCCGGTTCATTGTCTCTTTTGGTTCTCCAACCGACAGTCCGCCAACTGCATAGCCTGGAAAATCAAGAGATACGAGATCTTCTGCACTTTGTTTTCGTAAATCTTCATACTCACCACCTTGAACGATTCCAAACAGCCCTTGGTCTTCTGGACGTTTATGTGCTTTCAAACAGCGTTCAGCCCATCGTGATGTCCGCTCCACCGATTTTTTCATATAATCATATTCCGCTGGATAAGGGGGGCATTCATCAAAAGCCATCATAATATCGGAACCAAGTGCATTTTGAATTTCCATTGATATTTCTGGGGATAAAAACAGCTTGTCCCCGTTCAAATGATTACGAAAATGGACACCTTCCTCTTCAATTTTTCGAAGTTCACTCAAACTAAAAACTTGAAAACCGCCGGAATCAGTTAAAATGGCCTGATCCCAGTTCATGAATTGATGAAGTCCACCCGCTTCTTTCACAATATCATGCCCCGGTCGTAACCATAAATGATAAGTATTACTTAAAATAACACCAGCACCGATTTCCTTTAATTCTTCTGGTGACATGGTTTTTACCGTGGCCTGTGTTCCAACAGGCATAAACATCGGTGTTTCATAAGAGCCATGTGGTGTATGCAAAATACCAAGCCTTGCACCCGTTTGTTTATCGGTTTTTATTAATTCATAACGAATCGCAGTCAAATCATGCTGCTCCTTTCTTTTAATCAGATTTCTAATGAATAAACATAGCATCGCCAAAGCTGAAAAAACGATACCGTTCCTTTACCGCAGTTTCGTAGGCATGCAATATATGTTCTCTCCCGCACAAAGCGCTGACAAGCATAATTAATGTTGATTTCGGTAAATGAAAATTCGTAATTAAACAATCAATTGCCTTGAACTGAAACCCTGGATAAATAAAAATATCCGTCCAACCACTTTCGCCAACAAATGTTCCGTTATGTCTCGCTGCAATAGTTTCCAGTGTTCTTGTTGATGTTGTCCCGACAGAAATAATCCGTCCACCGTTTTTCTTCACTTCATTCAACAAATTCGCTGTTTCCTCAGTCATATGATAAAATTCCGCATGCATTTCATGTTCTTCTATAGACTCAACATTGACCGGACGAAATGTCCCGAGACCGACATGTAGCGTAATAAACGCAATATGGACCCCTTTGTTTTTAATGTCCGCTAACAATTTTTCAGTAAAGTGAAGTCCCGCGGTTGGTGCTGCCGCAGAACCGATTTCCCGGGCATAGACGGTTTGATAGCGATCGGCATCATCCAGCCGTTTTTTAATATATGGAGGCAACGGCATTTCCCCTAATTCATCAAGAATCTCGTAAAAAATACCGTCATACTGAAATTCGAATATTCTGCCCCCATATTCTAATGTATCTATACATTTGGCATGTAATTTACCCCCGCCAAAACTGATGACTGTTCCCGGTTTAATCCGTTTGGCCGGCTTTACAAGCGTTTCCCATTTGTCCCCTTCAATTTGTTTCAGAAGCAATACTTCTACATGGGCATTTGTGTCTTCTTTCATTCCAAAAAGTCGTGCCGGCATCACTTTTGTATCATTTAATACGAGACAATCTCCCGGGTTCAAATAATGAATAATGTCGGAAAAAATTTTATGTTCAATTTCACCCGTTTGTTTATTCAATACCATTAAACGGCTTGCGGCCCGATCTTGTAAAGGTGTTTGGGCAATTAATTCATCCGGTAAATAATAATCAAAGTCTTCTAATTTCATTGTTTCCCACCAACTTCTATCTAAATCTGTTTATAATAAAAAAGATAAGCGAAAGGACGATACTTAATAATATCGAGGTCATAATTGGAAAATAAAAGGTTGTGTTACCTTTTTGAATGATAATATCACCGGGCAGCCTACCAATTTTAATAAACTGCATCAAGAAACCAACAAGAAAGATAATGCCTCCGATGGTCATCAACATTTTTGCCAGTCCTGTCATTTTTTCGGAACCTCCATGTGAAAATGTTCATATACAGCTCCAGTTACGACTCTTCCTCTCGGTGTCCTTTGTAAAAAGCCAATTTGTAATAAATAAGGCTCGTAAACATCCTCGATTGTTTCTGCTTCTTCGCCGATTGTTGCCGCAATTGTATCCAATCCGACCGGTCCGCCGTTAAATTTTTCTATGATTCCTCGCAATAATTTATGGTCAATATGATCCAAACCCAATCGGTCAACTTGCAACAGGTCAAGTGCTTCATTGGCCAGTGCTCGTGTAATCGTACCGTCACCTTTCACTTGGGCAAAATCACGAACCCTGCGGAGTAACCGGTTTGCTATTCGAGGTGTCCCCCGGGAACGTAATGCAATTTCGTTCGCTGCCCCTTCATCAATTTCAGCATCCAATATTGAGGCGGTTCGAAAGACGATTTCGATTAACTGGTCAGGTTTATAATACTCTAATCTGCTTAAAACTCCAAATCGATCCCTTAGCGGTGCAGACAATGCCCCGGCCCGGGTTGTTGCTCCGACTAAAGTGAAGGGAGGCAAATCGATTCGAATCGAGCGAGCACCGGCACCTTTCCCAATCACAATATCCAAGCAAAAATCTTCCATTGCCGGATAAAGGACTTCTTCTATTGCACGATTAAGACGGTGAATTTCATCAATAAATAATACATCGCCGGGTTCAATGGCGGTTAATACGGCAGCAAGATCACCGGGCCGTTCAATGGCGGGACCTGATGTTGTCCGTAAGTTTCCCCCCATTTCATTGGCAATGATTGCTGCCAATGTTGTTTTCCCTAATCCCGGGGGACCATATAACAGGACATGGTCTAAAGTTTCCATTCTCATTTTCGCTGCTTCAATAAATATTTTTAAGTTATTTTTCACCTGATCTTGTCCGATATATTGGTCAAACGAATGGGGGCGCAAATTTTGTTCCAAAGATAGATCTTCATAATCGGCTTGATCGGATATCATTCGTTCTGTCATGACAATCCCCCTCCATATGGTGATGAAAAACTACTTATTACTCGAGACATCATTCATTGTCATCAAAATCTTAAGGTGGAGTTCTTATTTCCCGTAATCTTTATAAATGGGACAGTTTCTTTAAAGCTAATTTTATATATTGATCCGTAGATAATTTTTCCGTATTTAACATTCCGGCGACCTTCCTGATTTCCTTGTTCGAATAGCCGAGCGCTTCAAGAGCCAACAATGCCTCCTTGAGTTCATGATTTTCCTCATCCATATCATTGCTGTCTCCTCCAGTATGATCGGGAAGTTCATTGAAAAATTCTTGCAGTTTTCCTTTCAGATCTAAGATTATTTGTCTTGCCGTCTTTTTACCGACACCGGGAAAAGTAGTTAAGAACTTCTCGTTTTCTTGCTCGATAGCATGGGCAATCTGCTTCGGCTCTCCTGCTGCAAGGATGGCAAGTGCCCCTTTAGGTCCAATACCGGAAACATTAATCAATTTTGTAAAGAACTGTTTTTCCTCTAATGTTCGAAAACCGTATAAAATATGTGCATCGTCCCGTACATGAAAATATGTATATATTTTCTGTTTTGTTTGATCTTGACGAAAAATATACGGATTCGGTGTAAAAATTTGATAACCGATTCCATGATTTTCAACAACAATGTATTGCGGACTAATATATTCTACGGTTCCAACAATATATGCGTACACTTAATCCTCTCCCTTGCCTAACTGTCATACATTTTAACACAATTACGACTGTAAAGAGAAGAGGGACAGCCTCTTTCGAAAATGAATCCAAAAGAGTTGCCCCTCTTACAAAATGACTATTTCATTAAATTCCTTTATAGGCTTTGCGAATGATATCTTCAATTTCTGTAATTAGCGGTAATTTCGGATTGGCATTTGTACATTGATCTTCAAATGCTTTGTCAGCAAGTACCGTAATTTGTGCCTCCACTTCTTCTTCTTTTACTCCGTTTTCTTTCATACTCATCGGGATATTGATTCCTTTTGCTAATTTAATAATCGCATTGATTAAACTTTCAACGCCCTCTTCAGTGGTCCGAGCCGGTAATCCAAGTGCCTTGGCAATTTCCGCATAACGCTTGTCAGCAATGAAATATTCATATTTTGGGAATGTGGCAAATTTCGTCGGTTTCTCTGCATTGTAACGAATGACATGTGGTAGAAGAATTGCATTCATCCGTCCATGGGGGATTCCGAAAGCACCGCCAAGTTTGTGAGCAATACTATGATTTAATCCAAGAAATGCGTTTGAGAATGCCATCCCTGCAATGGTTGAAGCATTATGCATTTTTTCCCTTGCCAGTTCATTGTTTCCGTTATGATAAGCCTTTGGCAAATATTCAAATACCAGTTGAATAGCTTTGATAGCTAAACCGTCTGTATAATCATTTGCCATGTTTGATACATAGGCCTCAATCGCATGGGTCAGAACATCCATACCAGTATCAGCCGTAATTGATTTTGGCATAGTCATAACAAAACTTGGGTCAATAATGGCGACATCTGGTGTTAACTCATAATCTGCCAACGGATATTTTATATCGAGATCATCATCAGTGATAACTGAAAAGGAAGTAACTTCAGAACCAGTACCAGATGTTGTCGGGATACAAACTAATTTTGATTTTTTACCTAGTTCCGGGAATTTATATACCCGTTTCCGAATATCCATGAATTTTTGTTTAGCACCATTGAATTCAATTTCCGGATGTTCATAAAATAACCACATTCCTTTTGCTGCATCAAGAACAGATCCACCACCAACGGCGATAATCACATCCGGATGGAAATTATCCATTAATTCAACACCTTTCATAACCACTTCAACGGAAGGTTCGGTTTTTACATCTGAGAAAATTTCACTATGGACATAATCAGGTCTTTTTCTTAAATAATACAAAACTTTATCGACATATCCCAGACGGACCATATCTTTATCAGCTACAATAAATGCCCTTGAAATATCCGGCATTTTCGATAAATATTGTGTAGCGTCTTTTTCAAAGTATATTTTCGGTGGGATTTTGAACCATTGCATGTTAACACGCCTTTTTGCCATAATTTTTTTATTAATTAGGTTAAACGTACCAACGTTGGTCGAAACTGAGTTACCGCCATATGTTCCACAACCTAATGTTAAAGATGGAATATAGGCATTATAAATATCACCAATAGCACCTTGGGATGACGGCTGGTTCACAATCACACGACCGGCTTTCATTTTTCTTCCGTATTCACGAATGACCTCTTGATTTTGGGTATGAATAACCGCTGAATGACCCATCCCATTGTAATGCAACATTTCTAGTGCCCGTTCAATACCTTCTTTTGCATTTTTAACTTTAAAGCAAGCAAGTACCGGACTTAACTTTTCACCGGATAACGGTTCTTCAGGTCCGACTTTCACCGTTTCAGCTAGTAGGATTTTTGTGTTTTGTGGTACATTGACACCAGCTGCTTCGGCTATTGTATTAGCCGTTTGTCCTACGACAGCAGGGTTGACGCCACCGGTTTCTCTCATCACATATTTTTCAACTTTTTTCTTTTCTTCTTTCGTTAAGAAATAACAATTATTAGCAATTAATTCTTGTTTAACAATATCATAAATTTCTTCATCGATAATGACCGCTTGTTCAGAGGCACAAATCATCCCGTTGTCAAAGGTTTTTGATAAAATTAAATCGTTCACTGCTCGTTTGATTTTAGCTGATTTTTCAATATAACAAGGTACGTTTCCTGGTCCAACGCCTAATGCCGGTTTTCCGGAACTGTAAGCAGCTTTTACCATACCGGATCCACCTGTGGCAAGAATTAGGGAAATACCGGGATGTTTCATTAAGTAATCCGTCTTTTCCATGGATGGTGTTTCAATCCATTGAATACAGTTATCCGGTGCACCGGCACGAATTGCTGCTTCCAACAATACTTTGGCTGCTTCTTTACTTGATTGTTGTGCTGACGGATGAAAAGCAAAAATAATCGGGTTTCTTGTTTTAATAGCAATTAATGATTTAAACATTGTAGTTGACGTTGGATTCGTAACCGGTGTGACACCAGCAACAACACCAACAGGTTCAGCAATTTCAATAATGCCTTCATTGTCATCTTCCCGAATTACACCAACTGTTTTATCGTATTTTATGCCGTGATAAATATATTCTGTTGCAAATAAATTTTTGATGATCTTATCTTCATAAACACCACGTTTCGTTTCTTCAACAGCTAATTTGGCCAGTCGCATATGCTCATTTACTCCTGCCAAAGCCATTTCCTTGACAATATGATCAATGGACTCTTGATCGTAATCCATAAATGTTTCTAGCGCTTTCTGACCTTTAGCAACTAGCTCATCCACTTCATTTCTAGCTGGATTCACCGCTTTTTCTTGTTTTACTAATGTTTTTGTACTCATGTTAATGGCCTCCAATCATTTTTTATCTTTGTTCGGGATAAAATATGTTCCTCGGGGACGTACTTTGTCCCATATAGTCATTTTTTGTCCCTATTTTATAAAGAAAACTTGCGCATCAGAGCCTTAAGGCGAGAGGAGAGTCGTAGTTCGGCGAAAAAACATTTTCGTTTGCGTGGTAATGCTACTGAATTCTCTCTCGTTCTCGTTCACCGGAAAAATATAAAATTTTTTCGGCTGCGATGTATTCACGCGAAGCTTTCCTTGTGCACTTATGCGTTAGGAAAGTAGAAATTGAAAAAATTTATACTTCCTATTAGCCAAGAAACACTTTTTAAAAATTCTTTTGCCACTTTTCAAAATGAATTGTTGTTGATCATCTCTTGAAGAAGACCGATAACAAGGTTTACCGAATAATATCCTTGTTAACTAAGTTCATTATATAAGCAAAAAGGATCATAATCAATATATTTGTGAAATTTTTCACAAATTGTTCGCAATAACTCTTTGCTAAATTGACTGTAACCGCCTCCATCCGGATGAAGACATTAATTAGTCGGCAAGATAGGGCATTGCCGACAGAAATGACCATTTTTCACTGCAAACTATCGACGAGGTGGGGTTTCATCGACAAAAATAGATTTTCTCAATCTAACATGTTGATGAAAGCATTCCTCGGCTAAAAAAGAGTGATGACCATGTGTTTCCCCAATAATTCACTTCCCAATGTACGAAACTCAAGTTTATATTTTTATTGGTACATGATGTTCTTTTTCCTTAAATAGCTATTCATCTTCTTGGTCATTCAATTCCTTCTGTATCCGTTCAAAAAACTCCTCTGCGGCATTGTACCCTTGTTGGAATAAATACCAGTTCGTGCAAGCAGCCTCCACTAAACCAGCCACATCCCGACCAGGTTGCAATTGAATTTCAATATGAGGAATTTTCACTCCTAAATAGTCGGTATACGTCAGTTCCGGTTCCAGTTGATTATTTAATTCATTTTCTTCCCAACGGCATAATTCAATATCGAGAGCGATTCTAGTTTCTTCCTGGAAAGCTTTTCTTCCGTATATTTTGGCTATATTTAAAAGGCCAATACTACGGAGTGCCAAAAATTCCTTGTTTGTGCGATTATGGGTTCCGAGAAGTGTTTTGGAACTTATTTTTTTCAAAACAACAATATCGTCAGCAACTAAGCGATGACCACGACCAATAAGTGTATGAGCTGTTTCACTTTTCCCAATTCCGGATTTTCCCCGTAATAAAATTCCTACGCCATAAACATTTAAACATACACCATGAATAGCTATCTCAGGTGCTAATTTATTTTTCAAATAATTGTTCAGTTTATCAATAAACTCAGAGCTTTTCTCATTTGTTCTTAATAGCGGGATTTTTTCCTCTTTACAAAATTGTTTTAAATACATTAGACCTTCTTGACCGGCTGTGACAATAAAGCAAGGTGGATGGTATTTAACAACATTACCAATATGGTACCGCCTCTCCTCATCACTTAATTTATGTAAATAAGTAATCTCCTTTTTGCCTAGTATTTGAATTTGTTCCATTGGAAAATAATCAAAATAGCCGATAAACTCCAATCCCGGTCGATGGGTTCTTGGCTGTGATATTTTTCGGTTTAAATAATCTTTCCCTTCCAAAACTTCCAAGGAAAACTCTTGGACTAATTTTTCAATCGAAATAGTTTTCACTCATTCAGCATTCCTTCCATAATACATTTCCAATTCATCTTGTAAAAATACTACAATAGAAATCACTTTTTGCCTAGTAATAACACTCCGTCGTGAAAATATTTTAACTACTGAATTCATTCTCAAATCCAATTGAAAAAAACACCAGAACATGACCTGTCAGAATCATATCCTGATGTTTCATTACAGTCTTTTCACTTTTATTTACTCGTTAGAGATGATTACCTTCATCGCTTCATTTTCAGCAGCTTGTTTAAATACATCATATGCTTCTAAAAATTGGTCAAAGGTAAAGCGATGGGTAATTAATTGTTCAGGTTGTAATTTTTTGGATGTAACTGTTTTTAAAAGCATCGGTGTTGTAGATGTATTAACAAGTCCGGTTGTTAACGTTATATTGGAAATCCATAGTTTTTCTATATGGAATTCAACCGGTTTCCCATGTACTCCTACATTGGCAATATTACCACCAGGTTTGACAATTTCCTGACAAATATCAAACGTTGCAGGAATACCGACTGCTTCAATAGCGACATCAACACCTTTACCATTCGTGTATTCTTTGATTTTTTCAATTGTCCGACCGTCACCACTATTGATAACTTTTGTTGCACCAAATTTTAGTGCTGTGTCCAAACGGCTATCGTTCAAATCGACCATAATAATTTCTGCTGGTGAATAGAACTGTGCGGTCAAAAGTGCTGCCATTCCAACTGGTCCAGCACCAATAATCGCAACAGTTTGGCCCGGTTGTACCTTACCGTTTAACACACCGATTTCAAATCCGGTCGGCAAAATATCGCTCAACATAACAAGCGCTTCTTCATCAGAACCATCCGGAATATGATATAAACTGTTATCAGCATGAGGAATCCGAACATATTCTGCCTGCGTACCATCAATCAGGTGACCTAAGATCCAACCCCCATCTTCACAATGGGCATATAATCCCTTTTTACAGTTTTCACATTTTCCGCATGACGTTATACAGGAAATAATGACACGATCACCTTTTTTGAAGTTCTTTACACCTTCACCAACTTCTTCAATAATACCCACACCTTCATGTCCTAAAATTCTACCATTTGTAACTTCCGGAACATCACCCGATAATATATGTAAATCTGTCCCGCAAATGGTTGTTTTTGTTATTCTTACGACAGCATCTGTTGATTTTTCCACTTTTGGCTTTGGTTTATCCACTAATTCTTTTTTTCCTGGACCAAAGTATGTTAATGCCTTCATTTAAGTCCCTCTCCTTTATATTAATTTTTAAAACTTCTCCAACTTTATGAATGAATCACACCCTTTTCTGGACATAATTGTCCATGCAGGAAATGTAACCCAAATTGAAAGCGTCTTCAATAAGATTATATCTGATAGTTTCATAGAAATACAATAGAAGTTTGTAAAATATATCATTTATGAAAAACTGCAGCTTTTATTAAAATGCAAATATAGAAAAGGTTTGTTATCCACCTATTCTAACTGAAAGGGGCGACAAGCTCTATCTATTCCTAGTAGCCTGGAGTTGAAAATTTGGTGAAGCCATACCAGCTAAATATTGAACATAAATCATTTGTTCACGTGCTTGCAAATCTTGACCATTTGCAAATGCACGCGGCAAAAATTCAGGAATGATTTCAATTGCTTTTAATGCACAAGCATCCGTAATTGGTGTTGCGGCCGTTGATACATATGCTTCAACCGCATGTGTTAAGGCATACTAACCTGTTGCTGAATTTAAAGATGGAAGCATACCAATCATTAACATAGGATCATTATGCCATTTCCAATTCCTCCTTTAAAATTTGGTAAATGTTGTGTAAAATTTTTGTCCATACAGGACTTTTTCTGTCCCAATTAAAGATATAGAAAGTAATCCTGCTGTTTAATCTATCTATCCATACCCCTTTTTAGAGGCGAAGAAAAGGATGAAACAAGGAGATAGATTAAATATGTAACCGTTTTATTCTTTGGGTTTTGCTTACTTGTTTCTATATAAATTATATCGAATTTCATGAAGAAAACAATCCATTTGTGAAATATTTCACAAATAGTTCACAAAAACTATTTTGCTTCCTGCATTTTTTTAAAAAATGTCCTTTTCCCCTTATTCTTCAACCGTTACACTATAAGGTTTAAAGGCCTCCAAAACATGAAGAAAATCTTCTTTTGTCCGTACTGGTATCCCTTTAACAAGTTCCTTTTGTGTTTTTGTTTCCAGTTTTCCCATATCGATTTGAAAGAATGAGTGAATGACATTGGTCACATCGGGTTTTCCATTAAAAATCGATAAAGTTCCATCGTCAGTTACACCGAAAAAACCGTTCGATTTCAATAATGGAGAAATATCGTCAACATACTTTTTGAATACGATTCGATTTCCATCCACATGTACCAGTACCCAATCCGCGTATTTTTCTTGGATCTCAGATGCGGACAAATTTTCAATGATAATCTCTTCACTTTTGTCGCCATCAAGATAATGACGTTCTAATACAACTACCATTGGACCTTGATTAATTGCACCGTCTTCTGCATCGACCTGTTTTAAAAATAACGAATTGGCCATAAAAATTCCGGTTAAAATTATACCTACAAAGAAAATACGATAGATACCCAACATCCTCACTCCGATTCAAATAAAATCTTTGGATACTATTATTATTTTGACCATAGACAAAAAATAATAACCCGGAAGTTGAAAAATATTATGATTAATAAAGAAAACTCGGGCAACCAAGCTTTTTAGCGAAGGCAGGACCGAGTTTTCCTGATCAATTATCAAAATTTTGGTGGTTTTGCTGCTAAATTTCTTTTATGTTCAGAAATTCGATGCATTCTTTCAATTACTTGTTTATCCTTATCAGGGACAGCTTCCCCTTTTAAATATTTATCGATCATTTCGTAGGTTGTTCCCATTTCATTTTCATCTGTTTGACCTTCCCAAAGTCCGGCGCTCGGGGCTTTTTCGATAATCTCTTTTGGCACACCGAGAACTTTGGCCATTTCACGAACTTCTCCCTTTGTAAAGTTGACAAGTGGAACAAGGTCAACGCCACCATCGCCATATTTTGTAAAATAACCGGTATACCATTCCGCAGCATTATCTGTACCTGTAACGAGGTAACCAAAATTGTTGGCGACCGCATATAAAGTAGTCATACGCAAACGAGCTCTCATATTTGCGTCGCCTAAACGGGCTTTTTCTTTATCCCACTCGCCCTTATCTTTTAATTCTTTTTCAATTGCAGTGAATAAGACATTATGTGTTTCGGTTAAATCGATTTTTACATAATTTATACCGGAGCTTTCTACAACTTTCATTGCATCTTCCACGTCTTTTGGATTGCTTTTACATGGCATAATAACACCTAATGAATTATTCGGAAATGCACGTTTGATTAAATGGGCAACGACGGCTGAATCGATGCCACCGCTAATTCCTACAACCAAACCGTTCAAATTTGCATTTTTTACTTGTTCTTGCAGCCATTGGATCAGTTTTTCAATCCTTTCTTCCAATTTTTGTCTTCCTTTCCATTAAAATTATCTCTATTTTATCATATATACATCCTTATGTTAATTTTCCTATTATAATGGTTCAGTCAGCTCAGTCAGCTTTTATTTTTGGGTAAAAATCATAAACAGATAAGTTGTTTCATGCAAAATCACACGTATTTCCTGTCAATATTAGCATGCAACAAATGTGGTTGGATATTCTAAGTAATCTTCCGAGATTGACTTCATGAAGCTTTGCGACGAGCTGAACATCCACTTCCTCGAATAGGCTTTAGCGCAGGAGCACTTTAAAGGTGAGTTAGTTCCTCTGTCGCTGGCGCTCGCAGCTAGACACGAAACTCGTCCCAAGTTTTTTTACTTGTATTTTTATACTTTCTTATCCTTTAAAAAAATGCCTGGCATTAAGCTCAGGCGGTCTATTGATAATTAATTTGTAAATTGATCAAAGAACTCGAGTATTTTCCCATATACTTTCACTTCATTTTCCTTTTTCGAGAAGCCATGACCTTCGTCAGGAAGTACGATGTATTCAACGTCACGTCCTTTTTTACGCAATGCTTCAACTACTTGATCTGATTCCGTCTTGACAACACGCGGATCGTTAGCCCCTTGAATAACAAGCATCGGTTTGGTCATACCGTCCAAATAAGTAATTGGGGAGTCGGCAATCAATCTTTCTTTATCCTTAACCGGATCACCTACCCACTGTTCCATGAATGGCTTCCAGAAATCTGGAACTGATTCAATAAAAGAGAAGAGATTAGATGGTCCGAACAGTTCGACAACGGCTTTAAAGTATTCTGCATGACGACCATGCAAAAGGAGAGACATATAACCACCGTAACTGCCGCCAAATAATAAAATTTTGTCCCGTTCTGCATAGCCGTTTTTTATTAACCATTCCAAACCTTCAATATTATCGAGGCGAGGTCCGTGTCCCCAGTCTCCTTCAACCATCTTCATAAATTTTAGACCGTAATTAGAGGAACCGCGAAAATTTGGTGCAAAAATTGAATAACCACGGTTCAACAGGAATTGGAACATCGAACGGAACCATTTTCTTTCCAACGATTGTGGACCGCCATGTGGCCATAAAATAACATGACCGTTATTATTTTCATTTTTGGCACGGAAAAATAATGCTTCAATTTCCAAACCATCGAAGGAAGGATATTTTATTACCTCAGGTTCAACAAGATCCTCTTCTGCCACGCCGGGTACCCGGAATTTCGTTAGCTCTTCCCAAGTTTTTCCTTGATCAGTGGACTTAAATACATTAGTAGGACGTGTAGAAGTTCGACCTTGCACATACACATTGCCGCTATCCATTACCACTATTTTTTCAACAACACTAGTTGGACTGGTAACTTGCTTCAGCTCACCATTTGTTAAGTCATACGTATAAAGACGGTCTTCTACCCCATATGAACCAAGTAAATAGAGAAGCTGATTCTTCTCTGAAAACTTCACTGACGAGAAATCTTCATTTTCAATTTGTAAAACCTTAGCAAATTCCTTTGTTCCTAGATCAAATTTTGCTAAATAGGAAAGATCCGCATTATAATCTGTTAAAAAATAAATTTCAGTTTCAGATGTATAGACTACATCGGAAACAGTATGTTGATCAGGTGTTTTGGGCGTTAGTGAATAATCCACTCCATCGACATGAACAAAAGCTAATACATATGTATTTCCATATTGCTTATAGTAAACATAACTTTTTTCTTCAGGACTGACGGTTTCTAAAAAGGTCGGAGCCTCTCTTCCTTCAAGAAGAAGTTCTTCCACGCCTGTATCTATGTTATAAAGGTATGTATTTAAGTAGGTTGAGTTATTTCTGGTAGTAACATAGTAAAGTCGGGTACCGTCTTTTGTTAAGTGAGAGAAAAAGTGTCGGTTACCATCACTGACCCTTAGCGGAACAAGTTCACCACCATTTGGAGCCAATGCATAAAGCTGTGTATTTTCGTCCCCATCATTATCAAATCCGGCAATAATATATTCACCAGTTTTTGCATAATGAAGATCTTGAACGCTTTGATTTTTGAAAGTGAGTGGATAAGGAAACTGGTTTGGCAAATCCATTGCCCATAAATTGAAGTGACCATTTAAATTTGTGCTGATCACGAGCTGTTTCTCATCAGGACTTACAATGAAATTTTGGACCGTTAATGTCCTGAAAAATTTCTCCACATCTGGCTTTGGGAATTGAATCATTTGAAAACACTTCCTTTTTTAAATATTTAAATATATTATAGCACAAAGTTTGTTGTGAATGGCAAAAATACTCTTGGAACTTTGTCTTTTACCTATACAATAAGGGATGATTCGGATTTGTTACTGGAAATTTTTATAAATACAAAAAATCAGCGAGGACTTAGATCTCACTGATTTTTTGTATTCATTTTATTCATCGTCTTCATCGAATTCGTCTCTTTGATTGGTTCCCATTTCATCATAGGACATTTGACCTGTCATATCACCAGTTGCGGGAAATCCCATTCCCATCGGCATGGTTTGATACATGTTTGCCATATCCATTCCGGGCATATTACCAAACCCTTGACCAAACGGATGTCCCGACTGCATTGGTTCTGTGTATCCGATTGGTGCTTGATAAGGCATTGCTCCTGCCATTGGTCCGGTTTGAGGTAAGGCAAAAGGTGGTGCACCACAGCCGCAATCATCCTGTCCCGGCATGTCAAACATCGGTTGCATCATTGGATATGGTTGTTGACCCATAGGATACGTTTGTTGCATCATTGGACTTGTTTGTTGTTGTGTCATTGGGAAAGCTGGCTGCATCATCGGGGTGAAAGAAGGTTGCATCATTGGATTTGTCGTTAATGGCATCGAATACGGAGCTTGGTCAGGAATACTCATTGGATTTTTCATATGCTCAGTCATAGGGGTTTGATAAAGTGTTGAACCATCTTGATTATCATCCAAGTCCATTCCATCATCATCCCAATTTATTTGTCCGGTTCCCATTGGCATTCCGGTTGAATGTTGGTAAGTTCCCATACCCGGTGACATCATCGGTTGGAATCCACTTTGATTCATTGAGTCCATCATCATTTGCTGGTCCATCCCTTGTGCCATCGGTTGCATCGTGGATGGGTCAAAACTTCCCATCATTTGCTGACCACTTGGCTGCATCGGCATCATCATTTGTGAATCCGCCCCTTGCATCACGTTCGGGTCGTTACCGCTCATCCCATGGGGAGGCATCATCATTTGAGGATCGCTTCCTTGCATCATACCCGGGTCAAAACCACTCATCCCCATCTGCGGATCGCTTCCTTGCATCATGGGTCCGGTAAAACCTTGCATCATAGGTTGATTAGCAAATGGGAAACCATGATGAATAGGTTGTTGGCATGGTGAATAAACAACCGGAGTTAGCGGCATACATGGCAATCCTGACCCGGGTAAAACAGGTGTCATCGGTATACACGGCGAACATGGATACATTGGTTGCATCATCATTGGTGGTTGAGCAATTTTAGGATGAATCATTTCCGGAGCTTCTTTAATCGGTTCTTCCATTTTTGGCGGTTCCGGCATTTCCTTGATCGGTTCTTCTTTTTCAAAAACAGGAATCTCAACTTGCTGGACTTGTTGTTGCTGTTCGATGTTCATTTTTGCCATGTTGACCATATAATAATTATTAATATCTATTTCCGGAATAATCGGTTGTGGCGGTTTCGGCATATAAATCGGCTTGGGAACTTCTTTAATAATTTCCTTTGGTTGTTCGAACATTTTCACCGGTTCATCAACAGGAATTGTTGGTGGTTTTATTTGGGCAAAAGGGTGTTCAGTAATTGGAGCTTCTTTATTAATTGGCACCTCTTTAACCGGCATTTCTTTTTTTACCATTCCACTATTGGTGGGAACTTTAATTTTCATTCCGGGCATTATTTGGTCCGGATTCGATAAATGGGTGTTCATACTTTTTAGCTGATTGAAGTCGACGCCATATTTTTGGGCAATCTTCCACAGTGTATCTCCTTTTTGGACAATGTGAATCCTCACTCATTTCCCCTCCTAATCTAAACTCGCTATATATTGTATGAAACAATGGGTAAATTGCCATTCATTCTCGTATAAACTTATGAATATACCGCAATATTTATGTCGTAAGAGCGGATATTTAAAGTTATCTTATTTAAGCGGAACAAAACGAGAGCAGTAAATTATGGGAACTGTTGACAGTAGTTTTTTCATTCTCTTAGCCAGTGTACTTGTTCATCACTCTTAAACCTAATTATTCCAGACATGCTCCATTTATGGCTGCACTAGGTTTAATGATACCTTCTTGATAACCACTGTTCCCTAGTTACCTGTTTTCTGTTTACCGGGTTAAGTAAGTCATACTTGAAAATGTACCATTGATTTTTTCAAAAATATAAAACTGCCTTCAATCTGGATCTATTGTCCAAAATGAAGACAGTTTTTCTGCTATTCAATAAACTCAAACTCAAAATCAAGCAGGCGGACGATATCGCCATCCTTTGCTCCGCGTTCCCGAAGTGCATCATCTACACCCATGCTGCGCAATTGTCTGGAAAAACGCCGAACCGATTCATCATGAGTGAAATCAGTCATCTTGAATAACTTTTCAATTTTTTCTCCACTTAAAACATATGCCCCATCCGGATCCCTTGTAATTATAAAATTTTGTTCAGTTTTTTCATGTTTATAAACAACTCGGTTTATCGTTTCATTTTCTTCAACATGATGAAGCGGGAATTCAGGCGTGTTCTCTAACGTATCGACAATCGCAAAAAGCAGTTCACGAATCCCGTTTTTGGTAACTGCAGAAATTGGGAAGATCGGAATATCTTCTTGTAATTGTTCCTTAAATTTTTCTAGATTTTCTTCTGCACCGGGCATATCCATTTTATTGGCAGCAATCACCATTGGACGTTCGGTTAAACGCAAATTATATTCGCTTAACTCCTTATTAATCGTTAAAAAGTCTTGATACGGATTGCGTCCTTCCACAGCACCCATATCAATGACGTGAACAATAACCCTTGTCCGTTCAATATGGCGTAAAAATTGAAGCCCCAGCCCTGCACCTTGATGTGCCCCTTCAATCAATCCCGGCAAATCAGCCATAACAAAACTTCTTCCATCTTCTGTTTCAACGACACCTAAATTCGGCACAATCGTCGTAAAATGGTATTCGGCAATTTTTGGTCTTGCCGAAGATACAATCGATAAAAGCGTTGACTTTCCGACACTGGGAAAACCAACGAGACCAACATCTGCTAATACTTTTAATTCCAAAACAATATACCGTTCTTGCCCCGGTTCTCCATTTTCCGCAATTTCCGGAGCGGGGTTTCTTGACGTAGCAAATCGGATATTCCCTCTGCCGCCGCGACCGCCTTTTGCAATGACTGCCCGCTCGCCATGACGAACGAGGTCAGCAATTACCTCACCCGTATCATCATCTTTTACAACAGTACCCGGGGGAACTTTTACAACCAAATCTTCGGCATTTTTTCCGTGCTGACTTTTTGAGCGACCATTTTCTCCTTTTGTCGCTTTGAAATGGCGTTGATAACGAAAATCCATTAATGTGCGCAGTCCTTCATCAACAATAAAGATAACATCGCCGCCTTTCCCGCCATCTCCACCGGCCGGACCACCTTTTGGAACATATTTTTCGCGACGGAAAGCAACCATCCCGTTTCCACCGTCGCCACCTTTAACATAAATTTTTACTTGATCGACAAACATTGAATATCTCCTTCCATGAAAAACATATGCTTAACGTTATTCACCATGAATTTTTATTTCAAAAGACAAAGCTTCTGGATTGATATTTACGCTGTTTATTGAAAAGCTCGGTGTTTGTTTATGTAAAAATTGCTTTATTGCTTCTGTCTCTTTTATTATTCCATAGAATTCAATAAAGAAACACAGTACATCTTCTTCCAAATTCATTTCTATGTATAAATCATTTTGCACAATTGGATCGGCATAGTCGTCAATGATCTGAAACAAGTTAGAGAACCATTGAAAAATTTTTTCATCATTAAAATTGGTTAATTTCCGAGGACTTGATACTTCATAATGTAAAACAAATGAATGCTGTTCCCAATTAAAAGTGAGTAGTAAAGAAACAAATTTAGATAATGTCAAATTGGATAATTTTGATTCCTGCTCGGCTGCATGGATAATTTCATTCATAATTTCATCAACTTTTTCAAGATTTCCCAGGGCAATATAACCTTTTATTAATTGTAGTCTGTTCAACCAATCATGTCGTGCATGCCGTAAAACCTCTATCACATTCCATTCCCGCATACTTCCCCTCAACCTTTCTTCACTCTGTTTCTATGTATGTTTGGTCCTGTTAAGCTTGTCCTCGTTGGATGCTTTCGCGGATGTACTTATCTTTGTCCTCGGATACAATAATTTCGGCCTGTTTGTATTAAGGTTCACCACGTTACCCTCGTCTTGCCTAGATACTCTCGCGGATGTACTTATCTTTGTCCCTAGTTTCAATCTCCAAAAATTTCCGCCTAGTTTTGGCTAAAATTTCCCTCTATATGTAATTCTAATGGTCATTAGCGTTTATTAGAAAATATGTTTTGGTGCTAACCATAAGTATAACATAAACAAATTTTTCCGGTGAATATGCTAAAGGAAGGACAAAATACAAAAGGCCAGACACGCGAAACAAACAGTCTTGGCAGAATGTTTGCAGCTGTCTGACCTTTCTAGAAGTCCGCTACCACTTACGCTTCTTTTGCTACCGGGTATACACTGACTTTTTTCTTGTCGCGTCCCATACGTTCGAAACGGACAACACCGTCAACTTTTGCAAATAATGTATCATCGCCGCCGCGACCTACATTTTCACCCGGATAGATTTTTGTTCCGCGTTGACGATAAAGGATAGAACCGCCCGTTACAAATTGACCGTCCGCACGTTTTGCACCAAGACGTTTCGCAATGGAGTCACGACCGTTCTTTGTCGAACCTACCCCTTTTTTAGACGCAAAAAATTGAAGATCCATTCTTAGCATTTGTTCCACCTCCTACTATTTGAAAGAAATTTTTATATAATCACTGTAACTATCCTTAATTGATTGTAAAGCGACAACCATTCCTTGAAGGAGAAGCTGTACTTTATCATCGGTTTCTTTCGGTAATTCCGGCACTTGCCAATGGAGATAGCCTCCTTTACCGCCTTGTTCGACATCCGGAACAACACCTGCCAAGGATTCCACTGCATTTAGTGTACCGATTGTCACCGCAGAAACCCCTGCACAAACAACATCTGATCCGTATTTATCAAAATTCGCATGACCTTCAACAGTAAAGGCTGCAATTTTGTGATCGGACGTTAGATTGATGGTGACTTTTATCATTTGTCAGTCGCCCTAGCCTTGAATTTTTTCAATCGTAACTTTTGTATAAGGTTGACGATGACCTTGTTTTTTACGATAGTTTTTCTTCGCTTTATATTTGAAAACAATAATTTTCTTTTGACGACCGTGTTTTTCTACTTTACCAGTAACCGTAGCACCTTCGACAAAAGGAGCACCAACTTTAACATTTTCGCCACCGATGAACAATACTTTATCAAAAGTTACTGTTTCACCGTCAGCTGCGTTTAATTTTTCAACATAAATCGATTGACCTTCTTCAACTTTAAGTTGTTTACCGCCAGTTTCAATAATCGCGTACATAATTGCACCTCCTCTATAGACTCAGACTCGCCGCCATTCGGTGTTTTGCACAATTTGCAAAATCTTAAACCGAATACGAGCGGTTGTAGCACGGGTGCTACAAACCATAACATATGAATACTATCATAATAAAACAAACATGTCAATCCATAAAAATCTTTACGGTTACTAGATCAGCGGACAAATCTTTTAATATGATAGTGCGGTTTATGAAATTCCATTTGTTCAAATTTGATAAGAAAATGCAAGGTATTCTCTAAACTTTCGAGATGATGTTTATATTCCCCTCTAAAATAGTCAATAACGTCTTCTGTAGCTTCAATAACCACTTCAGAAAAGTCTTTGTTTTTAAACGCCCATAATTCCCGTTCTAAATGAAATGCGATCGTAGCAGCTGATTCAACAAAACCAGTACCATAACAAGTTGCACACGGTACCGTCATTTGGTTTAAAAGACTCGATTTCGTTCTTTTCCGCGACATTTCCAAAATACCTAAAGCCGTAAAGCCGTAAATAATTGTGCGCTCATAATCTCGGACAAATTCCGCTTTTAAAAGCTCAATAATTGCCTTCCTATCTTTTTCATCCCGCATATTAATAAAATCAATAAGTATATTCCCCCCGATATTACGGAGTCGCACCTGCCTGGCAATTTCTTTAGCCGCCAATCGGTTCGTTGTCATTATAGTATCCCTTTTCAGCTTATAACTTGGTGATTTTGCAGTATTTACATCAATTACCGTAAAAGCCTCATTTTCCTCGATGACAATATTTGCACCATTATTGAGCCATACAACTTTTTTATGTAATCTTTCCAATTGATCATCCAACATAAAATGAGAAAAAATATTCTCTTTCTCATTATAAAACGTTAATTGGCAACGATTTTCCCAATCAGCTTCCAGTTGCCGCAACAGATTAGAATCATCACAGATGATCTCAGTGAATTCTTCCTTGTCATAGATCTTTTTTATTTCCTCAAAAAACAAGTTCTTCTCTACTATTGGCGCAGGAGCTTTCAAATGATAGGAACGTTTTTCAAGTTGTTGAAACTCCGCTCTTAATTGATTGAGCCTGGTGACAAATGCTTCCTTCGTTAACTTTTCAGCGCGAGTACGGAACAAAATGCCTTCCGCTTCTTTTTTTGTTTCAAAAGCCCATATCTTTAGTTGATTTCTTACTTCATTCGGTAATTTTTTTGATGTGGCAACATAATGACCATAAGGCATATAGACGATCATCTCATCACTAAGTTCGATATTTTTTGTCAAACGGTAATATTTTGTATCAGTTTCATCTTTGATCACTTGCACCATCATTTTATCACTTTGGTTTACCTTGGACAGAGACTTGTTCGCGTTATCTTTATTTTCTATATTTGCCGGTGCTTGTGACAGTTGTAAATAACCCTTTTTTCCTTTTCCAATATTGATAAAAGCGGCATCCATACTTGGCATGATTTTTTCAACAATGCCAAAATATATATTTCCGAGTAATGATTGTTGTTCCGGTTGCTCAATATATAGTCTTTGAATTTGTTTATCCTCAATAAGTGCCATTCTTTTTTCAGATTCTCTTGCATTGATTAGTAATCGTTTCATTTTCACAATCCTTCTTTTATATCATTGAACTTTTCTCCATTTTAATAAAGTAAATCCTCTATTTTCAACCGGATAGGAGATTTTTCAAAATAATATTGTAAAATCTTTTTCTCAGGAATGACGGCAAGTGTTTTTCCTGCATCGATAACAATAATTTGGTGATCGGTTCCCCGCTGGAACTTTTCGATAGTACTTGAAAGCAAGTCGTCTTTTTTTGCATAGATCGTTTTTATACGACCTACGTCACCAATCGGTCGATGATATCGTTCGATTAAAAACCGCATCCACGTATATGGCCTGTTTTTCCATTCGTTGTGTAAAGATAGAAATAAGAAGATGGCAATTAGCCAACCGTTTAAATGGAAAGGAAAAACAATAAGAATAATGGCACAATATATAAGCAAGATTATAAACGACAGAATGATCGAACGTTTTAAGGCAATATAGAATGCATCATACTTGGTGAAAAGTAAATAAACAATCTTCCCTCCATCCAAAGGTATAATTGGCAAGCAATTAAATATTAAAATCATAAAGTTATAGTTTATAAAATCGGTATATATTCTTTCTCCAATCATTTCCGATTCATGAAGGAGAAAGGCGACAATTATCATCCATAAATGCTGAGCCGGTCCACAAACTGTAACAATGAACTCTTCTTTCATTGGTCGATTTCCATGTTCATCTGTTTCTAAAACGCCGCCAAATGGTAAAAGGATAATGTTCTTAATTCTCCATGAAAAAAAAGAAGCGGCCGCAGCATGGCCTAATTCATGAATCAGAACAATAACAATTAACAGCAACAGTTCTTGAAAGCGTGCAGTTATTACGGCAATTGCAACAATAAGCCAAAGCAATGGATGTATATGGATTTGGGTCAGGAGTCGGAGCCATTTATTCAAACTTAATCACCTGAACAGGGTCAATAAATTTTTCATCTTGTTTAATGGCAAAATAAAACTCGCCTGTTGTTTCGTTTTCTTTTGATGAGACGATACCTATTTGATCGCCTGCTTGAACTTTATCATAGGCTTTTACTTTGATTTCCCCCAACTGTCCATACCAAGTTTCCGATTGATCCGGATGTTGAATAATGATTGTTTTTCCAAATTCTTTATCAACACCGGCAAATTTCACAACACCGCTTTGAATTGCCTCGACTGCTTCTCCTTTTACCGTTTGAATTGTAACGCCTTGATTATCCGCTTGAAAGTCTTCTAGAATTACCCCGTTAGCCGGAAGTGCATATTTAGCCGGCGCTTCTTTTTTATTTGGTGCCTTCTCCGGGAAAAGTGCTAACGGTTTACCAAATGTATCTTCATACCAGTCCGCAACCATGGCAAATTGGAATTCTTTTTCCATTACTTGCGTCACAGCCGAACGGACTAGTTCCAGCTGCGGTGATTGATGTTTGAAACTAATGGCTACAAGGAGCACTAAGCAAGCTGAAGCCATTATTTTTAATAAGAATATTTCTCGATTAAATAACGGATGTTCACTGTTTTTCATTCCTTCATTCGTGGAAAACCAAGTAAAGTCATGTTGTTCTTGATATTCTGGAAATATTTGTGTCTTCCTGTTCCTTTCACTTGCTATCGTTTTAGGTGAATAGGATCGTTTATATTTCTTGCGTTTTTTAATCCGTTTTGAGACTTCTTTCCTTCTATCTTTCAAACAACTCCCCCCTTCCGAAGAAACTTGAATAGTCCACTTAGTAAAATGTATGACTTGTCCTTTTTTTTATGACATGACTGTGTTTGAAAGATTATTTAGCATTTATTCGGTGAACTCTAAATAACATGCATTAATAAGAAAAGCGAGAAGCCCGTAGTGGAGGGGAGCTAGTTTCTCAGTCGCTGGCGCTCGAAGCTAGACACGAATCCCAAGTTATTTACTTATATTTTTATACTTTCTGATTCTACAAAAAAAGAATGCCAATATGTATCAGCATCCTCTTAAAAAATATCAAAATATGTAAAAATTTATATTTATTGCCTTGCACCAAAAAATCTCTTCAATCGTGAAAACATGCCTTTACCGTTATCTTCAAGTTGTTGCAATGGTACCGATTCACCTAAAATTCGTCTTGCAATATTCCTATATGCGATGCTTGCTTTACTGTCCGGATTCATAACGATTGGTTCGCCGTTATTTGATGCTTTAATGACCTCTTCATCATCGGCTACAATACCAATTAGTTCGATAGCTAAAATATTTGTTACTTCATCGACATCAAGCATTTCTCCACGTTTAACCATATTTGTGCGGATTCGATTAATAACTAATCTTGGCGGTTCAATCGCTTCCTTTTCAAGTAAACCGATAATTCGGTCAGCATCACGTACCGATGATACTTCCGGCGTTGTTACAACAATAGCCCGATCGGCACCAGCAATGGCATTTTGGAAACCTTGTTCAATACCAGCGGGACAGTCAATAATGATATAATCATATTCGCTTTTTAAATCATCGATTAACTTTTTCATCTGTTCCGGATTGATCGCAGTTTTATCGCTGCTTTGAGAGGCAGGAAGCAAAAACAATTTATCTTCAAAACGTTTATCTTTAACAAGTGCTTGATGTAATTTACAGCGACCTGTAGCAACATCGACGATATCATAAATAATTCGATTTTCCAAGCCCATGACAACATCCAAATTACGTAAACCGATATCTGTATCAACTAAACAAACTTTTTTCCCTTGTAGTGCCAGTGCAGTACCAATATTAGCAGAAGTAGTGGTTTTTCCTACTCCACCTTTTCCAGAAGTAATTACGATCGCCTCACCCATTAGGACAAGCCTCCTTCCACAAAACGATTTATGTTTGGTCGAATCTTATTTAAAACAGGTAATCCTTCAATAACTAATTGCTTTTCTTGATTTAGATAGGCACATTCAGATTCGTCACTTATCTCATCCCGATCCAGTGAATGTCCAAAGCAATCTGCAATTCGCAATTGGGTCGGCGTCATTGTAGCAGCACAAATTACAGCATTTTCATCACCATTTATACCCGCATGAGCCATTCCTTTTAACCTTCCTAAAATGAAGATATTACCACTTGCCATCACTTTGCCCCCTGGATTTACATCACCGATCAACAATAAGTCTCCTGTAATGTTCAAAATTTGACCCGAGCGAACAATTTTGGTTACGACTGTAATACCTTTTTCAGTTTTTATTCGTTTCAGTTCTTCTTTTAATATAACATTTGATTCAATAGATGCAATGATTAAATTTTTCTCTGGACTGATTAATTCTCTCAATTGCTGTTCTTGTTCCTTTGTAAGTAATCGATTACCGGTATGAATCCGAACAGAAACTTCATGAGAATCGTCTATGATCTGTGAATGTGGAAACAATTTTTCTTCAACTTCTTTTAAAAGGTCAAAAAAGGAACATGTATCATCAAGACATAACAATAGCCCGTCTTTTGTACCTTTTATCGTGACATTTTGCGTCTTCATCATGCATGATTTCACCTCAATAAAGTAAAGTTCGACAAAAGCCAGGGATTTCCTTTATTTTTCCTATAAAAATCCGAAAAACAAATTTTATGAAAAATAAAGTCCTTATACGGGACGATTAACATTCAAAAGTTTTTCAGGAAATTACACGGAAACGATCAATAAACGCAAAATACTGCACTAGAAGTGATATTTTCCTAAAAAAATGAGCTTTACCCATTTCTTTACTTCAATCACTGGTAGTAGGAGGATAGATATCATGGCCACTGAAAAACAATTCGAATAAGTTTGCAATCACTATATATAATAGGATAAATCACAAAAGTACTTCTAAATATGATTTTTAGTCTGATTATTTAGCACTGTTTCAGTGGCTCATAACTTTGCAAAAATATGTATAAAACTTATTTCTAAAACTATTATGATTGAAACATTCCCTCTTCTTTACTTTTAATTTTTCTCAATCGGGTAAAATACTTTTTCAGTGAATAGGAAAATAGTATATAAAATACTAAGTTTACGCCTAAGGTTGGGAATAAACGATGAAAAACAAAAAACTTTAGTGGCATATTGGATATTTGTAAAATCGAAAAGAACCCATAAATCCCGAATTCAACAAAGGTTATTGCCAGCAAACTAACAAATGCTACAATGAAAAGATTCGCATGCCAATTTTTCATTAATTGTGATACGAGAAAAATTGTAACTGGGTACCAAAATAAATATATTCCCAGAATATCAATAAACACGACATCCATGAGCAAACCCGTAACCAAGGCATAAATGAGACCAATCTTTTTATCATAATATATGGTTATAAAAATCAATAATAAAAAGAGAAAACGCGGAACAATAACCCAATATTGTGAAAACAGCTTGTTTGGAATAAAATTAACAAACTGACTTTCAACGCAAAAGAAAATAATCACAAGAACCGGAATCCACCATTGCTTTTTCATGACTCATTCCCCCGATTCTTCCGAAGCTGTCATTTCTCTCTCAACGACAATGACGTTTTCAAGGTTATAAAAATTCGCGGCTGGTTTCACATAAGCTGTTTGTGTCAATCCGTATTGATCAGGTTCTACCTTTTCAATTTTTCCAATGTATAATCCCTTAGGAAAAACATTTGCTAAACCGGATGTAATCACATCCATGCCCTTTTCGACTTTTTCTTCTGCCGGGATTTGTTTAATAATCAACTGCTGCTTTTCAACATCAAATCCCTCAATTAAACCGTAAATATCATGTTCGCCTTGAATAGCGACGTGGGTTCGGTTTGTCCGATCTACGGTAGAAAGTAATTGAACAGTAGAAGTTATCTTTCCGACACTTTTAATTTTTCCGATCATTCCATTAGCAGTTATAACAGCCATATCTTTCTTTATTCCTTGTACCTCACCTTTATCGATTGTTAACGTTTCTTGCCAACGATCTTGATCACGGGCAATAACCGAAGCATGATGGATAGTAAAAGAGGCTAAATCTTTTTCCTTATCAATCAAGGCTTTAAGCTCCGCGTTTTCTTTTTCTAACCGATCCGCTTTCACTTTAATTTGGGCGTACTCATCCAATCTTTCTTTTAAAATTTTATTTTCTTCATAGGTTTGCAGCAAATCTCGAATATTTTCGACGAGGTTTGAAACAAGATGAGCAGGCTTTGCAAAAACCATCTGGGCAAAGCCTGCTGTATCTTTGACAAATTGTTCCGGCCACGATAATTGATCCCGTTCTCTTAATGAAAAACCAATCAATGCCACAAGGATAATAATCCCTGAAAGTAAAATGATAAGACGCTTATTTTTAAAAAATTGTGGCATGATTTACACCTCTTTAACTAATAGCTAATTCGTATATGTTGTTGCTTACACCATACAGCGTGAGTTAGCGGAAGCAATCGACGGTTACGACTGCTGTTTTATATATGTTATTGCAATGATCGACAATATTGAACAAATGACGTAAAAGGTAACGAGACCACTGATATTTTTGAATAAATTAACCTTACACAATATAGTAAAGTAGATAAACACACGAAACTAACAGGAAATTCCTTGATAGACTATTTCCATACTTAAGGCAAGTTGGTCCGAGCGCCCCACAATGAGAACAGATTTGCTTCCTCAATTAGACATTGGAAGAAAGAGCGGCGAGCTTTTTCAAGGACTCTGATTTACCTTCCTAGAACAGGCTCCGCACGAAGATAAATGCGGTTAGCGTTTATCAAGGACTCTGATTTACCTTCCTAGAACAAGCTCCGCACGAAGATAAATGCTGTTAGCATTTTTAAGGAAGGCAGGCTAGTTTCTCAGTCATTGGCACTCGGAACTAGACAATAAAACTAATTCCAATTTATTTACTTGTATTATTACTTTTATTCCTTAAGAAAGAAACTCGTGTTTAGCTGTTATCTTCGTCTTTTTCAGTAACCTCGAAGTTGGTTGAAAATCCCATTTTAAAAAACACTTAAATAGCAATATTGTTTGAATAGATGCTTGATATTCATCCTTTTACTTTACTTTTAAATAAATCAATATGTTCTAATGCTTTACCAGTTCCGATAGCTACACAATCAAGCGGGTTTTCGGCAATTAAGACGGGCATATTTGTTTCGTTGGCAATGACTCTGTCTAAGTTTCTAAGCATTGCGCCACCACCTGTCAGGACAATGCCACGATCCATAATATCTGCTGCCAATTCAGGTGGAGTTTTTTCTAATGTATTTTTGACCGCTTCAACAATTGCAAATACTGTATCTTTTAGAGCTTCTGCAATTTCGTCAGGCGTTACTTCAATGGTTTTTGGTAAACCAGTTAATAAATCACGACCACGAATTTCCATATTACCGATCCCATCAGGCATACCGGCAGATCCAACTTCCATCTTAATCGTTTCAGCCGTCCGATCCCCGATCATCAAATTATAGTTTTTCCGAATATAGGTAATAATGGCATCATCCATTTCATCACCGGCAATACGAATCGATTGACTGGTAACAATTCCTCCCAAAGAAATAATCGCAACCTCTGTTGTTCCACCACCAATGTCAACCACCATACTTCCGGTCGGTTCCCAAACAGGAAGATCAGCACCAATGGCAGCTGCAAACGGTTCTTCAATCGTATATGCATCCCTTGCCCCGGCTTGCCGAGTAGCATCGATGACAGCACGTTCTTCTACCGCAGTGATCCCGGATGGTACACATACCATGACGTACGGTTTTCTGCCCATTCCACCTTTATTTTTTAAGGCTTGATTAATAAAATATTTCATCATTTTTGCTGTTGTTTCATAATCTGCAATAACCCCGTCTTTCATCGGACGGAGGGCAACAACATTTCCGGGTGTACGACCGATCATATTTTTCGCATCATTTCCGACCGCAACAATTTGCTTTGTATCCGTCTGATATGCTACAACGGACGGTTCTCTCAATACGACACCTTTTCCACGGATGTAGACAAGTGTATTCGCTGTTCCTAAGTCAATTCCTAAATCTTTTGAACCAATTCCAAACATGGTTGTATCTCCCTTTCTCATACATTCTCTTGTTCATCATGTTGTATATAAACAGCACGTTTTTATCGTTTGTCAAATGTTGTCATTTTATTGACCAATTTTCGTTTCTTAACTTTTTCGCTAAATAAGGGTTCGTTCGTTTTTTTAAAAACAAAAAAATCATACGTATTATTATATCTCATTGTGCAAAAAAATAATAGTAGTAATTGGCTTATAAATATCCTTTTTCTTTTAAACTGACATATCGTTTGTCACCGATAATAATATGATCGAGTACATCCACCCCTAAAATTCTACCACATTCGACAAGTCGCCTGGTAACCTCAATATCTTCCCTGCTTGGTTCGGGATTTCCGGATGGATGATTATGAAGGCAAATCATCGAGGCGGCTGAACGTCGGAATGCTTCTTTAAACAGTTCACGCGGGTGGACAATGGAAGCATTTAAACTTCCTATAAAAATGGTTTGTTTGTGAATCACTTCATTCTTGGTGTTAAGGAATAAACATACGAAATGCTCCTGAGTTAAGAAGCGCATTTCTTCCATGACATAGTTTGCGCCGTCTTCAGGAGAACGGATGACGTAACGTTCTTCATTTTTCATATTGGCAATTCGTTTTCCAAGTTCGATTGCGGCCAATAATTGGATGGCTTTTGCTTCACCGACTCCCTTTATTTTCGTCAATTCTTCCAGTGAGGCATTCATCAGCATTCGTAATCCTTGAAATTCTTTTATAAGCCGTTGTGCCAATTGGAGAACCGATTCATTTTTTGTTCCCGTTCGTAAAATAATTGCCAAAAGTTCTTGGTTTGAAAGACTACTCGGTCCGTGATGGATAAATCTTTCGCGCGGCCGCTCTTCTTTCGGAAAATCTTTAATTAATAATTGTTGCGTAATAACTATCTCCTCCTATTCATTTTTTGGGGAAAAGTCACCGAAAGTTTTCCTAAAAATGGATTAGCGTCTTACACAAAAATCTTACGGGCATGTTAAAGAGGGGCATCGTTTTTTTATCGCTGAACGGCTGAATTTTTATATGGTTTTATACCAGTTCGGGCGCCTCATGAACGACTGATTTCCATTTGATTTTATACCAGTTTGATTGCCTCACAAACTGCTTATTTTCATATGATGATCTAGGCTTGTCCTTAGGTCGGATAACCCATCTTTTTCAATGCCCGATATAGTTTTGCCACCGGTAGACCAACAACAGAATAGAAATCACCATGAATCGATTTCACCAAGATTGCCCCATATCCTTGGATCCCATAACTCCCCGCTTTATCTAAAGGCTCTCCTGTACGAATGTATCGTTCGATTTCTGCTTCCGTCAATTCCCAAAATGAAACCTCTGTCTTTTCATAAAAAATTTCTTTATCGTTTCCATGTAAAATGCATGTACCTGTAAAAACAGCATGTGTATTGCCAGATAACATCATTAACATCTGCTTTGCATCATCGCGATCGGCTGGTTTTCCTAAAATCCGGTCATTATAAACAACGATTGTATCTGCCCCGATAACAAATGCATCATGATTTTCCTTTGCAACTGTTTGCGCCTTTCGTTCAGCCAATGTCATAACAATTTCTTCAGGAGGCATGTTACAATCGACCGATTCATCTGCATTGCTTGTTATAATCTCAAAGGATGCTCGTAAAGATTTGAGGATTTCCTGCCTACGCGGTGATGACGAAGCTAAAATGAGGCGTGCCATATTTTCACCTTCCTGTTTAAGATATGTACGAGGGGGAGATACAAACCAATACTATCAGACGATACTTTTATACTCAACAACATAAAAATTAATTTTTACTTACAAAAAACCGATTTTCGACATCAATTTCGGATACAAAATATCATTTTGAAATGAAAAAGACATAAAAAATGAGTTTTTGTTATCTTTTATCAATATTTACATTGAACCTCTTTCCTACTTTATGTAAGATGGTGTCCATATAGGTATATCCCTTCTCAACGATGTGGAAAGATATGGTTTGGATAGATGTCCATTTCATTACACTCCCTTCACAACTTTGTGCGAAATAAATTGATTTTTGGTGATTCCTAGGTAATAAAAAAACCCGCCACTCCAAACGCAAGCAAAGTGGTAGGACGTTTTAAAATAGGTAATAATCTGAAACAAAAGTCAATAAATATTGCTGTAGTTTTTGCCAATTCTCGATGTTTCGATCTTTTAAATATACATTTAACGCCTCATATGCATGGATTAGATTTTTCTGTAGTTCTTGAACTGGCTTTTTCTCTAACTTTTTGTAGTTTTTCATCTGGTCAATTTCCCTTGTCAATTCATCCATATCGATGTTTTGGTCATCTTGTAAATATGCTTTTGTTCCCTTGACTACAAGTTTTTTATATATTGGATATGCTGCTTCTAAAAATGCCTTTTCATCGCCTGTTAAATGTTGGATCACTTTTTCATTCATTTCTAATTTTGTTGGCCATGTTTCAGTGAACGCATTTTTATAAAATTCGGTTTCCCTCATTTGTTTACCTGTTTCGAATGTATCTGTTACAGCGATAAAAACACGTATCTTGTCCCCGGTATTAATTGAAGCAACCGGTTGATTTTCTTTTTTATCATATTGAATGATTTTATCAACCGATTCTTGACTCTTGTAAGCACCTTGTTGCAAAATATACAAACTCACTGCAGGCAAAAGCGCTTGTTCATTGCCGGCGATTGTTGAATCATTGTTCACTGAACCCGTTTGATGCGCTTGTCCATTTTCATTTGTATCTTTTGTCATAAATTGTAATAAAATAATTCCAATTAAGATTCCTATTATAATGGCGGAAATGGAAGAAATAATGATTGTGGGATGGTTCCTTCCTTTTGGGAATACAGATCTTTTTTTCTTTTTATTTTTTAACAGTGGAATCGCACGTTCTTCCGTTGCTGCAATTTCCCTTTTTGTTTTCCAATCATGAATGATTAATTCCTCTTTAAATTCTTTATCTTCACCATTTATTTTTATTTTAATTTGATGTTTATTTTCCTCATCCACGATCCTGACCTCCTACCATGCTAGATTTAGCTGCATTTTTTAGACAAGTTCCCTTCTATCCTATCATACGATTTTTAAAAAATAACAAGAGTTTTGTCGTTTCTTTTAGAAAGGTGTTCGTGGAATATCGACAATTTTAGTGCTACTGGTGAATACTCGAAATCTATTGTTGAACTTGCATGGTGAGTTATTGTACATTCCGTTTTTACTGTTGAATAACGGGGACTTACTGTTAGATTCGATGGGGACTAGTGTTTTCTGCAGTCCAACTGTTGAATTAGCAGGAACTACTATTGAATTCAAACAAAAAGACTACAGTTGGATAAGAGTGATTTCAAAAAATTTTTTCAAAAATTAAACTGATTTTCAAAAAAATGTCGAATAATGTATTCCATAAAATATGGAATTTTCCAAATGAAAAAGCCCACTGCTTTAAATCGTGGAAATTGACAAAAAGATGGGAGGCCAGAAAGTCAAAAATTAAACCAATGTGTATAGATTGATTGAAGTGAAGGTGGCGGCGACCCCTAGGAAAATGCTAATCGCATTTTCCTTCGTGCGATGTAAATTCGAGGGCGCCTATTCAAAGTCCTGCGGAAACAGCAAAAGCTTTTGTGACAAAAGCGATAGCTACAGTCACACGAGCCATACGTGAGCAGGAGCGAGGAAACGAGCGATGAAGCGCATCAGGCCGTACTCTCAGAAAGCGTCCGCCACCGAAACGAAAATCAACCGAACCTATTTTATTAGCAATAAAGTTTAAAAGTTGTACTTTTAGGACAGCCCCCTTCCTTTTTCCCTACAACACTTTATTCAAAAAGTCTTTTGTCCGTTCGTTTTGCGGGTTTCCAAAGATTTCTTCTGGGGTGCCTTGTTCGACAATGTAACCACCATCCATAAAAATGACCCGGTCGGCTACTTCTCTTGCAAAACCCATCTCATGCGTGACAATGACCATCGTCATACCTTCTTCGGCCAATTGTTTCATAACGGCCAACACTTCACCGACCATTTCCGGATCGAGTGCACTTGTCGGTTCATCGAACAGCATGATATCGGGTTTCATAGCAAGGGCTCGTGCGATGGCTACCCTTTGCTTTTGCCCGCCAGATAATTGATCCGGTTTTACCCCTGCTTTATCCTTTAAGCCAACTCGTTCCAAGAGTTTCAAAGCCGCCTCCTTTGCCTGTTCCTTCGTTGCCTTTTTCAATTCAACAGGAGCTAACGTGATATTTTCCAATATCGTTAAATGGGGAAACAAATTAAAATGTTGAAACACCATTCCGATATTTTCTCTAACTTTATTAATATCGATATTTTTATCTGTTAAATTAACACCGTGGATAATAACTTCCCCATCTGTTACTTCTTCCAATAAATTTAAACAGCGAAGAAATGTACTTTTTCCGGATCCGGATGGTCCAATGATACAAATAACTTCACCTTCATGGACATCTAAACTAATCGACTTTAACACTTCTAAGTCGCCAAAGTTTTTCTTCAAATTCTTTACACTAATTTTCTCCATGTTTAATCCTCCTTTCCAAATGATTCGATACTTTCGTTAAGATCATTATAATAATAAAGTAAATAATACCGACGATTAACCACATTTGGAAAGATTCCAAATTTCTTGCAATAATAATTTTCCCGCTTTGTGTCAATTCATTAATTCCGATAATGGAAAGAATCGAAGTATCCTTTAATGTGATGACGAATTGGTTAATAAAGGATGGAATCATGATCCGAATCGCTTGTGGCAAAACAACTTTCGACATGGCTTTTCGATATGGAAGTCCTAAACTGCGGGAAGCTTCCATTTGTCCTTTATCGACCGACTGAATACCACCGCGAACAATTTCAGCAATATACGCACCGGCATTTAAACTTAACGTAATAATCCCGGCAACAACTGCGGTAATTCGAATGTCTAGCGCTGCAGGAATTCCAAAATAAATAAAGAATGCTTGAACAAGTAATGGTGTGCCGCGGAAAATATCTACATAGATCGTTGCAATAGCACGCAAAAGTTTCTTATTTGACACTTGGAATAAACCGAAAATAACTCCAAGGATGGTGGCGGCAACTAATGAAACAACTGTTAAGATGATTGTCATTTTTAGACCGGACATTAAACTTGGAAAACTTTCCTTTAATAATCCGAAGAAACCTGAATCAGCCTCTTCATCACCCGTTTCTAAATACTTGTCCAATATTTTTTGATATTCACCGGATGCTTTTAAGTTGGATAATCCGTCATTAAACATTTGCAGCAGTTCGGCATTTTCCCCTTTTGCCACAGCAAATCCATATGAACTACCAGACTCTTTATCTGTTACGATTTTTAACCCGTTCCCTTGTTTAACCCCATAAGCCAAAACCGGATAATCATCAAAACAGGCGATGGAATTTCCTGTTTTTACATCTTCATACATATTGGCAGAATCATCAAACGTAACGACTTTAAATCCGTATTTATCTTGGATACTTTGGGCAAAAGCAGCTCCCTCGGTACCGGTTTTTACGGCAACTCGCTCACCTTTTAAATCTTCATAAGATGAAACCTTGTTATTGTCCTCATCAACGGCCATAATGACGCCGGAATCAAAATACGGATCCGAGAAATCGAATTTCAGTTTACGCTCATCTGTAATACTCATCCCGGCAATAACCGCATCCACTTGTTTTGCTTCTAAAGCTTGGACTGCTGCATTAAAACCAAGTGGCCTCACTTGATATTTAAATCCTTGATCTTCGGCAATAGCCTTTAGTAAGTCCATATCAATTCCGACAAAATCACCATTCTCATCTTGGAATTCAAATGGAGCAAAGGTGACATCGGTCGCAATGATATAAGTTTTTTCCTCTGCTTTTGCGTTAGAAAATGGTAAAACTAGCGAAATAATAGTAAATAAGGTGAAAATCGATAGAAACAGTTTGGAAACAATTTTTCTTTTATTCATCCACTTCTACTCCTTTTAATAAATTGAATAAGATTTATGTCAGAATTATAAAATGATCGTTATTATTTTCATATGAATCTTGGAATCTTTATATGAACATGTATATATTGGTTGAAAATTTTGGAAGTGTCCTATAGGAAAATAGGCAAATTACGGTTATCTATTCAATCCATCCTTAAAAAATTCTTATCTTGATACAATCATTCAATTCAATAATATTATATTAAAAAAGGAAACCAATATCAGTCAACTATAAAACAATGGAAGTATGGAACTATCGATTCATAGATATGAAAAAAGAAGGAATCCGTTCCAATATATACTGGATTCCTTAAACATTCCCATATTACTGACCCATTTTCCGCAAAACATTTCAAAAATTGAATCACTGCCACATGTACCAGTTCCCATTTACTGTACTAGAAAAACATACCCAAATACCATTGGATTAATGAATCTGTATAAAAATAGGCGATGATTGCGCCGATGCTGATGAACGGGCCAAAGGGAATCGGGATTCGTTTTTGGTATCCTTTCATCAATATGAACCCTAACCCAAATACAGCCCCAACTAATGAAGCAAGGAAAAGTGTCATCAGCGTGGCTTTTGTTCCGAGAACGAGACCTAAGACAAAAAATAACTTAATATCTCCGCCGCCCATTCCACCACGACTAACGACTGCCAATAAATAGAGAATCCCAAAACCGAGTACGGCCGCTAATCCAGCATCCCACCATGGTGAAAGCGGATAAATCATCCGTAAAATGAGAAATACAATCAAGAAAAACAACAGAACTTTATCAGAAATAATCATATAGGCAATATCAGAAACTGTGATAATGACGAGCAGTGAACACAGTAAAACGGCAATTACTGTTTCAAACGTCCAGCCAAATTGATGAAAGGAGAAAGCAAATAATATGCCGGTAACAAGCTCCATAACCGGATAAATGGGAGAGATTCGAGCTTTACAAACCCGGCACCTTCCCCGTAAAAAAATATACGAAAGCACGGGTATATTTTCATACCAAGACAATTCATGATGACATTTTGTACAATGAGAATTTGGGTAAACGATCGACTCTTTTTTCGGAATACGAAGTCCGACCACATTGAAAAACGAACCAAAAACTAAGCCAAATATAAAGAAAAACAAAGTGATGATTTCATTCATGGCAAATTCCTCTTCAAAGATCATTTCGATTATTTAACACCATTATAATAAAAAGTAGTGATTTGCACATCTGCCGTGACAGCTTGATTACCATCTTTTTCATATAAAAGCTCTCGTTCAGCCGGTTTTGTAAAAGTCAGCGTATCGACACGAGTAATCCGTTCCAGTTTTTCCAATTCCTGTAAAAATAGTTGAAAATGCTCAAAATCAGGTGACGCTACGGATAGATTTATCGTAATTAATTTTACATTTGTTGGTAAATTGGTTACTGTTTCATCCGTCGCTTGTTCATTCTCATCATTCGTATCGGATCCATTATCCTCACTGTTTTCATTATCCTCTGTCGCTTGTTCATCCGATTGATTTTCATCTGTTTCATTCATTGTCGGATCGTCTTTACTATCTGTTAATTCATCATTATTATTTGTGTCATCCGCAGTCGCTTCGTCCGTACCATCTGTAGATTCATTATTTTCATTTGTACCATCCGCTTCCGTAAGTCCGCCATCATAATTATTAAAGTTAATCGAGGCAATTTGACTGCCGCTTACCATTTCTATCTCTTGCAATGACAAGATCAGTTCATCTAATTGACGGGATAACGGCATCTTTTTTTCCAGTTTTGCTGTATTTTTCGGCTGATCAGTTTCATTTTGGTTTAACCGATTTTCCAAGGCCTTTACCTCTGTTTCCAGTTGCTTCACATTTTGTTCAGCAGCATTTGCATCATCTTTTAACGGCATAATCAAATAAAAATACAGTAACCCTAAAAGTAGAAATAAAATAATACCAATAAAAAGGACGATTTTCCGTTTTTCTTGAAAAAAATCACTCATCAGCTTCACCCCCGGCCGGCAAAAGGGACGACAGATTAATTACAATGCTCATGTTTACGTCATATCTCGGCATTTCTTTAAAATTTACCGCTTCCGCATTATCTTCTGACTCTTCCAAAGAAAAAGTAGAAATACTGTCCACTTTCACATCGGTAAAAAATTTTGATCCATTTAACTTTGACACGTAACTGGCTACCATATCCAATGATTCAAATTGTGTTTGGATTGTCACATTATTGCCATCATAGGAATAGTTACTAAGGTAGCTTTTGTCGTTTGGCAATAAATGAATTAACTCTTTAATGACGTTTGAAGTCGGAACAGTGTATTTTTCAACATAAGCTACAGCTTCCGGGTAGCCCACTTCATTTGTTGCATCTTCCGTTTGCTTTTCTAGTCCCGCCTTTTGAGCTGTCAACATTTCCTCTCTTGATTGGAAAACAGCAATATCCCCTTTTATTTGGAAATATTGGATAACCATAAAGATAAGGAGGAAAACCCATATCATTGAAATGGCGAGCACGATAAACGTAGATCGCTGATTCACCCGGTCTTTTTCCGGTAATAAATTAATTTCTGGAATCACTTCACTTCCCCCTTTAATGCAAGTCCCAGCGCAGGGATGAATACCCTGTCCACTTTATCTGTCTTTGCCGGTGAAAGATATGCCTCCAGAATTTCTACCGGAATCGGGACACTGGCAGCAATTTTTTTCACTATAAGATCCAGTCGCGGAAAGTCACCGAGTAAGATTATTTTTGAAACGGATTTTTCTCCTTTATGTAACGAGTAACGATAAAAATTCATCATTCTTTCAAGCTCAATCATTTGGTCATCTAACAAACCGTAAAAGACTTCTTCGTCTCCATCAAAAATCCATTTTAATGAACCGTCTTCCTGAACATCACATCGCCAATCTTTTAACGAAATTTCCAAGTCTAAAAATCTTAAAAACTCCGGACGATTCTCTGAAAAAATACTAATCATAATTGAATTCAAGTTTAGTTCAAAAAAAAGAATCGCCGTCTCTTCGTCAAAATGATTTTGCAAGGAACAATAATAGCGGTAAACACCGATTGAACGGATATCAGCTACGACCGGTTTCAAGCTAACATCTTCAAATATGGCTGTATATTTGTTTAATTCCTCTTCCGGTACGGCAAAAAGCAAGCCTTCCCTTTGACTGTTGGAAGAATCCGCCTGAGGTAAAGGATATACGTCAAAGATTGGATTATCAAATGGCAAATACAAGGTCCGTCCGAGTTCCATATAAAAATGACCTTTGACATCTTCATCATTCAATTGAGCCGAAAATTCCACCTTTTTCATGATCATAAGAGAATCCGGGACATAAAAGCGGACATTGCGATGCTTGATCCCCCAATCTTGGACGACATCCTTTAAAAATGCGTAAAACTCCATTTCATCAAGAATCCGCCCATGCTCGATTAGTCCATTGGGAATGGCCTTTTCCTTCAAGTCTTTCACTTTTGTCAAACCACCGCCTGGATAATCTACCATCCGAATGGCATAATCCTCAATAACGAGATTGATAGATTTTTTGTTTGAAAATATGTTGAGCATGGGTGGACCCTCCTTGTACCAAGTTAAAAATATTAATTTACACTTAATTTTTACCTTTTAAAGCTTCACTAAGTTTTTCACCTGTTATTGAAGTGCTGTTCTCTTTTAATCCATATTTGCTTGGTTTTTTAATATCATTAAATTTTGAAAAAGTTACAGTCCATGTCCCTTCTGTATCAGTTCCAGTTGGTGGTTTGTAAGTAACTCTATCTCCATCCTCCAATGTTACTCCGTCAACATAATTTTGTAATACATCTTTATTAAAAATTATTGTCCCTTTTGTTTCATTCTTTTTACCCTCACCATTTGCTTGAGCTACTTTAGCCCCTGATAGAATAGTTTGTGCATCAGCCAAAATTGCTTTATCTTTAGAGTCATTTATAATGTTTCCGATCATTGGTACAGCAATCGCGGCAATAATACCCAAGATCACCAATACAGCTAATAATTCTACTAATGTCATCCCTTTTTGGTTTTTTAGGAACTTAATATGTTTTTGCATTTTATTTCCCTCCTATTTTTCATTTTTCCATTTTATTTTGTGTCGTTGCAAATCCCATTCCCTTGGCAATCACCCCCTGCAAGGATTGGTATATTTACTAAACAATCGACTGGTGTTAAGAACCTAAAAGAAACTCCTTTCCTATTAAATTTGCTGATATATCGTAAACATCGGTACCATGATGGATAGAATAATTGTTCCTACGACGACGGACAAAAGGACAATCATGACCGGTTCGATCAATGATTTCAATGTGTCGACCGAGCGATCGACTTCTGCTTCATAGAAATCGGCAATTTTATCAAGCATGAAGTCGAGTGAGCCGGTTTCTTCACCAATGGCCACCATTTGCGTAACGAGTGGTGGAATCACCCAACTTTTTTCCAAAGGTTCGGAAAGCTTATTCCCTTTTTCCAAACTGTCCCGTGCCTCTAACACAATTTTTCCGATGACCGGGTTATTCACGACTTTTTCAACAATCGTCAACGCTTGTAAAATTGGTACGGAGCTGGAAAATAACGATGCTAGCGTTCGGGACATTCGGGCAATAGCTGATTTTTGTAATAGTTTCCCAAAAATTGGTGCTTTTAACATGGCAACATGAACTCCATAATGAAAAGCTTTATTTTGTCTCATCATAAAAGCAAATAGAAACCCTATAGCCAGAACGATTAAGATCACAAGCCACCATAATTTTTGAACGACATTACTAATGCCAAGCATAAATTTTGTAATTGCTGGAAGTTCTGCGTCAAATTGGGAAAACATATCGGTAAAATTCGGGATAATCGTAACCATTAAAAAGATAACTACGGCTATAATGACAATGATTAATGTAATCGGATAAGCCATGGTCGACTGGACTTTTTTCTTTAAGTCATATTGTTTTTCCAAATAAGTAGCCAGTCGATCCAAGGATTCATCCAAGTTACCCGTTGCTTCCCCGGCACGCACCATATTAACAAAGATTTGCGGAAAGATTTTTGGATATTTTCCGGCTGCATCCGAAAACGGAATCCCGGAACGAACATCTTCCTCAATCGCCAACAGCACTTTTTTCAGTGCTTTGCTTTCGGTTTGTTTAGCTAAAATATTGGTTGAATCCACGATGGAAACGCCTGCCCGAATCAATGTAGCAAATTGGCGACAATAAATGACGAAATCCTGCTGGTTCACTTGGTGTCCAATGGTGATTTCCTTATTTAATACACCTTTTGCTTCCGTTAATTCCCGTGGGCTGATCCCTTGTTCCCGCAGCTTATTAATCGCCTGTGTTTTATTAATTGCATCAATCGTTCCCCGCTTCAATTTCCCTTCTTTTGACCGGCCAACATATTTATAAAAAGCCATTGGAATCACCTATCGTTAGAAATGGTGCGGCACTTTCATAACTGATCGTTCCATTCTTCACTAAACTTTGAATCGACATCTCAAGTGTATGCATCCCTTGGGCTCGACTCGTTTGCAGAACATTTTGGATTTGATAAATTTTTTCATTACGAATTAAGTTGGCAACAGACGGTGTATTGATTAATATTTCCGTTGCAGCCACCCGACCACCACCTTTGCAAACCGGAAACAATCGTTGAGAAATAATCCCTTGTAACACATTTGATACTTGCAGTCGAATCTGCCGCTGTTGATGCGGCGGAAATACATCAATAATCCGGTCAATAGTTTGAGCGGCACTGGACGTATGTAATGTTGCGAGTACCAAATGCCCGGTTTCTGCAGCCGTAATGGCCGTCGATATCGTCTCCAAATCTCGCATTTCCCCGACTAGAATGATATCGGGATCTTGCCGTAGTGACGCCCGAAGTCCATTGGCAAAACTCTTCGTATCTGTGCCGACTTCCCGCTGATTGATAACTGATTTGATATGTTGATGCACATATTCAATCGGGTCTTCCAATGTAATAATATGCTTGGCAAAATTACGATTAATATAGTTAATCATAGCTGCAAGCGTTGTTGATTTCCCGGAACCGGTCGGACCGGTAACCAATACTAATCCTTGTGGCTTGTCCATTAAGTCTTCCAGCGTTTTTGGCAAGTTTAAATCGGCAATTGTCGGAATCGTTGCCGGAATCGTCCTAATTGCGATACTAATGCTATTTCTTTGATGATATGCGTTAAGCCTAAACCGGGACTTTCCTTCCAATTCATAGTTAAAGTCGACCTCACCCTGTTCAATAAAATGTTCCCAAAGCAGCTCCGGAATAAGGTCTTTCGCCATCTTTTCGGTATCAACGCGAGATAGCGGATACCCCCCTAACGAACGTAATTCACCGTCTATGCGCAAAATCGGTGGGGAATTCACAATTATATGAAGGTCTGATGCATGTTCTTCGTATGCTTTTTCCAATAATTCTCTTATGTTTGTTGTCAATGTTATTCCCCCTACTCCAATACAGCCACCCGTAAAATTTCTTCCGTCGTTGTTACTCCTTCTTTCACTTTCTTCAACCCGTCATCAATTAAAAATTCCATTCCTTTTTCCCGGACATAGTCACGAATTTCCGTTGTCTGTGCTGTTTTTAAAATCAAATGACGAATCGTTTCATCAATCGTAAGTACTTCATGAATCGCCATTCGCCCGCGATAACCGGTCATATTGCACCTTGGACAACCGCGACCCCGCTGAACCGTTTCGATAGTTAATCCGCGACTGGAAAAGATTTGTTGTTCCCGCTCCGTCGCAGGAACGGTTTGTCCACAATCCCGACAAACACGACGAACCAGACGTTGTGCGACAACCCCCAGTACGGAAGAAGATATTAAAAACGGTTCAATTCCCATATCAACCAAGCGAGCAAGTGCTTCAATTGAACTATTTGTATGAAGCGTGCTTAATACTAAATGCCCGGTCAATGATGCACGGGTAGCAACTTCAGCCGTTTCGGTATCACGAATCTCTCCAATCATCACAATATCTGGGTCTTGTCGCAAAATCGACCGCAAACCATTTGCAAAAGTAAGGCCAATATTTTCATTAACTTGAATTTGATTGACACCCTCCATCTGATATTCAACCGGATCTTCTACCGTAATGATATTCACATTATCAGAATTTAACTCGTTCAATGTTGCATATAAAGTTGAAGATTTTCCCGATCCAGTCGGACCAGTAATTAAAATGATCCCATTCGGTCGTTTCAGCATATCCGTGAATTTTCCTAAATTTGTTTCTGAAAAACCAATTTTATCAATCCGATTCAGTGTGTTGGATAAGTCGAGCAATCGCATGACGATCTTTTCTCCATAAATCGTTGGCAAACTCGAAACACGAATATCGACTGGTTTAAAATTAATCGTTGTTTTAATTCGACCATCTTGAGGTAAGCGAGTTTCCGTAATATTTAAATTCGCCATAATTTTAATCCGGGCAATAATGACGTTTTGCATATGTTTTGGCAAAGAACGTTCTGTTCGTAAAATCCCGTCAACCCGATAACGGACGCGCAATTCCGTTTCCTGCGGGTCAAAATGAATATCACTTGCTCGTTGCACGAGGGCGTTGTCAATAATTTGGTTAACGAGACGTACAACCGGTGAATCCTCCTCGGCGGCTACTCTTGTTTCATCCAATGTTTCACTTGTTGCAATTTCCCCCATGACTTCTTCCATCGATTCCTGCAGATCATAATATTTTGTTATGGTCCGAAACAATTCATCTTTTGTCGCTATCGCCGGTTCAATATGATAACCGGTTGCCATCCGTAGTTCTTCAATGGCAAAATAATCCATCGGGTCTGCCATCGCAACTAATAATTTATTTTTGTCACGACGAATCGGCATCGCATAATGTCTTTTGGCCAGTTCTTTCGGGACCAATTGAATCACATCAGGGTCAATCGGATATTGAAATATATTTATATGCGGAATCCCAAGTTGGAACTCTAAAACTTCAATCAATTGCTGCTCGGTAATATATCCTTCTCGAAGTAGGGCGTCCCCTAATTTTTCGTCTGATGATTTATTTTTAAGGGTACGATTTAATTGCTCCTCTGATATTAATCCGGATTCGACAAGTAAATCACCTAATCTTTTCCTTACCAACGGGTTCACCTCCAGTAATGCATAATTTTTGAAACGATTATTTTTGTTCTGGGAGAAAGAAAAATCAAGATCCTCAATCTTTTAAAATAAGGAATTCAAAACAATACAGACCGGACAATTTCGCCACATGCTCGATTCGTTCACCTCCAATCAGTCATGACGAAAATTTTCCATTTATTTTACAACATGCGGTTGCTCATAGATTGAATCATCTGTCGTTTCCGCATGATTATCGGCATTCCTACCTGTAGCATTCGTTGTATTTCCCGGATTTGTTGTTGTGTTCGTTGTTTGGTCAGCCGGGAACGCACCGTCTTCATTAGTCGCACTTGCTTCACCCGTCCTCGCGTTTTCTACAGTATCCGTATCATCACCGGCATCCTCAACAGCAGGCGCGAGAAGCATAATTTCCGGTGTTGGTAAATAAAAATCTTTACTAATCAATTCTTTATCAATTATTTGGCCGTTTGAAGAAACAGTGATTCGGTATATGTCAACCCTTTTCCCTTTTTTCCCCGGTTGCAGCACTTGCCTGTGACCCGGTTGCAAATCTTTGTTATATCGTTTGATTGTTCGATAATCAACATCCAGACTGTTTTCAATGCTGCAGCGATATGTATTCTCCTGTCTTTTGGATCGTAAAGCCATTTTCAACACATTTCCCGTTTGTTCTATCGTCACGCGAATCTCATTCGATCCCGGGTTATAAACAATGAAATCTTCATCGTCATTTTTACTTACCTTTGCCTCAATCCCTGGCTCAGAATAACTTGGAATAGTTCCTTGTGAATGTCGTTCAACAAAATCTACATTTGTTTGTAACAGGAGCGCATATAACATGGAGACAACAAAATTTCCTTCCGCTTCACTATAGTAACTTACCTTATCTGCGATTGAATCAAGATATGAAAAAGATGTATGAACAGGAATAACAATCCCGTTTAATTCGTCAACCAATTCATCGATAAAAAGATAATCACTAGGTATTTCCCAGGATGTTTCTGCAATGATTTCTTCCACATTATTGTGATTGTACGAAACTGCCGTTATTTGATGTTCACCAAGATATGAAATCGTGTCTTCTATCAATTGAACGGTTTTCTTTACATCGGTTGAATTACCAAGCTTTTCCAGCAGTTCATCAGTGACATCAACACTCACTTCAAGTGGCAATTGTTGCGGTTCAGACTTGGCAAAAAAGGCGTACCATGGCTTATCAATTTGGTTTTTCAATTCCTTTACGGTGGCCTGGATATCAAATTGAATATTTTGATATGGGATGACTACGGGGCCATTCGCCGTCTGTACGATAAAATCTCCATCATTTTTCCAATGTTCAATGGCTGACAATAATAAGGAAATCGCCTCATCCTCCGTTTTTTCTCCTATATCAATTCCGCCGATGGAAGATCCTTTCGGGAATGTAGTAGCTGCCTTGACCGAATTGGAAAAACTGAATTCATAAAAAGCAAATGAAAAGATAAAAATGCCGATAAGCAAAACATAAAGTCCCCTTTTCCTTTTCACCATAGTCATTACCAAACCACCTTACCCTGAATATTTGAAATTTATAAGCCCACCCTTTTATATAACAGTTATTCCTTTCACAAAGTTTTTTTTCAAAAATAAGTTAATGTCATACGGTTGATTCAAGTAAAAATTTAGTTTTGTGATTCATTATCGTTATAATAAGGCTCATTACCCTAAATATTTGAAATTTATGGGTACATTTTCATATTTTTGTAGTCTATTTTTCCTATTTTAGGTACTATATAAATAGTACAATTATTTTCTAATATTATTTTATCCTAATAATTAATATAAATAAACCGATAAATTTGCCAAAAAATTGAACAGATGTTTTTAATTTAACTTAATTTTAATATTCTTGATAACAAACTGCAATACTTTTTAGGAAAATAGAACTATAACAGAAACTAATACAATTTTACTATAAATCGATGAATTTATCATTTATACTAATTGTAAACAAAATATATTTCGGGGAGGTTGTCCCTGTGAGGTTAAATATGAAATCACTAAATAATAATAAAGGAATGACCTTAATCGAATTATTGGTATCCTTTGTTTTAATTTCTATAATCCTTATTTCACTCTTTAGTTTTTTCATTCAAGGTGCAAAATCTAATCAAGTTTCTGAAGAGATACTGGACGGAACTACTTTAGCTCAAAACTATATGGAAAAGTTTTATAAAATTAGTAAGGAGCATACATACTCTTCTGGACTAACTATGATAAAGGAGGATGAAGGATTTTATCAAATATCTTCAAATATTTTTAAGAAAAGTGAAGGTCATTATTACTTAAAATTAGAACTTTCCCAACCTTCGACGAGTGGGATAAGTATTGTTCGCCTTTACGTATATACAGATAGAACAGAAAATAATTTAAAAGCTCAAATGGAGTCGAGATTAAAATGGAAAATAAACGAATGATAAAATTGAAAAATTCGCGTGGGGTAACTTTAATTGAGTTATTAGCAGGCATTGTAATTTTGGGGTTCGTGCTTATTTTAAGCGGTCATTTATTAACTGCAGTTCAAAAACAATACTCGATTCAAAATGAGCAAATAGAACAGCAAAAAAATTTGCGGCTGGCCTCTCAATATATAACGAAAGATATTCGTAAAGAAAATTTGGTTTCCATCCCTGAAAAAAATGTCCTAGTAATCGGGAAAAATAGAAATCAAATAAGGTACGAGTTAAAAGATACTACACTAAAAAGAAATGGCGTTACATTAATACCGAATATTTCTAAATTAACGATTGTAGGTCTCACACAAAATGATCATGAGCTTGTCACTGGTCAATTTCCTGAGATTGTCGGAATTAAATTAGAAATTACAACAACAGCTAATCAAATGGGTGCAACTGAAACACTTTCATCCACAGTTTATTTAAGAAGGGAGTGATAATATGTCAAGATATTTAAAAAAAGTGGCAAAAAATGATACTGGAAGTGCCCTTGTTTTTGTTATTTTAACATTTACTTTATTTACAATTCTAGGTATTAGTTTAATGACCACTTCAATTAGTAATGTAACCATGAGTACCAAGACTAGCCAATACCAATCCGCATACTATATTGCAGAATCTGGGTTAGTCATGGCTATGGACGACTTACAGACAGCCATAAAAAACATAGGTACAGTAAAAGAAGATAAATTTAATGAACAAATAAAAAATATCATCGGTTCATTTGGAATTAAGGAATATGGTGGTGAATCTGATGACTCTCCCTTTCAACCGATGTCAGGAGTGCAGCCAAAAGCAGTAGTAACCATTAAAAAAAATGGAGATTCGACGTATACTTTACAATCAGTCGGTGAAATAGGGAAAAATAGACGAACATTAATAAAACAATTTCGAGTCCAGTGGAACGGTGGTGAATATATCGAAGAGCCAGATGACAATTCCAATCCCCAACCAGATATTTTATTACCGAAAAATTTAGCTGTTTTAACCAATGGAAAAATTGAAATGTCAGGTGGTGCTTCGATTATTGGAAATACAGCAACAACTATGAATAAAAATACAAATTCTATTATACTTAGTGGCGGTGCTAATATTAATGGTGATGTAATTTATGGTGAACAAAGATATGATTTCAAGCTACCTTCATTCCCAGTATATCCGGCATATACACCATATCCAGATAAATCTTGGAATGATTATAATGTCATTCAGAACGGAAATGTGAGGATTAATGCTTGGCAAGCAAATAATTATACGTTAAATTTGACAGACAATGCTTCCTTTCAAGACATTTTAATTACAAGTAACATGACTTTGAATATTTATGTAGGTAATACGAACAAAAGCATTGTCGTTAATGATTTAAATATCGAAAATGGTCATATAAAATTAATTGGTACGGGAAATCTAACTATATACGTGAAAGGTAATATTACAATGGGAGCTGGTAGTACCATTAATGAGATGAGAAACACAAATATAAGTGATTTGATTAATAAACTAACCGTGTACGTCGATAAATCCAGTAATCCGTCAAAACCTAAGGAAATTAAATTAGACGGAGCTCAAAAAATTTATGGATCACTATTTGCAAAAGATTCCAATATTGATATTGCTGGAGGTGGAGGTTTTCAAGGTCATATATTTACAGGGGGTTCTTCCGTCTCAATAAGCGGAGGAGGTAGTGGGAATCCTTCATATATTTATGCACCTAATGCGGATATTAAGTTAAGTGGTGGTGGGATTGTTAAAGGTACTATTGTCGGAAAAACACTAGATGCAAGTGGCGGAACATCTGTTACCTATCAAAATATCGATCTTACAAAGATCCCGTTTATCCAAAATAACCAAGCACCTCCTAACAAAGTTGAAGTTGGTGGAGGGATTATATTAGAAGATGGAGCAGTTGTAGAGAAATAAACTATGAAGAAAAAGGAAGTTAAGTTCAAAAAATCATGTCTTCCTTTTTCTTCATATCTTTTTCCTTTTTTGTTACCTGACATACTCTGCCACTTTATTCCTCACGACCCTTTTTGCTTCTAGATAAATCGCTCTGTCGGTATAACACATTATGTTGGTAATCAATCTTTGCCAATGGAGCAGCGAAATAGAATAGTGGAAACTATAACACCTCAATCATTTTTATCGGAAAAGAATAAACGTTTTTTGGATCCGGTTGCTTAAACACCGTTTATAATACTTTCTTTACCTCTTTGATGAAATAAAGAGAGCCGCAAATGACAAGAAGTTCATCATCTTGCAATTGCTTTTCTTTTATAAATTGTCGCCAATCCAATACAATTTCTTTTTGTGAAGCATTTGAGAGTTCATATAGGTTTTCCGCCTTTGTTGCTCGATGATCGACAAATTCAGTGAAGTACAAATGATAATTTTGTTCATCAAGTATGTGAATCATTTTTTCCAAAGGCTTGTCGCGCAGTGCAGAAAATAAAATGTGAATTTTCTTATCCTGAAAATGGCGATGTAAAGTTGCAACTAACGTTTCGATTCCCTCCCGATTGTGGGCACCATCAAGAATCACTTGTCCGCGTATTTCAAATCTTCCCGGCCAAAATGCCGTCTGTAATCCGGTTTGGAAATGTTCGTTTTCGATATACAACGCATAAAATTGTTTTAAATATTCTGCTGCCATCACAGCCAATGTCGCATTTTCAATTTGGTGCTTCCCTAACATTGAAATGGAAAGTTCCGCATATGTTTGGTAAGGCGTTGTTATCGAAAATTGTTCGCCGTTATTTGTTGTGCCAAGATCTTTATAAGCAAATTCACGACCTAGTTGATATACGGTGGTCCGTTTCGTTTTTGCCGTATCTTCAAGAATCTGAAGGAGCTCTGGATCTGTCACTGCAGTGATGACCGGAGCACCGTTTTTTATAATCCCTGTTTTTTCTTTGGCAATTTCAGTCAGTGTATTGCCAAGGATATTCATATGATCATAGCCAATATTGGTGATGATAGAAAGAAACGGATGAATAATATTTGTGGCATCTTTTCGCCCGCCTAGTCCGACTTCAATGATTGTTATATCAACTTTATGTAATTTACCAAAATAATAGATTGCAATAGCGGTAAGCAGTTCAAATTCTGACGGATAGCCAAGCTCTGTTTGGGCTAATTCATCAGCTAGCGGTTTAATGGTGTTTGCTGCTTTTACCAAATCGGCTTCTGGAATAGGTTGACCATTAATACTAATCCGCTCCAAAAAAGATTCAATATAAGGGGATGTATAGGTCCCGACTTCATAACCCGCCGTTTGTAAAATGGAACGAAGGAATGCAAGCGTTGACCCCTTTCCGTTTGTCCCACCTATATGTACAGCCCGTACGAACCGCTCCGGATGATCCAGTTTTTCCATTAACCACTGCATCCGCTTCAGTCCGGGTTTTATCCCTTGATTCAGTTGACTATTAATCCAATTGATAACTTCTTCACTTGTTTGAAACATTGATTTTCCACTCCCCTGTTGTAACAATTTTATTTATGCATTCCCGCTGTAAGGAATTCGATGAATATGGAACGAGGATCTGTGTAAAATTTTAATAGTATTTTTTGCCTATATTCATCTGATGTTACTAATTCCTATTCTAGTCAATCACAATCGTGACAACCATTCTTTCCTATGTTATTTTGTCTATTTTCCTTCCAGACTAATTTTACTAGTTTTCTGGATTGGAACGGTCCTTCGATTGGCTTTTTGCCATTTTATAAGGTGCCAACATTGAAACTTCTATTTTATTATACCAGAATGTATACATTTCAAGCAGAGATACGAATTCGGCATAGTGAAAAATATGAACTTACATTCAATTACTACCTTATACTAAATAAACTGAAACAAAAAAAAGCTATCACATATGGGGATGTCACATGTGAATAATGGTGTGATCCCATAAATGATAGCTTTCTCTTTTCCTATAACATCCCTCTTAACTCTTCCAATCGTTCTTGGACAGTTGTACGTTTTTCTACGTAGTCTTTCTCTTTCGCACGTTCTTCTTCAACCACTTGCGAAGGTGCTTTGGAAACAAATTTTTCGTTTGCTAATTTTTTCTGTACTCGCTCCACTTCTTTATTCAGCTTATCAAGTTCTTTTTCTAAGCGAGTAATTTCTTCTTCAATATTGATCAGGCCTTGTAGCGGCAAATAGATTTCCGCACCTGTTACTACGGCAGTCATCGCTTTTTCTGGAGCTGCAACACCAACTGCGATTGTCAACATTTCCGGATTACAGAAACGTTCAAGATAGGCTCTATTTGTTTCTAAAGTGTCCAAGATTTTTTCATCATGGGCATTAATGATCATGGAAATTTTTTTGCTCATCGGTGTATTCACTTCGGCCCGAATATTACGGACAGAGCGGATGATTTCAACAAGCAACTTCATTTGTTCGCGCGCCTTATGGTTGGACAATTCCGAGCGTACCATTGGCCACTCGGCAACCGTTATCGACTCCCCATCATGTGGCAGATTTTGCCAGATTTCCTCGGTAATAAATGGCATAAACGGATGGAGTAACCTCATCGTTTGGTCTAAAACATAGGCTAAAACGGAGCGAGTTGTCTTCTTTGCTGCTTCATCCTCACTGTACAACGGAAGTTTCGCCATTTCAATATACCAATCACAAAAATCATCCCAAATGAAATTATACAATGCCCGGCCAACTTCACCAAATTCATACTTCTCCGCAAGATTTGTAACAGTTTCTATCGTTTCATTTAGGCGGGTTAAAATCCAATAATCGGCAACAGATTTTTTACCGCTCAAATCGATTTCTTCATAGGTCAAATCACCCATATTCATCAAAGCGAATCGGGATGCATTCCAAATTTTATTAGCAAAATTCCAAATTGATTCAACTTTTTCTGTACTGTAACGCAAATCTTGACCAGGTGATGAACCAGTTGCCAGAAAATAACGCAGTGAGTCGGCACCATATTGGTCGATCACATCCATCGGGTCGACACCGTTACCGAGTGATTTACTCATTTTTCGACCTTCTGCATCTCGAACTAAACCGTGAATTAACACATCTTTGAACGGACGATGACCGGTAAATTCAAGCCCTTGGAAAATCATTCGGGATACCCAGAAGAAAATAATATCATAACCAGTGACAAGTGCATCGGTCGGATAGTAGCGTTTCAAATCAGCTGCTTCTTCGTCCGGCCAGCCCATTGTTGAAAATGGCCATAATGCCGAGCTGAACCAAGTATCAAGGACATCCGGGTCTTGCTCCCAATTTTCGGTGTCTTCTGGGGCTTCATGACCAACATACACTTCTCCAGTTTCTTTATGATACCAAGCTGGAATGCGATGCCCCCACCATAGTTGGCGAGAAATACACCAGTCACGAATATTTTCCATCCAATGGATGTAGGTCTTTTCAAAGCGTTCCGGAACAAAATGCACTTTTCCTTCCGTTTTTTGCAGCTTTATTGCAGCTTCAGCCAGTGGTTTCATTTTAACAAACCATTGGGTGGAAAGATATGGTTCAACAACGGCACCGCTCCGTTCAGAGTGACCAACGGAATGGACCATTTCCTCGATTTTGATAAGGACACCTTGTTCTTGTAAATCTTTGACGATTTGTTTGCGACATTCGAAACGATCCATGCCTTCATATTTTCCAGCTTTTTCATTCATTGTCCCGTCTTCATTCATAACAAGAATCCGTTCCAAGTTATGACGATTACCTACTTCAAAGTCGTTTGGATCATGAGCCGGGGTTATTTTTACCGCACCGGAGCCGAATTCCATATCAACATATTCGTCGGCAATAATTGGAATTTCGCGACCGACTATTGGAAGTACTAATGTTTTGCCAATTAAGTGTTTATAGCGCTCGTCTTCCGGGTGAACTGCAACGGCCGTATCACCAAGCATCGTTTCCGGTCGTGTTGTTGCAATTTCAATATATCCAGAGCCATCTTTTAAAGGATATCGTAAATGATAAAAAGCGCCTTGTATATCTTTGTAAATTACTTCAATATCGGAAAGGGCCGTTTTCGTAACCGGATCCCAGTTGATAATATATTCGCCGCGGTAGATGAGACCTTTTTTATAAAGAGTAACGAAAACTTCATGAACCGCTTTGGAAAGGCCCTCATCCAGTGTAAATCGCTCTCGACTATAATCGAGACCAAGTCCTAATTTTGCCCACTGTTGACGAATCGTTTCCGCATATTCTTCTTTCCATTTCCATGTTTCTTCCAAAAACTTTTCCCGACCAAGATCATAACGGGATTTCCCTTCCGCACGCAGTTTTTGTTCAACTTTTGCCTGTGTTGCGATACCGGCATGGTCCATACCCGGTAACCACAATACATCATAGCCTTGCATTCGTTTCATTCGGGTAATAATATCTTGTAAAGTTGTATCCCACGCATGCCCAAGGTGAAGCTTTCCAGTCACATTTGGCGGCGGAATTACGATAGAGTATGGTTGTTTAGTTTCATCATCTTTTACTTCAAAAAATTTATTCTTTACCCACCATTCATAACGACCTTTTTCTATTGAATTTGGATCGTACTTTGTGGGCATTGAGAATGTTTGTTTACTCATTTGAATGCCTCCATTCCATTTAATCTTTCACAAACCATAACAATTAAAAAACCCCACTCGTTAAAGGACGAATGGAGTTGAATCGCGGTACCACCTTTATTCACAAATGCATTGAAATCTTTTACGCCTGCATTTGGCTCTCAATTCGATAACGGTTTTCCCGGCCTTTGCTACTATAGGTTCACAAAAGCTGCTCCCAGGCGACCTTCCAATAGTTTTACTTAAGAACTCGCACCACCGTTCCCTCTCTGAAAAGCCTAACTATTGTACTCTTCCCGATCAACGCATTTTGTTTATTTATACTTATTCTATAAAAACAATGGATATTTCGTCAATCATTATCGACCATTTAAGGAAAAATTATACGAAATCGTTTTGAAAACCAAAGAATTTGAGGGAATGTTATGGGGACAATGGGTATTTTTTTGTTCTGGCATATGAAAAGCACCCCTTTGCTTGATATGTCAATCTTAACAAGAGGTATGCATTATTTGATTGGGGGATTTACACACGTTCGTCAAAATGCCTTATATTGGTTGAAGTATGTGTGCAAGAAGCATAACGGCACCCGAAATCGGACCTTTCGCAAAATACCATTATTTTATCATTGAACATTCGCTCAAAAAATATGAACAACTACCCGTTGTAATCACATAGAATAAATTATAGAAAACTTTTTGTCGGCGTTCATATGTCCAGTTGCGGTCTTGTGTCCTATTCTTGGGTAGACAACCGTTATAAAGGAGGGGTTTCATGCGTAGAAAATATAATCCATATTTATTGCCTACATGGGCTCGAACAATCAGGGAAGTTGGCAAGCAATTGATTATCCCGTTTACGATTTTCCAAGGAATCCGTACGTTAATCATACCAACTACTTTTGATGTCATCTTATTATTAATCTTTTTGTTAATTGTCGCTCTTTTCCAAATGGAACTGATATAACCACATGTATTGCTAATTATTGCTCAGTACAATTGGAAATCGATTAACTCGCTTTTTCAGAATCCTATATAAATACTTGTTTTACTAATTTGTGTTTACTTCCACAGGGAACTGATACAAATACGAGTTCATAAAGGGGGAGCAGTTCAAGGGAGATTCGAAAAGGAAGAAGGCTCTCGAAAAAATTTGAAACTATCCCCCAAAACTCTTGAATATTAAAAATTTTCCGTTTTGATTTTTCTTGAAATAGGCTGAAAAACTTCTGTAGCCTTCCAGTATTTTATTCAACCAGTAGTTCTTTTGCACTGATTGTTGTTCTATTCATGGAAGTTGCGATATCTTTATTATCATTTGTTAATGTTTCAATAGAAGCACTCATTTCTTCCAAATTAGCACTCGCTTCTTCAAGAATTCCCGCAAACTGGGCTGTATATGTTTCGATACTTTTACTTTTTTCCACAACTTTATTCGTCAATCCTTTTGAGTGTAGTAAATCGTTGGTTAATTTTTGGAACACTTCTTTCAATTGCTGAAAGTATGCAACAATATCTTCCGACGACTCTGCCAAGTGAGTAATCTTTTGTTCACTGGTTTCCATTTTTTTCAGTGTTGTTTTATTGCTCGTATTCACGTTTTGCAGGTTATTTGTAATATTATTAACCGTTTCTTTTGTCGACTCTGCTAGCTTACGAATTTCTTCTGCGACAACCGAGAATCCTTTACCGGCCTCCCCTGCTCGTGCCGCTTCAATCGAGGCATTTAATGCCAATAAATTTGTTTGCTCGGAAATTTCTTTAATTTTATTTGAATATGTATTTGTTTCTTGAATGTTCTTTGTTAAATCCAGTAATGTTTGATTTAAGTCGTTCATAAACGCTTGAATCTCCATTACATCTTGTTTAAACATAAAAACTCTTTTTTCACCGAGAGATGTGATTTCATCTGTTTGATCCGCCTCCGTTGAAAGTTCTTCCATCATATTTTCCAGCTTTAGCATAATCTCGAGATTTTCCATTGTATGACTTGAAATCATCGCAATTTGATCGGTTTGCTGTTGACTGCCAATTGTTAACTCTTGTAAACTGTTACTTAATTCATTTTGAGCCAATTGATTACTCTGAATTCGTTCATTTGCATTGGTCATTTCTTTTAAAATAATATTCATATTCGCTTGAATACGCTCTTTTTGTTGTTTTTGTTCCTCTCCATATTTTTCTGACTGTTGTAACAATTCCCGGATCACCAATTGTTGCCTTGCGTTCAGGTGGATTAGTACATAAAGTAAAAGTCCTGATAAAAGATAGAGGATGAAAATCGTAACAAAGTTTTCTTTAATAACGGCTACCTCTTTTGTTCCGATAAAAAAGATCGTTAATATGATCGACAATCCTATGGAGTAACCAAGGATAAACGATTTTTTTCCAGAACTAATCGTTGAAAAAATGGCTAAAAAGAATGTGATTAGAATAATATTAATTCCGCCACCGGTAATCGAAATACCTAGAAATGAAAAGATGCCAATTAAAACAACACTTAAATAAGGAAATAGAGAATGTTTCTTAACTATTTTTTCACAAACAATGTATAATACAGCTAAAGAGACCAATTGCGTAGCATATAGAGTAATTACTGGTCCTTGTTTTAAAGTGATTGATTTTAAAACAGCCAAAACTAATGAGATTGAAAAAGTAGTAAACATAATCAAATTTATTTTTTTACTATCTTCCAACAACATTTGCTGTATTTTATCCATTCTATTTCACCTTCTTTTTTATACATTTATTATTTAAATGATTCATAGAGAAGTGATAACTCTATTGTAAGCGTTTACCAATGATGAAAAAATAATATGGTCTCCACACTTTCAAAAGTTATTATTTTCCCTCTATTATACATGAATACCTATTCAGTGCAATAGCAAATTCTTTTTGGAACAGCCGCTGTTATTTGTGAAATGAATCACTTATTCAAATTGATCATTTTATTTTTTGAAAATTTTTGTTTATATAACTAAAAAGAATTTAGCGGTGAAGTAATAGGTGGAGAGTTTTCAGGTCAAGGTTACTAATTAATATTACCTTGACCCTCTTCATTATTTTGAAGATTTTTTAACCAACTTAAAAATTGTTGCTGGTTTGTTTTATTGTGAAAGTCATCATCCATTAGATGTTTTAACAGGATTTGCTGTTCATCTTTTGGCAGTGGAGAGTTTTTCAAAAGTTCACGACATTCATATAAAAAATCAACATATTCTCCGTAATTTTCCGGGAAAGTGGCTTCCAATTCTTGTTTAATTTTTTTTGACAACATGGGGCTGGCACCATTTGTTGCAACACTTATTGTTAATCGACCTCTATCCATGCTCGTTGGAAAATGAACATTCCCGTTGAAAGCGTTTGTGGCATCATTGATTAACGTATGTTTTTGTGCGTATTGAAGGACCAATTCGTTAATTTGGCGATTATTTGTTGCAATAATTATGAGAAATGCTTCGGATATATCATTCGGCTCAAAATGTTTTTTCATCCAATGTAATTTGCCTTGTTCCCAATAATTACGGATTTGCTTGGTAATTTTTGGACTGGTCACAGTAATTTTCCCACCGCTTTCCAGCAATATACGAATTCTTTTTTCAGCTACATGACCCCCACCAATTACGACAATATTTTTGTTATTTAAATCAAGCATTAGCGGTATCAATTTTCTCATTGTGCAACTTTCCTTTTCAAGTTCATTTTCATGATCATTAGTCGATTTTTGAAGCTTGATTATCTTCTATTATATCAATTTTTCTGAATATATAGGAGACTAACTGAAAATAATTATTAGGACTACACTGAGTTCACCAGTAACCTTGTCGAACTTAACTACATGGCTGCGTTATTCAACGATGTCATCTGCTAATTCAATAGTTGGATCCCGGAATTCAACAGGAAAAAGGAAAATTTCAACAGTACTCGGGCATGTATTCAACAGTAAAATTAGAAAATTCAACGGAACCATACAATAAGTATATTAGGATTCTGTTTGCACTTGGTCACCCATTTCCAATCTCATGACGACATTTTCGATATTTTTCAGTTTCCAATAAGCTTGCTGAATCTTTTTTGTATACTTCCATTCATGGTTGGGAGTGGCTCTCGTTTGATAGCGGTTCAATAAGCGAATCATAAATCCAGGGTGGGCAAAATAACTTTTCATTAGTAAAAGTTCCGTTTCCTTTAGTGGATAATATTTCATATAGATCTTCAACCACTCTATACAATCTTCACCGTTCGTCGGATATGTATTTAATGTGTTCGATAAAAATGGTAAGAAGTCTTGATATGCGGAACCGATACGGCTTTCTTCAAAATTAATAAAATACCCGAACCCTTTATCGTCAAATACAAAATGATCCAAGCTAACTTTACCATGGAGAAGGACCGTACGAATTTTCTTTGATTCAAGGATAGTATCTTTCCAAATGTTTAGAGTTCGAAGTGCATATTCATACGCTTTTCGGAATTCATGATAATATTGGACAAATTCCCATTCAAAAGGAGACATATACCATTTTTGCTCACACTGTTCAATCCAACTGTCGAGATATTTCATTTCTTTATTCCATTGTCCACTTGTTCGCTCAAAATGTTCCTCGATATATGTCGGATCCATTTCCATTTCTTGTGATGTTAAAAGATGAAGTCTGGCAAGTTCCCGAATCATTTTTTCTGCATGATTGGCTTCAACCGGTCGTTCCCCGTTACCCAACCAAGGCATTAAGTAATATAGCTTTTGATCTCTTGAAATCATATATTGCCCATTTTTTGCCGGATAAAATGGAACGAAACGATAAAACCCTTTATGATATAAAAAAGGAAAGGTGGAAAATAAATTTTTTCCCTTATTTACATCGGTTTCTTTCAATGCAAACACATTGTTTCCACTGAATACTTTATATACCTTTCCAATTTTCTCCAAATATCTCGGTTGAATTCGATATTCCTTTAATATTTCGTAGACACTCATTATTTCACCTCAATACATATAAAAAACGGGTTTCGTACCCGTTTTCTTTGTTTCGTCACTTTTACATATCGCTGTTTTTAAGTGCTTGAGATCATTTTTTTCATAGTTGATAAAATATTCTTTTTCCATAACATTTTTCGTCAACTTCATGAAAAGTTAAACTGGTTTTGCGGTTCGTCCATTCAGTTATGACGATTGTATTTTATGCGTATTGGTGGGAATGTATAGTATTTGTCCTTCATAGACATCTTGATTTGAATCTAAGTGATTTGTTCGTAACAGTTGGGATATTGAGACATCATATTTTTCAGCAATCAAGTTCAATGTATCTCTCTCTTGGACAATATAAATTTTCATTCGAACCATTGGATTTTCATCTTTTCTTCCAAAAAATTCAGTGAGCGAGATTGCTTTTTCTTCCAGATCTGTTTCTTGCGGCTGATAATTTATGTTTTTTTCGGTTCGATCGTTTTCGTCAGCTTCTTCTGTCTGAACTTCCTCAATCGTTTGAACACTTGCCTGCACCACTTCATTCTCGTTTTGTTGACCCCTTGTTTTCGTTTCTTCTATTGGTTCATTGTCAGATGGAAAAATATTGTCCCTCTTTTGCCGTTCTCCGCTGGCTGCAAACGCCTTTTCCGCTATTTCGTCTGTATTCATAGCTTTCGTTTCTTGTATTCTCACTTCTTCTTGATTTTCGATTATTTCATTTCCAGCTTTTTCTGTGTCACTGAAAACTTGATCGTCATTACGATGGTAATCCTTTGAGGAAGACTCAGTTAAAAGGGGACCATCCATACGATGTAGCGCTTTTCCCTGCTCTTCTTTCATATGTTCGACTTCCGGCTCTACTATTGTGTAACTAGTCTCTAATTTGTTTCCAGACTCCTCTTCTAAGTGATCGTTTTTTAACTCTTCTTCGCCACGTGTTTCGGTCACACTAACCGCTTTCTCCGATTCTGCTTTGTGACCGACTTCAAGTATTGGTTTCGACTCCTCTTCTGCGCGACTGGCTTCAAGTATAGTTTCTGACTCCTTTTCTGTGCGACCAGCTTCAGTTGCTTTTTCCGTATCTTCAATAATTTGACTAGCTTCTGGCTCGTTATCCAATCGCTCAGATTCTACTAAAAGATTTTCAGTGGCAAACTGGTTTTCATTCGGATCTCTCGATAAATTTACTTGCTTAGCCTCTATTCGTTTCTTTTCGATTTTTTCCAGTTTATCCATCGTGGGTGCAAATTGAATCGGGATTTGGATATTCTCTTCAGGTTCTTCATCTCGGTCCTCTACTTTTTTTGCCTCTACTGAGAAAATGCTGTCGTCTTCATTTTTTTCAGTGAAAGAATCGTTTGATACCGGAATTATTCGATTTTTATCCGCCAATCGTTCTTCAGAAAATGCCACAGTACCGTCTTCATTACTTAACAAAATATCTTTTCGTTCATATGCAGACGCATCTGTTGCAATTCCTGTAATTGCGACATTCGTTGACAATTTTAAGCAATCTTTGTCCGGAATTGAATAATCAAAGAATTCAATCAGGACATCCAAGTCCTCTATACTGCTTACTTTTTCTCTAGGTACGGTAATATCAACAGGAAAATCAAAATGGAATTCTGATATTCCCTCTTCTCTTGCGTCGAGCACAGTAACATATTTTTGTCCTGAAAAATAAATATGATCTTCTTCATCATTTATTTCATTTTCCGATTTTTTATATTCTCCGTACATTTTTAATGATCCACGGATGGAAATAAAGTGATTTAAATCTTGAATGGTAACATTTGGCTCTAATGCTAAATTGTATAATTCTTCAATCTCATCGCCTTTTCGAAACCACACCGTTTCATCCAAAGAAAACTTAATGGCTGCCGGTTGATTATTATCAGTCAACATACTTTCCCCCCTTACGAATCTATCTGTGGATTTTCGGAAATTCACTGGTAAAGATGAAAGTTGTTTATTTGGATGAACATAAAATAGCCGAATTTTGAGTTAACCTAAATAAGGAGCTCTTATCTATTCATATCATTACAAGTTATGAAAGCGATGGATGAAATATGCTAAAAAGATTACTTTTGTTGAAGATAACGCGGAAAGTTTTTTTTAAATGTGGAAAAGTAGAAAGGTAATTCATATAGTAGGTTCTTTTTCCAAAAACATCGGAAGTAGAATCAAAATCCGAAAGCAACATTTTAAATTTTGGGAAAAATTGATTATTTAAAAAATTCAGTCGCAGTTAGATAAGCTACTTCGGTTGATTTCAAAATTGAAAATGACGTACAGTCTGATTCCAAGCCTCTTCGCTAACAAAACACTGTACGCCATTCCAAAGTTTAATTCAATTCTTTTATTTTTTGAAAAGCATTTTCTGCTGCTTGAATTGTTTTTTCGATATCCTCGTCCGAATGAACGGTAGAAATAAACAATCCTTCAAATTGAGAAGGCGGTAAAAACACACCTTGCAATGCCATTTCCCGATAATACGTTGCAAAATAGTCGAGATTGGCTGTTTTCGCTGTATCATAGTTAATCACTTGTTCATTGGTAAAAAAGACTCCGATCATCGAGCCGACTCGATTGACTGTCAGTGGAATACAATATTTTTCTGCTGCTTGACGATAACCAGCTTCCAACATATCTGCTTTTCGTATAAAATCACCATAGTGTTCGGGTTTTAACTGTTTCAATGTTTCATAACCAGCTGTCATTGCCAAAGGATTACCGGATAAAGTACCTGCTTGATAAATCGGACCACTTGGAGCAACTTTTTTCATGATTTCGGCTTTTCCACCAAAAGCACCCACCGGAAGACCGCCACCGATCACCTTCCCTAAGCAAGTTAAATCAGGTTGAATGTTAAAATAACCTTGGGCACAATGATAATCGACACGGAAGCCTGTCATGACCTCATCAAAAATAAGCAGTGCTCCGTATTGCTCAGTAATTTCACGCAATCCTTCCAAAAAGCCAGGTAACGGAGGAACAACCCCCATATTTCCAGCAATCGGTTCAACAATAACTGCTGCAATATCATCACCAAATTTTTCAAAGGCTGTTTTAACCCCGTCAAAATCATTATATGGAACAGTGATGGTATTTTTGGCAATGCCTTCTGGAACGCCCGGGCTATCAGGAAGTCCAAGTGTTGCTACACCTGATCCAGCCTTGATTAACAAGGAATCACCATGCCCATGATAACAACCTTCAAATTTTAAAATTTTACTTTTCCCGGTGTAACCTCTTGCTAACCGTAATGCAGACATCGTTGCTTCTGTACCGGAATTTACCATACGAATAATTTCAATGGACGGTACCCGTTCCTTAACCAATTCAGCCAATTTATTTTCGATCAATGTTGGCGCACCAAAGCTTGTTCCTGACTCAACTACTTTTTTCAGCGCTTCAACAACTTGACGATTTGCATGGCCTAAAATTAATGGTCCCCATGAAAGAACATAATCAATATATTCATTTCCATCGATATCATATATTTTCGAGCCTTTTCCTCTTTCCATAAAAATTGGATTCATATCTACAGCTTTAAAGGCACGTACAGGGCTGTTAACTCCACCTGGCATTAACTGTAATGCCTCTTGATATGCCTTTTTTGATTTTTCGAATGAACGCATTTTATCCCTCTTTTCTCTATTTATTATGTTTATGAAAAGTGCAGGGTCTCGCTCAAAGCGAGGCTAGTCACTGGCGCCCGTAGTAAGACAATAAAACTAATCCGAAGCTTTTGTATTTTTATACATTCTGTAAAAAAGTACATTTAGCACATGCAAAACATATACATCTAGAATAACAGTATTACTAAAATAGTGATATTTATCCGGCAGTCAATCACTTTTCTCCATTCAACCATTTAGCAATATCTTTCGCAAAATAGGTTATGATTAAATCTGCGCCTGCTCGTTTAAATGCGGTATGCATTTCCATGACAATTTTCTTTTCTTCAATCCAACCGTTCAAAGCAGCCGCTTTAACCATTGAATACTCCCCGCTGACATTGTAAGCAACGACCGGAACATTAAACTCATTACGGACATCACGGATGATATCTAAATATGGCATGCCTGGCTTGACGATTAAGAAATCCGCGCCTTCCGCAAGATCCGAATGGGCTTCTCTTAAAGCTTCCCGACGATTGGCAGGGTCCATTTGATATGTTTTCCGATCGCCAAATTGTGGGGCACTTTCTGCAGCATCACGGAACGGACCGTAAAAAGCGGATGCATATTTAACTGCATAGGACATGATTGGTACATGTTTAAAACCTGCTTCATCCAACCCTTTACGAATTGCAACGACAAAACCATCCATCATATTCGAAGGCGCAATAATATCAGCACCTGCCCTTGCTTGGCTGATTGCCGTTTTCACATGAATTTCCAGTGACTCATCATTGGCAACATCACCGTTCATGATTACACCGCAATGACCGTGATCGGTATATTCACATAAACATGTATCTGCAACAACAAGCATTTTCGGAGCATGTTGTTTAATGGTTTTAATAGCTTTCTGAACAATGCCGTGATCATGGAATGCACCGGAACCTATTTCATCTTTTTCATTCGGGACACCAAATAAAAGAACGGCCTTTATGCCTAAGCTTAATAGTTCATCCACTTCACTAGGCAAATAATCTAAAGAAATTTGCTCAATTCCCGGCATTGAAATAATGGGATTTCTTATCTTTTCTCCTTCAACGATAAATAGCGGATAAATTAAATCATCCGTATGAACATGATTTTCCCGAACTAAATCTCTCATAAAAGCCGATTGTCTTAGTCTCCGATGTCTCTTAAATTGTAAATCTTCTATGTTCATTTCACTGCCTCCAATTGTATATTTCATTATTTTTTTTGGGCAAAAAATAGGTTTTATCGGAAATTTCACTTCAACCTCGTTTACACATAGATCGATGTGATTTCTAACATTTACTTTCAAAAAACAACTTCAATTCTTCAAGCAATTGGTCAACGGTATAAATGTTGGGACAAATATGAACATGAATGCCGTTTTCTTCTAACGTTTTTTTGGTAACCGGTCCAATCGAAGCAACCCATTTTCCTTCGAGCAGATGGCGTTTATTTTTCTCCATTAATATAGCTATAAAATGTTTAACGGTTGAAGGACTGGTAAATATTAGTACATCCACTTTATTGTTCAATGCTTCAATCAACTTTTCTTTATTTTCCTCTGGTAAAAATGTTTCGTAAATAATGATTTCCTCCACAATGGCACCGACATCTCGAAGCACTGTACTGACAATATTCCTGGCTAGATTTCCTTTTATCACGCAAATGCGTTCGTTCTTTTTGATACAATTCTTCATCTCTTCAGCCAAGGCTTCACCAGTAAATTTTTTCGGAATGAACGATGGTGATATCCCATAATTCACTAAACTACTTTGTGTTTTCGTACCGACTGCCGCCACCTTTACATGTTTCGGAAAAGATAATCCTAACTCTTTCAACTGCTCCATAAAATAACGAACGCCATTTTGACTCGTGAAAATAAGCCAGTCAAACCTTGCTAATTCGTTCATCTGTTTTCGTTCCCGTCCAGATAAACTTGTCTTTTTAAATGAGATTAACGGGACAAGTAAAGGAATGCCACCAAGAGAACGAATTCCTTCGATTAACGATCCAGCTTGTGAAGAATCACGCATAATTAAATATTTTTTATTTGCCAATCCGTCAAGCGACAATTTCATCCATCTCCAAAAAATTGATATATTGTTCTTCCTATCTGATGAAATCTGTTAAAAAAGCTTTTACATTATTTCGAATGGCTGTTTCATTTAGTTGTGATATTCGCCAATATGGGTGTTTCCGTCATCTCTAACACAACTGCATTTAATCCAATTGTTTCAGTATTTCGTTGATCAGTTTCCCAGCACCACGCTCCAACAACCGTTTCCCTGCCTCTATCCCTACTGCCTCAGCATCTTCACCAACAATGGTTTCCTTATAAATTGTTTTCCCATTACTAGAAGCGACAAATGCATTTAAAACAACATCATCCTCATCGTTTATCACAGCATATCCTCCTACAGGAACTTGACAACTGCCGCCTATTTTATTCAAGAAGGCTCGTTCAGCCTGCACAGCACGACTCGTTTTTGGGCAATTTAATTTTGCCAACCATTGTAAAATTTCTTCATCATCTTTCCGGCATTCAATGGCTAGAGCCCCTTGACCAACAGCCGGGATACAATCACTTGGTTTTAAGTATTCGGTTACAGCCTCCGCCTTCCAACCCATTCGTGATAATCCGGCTGCTGCTAAAATAATTGCATCGTACTCTTCCGCTTCCAGCTTTTTCAATCGTGTATCAATATTCCCGCGAATCCACTTAATTTCAAGGTCAGGCCGGATATTTAAAATCTGTGCTTTCCGTCGCAGACTGCTTGTTCCGACGATGGCACCAGCCGGTAAATCACGTAATGCATGATTGTGTTTTGAGATGATCACATCCCGAGGATCTTCTCGCTCCGGAATAGAGCCAATGACAAGTCCGTTCGGTAATACGGCAGGCATATCCTTCATACTGTGCACTGCAATATCAATTTCTTTATTTAACATTGCCTGCTCTATCTCCTTAACAAAAAGTCCCTTCCCGCCAACTTTTGACAAGGTGACATTGAGTATTTCATCACCTTTTGTAACAATTTCTTTCAGTTCAAAAGTAAATGGGGCACCAATCTTTTTCAACTGATCTATGACCCAATTGGTTTGTGTCATTGCTAATTTACTGCGTCTTGAACCGACAATAATTTTACGCATAAAAGCCTCCTGATATATAAAGAAATGGATCATTCAAAACTTAGTATGTAATATGTTAACGATGTACGAAATTACAAGGCAAAACAATCTAACTTAACCAAAAATGAAAATCAGATAATCTGCCCAACAAGAAAAAATTTATCCATACGATTAAAAACGAGGCAATATTCCACAGTGCCAAATTTTTCCCGAACATTTCCTTTCTTGTTTTTAAATAAATAAAGCAAGCATACATGATAATAACAAAAAATGATCCGATAATTTTCCAATCAAAAAAACCGATTTCCGGCATTTTTAGATAAAGCCTTTGCAATCCTAGTATAACACCAATGGAAAAAACAGGCATGCCCAGCAAATTTAATGTATAGGCGACTTGCTCTAATTTTACTAAATCATTGGCACGAATTAATTGTCTTCCCCATTTTTTCCGTTTCAATAAATGATATTGCACAATATATAATAACGAAAATAGAAATGATAATGAAAATAGGGCATACGCAACAAGCGATGCCGTAATATGAACAAGTAAAAGTTCCGAAGCCAACTTTTCCGCCAATGCCGGAGAACCCCAGTGGGATGGTGCAAATGTATAAATAACGATCGTCATAAATCCGAGTACACTGGTAAAAAATATGATAAATTCAACTTTAACAAAAATATTTAAAATAATTGAACAAGTGATTAACACCCAACTATAAAAATACAAACCGTCCGCTAGCGTAAAAATAGGGAACCGGCCTGTCTCGTACATATTAAAAATAAATAAAACCGTTTGCAAGAACCAGACACAACAAAGCAATAGAAAGCCAATTCTTTTCATTTTACGGTTTGTTTGCAGGAAGTCATAGAAGTACATCAATACCGAAGCCGCATAAAGAATGACCATCCCTTCATGCAATTTCATCAACATGTTTTCTCCCATAAGGGTAACCTCACTTACATCTCATCAACCGTTCACATAGCTCTCAAGCGATCTTGTTTTTCTTTCATCGATGCGCTTATGTTGAGATTCTTCCATTTGTTTTTCTTTGTGTGCTTCTAATTGAAAAATTTGCTCAAAATAATGCAAAGCTTGTTCACCTTCAGGACCGGCAGCCAATTCTTTAATTTGTAAAATCGGATCTTTTAACATTTGATTAATAATGCTTTTCATATGTTTACCGATAATTTTCCGTTCCCGTTCAGTTAAGTCAGGCAATTTCCGTTCCAAACTCGTCATCACATCGGCTTGAATAGTTAATGCTTTTTCCCGTAAAGATGAAATGAGCGGAACAACCCCCAATGTATTTACCCAATCTTGAAATATCGCGATCTCATCTGTGATAAATGACTGGATTTTGGTAGCAGCACGCTGTCTTTCTTGTAAATTTGCTTCAACGACTCCTTCCAAATCATCAATATCGTAAAGAAAAACGGATTCGAATTGATCAATTTCCGGATCAATATCTCTCGGCACAGCAATATCAATAAATAACATCGGTCGCCCTTTCCGCATTTTTTCAACGGTCGCCATCATTTCTGCATGAATGACATAATGATTCGATCCCGTAGAACTAATAACAATATCAGCCTCGGTCAAACATGACGGAAGTGATTCAAGCGAATAGGCCTTCCCACCGATTTCCTTGGCGAGATCCATTGCTTTTTCCACCGTGCGATTGACAACGGAGATTTTTCCGGCACCACTTCCCAATAAATTTTGAATGGTAATTTTCCCCATCTTTCCGGCACCGATAATTAAAATATGTTTATTATGCAATTGACCAAAAATTTTCTTTGCCAATTCAACAGCGGCATAACTGACAGAAACGGCATTTGAAGAAATATCCGTCTCGGTATGGGCTTTTTTCGCCACGGTAATCGCTTGTTTAAAAAGTTGGTTAAAGACGGTGCCAACCGAATTTGCTTCTTGTGCTTTGAAAAAACTTGACCGCACTTGTCCTAAAATTTGTGTTTCACCGATCACCATCGAGTCGAGACCACAGGATACGTTGAACAAATGCTCAACCGCTTTTTGATTTTCGTAAATGTAAAGATGGGATTCAAATTGTTCCCTTTCTATATGAAACCATTCAGCAAGAAACTCTTTAATATAATACCGCCCCGTATGGAGTTGATCGACGACTGCATATATTTCGGTCCGGTTACAAGTCGATACGATAACATTTTCTAAAATACTCTTTCTTTTCTTTAATGTCGCCATGGCAGCAATCAACTCTGCTTCTTGAAATGAAAGTTGTTCCCGTATTTCTACCGGTGCAGTTTTATAATTGAGACCAACTGTAATAATAAACATAAGTAAATACCCTCCAAATGATCCATCCTTTAAGAAAAGCGCAGTCTTAACGTATAAAAAGTCATCTATCCTATAAATTTTATGTTACGATAAAAGGGACACCTAATTCCTCTCTATTATATTATAGATTGTATTAAATTAAAATGAATATAAACTGGTAATTGGTTGAAAACGACGATTTTCATAAAAAAGACAAAATTTCTGTTGTTAACACCGTAGTAAACTGTTTTTCTAAAAATTGTCTCAAAGATGTTCAATCAAAATTTCGTGATGATCCGAAATAATCATCTTGTATACTTATTTTCATGTAAAATACTATTTCTTATACCATTGAAACAGTTTTATGGTTAAAATGCAAAAAGCTGATTTTTTATGTTTAAAATTTTATTAAGTGGAATTACAATCTTATGGTTAGTAGTCATCTTTTATAGAAAGTGAGGATGTTTGATGAAAAGGCAAATCTTTCCCGGAATCGTTTTAATCGGGTTCGGATTATACTTTTTTTTACAAAAATTCACAACACCTATTCCTGTATACGTCTTCAGTTGGCCAACGATTCTTTTGATTGTAGGTGTTGCATTACTTATCCAAGCTTATCGCGGCGGAGAATTCCAACTGATTGTGCCGGGAGTTTTACTCGTTGGCTTAGGGGTTCATTTCCATCTTGCACAACAACGGAATATTCAATTTGATCTCATTGGTGTCATCATCCTATTTCTGGCTCTGGGATTTTTCCTAGCTGCGAAAAAAACAAAAAGCAGTGCTATTTACAGTTGGATTTTTGTTGGTGTTGCACTTATTCAACTTTTTAATGCAAAGTTATTTTCCTTTCTCCAACTAACACCGGAACAAATTGACAGTTTCCAATCATTATGGCCGATCGTTTTGATCATCATCGGCAGCTTTCTATTCTTTTTTAAGAAAAATTAAAAGTTTGTTCTTAAGAATCCGTATGTAACCCTACCCATTTCTTACGGAAGGTTTTGTCTTTTTTTACTGAATCGCTCTTAAGGGGAATAGTGCCTTCCCGAATAAAATACGTACAATCACCTTTTTAAAGAAAAGGACTAACCATACAGAGAATTCCGGTTAGTCCTATTATTAATTATACATTTTAATTTTTACTTTCATGATCGTTGATAGATTTTTCGATTACCTGCCATGCTTCTTCTTTACCAACACCGGTTTCAGATGAAAAAATGATCAGCGGATCTTTTTTTTCAATCGCTAATTTCTCTTTCACAATTTTCGCATGTTTCTCCCATTTTCCACGGGGAATTTTATCCGCTTTTGTCGCAATCACAATGACCGGTATGGAATAATGTTTCAAAAATTGGTACATCAAGACATCATCGTTTGTTGGTGGGTGACGAAGATCGACAATTAATATAACAGATTTCAATTCACGCCGCCTGGTTAAGTACGATTCAATCATATTTCCCCATTTTGCTCGCTCTGTTTTTGATACTTTCGCATATCCGTAGCCGGGCACATCAACAAAGTAAAACGCCTCATTAATCAAATAAAAATTCAATGTCTGCGTTTTTCCTGGTTTTGATGAGGTTCTTGCCAAATTTTTTCGGTTTAACAGTTTATTAATAAACGATGATTTTCCAACATTGGAACGACCAGCTAATGCAATTTCCGGCAAGCTGGTCTCCGGATATTGTGCCTTTGATACTGCACTGATTACAATTTCGGCGCTTTTAATTTTCACTTTTTTCACCTACAATTGCATTTTCAAGTACTTCATCGACATGGGTGACGGGAATAAAGGTTAATTCTTTCCGCACACTTTCCGGAATATCATCCAAATCCCTTTCATTGTCTTTTGGGATAATAATGGTTGTCAACCCGGCACGGTGAGCACTTAAAGTTTTTTCTTTTAATCCGCCGATTGCAAGTACGCGTCCCCGTAATGTGACTTCACCAGTCATGCCAACCTCACGACGAATCGGTTTTCCGGTAAGGGCGGAAACAAGTGCCGTTGTAATCGTTACGCCAGCAGAAGGACCATCTTTTGGTACAGCGCCTTCCGGGACATGGATATGAATATCATATTTTTCATGAAACGTCGGATCAATGTCAAATTTTTCAGCTGAAGATCTCACATAGCTAAAGGCAGCCTGTGCAGATTCTTTCATAACATCACCGAGTTTACCCGTCAGTACAAGCTTTCCTTTACCGGGTGCAAGGGACACTTCAATTTGCAATGTATCGCCGCCAAATGCGGTATAAGCAAGTCCGGTTGCAACACCGACTTGATCTTCCTTCTCCGCCTGACCATAATGAAAAATCTTTTTCCCGAGAAATTCTTCAATATTTTTATTCGTAACAATGACCCGTTTCTTTTCTCCGGATGTAATAATTTTTGCCGTTTTTCTGCAAATTTTAGCTATTTGTCTTTCCAATCCGCGGACACCGGCTTCCCGGGTAAAATACCGAACGATGGAAAGAATGGCATCATCGCGAATTTGCAGCTGTTGCTTTTGTAATCCATGTTCTTTTAATTGTTTTTTTATGAGATAATCTTTAGCAATATGTAATTTTTCAATTTCTGTATAACCCGCAATAGAAATAATTTCCATCCGATCTCTCAGCGGTCCGGGAATCGTGCTTAAATCGTTGGCTGTCGCAATGAACATTACTTTTGATAAGTCGTACGTTTCTTCAATATAATGATCGCTGAAATTTTTATTTTGTTCCGGATCCAAAACTTCGAGCATAGCCGATGACGGATCACCGCGAAAATCGTTCGACATTTTATCAATTTCATCTAATAAAAACACCGGATTAATCGTCCCTGCTTTTCTCATTCCTTGAATAATTCGTCCCGGCATTGCACCGACATATGTTCTCCTGTGTCCACGGATTTCTGATTCATCACGGACACCGCCTAATGAAACTCTCACAAATTTTCGGTTTAACGAACGGGCAACTGAACGGGCAAGACTGGTTTTTCCGACCCCCGGAGGACCAACCAGACAAAGAATCGGACCTTTTAAGGAGTTCGTCAATTGTTGCACGGCTAAATATTCCAAAACGCGTTCCTTTACTTTTTCCAAACCGTAATGGTCTTCATTTAAAATTCTTTCCGCCCGTTTAATATTTATATCATCTTTCGTTTCTGTCGTCCATGGCAGTGCAATTAACCAATCAAGATAATTTCGAATGACAGCACTTTCCGCCGATGTTCCGGGTAATTTTTCATAGCGGTCTAATTCTTTCATGGCTGCTTCAAAAACATGATCAGGCATTCCTGCTTTTCCAATTTTTTCTTTTAATTTTTCGATTTCACTCGATTTTCCTTCTTTTTCACCTAATTCTTTTTGAATAGCTTTCATCTGTTCCCGCAAATAATATTCTTTTTGCGTTCTTTCCATCGATTGCTTTACGCGTTGCCCGATTTTCCTCTCGAGTTGGATAACTTCCTTTTCATTATTCAAAAAAGTAATGATGGCGTTCATACGATCTTTCACATTTACTTTTTCCAAGAGGTCTTGCTTGTCTTTCAATTTCAGTGGCAAATACGATGCCACAATATCAGCTAATCGACCCGGTTCTTCAATATCTTGAACAGAAGCAAATGTTTCAGCCGATACTTTTTTAGACATTTTTATGTATTGCTCAAACAAATCCAGAATCATACGCATTAGTGCTTCTTCTTCAAAGTCTTTTACTTCTTCATTTTCGTATGTTTGAATACGTACTTCAAAATATTCATCGGTCCGGAGAAACTTTTCAATTTTTCCCCGTTTCAAACCTTCTACCAACACACGGAATGTTCCGTTTGGAAGTTTGAGCATTTGTTTTACCTGTGTCAATGTGCCCATTTCAAAAAAATCATCCTCTGTTGGGTCTTCAATGGATGTATCTTTTTGTGTTGTCAAAAAAATGAAATGATCATTCATCATTGCTTTTTCAAGCGCTTGTACCGACTTTTCTCGTCCGACATCTAAATGAAGCACCATTGTCGGGAATACAAGCAATCCTCGAAGCGGCAGGAGGGGAACGATAATTCGTTGTTGTTCATTCATATGGATACCTCCAATTCTCCACCTTTAGTCTCGTAATAGATGGTTATTCTCTTGTGTAGAAACGTTTTATGTTGATAAAACGGACTTACAGATTTGTTAACAAAAAAGGGATGCAACTTTTTTATCAAGCATTGTACTGAACTTCGTTAATTATATGAGATTTTTTCAATCGGGTGGTTCGGATTGTATTCGGCATTGACGATTACCTATTTAAAAATTTTAACGTATTTACCGGCAACTGTCTAATTTGAATAAATGATGAAACTTCAACCGGTTTGGGAAGCAATATTTATTAAAAGTTTACAAAAACTGGAATTTTTCTGTTTCGGGTTGTCAATTTGCTTTTAAAAAGGCAAAAAAAGGCGGTTTGTTCATTGACAAACCAGAATTTCAGGTTTTATCTATGCCGCCCAATATCCATTATGATTTGCGAGCTTATCCTGTGATTTTTCTATACACTTTCTTTTCTTTGCTCTTGATAGGAAAAAGCCGTTTCCGGCAGATTGCTCTCTTCTTTATTATGTATTTTGATTAAGGCTAATTCAAATACTTGTTTTATGCTGGCGACCGGTATAACTTCAACTCCTTCGATTTCATGAAAAATGGATTCCATATTGTCTTCCGGTATAATCACTTTTTTTACACCTGCTTTTTGTGCCGCCTTTATTTTTGTATACACACCGCCGACCGGTTTTACTCTACCGTGAATACTGATTTCTCCGGTTAGGGCAACTTCATTATGAATCGGAAATTTATAAATGGCCGAATATATTCCGGTAGCAATCGCGATTCCCGCTGATGGACCGTCAACAGGTACGCCGCCCGGAAAATTAACATGAATATGATATTCATCTGCAGGTACACCAAATGATCGTAAAATGGTAATGACATTTTCAATGGAACCTTTTGCCATACTCTTTCTTCTAATTGATTTTCCTTGCGTTCCAATACTTTCTTCCTCAACAATTCCGGTAATCGTGATTGCTCCTTTTTCCAGAGCAGGTATGGCAGCAACTTCGATTTCCAATACCGAGCCGCTGTTCGGTCCATAAACAGCCAAACCGTTAACAAGTCCCACTTCCGGTTGTTTATAGATTTTTTGTTCTAATCGTGGAGAAAGTTGACTTGAATGAATGATCCACTCGATATCTTCATCTTTTATTATTTTTCGATTTTCCGTAATCGCAAGTCCTGCAGCAATTTGTACCATATTCACCGCTTCTCGCCCGTTTTTCGCATATTGTGATAATTTTTCTAATGCATATTCACTCATCGTTAAATGAACCTTTTCCATCGCTCGTTTCGCCACTTGCTTGATTTCTTCTTGGTCAAGTTCCCGGAAAAACACTTCCATGCATCTCGAACGAATCGCCGGAGGAATTTCTTCAGGTGTTCTTGTCGTCGCACCAATTAAGCGAAAATCAGCAGGAAGTCCATTTTTAAAAATATCATGAATAAAATTGGGGATTTGCGCATTTTCTTCACTATAATAAGCACTTTCTAAAAATACTTTTCGGTCTTCCAAAACTTTCAACAGTTTGTTCATTTGAATCGGGTGCAATTCACCAATTTCATCGATAAAGAGAACACCACCATGTGCATTCGTTACTGCCCCTTGTTTTGGCTGTGGGATTCCTGCTTGTCCCATCGCACCGGCCCCTTGGTAGATCGGGTCATGGACGGAACCGATTAAAGGATCAGCAATTCCTCTTTCATCAAATCTTGCCGTTGTCGCATCCAATTCAATAAATTTTGCGTCTTTTTTAAAGGGCGACATCCCCAGCTTTTTCGCCTCTTCAAGAACAAGTCTTGCTGCAGCTGTTTTTCCGACGCCGGGTGGTCCGTAAATAATGACATGTTGGGGGTTGGGGCCACAAAGACCGGCTTTTAATGCTTTGATCCCGTCTTTCTGTCCAATAATATCTTCAAAACTTGCCGGACGAACCTTTTCTGCGAGCGGTTCAGTCAATTTAATTGAACGTAATTTTTGTAATTGTTCCATTTCTTTTTTTGATTCTTTGTCTATTGATACTTTTTGGCTCCGTTGATTTCGCAACAAGTTCCAAAAATACACCCCGATGATAACCCCGAAGATAAGCTGGATGATTAACACGATTCCAGGTAAGTTCATTGTATTCCCTCCATTGGCATATTCTGTGTTCTTTAGTATCTCCTATAGAACGAGGGAATAAACAAGAAATTGCCAATTGAAGAATGTTTACAAAACAAAACAAAAAAGCTTAAGTACACATACAAAAAGAGTTACCATGTAACAAAAACTTTGCTGTTACATGGTAACCCGATCGATTCATGTTTGTATGTTATGCCGAAGTTTTTTCTTCTTCTTCAATAACCGTTCCATCTTTCAATAGTAGTTGAGGACGTTTGTTTTTCGTAATCGTCTCCTCCGTGATAATACATTTTGCGATATCTTCCCGTGATGGTAATTCGAACATCACATCCAACATAATTCCTTCAATAATGGAACGTAAACCACGAGCACCGGTTTTTCTTTCAATTGCCTTTTTCGCAATTTGTTCCAATGCTTTCTTTTCAAATTCGAGTTCCACATTATCCAGTTCCAATAATTTTTGATATTGTTTAACGAGCGCATTTTTCGGCTTTGTTAATATTTCGATTAATGCAGCTTCATCTAATTTTTTAAGCGTTGCGATAACCGGGAGACGTCCGATGAATTCCGGAATTAAGCCAAATTGTAATAAGTCTTCCGGCAATACATGGGTTAATAAATTCATTTCATCAATTTCTTCTTTTTTCGGATCCGTTCCGAAGCCGATAACTTTTTTACCTAGACGGCGTTTAATAATTTGTTCAATTCCGTCAAATGCACCGCCGCAAATGAATAAAATATTCGTCGTATCAATTTGAATAAACTCTTGATGCGGGTGTTTTCTTCCTCCTTGTGGCGGAACACTGGCAACCGTACCTTCTAAAATTTTTAACAGTGCTTGTTGGACACCTTCACCCGAAACGTCACGGGTAATCGACGGGTTTTCTGATTTACGGGCAATTTTGTCGATTTCGTCAATATAAATAATCCCTTTCTCAGCCCGCTCGACATCATAGTCGGCAGCTTGGATTAATTTTAACAAAATATTTTCAACATCCTCACCAACATATCCGGCTTCTGTTAAAGATGTCGCATCCGCAATGGCGAACGGTACATTTAAAATTCGCGCCAAAGTTTGGGCAAGTAAAGTTTTTCCGCTTCCGGTCGGCCCAATCAAACAAATATTACTTTTTGACAACTCAACATCATCAACCCGGTTTTTAGTATTGATTCTTTTGTAATGGTTATAAACCGCAACGGCCAATGTTTTTTTCGCCTGATCTTGACCGATGACATATTCATCCAAAATTGTTCGAATTTCCGTCGGTTTTGGAACATCCTTAAATTCTACTTCTTCATCATTGCCTAATTCCTCTTCCACAATTTCTGTACATAATTCAATACACTCATCGCATATATAAACGCCCGGACCGGCAACCAATTTACGGACTTGATCCTGAGATTTTCCGCAGAAAGAACATTTCAATTGTCCTTTTTCATCATTAAATTTAAACAATTTTTTTCACCCCTTAATTTTTTAAACCATCTATGTGAGTTAAGCCCTACGAATGTATTTTTTAGTGCCACGAAAAAGCAGCTCATCATAATTATGATCTTGTTTATTTTTTTGTTAATCTATTTGCCATTAACACAAAGGTCTTTGTTTTTTACTATGTATTATGTATATGGATTGTAACATATTGTTCTAACGAAAAGAAAATAAAATGATTCAAGCGATTATGTATAGTTTATGCAAAACATTTTTATAAAAAGACGGTAAAAACTAGAACCTAACACATTTTGGGTTGTAACGAACTCTACTCTTGTTGTCAATTTTTTATATAGGTAACCATCTCATCCGCTTCATTTGAAGTTTGAGGCGAGAGACAAAACTTCCATTAAATGAAGGATAAAACAAGGCACGAAAAAATCGCGCCTTGTTTTATCTATGTTGATTATAAATGTGCAGACGAACACCATTCATTGACTTACATTTGGTTAAAAAATAAATTCAAATTATTCTTCTACTGTCTTACTGCTGTCAACCAATAATTGAACAGCTTTGTTAAATTTCAATTCGTCTTTAATGGCGTCAGTTGAACCAAGAATTTGCTGAATTTGTTCCACCGGCATGTTGTACACTTCTGCCATATTTTGAAGTTCTTTTTCCACATCTTCTTCTGTTACATCAATATTTTCCGCTTTAACAATCGCCTCTAACGTTAAATTGACGCGAACCCGTTTTTCAGCATCTTCACGCATGGTTTCTTTCAAGCTGTCAATGTCTTGACCTGATAATTGGGAATACAGTTCAAGATTTAGACCTTGCTGTTGCAGACGTTGTTCAAATTCTTGTACCATCCGTTCAACTTCATTATCGAACATAACTTCAGGAATATCAATTTCTGCATTCTCTGCAGCTTTTTCTAGTACGATATTTTCAACTTCATGTTTAGCATTATGTTCTTTCTCATCTTTAAGACGATTTTTAATTTTTTCTTTTAATGCTTCCAATGTTTCCACTTCATCATCTACATCAACAGCAAAATCATCATCAAGTTCAGGTAATACTAATTGTTTTACTTCATGAACTTTCACTTTGAATATAGCCGGTTTTCCCGCTAATTCTTCTGCATGGTATTCTTCCGGGAAAGTGACTTGAATCTCTTTTTCATCTTCGGCTTTCGCTCCAACTAATTGTTCTTCAAAGCCTGGAATAAAAGAATTGGAACCTAATTCCAAAGAATGATTTTCTGCTTTACCGCCTTCAAATGCTTCTCCGTCAACAAAACCTTCAAAATCGATAACAACGGTGTCACCTTGCTCAGCTGGTTCATCTTCTTTGACAACTAACTCAGCATGTCTTTTTTGTAATTCTTTAAGTTCTGCTTCAACATCTTCATCAGTAACTTCCGTATCTACTTTTGGAACTTCAAGACCTTTATATTCACCTAATTTCACTTCCGGTTTTACGGTAACATCGGCAGTGAATATTAATGATTGACTTTTACCAATTTGTTCGATATCAATTTCTGGTTGAGCAACCGGTTCAATACCAGTTTCGTCAATGGCATTTGAATAAGCATCCGGTAAAACTATATCTAACGCATCTTGATAAAGAGATTCGACACCAAATCTTTGTTCAAAGATTTGACGTGGTACCCGACCTTTACGAAATCCTGGAACATTCAATTGTTTTTGGACTTTTTTAAACGCTTGATCGAGCGCTTTGTTAAACGTTTCTGCATCCACTTCAACCGTTAATTTACCTTGGTTGCCTTCTAATTTTTCCCATTTTGCAGACATTCCTTTTCCCTCCAACTACTATTTATCAAAAATTTACTATTGTTCTTATATGTAGACCTTGTTCATCCGCTTTCAATGATCGTCCAAAAAGCAAATGTAATTATGTATCAAGCTCTAAAGACTTTACAAGGCGTATAAAGAGAAGAACATCATTCTAACCATATCATTATATCATAGGAATCATTTGTTTCAAGATAAAAGGGTGAAAAATAGGCGAAATTCACCTCTTGGAACAAATTGTCATTGTGTTGTGATCCAAAATTGTTGTTCCACCTCGGTAATAAAGTCTATCGCTTTTGCCAATTCCTCTTTGTTCATTTCCATTTCCGATAAATTGGAAATATTATCTGTATGCTGGTCAAAATAGTCTTCAACAACAAAGAGGATAGCATTCACCCATATATCCAAACTCGAAAAGTTCATCTCCAATGGGTAGATCATGAAAAAAAAGCGTTCGGTTAAAGTAACGGCATACGTTAATAAGCTAGGATTTTCATGAACGAGTAGAACTTCCAATTTCTCTTTGACTTTCCGGGGAAAAGGCGCATCTTGAACATCGGCATAGGTTTGGATATTCAATTGTACGGTTTGATTAAATTTCTTTACAACAACTTTTTCTTCGTAATGATTTTCTCTTAAAACATTCAATAAAATTGTTTTTAAAAAAGGATTTCCTGTTTCACTTTCCAGATATTCTTTTATTTCCGGTAAATGTCGGGCAATTCCGTTTTTATCGAGATTTTCCAAATTTTGTATCGTTGTTTTTAAGTCATCTTCAAAAAGATTTATATGTACATCCGATGTCGGTAGCTCATCAATCCCATTTGCTAAATTTCTGCTTAGTTCCAGCAATTCCTTATATTGATCAATTTTTTCTAACGGTACTTGATCCTCATCCAATAACATTGTTAACATTGTAGTTATTTTTTTATACTCATGAAGTTGAAAAAGAACAGTCATATATATTTCCACTGTTTCAAAGTAATCACCAACTCCTGTGTGAACCATTTCTTCCAACAACATTTTCGCCTTGGTAAAATTTCCTTGTTCCAGGTAAGCACCAATTAATGTATATAAAATATCCGGATTTTCCGGTTCCAGTTGCTCGGCCTTCTCAAGATAAGGAATAGCTTCCTTAATTCTCCCTTCAATCAATAAATTACTCCCCTTATCCAATAAGCGTAACGGTAAATTGGGGAAAGGAATTACTTTATCGTTTGAAAAATCGTCATTCATAACATCAAATCCCACGCTTTTTTCTTTTTTAGTTATTGTAACACCGGAATAGACTTTTGCAAAATGATGGACTGGGGCTAATGCAAATAGTGCTCGAATTTTTTCAAAAGTGAACGAGCGAACGTTCTTTTCGTAATCAATGAAAATTAATAAATTGATTCGCCAACTCTACCCAATCATTCTTTTATAAGCGTGTTAAAAATTTCGGGCTGTTCAATTTGCAAACAAACTTTATCAAAAAGTCTGTCGAACACCTCAGGAGCCCTTGCAAACAGTTCTATAAATAAAATTCTAAACGTAACTAATACGAAAATTTTTCCAACTGCACCAATTTGGATCTATGTTGGAAACTTTTACGTTCTTAACGTATAAAAAAAGGATACCCACAGTGTTCTATTCTGTGCTAGTATCCCTACTTATTTAAAACCCTATTATTTCAAGACTTGAAATGTAAATCAAAACGTCCCAGACGAGATTCGAACTCATGACCTACAGCTTAGGAGGCTGTCGCTCTATCCAGCTGAGCTACTGGGACACAGTTTTAATTGGACATTTGATATTTTATCATATTCAATTAATTTCATCAATGATTTCAGGAAATATTTACGGTAATAAGTTACCCTCCGTTAATGTATTGATAAAAGGCCATCTAATTTGTCGATGATTTTTTTGCTGACAGAATCAATACTATATTGGATTCCCATATTTCTCCCCATGAACTAATAGATGTAACGCCAAAAAACGTAAAATTCCAACTGTTTGTGTTCCTCTACATTATGGGCAAAGAATATTCATTTTCATGCCTGGGTTGAGAGTGGATAATCAATTTTGCAAACGCTTAAATAAGATAATTACTTTTATTAAATCAAAAATGTCCTTTCCTTAAATCTTGTGTAAAAAATGTGTAAAACCATAAAAAAGATGCTATTTTTTACAATTTCCCCCAAAAAGAAATACACGCCAAAATGCTTGTTTATTAAACGTTTTGACGTGTTTTTGTTAGTAACGTCCCAGGAGAGATTCGAACTCCCGACCGACGGCTTAGAAGGCCGTTGCTCTATCCAGCTGAGCTACTGGGACATAGTATTATTATTTATATATATTTTTCTTCGTCTACTTAGTAACCCGTCGTCCCAATCTCAGAAAGCTTATTCAAGAAGCTGCTCGATTGGTACGCTGATGTTAATTCAACGAAGCTCATTCGTTCGTGCTCTATCCAGCTGAGCTACTGGGACATAGTATTATTATTTATATATATTTTTCTTCGTCTACTTAGTAACCCGTCGTCCCAATCTCAGAAAGCTTATTCAAGAAGCTGCTCGATTGGTACGCTGATGTTAATTCAACGAAGCTCATTCGTTCGTGCTCTATCCAGCTGAGCTACTGGGACATAGTATTATTATTTATATATATTTTTCTTCGTCTACTTAGTAACCCGTCGTCCCAATCTCAGAAAGCTTATTCAAGAAGCTGCTCGATTGGTACGCTGATGTTAATTCAACGAAGCTTATTCGTTCGTGCTCTATCCAGCTGAGCTACTAGATCCGTTTGTTTTACCAAAGACAAGATTAATTATATGCCCTATTACGACTAATGTCAATAATATTATTCAACTTTTTTGGAAGAAGAAGAGAAAAGAATTTAATCTTGTAATGTTTTCTTCTTCTCCCAAAACATTAAATTTCATATGATTCTTGAAAAAGTTCTCCATGTCCATATTCGTAAACATGAACAATTTTTGATGTCCCATTTATTTCCAAAATAATATACGTTTTTTCTTTCCGCATACGTGGTAAGGCAATACTGCCAGGATTAATAAATAAAATCCCTTTAATATTTTCAATCCCGAGAACATGGGAATGACCGAAACAAACAATGGTTGCATTTTGTTCGATGGCCCGGAAATATAGATTCATTAAACTAGTTTTGACATGATCTTTGTGGCCATGCGTAATAAATATCCTTTCATTTCCAGCTATAATCAAATCCCGTTCAGGAAAATCATTGCCAAAATCACAATTTCCCTTAACAACATGATAACCCTGAATTGCAGAGTGATCTTTGTTCAATTCAGAGTCACCACAATGAATAAAATAATCCGTATCTGGATGGGATTTTTTTAATTGAATTAGTTCTTCCGTTAACCCATGACTATCACTGCAAATCAAAACCTTCATGAAAGCAAATCCCCTCTTTCCATAGCTTCTTGGACATATTCATATAATTTTCGAATGGCATTTCCCCGATGGCTGATTCGATTTTTTTCCTCAGATGTCATTTCTGCCATTGTTTTTTTCAGATGAGGAAGATAAAAGATCGGATCATATCCAAAACCGTTATTTCCACGTTTTTCACTTAATATTAAACCATTACAAATACCTTCTACAATGACGGGATCCTTTCCCGGTACAATCATAGCCAGTGTGCAATGAAAATGGGCAGTGCGCCTTTCATTCGGGACATCCTTCATCTCCAGCAAGATTTTTTGAATATTGGCCTCATCATCCTTTTCAGCTCCTGCATATCGTGCAGAATAAACGCCAGGACGCCCATTTAAAGCATCAATGACAAGACCGGAATCATCAGCTATGACTATTTTTTGCAAGAGCTCGCAGATCCCAACAGCTTTTAATAATGCATTTTCTTCAAAAGTTTCTCCTGTTTCTTCAATATCAGGTGCACCTGGGAAGTCCAGAAGTGTCTTCACTTGAAAGCCAAGCGGATCGAACAACTCGGTAAACTCTTTTGCTTTACCTTTGTTTTTTGTTGCAATAATTATTTCTTCCATGCTTTACCTCTTATTCATTATTTTAATTAATACCCAAAAGGTTTTCTGATAATCTCCTGCAAAGATAGGTGTAAATCATATATAGTATGACATAAAATATTATCCTTTGCATATTTGTCTTTCTGAAAAATGCATTTTTTTGTTATTAAAAATGTGAAGAGGATAAGTTGCCTAGATGGAAAATAAAACTTGTTAAAATTGTTGACTAGTATTTTAACTTTTCCATATTGAAAAAAAGAGGCGGTTTTGTCCCCCTCTTTCTAACTTTTATTATAACAAATTTTTTAAAAACTACCAGTATTGACATGTTCCGGACGGGTAACCGGTTCCGTTAAAGGTTTACCATCCTGGTTGACAATATCTGTCTTTCCGTTTACTTGGATTGCTACCCCTTTAACCCCCTCTTGTTCCGTCAACGAAAGTACTAGAGGTTCCAAAACTTGCTTTGAAACAAGTTTTTGATCGTAACTACCATATATATTTTCATTAAAATTCAGTTTAACAATGCCATCATCCATTTTTGGTGCTTCAACTAATTCGACATCTGGCATAAATAATGAATATAGCTCAGTTGCCATATTCGGACCTTTAATTAATTCCTCTACAACTGCAGTTAAAGGATTATCATTTTTATTACTCACACGCTTTGTTACCGGCACATAGTACCTTTCTTCATTATTCTGAGCTAAGTAGTATACAGTAACAGGATACGTATTTGTAATATCGACTGCAGTGGATGAATCCATATTAATTCCATCTTTTCTTGTTAACATCCCTTTAATTGGAGTCCCGTTTACCGGCATTTCCTTTAGTTCTTTCCCGTTCATTTTTAATTTCACTTGTTTGATGGAATCAAATTGCGTCAAAGTCCAAGTGATCGATTGTAAGATTTTCATCTCATCTTCCGGGGCGTACTCGGCAAATTCTTTTGAAAAATCAGCTGTAGCAATACCATCTTTGACATCAATGGATATCTCCGTTCCTTCTGGTAAAACAGCTCGGAAATCATTTGGTAAATATTCAGTTACTGGGCCTCCTTTGACGAGATAATCCAAAGCTTGCTTAGCTACTGATCTTGTATTTGGTAAGCCCAATGTTTTCGGAACTACATACCCATTTTTGTCTATCAAATAAAGCTCTGTTTTCACCTCGTCAGCTTTTTCTCCATCAGCATTCTGTTCATCCGTCACATCCAAATCATCTTCATATGAGACTTTTTGTGGTGGATCCATATTTTCTTTTTCTCTTCCTAGTTGGGAACAAGCCGAAAGTAAAAAAGCAATCGCTGCTAAACAAATCAATTTTTTTATTAACTTCATACTATCCCCCCATAACAGTTTGTACTACATGTATACGGGGTTTTTATAAAAATAGACCGAGCCCTGAGAAAAAAAACGGACAAAATCAAAAACACGGGCGCTTTTACTATTCAAAAAAATTTATTAATCTTTTTTTGCCAGATAAAAAAATGCCTCGTGAATAGTCGACCGAATTCACAAAGGCTGTCATTAAATTAGTCGTTATTTTAAGTGAGTATTTCCTTTTATTTCCCCATCTGAGTATTCAGATAGGACATATAATAGGTAATAAAAGTTTGGCAAGTATTCTTTTACATTTTGTGGCATTTCCTTAAAGCCATTTAAAAACTCACCTAAATGGAGTGGAAATCTCCATGTACTCTTACCATGCTAGACAACAAGGGGAATAACGCAGGTAATGGTGGAGGAATTCTTTTACTGTCGGAATAGTACCCATCGTTTCTCTAAAAAATTTGTCATGAGGGTTTTGTATGTTCTTGAAAAGATTCCCCCTTTCCGTCCCTTTTCATCTAAAAATTCTTATCATTTTAATACAATCTGGTAACGGTTTTCACTAGTATTCGAATGAAAAGTTTTTCTTTCTTCCTTATTTTGTAATAACATTGATAAAGCTGAGCTTTTCAGTGATATTAATAGCTTGATAACTGAATTGTATCAACAATAATATTTGTTAATCCAAGCCATTGTTCAGCGATTTTTTTAAACATTGCTTTTGAACCAGTTGTGAAAAATACATGATTTAGCTGTTCTTCAGATGTATTAAGCATACCAATATGATCCAGAATTACACTTGCTTCTCTAGCTGTTTCTTCACCGGAACTAATAATTTTCATATCACCTTGAAAATAAGATTCGATAATTGGCTGTAACAGCGGATAATGAGTACACCCCAGAATTAATGTATCAATATTTTTATCCTTTAAAGGACTAATAGAATTAGCTACAATTTTTTCGGCAATAGCACCGGTCCATTCGCCACTTTCTACAAGTTCGACGAGTTTGGGACAAGCCAGCCCGTGAACAATAACATGTTTTCTAATTTTTTTCAATGCTTGTTCGTAAGCTTTACTTTTAATTGTCATTTCTGTTCCAATAACACCGATACGATTTTTTTGAGATACTTTAATTGCTGCTCTTGCGCCTGGATTAATCACACCCAATACCGGTATTGAAAGGCTGTCTCGAATTTCCTCCAATGCCACGGCAGTTGCAGTATTACAGGCGATAATTAACATTTTTATATGATATGCTTCTAAATAGCGGGTCATCTCCCACGTAAATTGACGAATTTCACTACTTGATCTAGGTCCATATGGACAACGCGCAGTATCACCTAAATAAATAATTGATTCATTTGGCAACTGGCGCATCATTTCCTTTACTACAGTCAAACCGCCTACTCCCGAGTCTATGATGCCTATTGGATTTGCTGACAAACTAGTTTCAACCTTTCATATTTTTATGTAGTTTCTTGAGATTCTCTTGTACAAGAATAATTTCTTCATCATTAAAATCCTGTAAAACTTCATTTAAATACTTTCGTCGCTTTTCAATGACCTCCTCAATAATTCGAACCCCTTCAGGCAGCAAATGAATACGTACAACACGGCGATCTTTCTCACTTTTTATCCGTTTCACAAGATTGTTCTTTTCCATCCTATCAATTAAATCTGTAGTTGTGCTGAACGCTAAATACATTTTAGTCGAAAGCTCACCAATTGTCATATCGCCTTCTTCAAAGAGCCATTGTAGAGCTATAAATTGTGGGGGTGTTATTGAATAATTACTTAAAATTTCCCGGCCTTTTTGCTTTATTATAGAGGAAATATAACGCAAGTCTTTTTCAATAGATGCAACAATCTTTTCTTCAATTACTCTTTCCACATGGTTCCCCCCAATGACACCTAAAATTTGTAAAGCCCTCGAACGTCAAATATTCCTTGTTCAAATTCTCAGGTTGTGCAAAAAAAGACTTTTATGAAAAATATTTTGACTTACTAAATTACAGGTTCCTCCTTGAACAATTTATATTCATTTCCGTACGGACAGTATGACCTCACCTCTAAATTTTTGAGCTTACAAAAAGATAGGAGTTCTCCTGCGTCCGTTTGGTTCAGCTAACCATGCATAATGGATGTGGAAAACGCCCACCAGTGGAAGTTTTACTTTATTCTTTTAAAACACATCTAAAAGAACTATAGTTTATTTTCTAACTTTTACTGAAAAAATTCAAGCATTTTCAAGAAAGAACCTCTTTTAATTTCCTTATATATGGTTCAGCTTTTCGACAATAAGCAGTCACGTCTATGAGTAATTGGCGAATTTTTCCAACACAACTTTTTCAGTTCTCATTGTGAATATAGTTAACGTACACCAAAAGTCTATAAGAGGAAAACTGATCACCCAGCTCCTTTTCAAGTAAAAATTTTGGGGAATAACCTTTTGTAGACGTTAAGCGTACAATAAGAAAAGCGCGAGTCGCGCCCTATTCGCGACGTACAAACGGCTTCCCCGCAATGAGAACAGATTTGCCTCCTCGAATAAGCATCGCACGAAGAAAAATGCGTTTAGCATTTTTCGAGGACTCTGAATAATCTTCCTCGAATAAACATCGCACGAAGAAAAATGCGTCTAGCATTTTTCGAGGAAAAGGAAACACGGCGAGGGACGAGCCGATGTTGACTTATCGTAGTGGAGGGGAGCTAGTTTCTCAGTCGCTGGCGCTTGGAGCTAGACACTAAACTCGTCCCGAGTTTTTTACTTGTATTTTTATACTTTCTTATCTTTTAAAGAAAACTCGTGCGTCCGAGCTTTTAGGCGGATTAGAGTCGTCGTTCAGCGAAAAACATTTTGTTTGCGAAGTTATGCTACCGAAGTCTCTCTCGTTCACCGAAAAAATATAAATTTTTTTCGGCTGCGATGTATTCCCGCAAAGCTTTCCTTGTGCACTTATGTGTTTGAAAGTAGAAATTAAAAAATTTATACTTTCCTACTAGTTAAAAATTAAACCGGCCACCATTATGGATAGCCGGTATTGTTTAGAGCTTTAACTCCCCCATCCGGAGAAGTTCGACGACAGCTTGCGAACGCCCCTTTACTCCAAGCTTTTGCATGGCATTTGAAATATGGTTTCGAACTGTCTTTTCACTAATAAATAATTCTTGGGCAATTTCCTTTGTTGTTTTGTCTTGGACCAACAGCTCGAAAACTTCCCTTTCTCGTTTTGTCAATAACGGCTTATGAGTGAAATCATTTTCCTTCAAATACATGAACCCTCCTTGCCTTCGCCAGCTAGAAAACGCGGGGATGGGTATGAATCGTCACCATATCATATGTCGCGGCAAGGATTGGAGTGACACCTTTCTTATGACAATTCAGAAATAGGCGTTCAAAATTGTTACTTAAAGTGTATGTCAGATTCTAGTAAATTTTTTCATTTGTCTCTCTAGGGTATTCCGTTCATGTTCGGTCCATTTTTCACCTTTTCCAGTTAATTTATTTAATTTAACCAATGTTCCTCTTCCTGTGAAACAGATTGAATCATTTTGTTTTTTTCCCATATAGTGAAGGTCGACAGAACTTTGTCCAATATTATTTATTTTGATATACACCTTAATTTCTTCATCAAAATATACTTGTTGGATATAATCACATTGTAAATCTGCAACAACCGGGATGACATAACTATCGCTTTGATTCCATTCTTCCATGAAACCAAGAGATTTTAAAAATTCGATTCGAACCTGTTCAAAATAAATAAACGGAACGGTATTGTTTAAATGACCGAACATATCAGTCTCACTAAAGCGGACTTTAATAGGTATATAAAATTCAAAATCACTTTTCCAAGTTTGAAAGTCTTCAATATAATTTAATTTTTTCATCTAGTAAACCTCCACAAATACAAAATGAATGAACAATCATTCGTTTTCTGTTTTAAAGAAAACTCGGGCGTCCGAGCCTTTAGGCGAGAGAGACGTCGTTCAGCGAAAAAACATTTTCACTTGCGAGGTTATGCTACCGAAGTCTCTTTCGTTCACCGAAAAAATATAAATTTTTTCGGCTACGATGTATTCCCGTGAAGCTTTCCTTGTGCACTTATGCGTTAGGAAAGTAGTAATTGAAAAAATTTATACTTTCTTATAGCTAAAAAAGGTTGACCGATAAAAGTCAACCAACAATATTTATTTCAAAATGGTCATTTGTTTATGGGACAAACACACCGATATTCGATACATGAAATACCACAAACATTTCACTTTTTAGTGGTACTTCGTATCGTTTCCGTTCTTACTTTCATCTCGCCTTAAAGAGCTGGACTTTCTCACCCGGAAAAAATCTGTAAATCTAGTTAATGTATGAATAGTAAATTTTTAATAAGAATAATCACTACCAAAGAATTTCCGGAACATCTCCACAGTCGCTTCTCTGTTCAATGCTGCAATCGATGTTGTCAACGGAATTCCTTTTGGGCAGGCTTGAACACAGTTTTGCGAGTTACCGCAGTTGGCAAGGCCACCATCTCCCATGATCGCAGCAAGACGTTCTGCTTTATTCATGGCTCCAGTTGGATGAGAATTAAATAAGCGAACTTGTGATAATGGGGCAGGACCCATAAAGTTTGATTTATCATTGACATTTGGGCATGCTTCCAAACAAACTCCACATGTCATACATTTCGACAGTTCATATGCCCATTGACGTTTCGTTTCAGGCATTCTCGGTCCCGGTCCCAAATCATATGTACCGTCGATTGGAATCCAAGCTTTCACTTTTTTCAACGCATCAAACATCCGGCTTCTGTCAACCATTAAGTCACGGATGACCGGGAATGTACGCATCGGTTCAAGACGAATGGGCTCTTCCAACTGATCAACCATTGCCGAACAAGATTGTCTTGGTTTCCCGTTGATCACCATTGAACAAGCTCCGCAAACTTCTTCCAAGCAATTCATTTCCCATGTGACCGGTGTTGTTTTTTTTCCATCTTTTGTAACAGGATTCCGTTGAATTTCCATCAATGCGGCGATTACATTCATATTCGGGCGATATGGAATTTCAAATGTCTCCTCATAAGGGGCAGAATCCGGTGTATCTTGTCTTTGGATTATAAAAGTAACGGTTTTTTGTTGTTCAGCCATTGAAATATTCCTCCCCTTTAATTAATGTTTTTTCGTATAATCACGTTTTCTCGGTTTAATTAAAGAAACATCAACATCTTCATAACTGAATTCCGGTGCTTGATCCGGTCCAACAAATTTTGCCTTCGTTGTTTTTAACCACTCATCATCATTCCGTTCAGGAAATTCTGGTTTATAATGAGCACCGCGGGATTCATTACGATTATACGCCCCTAGTGTAATTACTCGTGCAAGTTGTAACATATTATAAAGTTGTCTAGTAAATGTTGCTGCTTGGTTACTCCATTTTGCTGTGTCATTAATATTAATATTTTTATAGCGTTCCAATAATTCTTGGATTTTTTCATCGGTTTTTAATAGACGGTCATTGTAACGAACGACTGTAACATTATCCGTCATCCATTCCCCAAGCTCTTTATGAAGTACGTAGGCATTTTCTGTACCATCTAATTTCATAATATCTGCCCATTTTTGTTCTTCTTGTTTTTGATAACGTTCAAATAGGCTTGAAGGAAGTGCATCAGTGCTCTTTTCAAGGCCTTCTATATATTTTACAGCATTTGGTCCTGCAACCATTCCGCCATAAATTGCTGACAATAACGAGTTAGCACCTAAACGGTTCGCACCGTGCTGTGAATAATCGCACTCACCAGCTGCAAATAACCCTTTAATATTGGTCATTTGATCATAATCAACCCAAACTCCACCCATTGAATAATGGACAGCAGGGAAAATTTTCATTGGAACTTTATGTGGATCATCACCTGTAAATTTTTCATAAATTTCAATAATACCACCAAGTTTAACATCCAGTTCATGCGGATCTTTATGAGAAAGATCAAGATATACCATATTTTCTCCATTGATACCTAATTTCAAATCAACGCAAACATGGAAAATCTCCCGAGTTGCAATATCCCTTGGTACAAGGTTTCCGTATAATGGATATTTTTCCTCCAAGAAATACCATGGTTTTCCATCTTTATATGTCCAAATCCGTCCACCTTCACCACGTGCCGATTCACTCATCAAACGAAGCTTATCGTCACCAGGAATCGCGGTCGGGTGAATTTGTATGAATTCTCCGTTTGCATAATAGACCCCTTGTTGGTAAAGAATGGCATGGGCAGATCCTGTATTAATAATTGAGTTCGTTGACTTTCCAAAAATCATGCCAAGTCCACCAGTTGCCATGATAACCGCATCAGCCGCAAACGTTTTAATTTCCATTGTTCTTAAATCTTGGGCAACAACCCCACGGCAAACTTGATCGTCATCCAAAACAACTCCTAAGAACTCCCAATATTCATATTTCGTTACGAGCCCGGCTACTTCATGGCGACGAACTTGTTCATCTAATGCGTATAAAAGCTGCTGACCAGTAGTTGCCCCGGCAAATGCAGTGCGGTGATAAAGTGTTCCGCCGAATCGTCTGAAATCCAGTAGTCCTTCCGATGTACGGTTAAACATAACGCCCATTCGGTCAAATAAGTGAATAATTCCCGGCGCCGCCTCACACATTGCTTTAACAGGCGGTTGATTTGCTAAAAAGTCTCCCCCGTAAACCGTATCATCAAAATGTTGCCAAGGTGAGTCTCCTTCACCCTTTGTATTTACCGCTCCATTAATCCCGCCTTGTGCACATACAGAGTGAGAACGTTTAACCGGAACAAGTGAAAACAATTCAACAGGAACTCCTGCTTCAGCTATTTTAACAGTTGCCATCAGACCGGCTAAACCGCCGCCGACAACAATGATTTTTCCTTTACTCATTTTGTGGCTCACTCCTTCAATTCATTGGTAAAAATTTATCGTAAAAAAGATTAAGATAAAATAACCCATATCAATAATGTATTTTGAAAATGGTTCTTGATATTATGTGAATGCAAGTATAGCTCGAATACCTACATAAGATAATGCCAGAAAGATTGCCATGGTTACATATGTATTAATTTGTTGTGACCGTGGCGAAACCGTAATCCCCCAACTCACACAGAATGACCACAATCCGTTTGCTAAATGGAAAGTAGCCGAAACTATCCCTATAATATAGAAAATTAGCATTAGCGGATTATCAACTATATTTGCCATCATGTCGAAATTAACTTCAGTTCCAAAAAATGCTTTTGCCAACCGTGTCTCCCACACATGCCATGCAATAAAGATAATTAAGAAAATGCCTGTGAATCTTTGCAACACAAACATCCAGTTCCGGAATTTTCCGAATCTGCCTACATTAGGTTTTGCCGTAAATGCAATATAAACCCCGTAAATTGCATGAAATACAATAGGAATATAAATGAAAGCAAATTCAAGAAATAGTAAGAATGGAAGATTTTCCATGAACCCGGCAGCTTTGTTGAATGCCTCCGGTCCCTTCGTAGCATTGTAGTTAAGTACTAAATGCATGATTAAAAACAGGCCAACCGGTATAACCCCTAACAATGAGTGTAATCTCCGGTGGAAAAACTCTCGGTTACCAGCCATCTTTACATGTACCCCCCTTAAGATTATCCTTCACTATGAATTTAGAAAACTATGGCAAATATATGACATGTTCATTGTAAACTTTTTTTTAGGGAGCGTCAAGAAAACGGATACAGATAAATAATATTTCTAAAGTGTTTTTATTAATGTTTAAATCTTCGGAATAGTGATTTATAAATATTTTCCATTTCTACCACTTATTTCAATTAATATATTAAAATAATTTTTATCCAACAAAAAAAGTTAAATAAATCATTGCGATTTTGTATATAATAGATTTAAAGAAAAGGGGGATTCTTGATTGAGCAAAAAAAGCACAAAAGAAATAAATATAAGTGAATTATCTGTTCCTGCTTTCGGGTATGAGCTGATCCGCGAAGAATTGCTAGAAGAATTATTAGGAAATGAAGCACCAAATATTTTGTATTGGGCAGGAAAACGTTTAGCTAGAAAATATCCTCTTTATTCGATAAATGAAATCATTGAATTCTTTATTAATGCAGGTTGGGGAACATTAACAGTAACTGATGAAAAGAAAGATGAATTGGAATTTACGTTATCAAGTGAATTAATCAGGAATCGGCTGTTAACGAAGACGAACCCAACCTTCCAATTAGAAGCAGGATTTTTAGCTGAACAAATTCAACAAATGAAAAAAGTATATGCCGAAAGCTATGAACATCCAAAAAAACGCAACGGAACAATTGTGTTTACAGTTAAATGGGATCCGATGTTATAGCACTTTTTTAGGGCTGAAGATACTCGCCCTAAACGAACTTGTATTTTTATTCATTTATTTTTTTATCATCTATGATTAAAAATAATCTTATCGAACACAATGGCTCTTAAATTTTGAAATCCTTTTATCCCATAGGACTCGATTTGGACAAGCCTATGGGATATTTTAGCTTGTTTACACTTGATTTCCCATAGGCAGATTTACTGATATTCTCCCATTTTTTTTACTTGAGTTTCGCTTTCTCTTATATGAGCATTTCGCGGAGACCGCTGAAAAGGTGCAAAATAATGATAAGATACACCCGATTTAAATGTATTTTCGTTGTTTACCCTTCTATATATTTAAATTGTTTTTCAGTGGCCTCCATTTCCTAACTCAAAATAGTGATGATAATGGATTTCACTAATCCATTGATTTTTTCAAAGTTTGAAACTTAAGTTATTTGTTACAATATCTTATTCCTTAACGTCTTCTTCCTCTTTCTTTAATGTTTCTACAATTGCTTCAGCCACATGCGTCGGAATTCCGATCGCTTGAAAATCTTCTATAGCAGCTTCTTTCATTTTGCTAACAGAACCAAAATGTTTCATTAGTTGCCTTTTCCGTTTTTCCCCAACACCTGGAATATCGTCTAAGATGGAGTGGAACATTGATTTCCCCCGCAGTTGCCGATGAAACGTAATTGCAAAGCGGTGTACTTCATCTTGAATTCGTTGTAATAAATAAAATTCCTGACTATTCCGAGCAAGAGGAACCACTTCTAAAGGATCCCCAAATAAAAGATTGGATGTTTGATGTTTATCATCCTTTACAAGACCGGCTACAGGTATTTCCAAATTCAATTCATTTTGCAGTATATCTTTTGCAACCTCAATTTGACCCTTTCCACCATCAATTAAAATCAGATCTGGAAGTGATAAATTTTCTTTCAATACACGTGAATATCGCCTGCGGACAACTTCCCGCATCGATTCATAATCATCTGGACCTTCAACGGTTTTTATTTTATATTTCCGATATTGTTTTTTATCCGGTTTGCCATTTGTAAAAACTACCATAGCAGATACGGGATTTGTTCCTTGAATATTTGAGTTGTCAAAGGCTTCAATTCGGTATGGTGGATAAATTCCCATTTCTTGTCCCAGTTTCTCAATGGCCTTAACCGTTCTTTCTTCATCACGTTCAATAAGATAAAATTTTTCTTTCAAAGCAGCGGTCGCATTTTTTGTTGCTAATTGAACAAGCTCTTTTTTCTGCCCACGTACCGGTTGAATAATTTTCACGCCCAATAATTCTTTCGCCAACTCACCGTCAACTTCTTTCGACAGTAAAATTTCTTTTGGTTTAAAGTGGTTTGGTTTCTCATAAAATTGACCGAGAAAAGTAAGCATTTCTTCCTCAGGGTCATCAAAAAATGGAAACATGGACACATCCCGTTCAATTAATTTTCCTTGACGAATGAAGAACACTTGGACACACATCCACCCTTTATCCACCGCATACCCGAATACATCACGGTCAACAAAATCCTGCATGGTCATTTTTTGTTTTTCCATTGTTGTTTCTATGGCACTAATTTTGTCGCGATACTCTTTGGCTCGTTCAAAATCAAGAGCCTCCGAAGCTTCCATCATTTTTTCCGTTAATTGTTTCTTTACTTCCGTGTAGCCTCCGTTTAAAAATTTGGTGATTTCATCGGTCATTTCTTTGTATGTTTCTTCACTTATATTATTTACACAAGGAGCCAGACATTGGCCGATGTGATAGTAAAGGCATACGCGGTTCGGTAAGGTTGAGCATTTCCGCAAAGGATACAACCGATCCAACAATTTTTTTGTTTCCTTGGCCGCAAAGACATTCGGATATGGTCCAAAGTATTTCCCTTTATCTTTTTTCACCTTCCGAGTGATTATTAAGCGAGGGTGGCGTTCTGCTGTCAGTTTAATGAACGGGTAACTTTTATCGTCCTTCAGCATGACGTTATATTTTGGATTATGTTTTTTTATTAGATTCATTTCCAAAATCAATGCTTCAATATTGGATGAAGTGATAATATATTCGAAGTCCTCAATTTCGTTTACCAGTGCCTGTGTTTTGCCGTCGTGCGAACCGGTAAAGTATGAGCGAACACGATTTTTCAATATTTTTGCCTTACCGACATAGATGATTGTACCCTGCCTGTCTTTCATTAAGTAGCAGCCGGGCTGGTTGGGTAACAAAGCTAGTTTTTCTTGAATAATCTTCTTTGATTCCATATTTTTCACTCCATAATGAGTGGGTTTATTTTTGAAAAGTCGACCGAAAAAATAAAGAGATTTTCGGAAGTCGTATAATTGTTAAAAAGGCCATTGATTTTTCAACTGCGTAGCCTATACTCTAAGTGCTGTGAAGCATTCTTTGTGCACTTATGTGATAGAAATTTAAAATTGAAAAAATATCCTTTTCTCGTAGCTAAAAAAACAGCCCAAATTAGGACTGCCTTCATTTAATATTCTTGGCTAATAAAAATTACAGATGATTGTTGATTACTTCCTCCAATGCTTCTTTCGGACGGTAGCCGATCACTTTATCAACAATTTCTCCATCTTTGAAGAAAATTAATGTTGGAATACTCATAACCCCGTATTTAGCAGCAGTTTCTTGATTTTCATCAACATCAAGTTTAACGATTTTCACTTGATCGCCCATTTCTGAGTCAATTTCTTCAAGAACCGGTGCTATCATTTTACAAGGTCCACACCAAGTTGCCCAGAAATCTGCGACAACCAGACCTTTGCTTGTTTCTTCAGCAAAGTTTTGATCCGTTGCTTTTACAATTGCCATAGGTTAAACCCCTCCTATACGATTTATCGCTATCGACAGTAGTATATCACTGTAAGTAATGTTTTGTGAAACATTTGGCTCATAAACCATTTTACCCTAAACGTGAAAAAATAACCAACACTATGACTCTAATTACAGGATTGTGGTATTTTAAACGTGCAGTAACACCCCCACCTCAAGATTCTGAGTTTAGAATGAAGATAAGTTGCCCGCATGCGTCCGATTGGTTCAACTAACTATCTTTTTTGGGCATGAAGAACCCCCACTGCTATTCAAAATGAAAGTCCGGTTCTCGCACCATTATCGGTTGAGTGCCGGACTTTACATATATTTTATGCATTGACTTTTAATTTCTTAAATTCTTCTGTTAAAAGCGGTACCACTTCGAACAGGTCACCGACGATTCCGTAATCTGCCACTTTGAAGATATTGGCTTCCGGATCTTTATTAATCGCAACAATAACTTTTGAATTAGACATACCGGCTAAATGTTGGATAGCACCGGAAATGCCGCAAGCAATGTAAAGGTCAGGGGTAACAACTTTCCCTGTTTGACCGATTTGCAATGAATAGTCACAGAAACCGGCATCACATGCACCCCGGGATGCTCCGACAGCACCGCCTAATACATCCGCAAGTTCTTGCAACGGTTTAAACCCGTCTGCACTCTTTACGCCGCGCCCACCGGCAACAACGACTTTTGCTTCTGATAAATCGACACCTTCACTTGCTTTTCTGACTACTTCTTTAATGATCGTACGTAAATCTTTTATTTCTACTTCAAGAGTACTTACGTCACCGCTCCGGGATTCGTCTTTATCAAGGGGCGCAATATTATTTGGTCTTACTGTTGCAAAAATAATCCCATCTGTTACGATTTTCTTTTCAAATGCTTTCCCTGAGTAAATTGGACGAGTAAAAACAACATTATCTCCGGCAACTTCGACATCGATTACATCAGATATTAAACCGGCATCCAGCTTACTGGCAACCTTTGGTGATAAGTCTTTCCCAAGTGAGGTATGACCAAAAATAATTGCTTCCGGATCTTCCTCGTTCACAACTGCAATAAATGCTTGTGAAAAACCGTCTGAACTGTAATTGCTTAACTTATCATTTTCTACAACAACAACCCGATCAGCACCATAGTGAATTAGCCCTTCTGCTAAATTCCGAACAGATTCACCAAGCAGTACACCTACTACTTCGCCGCCTTCAGAAACGGTTTTCGCAGCGGCAATTGCTTCATAAGAAACATTTCTTAAGTTTCCGTCTTTCACTTCAGCTAAAACTAACACTTTTCTTCCCATTATTTACCCTCCTTGTTGAAATAACCATGAACAGGTTGAATTTTCCTGATATCATCGCTCCGAAAATCAAATAAATTTCCTATCATTAAACGACTTTGGCTTCTTTATGAAGCAAGGATACTAATTCTTGTACTTGATCCTTTAATTCGCCTTCCAAAATTTTCCCGGCTTCCCGCTTTGGTGGCAGATAAACTTCAATTGTTTTCGTTTTTGCTTCGACATCCTCTTCATCAATATCTAAATCATCCAGTTCCAGTTCTTCCAACGGTTTCTTTTTCGCTTTCATAATCCCCGGTAAGGACGGATATCTTGGTTCATTCAATCCTTGTTGTGCTGTAACTAATAATGGAAGTGTGGCTTCAATCTTTTCTTCGTCTCCTTCAACATCACGGACAACGCTTACATGATTGCCGTCAATTTTTAAATCCGTTATCGTTGTGATATATGGAATACCTAACAAATCAGCAACCCGTGGTCCAACTTGACCGGTTCCGTTATCAATGGCAACATTTCCGGCAATAACTAAATCCGGTTCCTTATCTTTTAAATACTCAGCAATTATTTTTGCTGTTGTATATTGGTCGCAAACTTCCAAGTCATCTTCCACATTAATTAAAACTGCTTTATCTGCCCCCATAGCCAATGCAGTACGTAATTGTTTTTCGGCATCTTCACCGCCAACTGTTACAACCGTTACTTCACCGCCATGCTCATCACGGACTTGAATGGCCTCTTCTACGGCATATTCGTCATATGGATTGATGATGAATTCTGCACCATCTTCATTGATTGAGCCATTCGCAATCGTTATTTTTTCTTCCGTATCAAAAGTTCTTTTCAATAATACAAAAATATTCATTCATTGCTCCCTCCTAAGATTGTTTAATAGATTTTGATGTTAATAAAATGATTAGCACCTAATAAGGTGTTATTGAAAGAGTTGTGCCAAATAGAATATCAGCTATATTAACCTTTTTGGAAAATGGGTTAAGCGGTAACGATAAAATTATTTACCTACAAAATTCGGTTTTCTCTTCTCAATAAAAGCTTGAATTCCTTCTTTTGCATCTTCTGTTCGGAATACTTCGCTGAACCATTTTGCTTCTTGCTCAATTCCTTCAGCAAATTGTTCTGTTTTTGTATATTTTAATAGATTAATAACGGCTTTAACAGAAGCTGGACTTTTGCTGGCAAATTTTTCCGCCAGTTTCATTGTTTCTTCAAATAGTTTTTCTTCCGGAAATGCCCGTAATGCCAAACCATACTGACAGGCTTCTGTGCCGCTAATCGGTTCACTTGTAATCATCATTTCCAATGCTTTTTGTTCACCTACATATTTCGGTAAGCGCTGTGTTCCGGCAAATCCGGGAATAATACCGAGTGACAACTCAGGAAGTCCCAGTTTCGCATTTTCACTTACAAGACGGATATGGCAGCCCATTGCCAATTCAAGACCTCCGCCTAAGGCAGCACCGTGAATGGAGGCAATAATCGGTTTTGGATATTGCTCAATTTTATCCATTAATTGTTGACCGTTTCTTGCCAATTCATAGGCCTTTTCTTGTGACCCAATTGTTGTAAATTCCCGTATATCTGCACCCGCACAGAAGAATTTCCCTTCTCCTCGAATGACGATCACCCGCACATCATCATTTGTAGAAAACTCTGTCAACATCTCATCCAATTCCAGCAAAAGTTCTTGAGAAAGTGCGTTTGCCGGTGGACGGTTTATCGTAATAACTGCTATTTTTCCTTCTATTTGTGCGTGTAAAAAAGCCATTTCCATCCCCCTTAAAGTGAAACTAAATTTTCTTATTCTATTTATTTAAATGTTCGTACCCGAGACTAATTACTCCTCACCGTTAAGAAATGTTTCACACTTAAAAATTTTTGTTTAAGCTTTACGGCAAGTGACCGGGTACGAAGCATAAAATAAATATTCCCCTTAGTTTTTGTTACCGCAGCCGTTTATCAGCAACTGATGGACTTTCGGTGCCAGACCGACCAAATCATATTTATGGTCATTCATGATCCATGTCGTTACCGTTTCATCAATTGTACCGAAAATCATTTGTCTGGCAAGTCGGATATCTAAATCTTTATCAAACTCACCTTTTTCTATCCCTTCTACTAATATCTTATCGACAAGTTTTAAATAGCCTTTTAATATGCTATTAATTTGCAGGCGTAAATCTTTGTTTGTCTGGCGTAATTCAAGCTGAGTAACAATAGCAAGATGATAATCTTCAGATAATCTGCGGAAATGATTTTCAATTAAAAGTAACAGTTTCTCTGAAGCCGTGTTTTTACTTCTCGTTACTTCCTCTAAATCCGTAATGAAATGACCCATTTTTTCCCGAAATAAGGAAATTAATATATCTTCCTTATTCTTAAAATAGAGATAAATGGTTCCATCAGCAACTCCTGCTTGTTTTGCAATTTTTGAAACTTGTGATTGGTGATAACCGTTTTCGGCAATCGTAATAACTGCGGCATCAATAATTTGCATGTACTTTGGTTTTTGATTTTTCAAATTCGTTCACCTTCAAATTTTACTTTTGTCATTCTTTGTTGTAGAGAAAGAGATATGAATGAATAATCATTCATATCTCAATAATAAAAGTTAATTTATCATTTGTCAATTGTATACCATGATTTAATATTATATTTCGTTATGCTTTCTTCTCATTAAGTTCATTTAACTTTCTTTTTTCTTCTTCCACTAACTGGCGACGTAAAATCTTCCCGACTGTTGTTTTAGGCAGTTCATCCCGAAATTCATACTTTCTTGGAACTTTATAAGCGGCCAAATTTTTCCGGGCGAATTTGTTTAATTCGTCTTCGGTGACAGTTGTACCTTCTTTTAATACAATATATGCTTTGACCGTTTCACCTCGATAAGGATCAGGTACACCGGCAACGACAACTTCTTTAACAGCAGGATGTTCATATAATACTTCCTCAATTTCTCTCGGATAAATATTATAGCCACTCGCAATGATCATATCCTTTTTGCGATCAACAATATAAAAATATCCTTCTTCATCCATATAACCCATGTCTCCGGTATGTAGCCATCCGTCTTTTAAAACCTCTTGTGTTTCTTCCGGCCGATTCCAATAGCCTTTCATCACTTGAGGTCCTTTGACAACCAGTTCGCCAATTTCTCCTACAGGCAGCGGTTCTCCTGTTTCCACAGACCGAATTTCCGCCAATGTATCCGGCCATGGTAATCCGATACTGCCCTTTACACGTTCGCCATCCCATAATAAATTTGCATGAGTAACCGGTGATGATTCAGTAAGTCCATAGCCCTCTACTAATTTTCCCCCGGTTAATCTTTCAAATTGCTCCTGAACTTCGACAGGTAACGGAGCCGAGCCGCTTATACAACTATCGATTGAAGATAAATCATATTTCGATAATTCAGGATGGTTCAACATTCCGATATACATTGTTGGTGCTCCCGGGAACATCGTCGGGCGCTGGCTTTGAATCGTTTTTAATAATACTTCCGGATCCGGCTTCGGAATTAACACCATTTTTGAAGCCTGTAAAATAGATAAAATCATGACAGTCGTCATCCCGTATACATGGAAAAACGGCAATGCACCGAGAACAATTTCTTCTCCTTCTCTGCATTTATACAACCATGCTTGACACATTTTTGTATTTGCGATCAAATTTTTATGGGTCAACATAACCCCTTTTGGAAACCCTGTTGTTCCGCCGGTATATTGCAAAATTGCCAAGTCTTCTTCAAAATTAATGTTCATAATCGGTTCTTGAAGTGCCGGATGCTTCATTATTTCCGTAAATAAATGATCATTCCCCTTATGTTCAACCTTCACAGAAAAACCGTATTGTTTCTTTTGAATAAACGGATATACAAGATTTTTCGGAAATGGTAAGTAGTCTTTAATAGCCGTTATAATAATATGCTCCAGCTCTGTTTCTCCTTGAATCTTCTTAATACGTGGAAATAGAATATCCAATGCGACGATTGCCTTGGCACCCGAGTCTTTCATTTGAAAGGCCAGTTCTCTTTCAGTGTACATTGGATTTGTTTGAACAACAATCCCTCCTGCCATCATAACCCCATAAAAACTAATGACGGATTGTGGAGTGTTTGGCAGCATAATCGCCACCCGATCCCCCTTTTGAATACCAATTTTCTGCAAGTATCCGGCAAATTTTAACGCTGAATCATATAACTCCTGGTAAGATAATTCCTTACCATTGAAATGAATCGCTATTTTGTTCGGATACTTTTCTGCTGTGTTTTTCAATAATTGCTGCAAAGAAGTCTCCTCATAGGTAAGTGTGTGCGGAATTTGTGGCGGATAATGTTTCAACCACGGTTTATTCTCCATATTCTCCCCCCTGTGTTTAAAAACAAAATGTAAATGATATTATTGCTCCCTATTAATAATAATATCTAATTTTAAAAACGTTTACAAGTTCAAATTTTTCTAAAATAAAAAATCTATTGTGAGCTACTGAACATTATCATATACTTTCAAAAGTACAGAAAAAGCTGCTTTGGAAAAAACTATACACTTAGTCTCCAAAGCAGCTTTCATTGTTTCTCTTAAAATATGATATTTTGCAAGGACAGAATAATCTCCACTGATTGTCAGGTAATCAGGCACAAGCGGCGAATCCCTTTACCTATCTTCCGCGACGACTCCAATCTTGAAGTAGGACTTTGACTCTCCGTTAAGAGTAGAACAAAAAATATAGAATACCAAAAAGCAGAAAAATTCCACAACAAACGAGCAAGATTTTTCCAAGTTTCTCCAAAGCCATTTCTCCCCTTACCTTAAATGATTCCGGCACCGATTACATAAGATAAACCGACAGATATGACCATGGAAATAAATCCAACGGCTCTGTTATCATTTGCAATTTGTTCATCGACATTAAATGTTGGTGTTAAAAATTCAAAAATGTAATAGGCAGTCAGGAGGAGGAGAAAGCCGAAACACCCCCAACCAACCATCACAAATAATGTGTCATTATGCGTAATGGAGAAACGGAAAATATTTAGGATACCGAAAATTTTTCCTCCTGTGGCCATTGCAACCGCCATATTGCCATTCTTAATTTCTTCCCAGTTATTATACTTAGTGACCAGCTCAAAAATGGCTAAAAAGACAAACGTACATAAAATAGCAACACTGAAATTTGCTGAATGGATAACCATACTGCTCTCCCAAAAATCTTTCATCATAATATCCCTCATTTATATATGTTTGTTGTTACAATGTACCCCTAGGAAAGACGCCCATTCTTGCCAGTTATTTAAACTCAACGATCGTAACCCCTGTTCCTCCTTCGTTAGCACTGCCAAAATGAAATGATTTTACTTGCCGGTGTTTTTTCAAATAGTTGTGTACGCCTGTTCTTAGCGCGCCGGTTCCTTTGCCGTGGATTATCGAAACACGTGGGTAACCGGCGAGAAGTGCATCATCAATGTATTTTTCAACCTTTACTAAGGCGTCCTCGTAACGTTCTCCCCGCAAATCTAATTCAAGGCCAACATGATACTCTTTTCCTTTAATGGTTGTAATCGGTCTCGGTTCTGCCTTTGGTTGGCTAGCTACCCGTTCCATGTCGCTTTCATCGACTTTCATTTTTAAAATACCAACTTGGACTAGCCATTCGTGATCTCCGACTTTTTCAATTATATACCCTTTTTGGTCAAAACTAATGACTTTTACTTCATCACCGGGATGAAAAGAATGAACGGGTTTCTTTGTTGTGACGAATTTCTGTTTTGAAGCAGGAATCGCCTCCTCAAGCCGTTTTTTTGCATCAATCAGTTCATGTTCTTTAATTTCAACCGATTTTTGCAATTGCATTTGCCTTAATTGTTTAATAATCTCATCCGCTTCATGTTCTGCTTGTTTTATAATGGTTTTCGCTTCCCGCCTTGCCTTCTCATATAATTCATCTTTCTTCTCATTAAACTCCGCCATCGCTTGTTGCAGATCATGATGAAGTTTTTCAGCTAACTTTAAATGTTCTCGGGCTGCTTCTTCCTCAGTCTCGGCAAGTCGTGTCTTTTCTTCAAGGGAAGCAATCATCTTATCAACTTTATTTGTTTCTGCATGAATCTGAGCTTTTGCGCGCTCAATTATTCGTTCAGATAATCCCAATCGTTTTGATATTTCAAAAGCATTACTTCTTCCCGGTACCCCGATTAAAAGGCGATATGTCGGACTCAAAGTTTCTACGTCAAATTCGACACTGGCATTTGTTACCCCTTCCCGGTTATAACTATAAGCTTTCAACTCAGGATAATGGGTCGTTGCAATTACCCGGGCCCCCCGGTTATGCACTTCATCCAAAATCGCCATTGCAAGCGCGGCACCTTCCTGCGGGTCTGTCCCGGCTCCTAATTCATCGAACAAAACCAGACTTTCCGTATCGACTTCTTTTAATATTTCTACAATATTGACCATATGGGATGAAAATGTACTTAAACTTTGTTCGATCGATTGTTCATCCCCAATATCAGCAAATATCGAGCCAAACACAGCCACTTCGGAACCGTCTTGAGCAGGAATTTGTAAACCGGCTTGAGCCATTAATGTAAGAAGGCCGACCGTCTTTAATGTGACTGTCTTCCCGCCTGTATTTGGACCGGTAATGACAATCGTGGTAAAATCGGTGCCTAATTCAATATCATTGGCGACGACTTCATTTTTTGGAATGAACGGATGACGAGCTTTAAATAAACGGACGACTCCTCGGTTATTCATCATCGGCTTTGTCGCTTTCATATCTGCCCCGTATTTTGCTTTGGCAAACATAAAATCGAGTTCACGTATTTGACTGACGAGTATTTTTAGCTCTTCACCGTACACTGCTGCTTCTTTTGACAATTCCATAAGGATCCGTTCAATTTCAATCTGCTCTTTCATTCTTGCTTGATGCAGTTCATTATTTAATTGTATTACCGATTGCGGTTCAATAAATAATGTTTGTCCGGAAGCGGATTGATCGTGCACCATTCCGCCAAAATGTGTGCGATATTCCTGCTTGACGGGAATAACAAATCGATCATTGCGGATGGTGATGATTGCATCGGACAACATTTTTTGAGCGCTGGATGAGCGAATAATCCCTTCTAACTTTTCCCGAACTCTCCCTTCAAAACTGCGTATTTGTGTTCGAAGGGAACGTAATTTTTCACTGGCACTATCGATCACTTCACCATTTTCATTAATTGCCGCATTAATTCTACGTTCCAAATCGGCAGGAGGATTCATATTTTCATAATATTGTTTTAAAATTGGTAAATCTTCTTCATCTGTAACATCCTCAAGAAAATTTTTCAACTGTCGACTTGCTCGAATCGTGCTTGCAATTTGAACAAATTCATCGACATGAAGCATTCCGCCAATTTCTGCCCGTTTGATTGCCGGTAAAATATTAAATATACCGCCTAAAGGAACATGCCCCTTTACACGAATAACAGTTGCTGCTTCATCGGTCTCTTCCTGTCTTTTGATTACTTCTTGATAATCAGTAGAGGGAGTTAGTTGCTCAACCATTTCTTTTCCTAAGCTTGAGGATGCATAACCCATTAATTGGTTCCGAATTTTATGAAATTCCAGTGTTTCAATCGCTTTGTTGTTCACGGAGAAATTCTCCTTTCGTTCTAGTGTAATGAGAGGTCTCTAGTTCCGCTTTTTCAGCTAATAGGAAAGTATAAATTTTTCAATTTCTACTTTCCTAACGCATAAGTGCTCTTGCGGCTCTGCTCTCGCCTAAAGGCTCGGCAATCGCCGAGTTTTCTTTAAAAATGATAATAAATCCCCTGCTGTTTTTGTATTAACAATCATATCCTTCTTTATCCAAGCACTTCTTGCATATTGAACACCGATTTCCATATTAGCTAATGTATCACGGTGATGGCTATCCGTATTTATGATTAGACTTACACCTGTTTGTTGTGCTTTTATCAGATGATCTTTTCGTAAATCCAAACGTCTTGGACTGGCGTTTAATTCTAAAATCGTATTTGTTGCTTTTGCCAACTCAATCAGTCTGTCAATGTTAACCGGATAGCCTTCCCGGATCCCTATTTTTCTTCCGGTCGGATGGGCAATAATATCGATATGCGGGCTTTTGCATGCTGCCGTGAGTCTTTTCATGATTAACTCTTCACTTTGTCCAAATGCAGAATGAATAGAGGCGATAACAAGATCGGCTTCAGCCAGCAATTCATCCTCGTAATCAAATGTCGCATCCGGCAAAATATCCATCTCTATTCCGGCTAAAATCATGATATCAGAATATTTTTCATTCAACTGACGGATGATATCCATTTGTTTTCGTAATTGATCCGGTGATAAACCGTTGGCTACCTTTAAAGATTGGGAATGATCTGTAATGGCCATATATTCATATCCCCGTTTTCGGCATGCGTCAATCATTTCTTCAATCGAATGAGCGCCATCGCTCCATGTCGTATGCATGTGGAGATCACCGCGAATATCTGCCAGTTTGACCAATTCATCCAACAAATCAATCTGGTCGATTTCCGTCCCGTCATCCCGCAATTCCGGACTGATAATCGGTAAGTTAAAATGGTGATAAAAGTCAGTCTCTGTTTCAAAAGTTAATACTTTTCCGGTTTCTATTTGTTCCACACCGTATTCACTTATCTTTTCACCGCGTTCTTTGGCAATTTGCCGCATACGAATATTATGTTCTTTTGAACCGGTAAAATGATGCAAGGTCGTTGCAAATTCATCCGGCTTTACTAAACGGAAATCCGCCGATATATCAAAATCAAAAGAAAATACACAAGAGATTTTTGTATCTCCTTGATTGGTCACTTCTTTAATATTTGCCATATTTAAAAGTTGCTCTTTCATTCGTTCCGGTTCAGTCGTTGCAATAATAAAATCCAAATCTTTGACTGTTTCCTTTACTCTTCTCACGCTGCCGGCACGAGAGTAGTTTTTCACCGCATCCATTTCCGACAGCTGCTCTTCAATCCAAACGACAATCGGTAAGACAGAGGCAAGCGGGAAACGTCGCGGCAATCCTTCCATTTGTTCAATACTTTTTAAAATTTTTTCTTCTGTTTTAACGCCGAAGCCTTTTAATGCACGCACTTTTCCCTCTCTACACACCCGTTTTAAGTCATCTATATTTTCCACACCGAGTAGATTATATAATTTTGCGATCGTCTTCCCCCCGAGTCCGGGAATTTGCAAAAGCGGGATTAAGCCTTTTGGGACTTCCGCCTGCAGTTGTTTTAACATGTCCGACTGACCGGTTTCAAGAAATTCTTTAATAACAGCGGCTGTCCCTTTTCCGATGCCGGGAAGAGCGGTAAACTGATCAATTTCAGACAACGTTCGTTCATCTTGTTCCAGCGTTGTCGCAGCCCGACGAAATGCCTGGATTTTAAACGGGTTTTCTCCTTTTAATTCCATGTAAATCGCAATCGTTTCCAGAAGACGAATGACTTCCCTTTTGTTATCAATCATTATCATCACCTGTAAAAATTCAGTTTACTAAGCCAATAAAAACTAATTCCAGCATTTGATTGATTTCGCAGGAAAATTTTATTTACCCCTTTTACTTTATCATTATCTTTATATAAAGTGAAACTAACCATCAGCGGGTTACACTCACTGATGGTTAGTTGCGAACCAATCGGTCATTTTCAGGCAATTATCTTTCTCCTTTACATTTCTCATTTTCCTAAAGTCATAGAAAAGATTTAACCGGAATAAATGGGAACATTACGTTCAAAACCACATTTGATAAAGTTGTTGCGATAGGATTGGTGTGTGCTCAATAACAACTTTAGCCACCCAAGATTGATCGATCCATGTTTGCACTTTTCCAATGGGAAGAAGAGCCATAATATATAAAATCAAAAATGAGATTAAATAAATCTCTAGAAACCCTAAAATCCCGCCAGCCCAAACATTCAGCTGCCTGATAATGGGAAACCTCGCAACGAAATCCAACATCGAACCAATAATTTGTAACACAATTTTCACGGCGAAAAAGATAATAACAAAGGCGATTCCTCGGTAAAAAGCTTGTTCCGCATTCATTGACCCCAATATTAATTGCAATGTGTCATTATCAGTTATTGTCGGATAAGGAATCCACAATGTTAAACGGAGAGCGAGATCTTTATAGTACGTCACTGCAATAAAAAAGGCGATAAAAAAACTAGTTAAATGTATGACTTGTAAAATGAAACCCCTTTTTAAACCAATAATAAATCCCATGAAAAAAAGGAAAAGTAAAATCATACTGAACATACTTGTCAACCCTTTAGCCTTAGTTTTTCCTAGCAATCTATATCAATATCAATTCATTGTTTCAATAAAAAATCGGTTGGAAACAGAAATGACTTGTTACCTCTCATTTCCGTTATTTCGGAGTTCCCTTTCCAACACCTCAAGTTTTTCTTTGATTAGTAAATATTCATTCACTGCATTAACCGCTGTTAAAACGGCCAATTTACTAGTATCTAATGCAGCATTTTTATTTTTAATTTCTTTCATTTTTTCATCCACCAGTTCGGCAACCTTACGAATATGTTCCGGTGACTCGGTTCCAACAATCATATAATTTTGTCCATATATTTCAACGGGAATGCGATTCTTTTGTTTGTCTGACAAGTTCATACCTCCAATCGTCAGCATCCTTTTTTATCATAGCATGAAATAAAAAGAATTGGGAAGGGAAATTCATTTTTCATTACTGTTTTAGAAGTTGATTTCCAAACGAGAGATGTTAAGCACAAACGATTATAAATGATTTAGTTGACTCGCCTTTCGGATATATAAACGAAAACTGTCCCATCAGAAAGGGTGACCGGGTTTCTTTTGGTCGCCTTTTGATCGGACAGCTACGGTTTTCATCTATTTTCTTAACTCTGCACCTGCTTTTTCATGAAGTGCCGCCAATACTTTCTCATGCACTTTGGTTACTTCATCGTCGGTTAGGGTTCTTTCAGGGTCAAGATACGTAAGGGTGAAAGCAACGGATTTTTTCCCGGCTTCAACTTTATCGCCTTGGTAAACGTCGAATACTCTTACTTCTTTTAATAATTTTCCACCTGCTTCAGTAATGATTTGTTCCAGTTCACCGGCTGATTTTTCTTTGTCGACAATTAATGCAATATCCCTGGAGATACTTGGAAATCTTGGAATTGCTTCATAGGCCAATGGTGCTGTTTCCGTATTTAACAATTGTTCTAAATCAAGTTCAAAGGCAAAAACATTTTTCACATCGTATTGTTTTTCCATATTTGGATGAATTTTCCCGACAAAACCGATTGTCTCATCATTCAACAATATTGTTGCGGTTTGACCGGGATGCATCCCGTCGATATTGGCTTTTTCATAACGAATCCGTGAATGAACTTGTAGTTTTTCAAATAAGGCTTCCAAAATTCCTTTGACCACATAGAAATCGACCACCCGTTTTTCGCCTTGCCAAGGATGGTTGACATAAAGCCCGGTCATGACACCGGCAAGATGTTCACTTTCTTTCGGTTGGATGTTTTCCCCTTGTGAAATAAACACAGCACCTGTTTCAAACAAGGCAACATGGTCATTTTTTCTTGCTTTGTTATAGGCGACCGCATCCAATAAATGTGGCAATAAGCTAAGTCTTAATATCGCATGTTCTTCACTCATCGGCATTGCTAATTTAATTGGCGCCGATTTTTCCAATGTGAAATGTGCGAACTTCTCTTCACTTGTTAATGAGTAAGTGACCGCTTGATTAAGACCTGCTCCCTCTAATATTTCCCGAACAATCCTTCGTTTCTTTTGATAAGGAGTTAAGCCACCTGCCGTTTGTGCGCCGTCGGGAAGTGTTTTCGGAATATTATCGTATCCGTATAGTCGGGCAATTTCTTCGTATAGGTCCTCTTTAATCGTGATGTCCCATCTGCGCGAAGGAATGTCAACAACGAATGCATCGCCATCTTGTTTATACGGGAATTGCAATCTTGCCAAAATGTTTGCAACGGTTTCTACAGATAAATTGGTACCTAAAAATTGATTTACTTTTGCCCGTTCGATTGTGACCGTGACCGGTTCAATATTTAATGTATCATGGACAACCATACCATCCAGCACTTCTCCACCGGCAATTTCAGCAATTAAGGCACAAGCCCGTTCCGAAGCTTCTCGGACGCGCAATGGATCAATGCCTTTTTCATAGCGACTGCTTGCTTCACTACGAAGTCCATGGTCTTTCGAAGCTTTCCGGATGACATGGCTATCAAAGTACGCTGATTCCAGTAATATAGTAGATGTATCATTAGTAACTTCTGAATTAGCGCCGCCCATGACACCGGCTAAAGCAACCGGTTCTTGCCCATTCGTAATGACAAGATGTTCGGAGGTTAATGTGCGTTCAGCATCGTCCAAGGTAATGATTTTTTCTCCTACCTTTGCTCGGCGTACAAGGATTTCTTTTGAGCCAAGACGGTTATAATCAAAGGCGTGAAGCGGTTGACCATATTCTAATAAAATAAAGTTTGTGACATCGACCACATTATTATGGGGACGAATTCCGGCAGCCATCAGTTTTGTTTGCAGCCATAAAGGTGACGGACCAATTTTTACATTTTTGATTACTTTTGCCGTATATAACGGGGCATCTTCCGGTGTTTCTACTTTTACCGAAATATAGTTGCTCGTCTTTTCGCTGCTTGGTGCAAGTTTGATCTCCGGCAGTTTTACTTCTTTTCCTAAAATCGCTGCTGTTTCATAAGCAACCCCGATCATACTCATACAATCAGCTCGATTCGGTGTGAGACCGAGTTCAAGCACGGTATCATCCATATTTAGCAAGGCAAGGGCATCGCTACCGACTTTCGCGTCTTCCGGTAACACATAAATCCCGTCAGCATATTCTTTTGGTACGACTTTCCCTTCAATCCCGAGCTCTTGTAAGGAGCAAATCATTCCATTCGAGATTTCTCCGCGGATTTTTCCTTTTTTGATTTTTACATTGCCAGCAATTCTTGCACCCGATTTAGCGACGATTACTTTTTGTCCGGCTGTGATATTTGGGGCACCACATATAATTTGAACCGGTTCCTCTTCGCCAATATCCACTTGGCAAAGATGAAGGTGGTCGGAATTCGGGTGATCCACACAGGAGAGCACATAACCGACAACAATATTTTTCATCGTTGCCTTTTTTTGTTCAATTCCTTCTACTTCAATACCCGTTCTCGTAATTTTTTCGGCTAGCGCTTCCGGTGATATGTTACAAATATCAACATAGGAATTAAGCCATTTATATGAAACAAGCATAGTTCGTTTTTCCTCCTACTTATCAATTGATTTTCTACTGTAATGCTGCACAAACGGTCACGAAATCTTCCTCCTGTGATTTAAAAAATCTAAGAGAGAAATGTGGAAGATTAGTGCCCGTAAACGCCCGATTGTTCAACCAACCGCCGTGTGGATGAAGAATCTAAACGGATAGAAGTTATCACTTTATCCATTGCAAAGAGTGGTATTTTGAACGGTTTTTGCTTCGGCAACAGGATTTGTTGAAACATGAATATCAGCTACGAAAAATTGTTTTAAAAACCGGACATCATTGATATAGAAATTTCGGATATCATCCACTCCGTATTTCAACATAGCAATCCGCTCCGGTCCCATCCCGAATGCAAAACCTGTATATTTTTCCGGATCAAAACCACTCATACGCAAAACATTCGGATGAACCATACCAGCCCCTAAAATTTCTATCCAGCCGGTTCCTTTACAAACCGAGCAACCATCTCCGCCGCAAATTTTACATGTAATGTCCATTTCAACAGAAGGTTCTGTGAATGGGAAGAAACTTGGACGGAGACGAATTTCCCGTTCTTCACCAAAGATTTTTTTCGCGAAAATCTCTAATGTACCGACCAGATCACTCATGCGGATGTTTTCATCAACGACCAATCCTTCAATTTGCATGAATTGATGAGAGTGAGTCGCATCGTCATTATCGCGGCGGTATACTTTTCCAGGGCAAATAATTTTAATCGGTCCTTTGCCTTTAAATTTTTCCATTGTCCGTGCTTGAACCGGTGATGTTTGCGTCCGTAATAAAATTTCCTCCGTGATATAGAAAGAATCTTGCATATCACGAGCCGGATGGTCTTTTGGTAAATTTAGCGCTTCAAAATTGTAGTAGTCGGTTTCCACTTCCGGACCTTCCGCAATCGAATAGCCCAACCCGATAAATAAATCCTCAATTTCTTGAATAACCTTCGTTAATGGATGGTGACTGCCATGGTTGACCGGACGTCCCGGCAATGTCACATCGATGGATTCTTCAGCCAATTTTTTCTGAATGGCTTCTTCTTCCAATTCTGCTTTTCTTGCTTCCAGCTGAGTAGATATTTCTTCCCGTACTTCATTGGCAAGCGCTCCAATGACCGGACGTTCTTCTGCAGAAAGGCTTCCCATCCCACGCAACACTTCGGTAATCGGGCCTTTTTTTCCTAAATAAGCAACCCGGACATCGTTTAGTTGTTTTAAGTCCGTTGCTTGTGAAATTTTTTCCAATGCTTCTTGTCGTAACTCTTGTAAACGTTCTTTCACGATCGTAACCTCCAATTTTTACAGAAAATAAAAAACCCCCATCCAAAAAGGGACGAGGATTATGGTCGCGGTACCACCCTTATTGACGCAATCACCCTTGTTTATGGTCCAATTGCGCCCAACTTCATTCAGATAACGGTCTTGCCGCTCGATCTTTACACTTCTCCTAATATGTATGGAAAGAAGTGGTCCCGATGAGAGTTCATGAGGTGAAGTTTCATTTGGATTTTGCTAAAAATGCTTTCAGTCGCGGCATTTTCTCCCTTAAGCAAAATGAACCAAACGAATGGGCCTCAATCATTACTTTTATGTGGATTGATTTATTTTATTATTATATCGAGACTTTTGCGGAATAGCAATGGGAATGAATGAAAAATGTTCATTTGGTAAGGAACCGAAAGATCGGGAAAACCTCGGCTGAATGAAGTTAGATATTTGTAGACCTAAAGTAAGAACGGTCAAAGGCTTATACTCTATCTTAGCTTGCAAATTATCCTCCCGTCATATGAGAATTATAGTCTTCTTAAATAATAAAGGAGGATCCCGGTTGCAACAGATACATTTAGTGATTCATTTTTACCGTAAATCGGGATGTATAAATTTTTTACTGTTTTTCTTAATAGTTCTGCATTTACGCCTTGTCCTTCATTCCCTACGATTAATGCAAAAGTATCAATTGGTGTAACTTCATACATGGATACAGCGTTTTTCAGTGCGGTACCATAGACTGGAATGTTATCCTGCTTTAAGTTCTCAATCCATTCGTGCAGGTTTCCGCGAATGATGGGTAAATGAAAATGACTTCCTTGGGCCGCACGTAAGACTTTAGTATTATAAATATCCACACTGCCCTCTCCAACAATAACAGCATCAAGACCGGCGCTATCCGCAGTCCGAATCATTGTCCCGATATTGCCCGGGTCTTGTACAGCATCTATTAATAACCATCTTTTCCCTTCTACTCTCCTTAATTCCGGTTGTTTGCAGATAGCAAAAATACCCTGTGGCGTTTCCGTATCCGAAATCGTTTTTGCAATTTCGTTAGCGATTACAAATAAATCGGTATCCCCAAATTTTGTTTTTGGCAATTTGGCATAATATTGTTCGGTGACAATCAGCTCTACAATTTGTTTAGCTGAATGGGCCTCTTCAACCAAATGTTCCCCTTCAATAATAAACAAACCAGATTTATCCCGTTCTTTTCTCATTTGTAATTTCTTCCACTGTTTCACTTTTTCATTTTTTTTAGATTGAATAAATTTCATATGTTTCTCCTTCAAATTCTATTTTAATGATATTTTTCATTATATCGAAATCCTTATACATAATACACTATGAAAAGTAAAACAATAACTTTGAAAATTAATGAGGAGGCTTGAGATCATGAATATCAATTTACGAAATGCAGTCAAACAAAATGTTGCAGGTAATACACAAGAACAATTGCGAGATACTATTGTTGATGCAATTCAAGTCGGTGAAGAAAAAATGCTTCCGGGACTTGGTGTTTTATTTGAAGTCATTTGGCAAAATGCAGATCCAAATGAGCAAAAAATGATGTTGGAAAATCTGGAAGATGGATTAAATAAATAATGGAACACCAACAAGAATAGCAAACGATGATTAAAAATTTATACCAATAACACCTATCAAATGACTTTTGACCAACAAGTGAGAGAAAGTTTTTCCTACCCATTTAAATTGTTAATATGGGGTTGGCTCGGGCAAACAAGGCAATAAAAATAATATGTTTATACTTTCTTATTCTATAAAAAGGTAAAAAGAACCGGACTACTCTACCGGTTCTTTTCATTTATCTCTTATTCATACTTAATGTTATTTACTGTTTCACGATCCAATCGCTTTACAAGTTCCGTTAATAATTTTACTGTATTCTCATAATCATCCTTGTGAATGATGCTGGCATGGGAATGAAGGTAACGAGTTGATATCGTAATTGCCATCGATGGTACACCAGATTTTGTCAGATGAATGGAACCGGCATCTGTTCCGCCACCAGGAATCGATTCATACTGATATGGAATGTTTAGTTCATCCGCTACACTTGTTACAAACTCACGTAACCCTTTATGGGATACGAGTTTAGCATCATAAATGATTATTTGCGGGCCGTCTCCCAGTTTGCTGAGTGATTCTTTTTCTGTTACGCCCGGTGTGTCTCCTGCTGTACCGACATCTAATGCAAAACCGATATCTGGTTCTATTAGATATGCTGCTGTTTTTGCTCCACGACTGCCAACTTCTTCCTGAACCGATCCAACACCGTAAACAATATTTGGATGTCTTTCCTTTTGTAAGTTTTTCAACACATCGATAACTACCGCACAGCCAATTCGATTATCCCAAGCTTTGGCAAGTAGGAATTTTTCATTTTTCATTACCGTGAATTCGAAATAAGGGACAATCATATCTCCTGGTCGTACTCCCCATGAAATTGCTTCTTCTTTGGAGGTTGCTCCGATATCTATATACATATCTTTCACATCGAACGGTTTCTTTCGTGCTTCTAAAGGTAAAATATGTGGTGGCTTTGAACCAATGACACCGGTTATCGATTCACCTTTTGAAGTAACAATGGTAACACGTTGAGCGAGCATGACTTGGCTCCACCAGCCACCAACTGTTTGAAACTGGATGAATCCTTTATCATCAATATTTGTAACCATAAATCCTATTTCATCCAAATGACCACTAAGCATAATTTTTGGTCCTGTGCCATCACCAATTTTTTTGGCAATTAAGCTTCCTAATCCATCATAGGTTATTTCATCGGCATAAGGTGATATGTATTTTTTCATGACCGCACGTACTTCCCGTTCATTACCTGGAATTCCTTTTGCATCGGTCAACTCTTTCAACATCAATAAAGTTTCATCTACCTTTGTCAAAACGTTCCCTCCTTAACTAATAAGCATGATACTCGTTCAATTTTTACTAATAATTTTCCTCACTTGCTTATAGCAAATATCGCATTTCCTAATGTCAAAATGGCAAAAAGTATTACCATCCTGTCGACCCGAATCCCCCCTCTCCTCTTACAGAATTAGAAATTTCCTTCACTTCAATCACATTCATCTTGGTTACTGGGGCGACGACCATTTGGGCAATGCGCATATGTTTTTCTACTTTAAATTCTTTCTTCCCATGGTTGATTAACATTACTTTCACTTCCCCCCTATATCCTTCATCAATAGTACCGGGACTATTTAGTACAGTTACCCCGTATTTTAGTGCCAGTCCGCTTCTTGGACGAACTTGCGCTTCAGTTCCGGATGGCAATTCAAGACATATCCCGGTAGCAATTAATTCAAACTCACCCGGTTTAATAATTTTCTCCTCTATTGAAAATAAATCTAAACCTGCATCTCCCGGATTAGCATACTGAGGTAATTTCGCATCCTCTTTCATTAATTTTACTTTTAATTGGTCATTCATCTTGAATTCTCCTTGTCAAAAAAAGTACTAAAAAAATTATATCAAAAGATACAAAAACTGAAACCTTTTTCCTTCCATTTCGTAGCATTAATAATATGGATGAGAAGATAGTTTTTTTACGTATAGAACATCGATCAAGGAGGCATTTATATGGGGCTATTATTTCGTATTATCTTTCTGATGATTATTCTTCTCCTTATATATAGCGGCATTCGTTACTTGTTACATCCAAAGCGGAAACTTGAACTAGCCCATGAGCAAAAACGGTTTTATTTTCTGGATGATCCAAATAATGTCCGTAAAAATTTCACTTTAACTTATAAAGGGGTACTATTTGAAGGTGAAAAATATTTAGGAACAACAACGGACTCATTCGATGTTATCTCGATATTTGTTTTTCCAAAAGATGTAGGGGCATTAAAAGGATTAACGAAGAATGATTTTCAAATAATAGAACAACATATTTTACAACATTATAAAAATGCAAAAATTGATTGGAAAAGTCCCATTAAAGAATTTCTTAATTCTGACGACAACTCACCTAATCAAACAATGTAATTATTTTACAATTATAAAATAAAACTTTGAACAAAAGGTGTTTGTTAGTTGCACTGATTGGACTTACCGGATAAGAAAACTCGGGCGTCCGAACCTTTAGGCGAGAGCAAAGCCGTAGTTCAGGGGCTGTCTGATAAGTATAAACATCTAAAAATGTATAAAACGAGAATACTGCTCTATCAAGGTTTCAGGCATAAAATGGAGCATCTAGAAGTCAAAAATATGACTTTTTGGATAGCCTCTTGCAATGTAATGCTACCGAAGTTTCTTTCGTTCACCGAAAAAATATAAAGTTTTTTCGGCTGTGATGCATTCCCGCGAAGCTATCCTTGTGTACTTATGCGTTAGGAAAGTAGAAATTAAAAAATTTATACTTTCCTATTAGCTAAAAAGAAAACGGGACCTTTTCCAATGTATAAGTCCCGTCCATCTTTTACTTGCTCAATTGTGCTTTTGCAGTATCAGCCAGTTGAGTAAATGCTTCTGGGTCTGCTATTGCTAGGTCAGCAAGCATTTTGCGATTTACTTCAATACCCGCAAGTTTTAACCCATGCATTAAACGACTGTAAGAAATCCCGTTTTGACGTGCTGCTGCATTAATACGCGTGATCCATAATTTACGGAATTCACTTTTCCGTTTACGGCGGTCACGATATGCATACATTAACGATTTCATAACTTGTTGATTTGCAACTTTATATAAACGATGTTTCGAACCGTAGTACCCTTTTGCTAATTTCAGTACTTTTTTACGACGTCTGCGCGTAACAGTACCACCTTTTACACGTGCCATAGTTTAAAAACCTCCTAGTAATTCTTACCTATTTAAAATAACTCTGTTCTTCGTGTTGATTTTCACTTACTAAATAAGCTGCAACACAGCCTGATCATTAGATCATTTGTTTGATGCGTTTATAGTCACCGGAAGATACAAGTGTACCTTTACGAAGTTTCCGTTTTTGTTTTTGTGTTTTATTTGCAAACATATGGCTTCTGTAAGCATGGGAACGTTTCAATTTACCGGTTCCTGTTTTCTTGAAGCGTTTTGAAGAGCCACTGTGCGTTTTCATTTTAGGCATAACAATTTCCTCCTTGATTACTTTTCAATTTTTGGTGCAAGTACCAAGAACATGCTGCGTCCTTCCATTTTTGGCTTTGATTCGATAACAGCAATATCTGAACATTCTGCTGCCAGACGATCCAGTACTTTTTGACCAATTTCTTTATGGGTGATTGCCCGACCTTTAAAGCGTAAAGATGCTTTCACCTTATCGCCTTTTTCTAAAAATTTCCGGGCATTCCGTAATTTTGTATTGAAGTCATGTTCATCAATAGTCGGGCTGAAACGGACTTCTTTTATACTGATCACTTTTTGATTTTTTCGAGCTTCTTTTTCTTTCTTTTGTTGCTCAAAACGAAATTTCCCGTAATCCATGATTCTCGCTACCGGCGGCTTCGCGTTTGGAGCAACTAAAACAAGATCCAGATTTCTACGGGCTGCAATTTCCAAGGCTTCAACTTTTGATTTGATACCTAATTGTTCCCCATTCGCATCAATTAAACGAACTTCACGAGCACGAATGCCCTCGTTGACCATCATATCTTTGCTAATATTAAGACACCTCCAAAGGATTTTGTGAATACTTGGGTTTGGTTGGAAAAGAGCGATTCCCCACTATTTCAAATATAAAAAAGTGCGGGTACATACACCCGCACATTAGATTTCCGTGTTCATTCACATCATCGTTTGCCAGTCAAAACCTGTTAACAGCTTAAGCGTCCTCCAGGTGAGAAGCGGGTGCCTCTTCTTTTTCACAAACCGTATTCAATTTCACTTTTTTAAATATAGCATAGATATCCTTCATTGTCAATGCTCGCTTTTATTAAGCAAACACAACAAAAAGTAGTATAACAAAAAAGAAAGAGAAAAACAACATTGTTTAGAAAAAAGTAGGGAATAAGAGCGAAATGTGGGAAATTGTTAAATAATTCACCAGACAAAATATGCGTTCGTTTGATAAAAACACCAACTCTCAAGGAGCTGGTGTCCAACAGTGTCCAACAATATGCGTCTATTTCCTTGCCTCTTGCTTAATTTGCGCTAAGAACGTATCAAATGCCATTGTTTCCGATTTTTGTTCTCCGTATTTTCGGACGTTGACGGCTTTTTCTTCCATTTCTTTATCCCCGACAACAAGCATGTATGGGATTTTTTGAACTTGTGCTTCACGAATTTTATAACCCATTTTTTCATTGCGGGCATCCAATTCAACACGTATACCGGCCTTTTTCAACTCTTCTTGAACGGTTTTTGCATAGTCAAAATGGATTTCAGGGGATACCGGAATCACTTGGACTTGAACCGGTGCCAGCCATGTTGGAAATGCCCCTTTGTATTCTTCAAGTAAATAAGCGACAAACCGTTCCATCGTTGAAACAACACCACGATGGATAACGACCGGACGATGCGGTTTCCCGTCTTCTCCGACATAAGTTAAATCAAAGCGTTCCGGTAATAAAAAGTCTAATTGGATGGTTGACAAAGTTTCTTCTTTCCCAATCGCCGTTTTCACTTGGACATCAAGTTTCGGACCATAGAATGCTGCTTCACCTTCTGCCTCGAAATAATCAAGACCTAGATCATCCATTGCTGATTTCAACATGCTCTGTGCTTTTTCCCACATTTCATCATCATCAAAATACTTTTTCGTATCTTCCGGATCACGGTAGGATAAACGGAAAGAGAAGTCGGTAATATTGAAGTCTTTATATACTTCCATAATCAACGTAACAACCCGTTTGAACTCGTCCTTAATTTGGTCCGGACGAACGAAAATATGGGCATCATTTAATGTCATACCGCGAACCCGTTGCAGTCCGGATAATGCCCCGCTCATTTCAAAACGATGCATCGTCCCAAGTTCGGCAATCCGAATTGGTAATTCTCGATAGGAATGCTTGCTGTTTTTATAAACCATCATATGGTGCGGGCAGTTCATCGGCCGAAGTACTAATTCTTCACCGTCACCCATATCCATAGGCGGGTACATATCTTCATGATAATGATCCCAGTGACCACTTGTTTTATATAAATCGACATTGGCAAGAACCGGTGTATACACATGGTCATAGCCAAGACTGATTTCTTTATCAACAATATACCGTTCAATTGTACGACGAACCGTTGCCCCTTTAGGTAACCATAATGGTAGCCCTTGACCAACAAGTTGGTTGATTGAAAAAATACCTAATTCTTTTCCAAGTTTTCGGTGATCGCGTTCTTTTGCTTCCTCCAACATTTTCAAATGGGCAGCCAATTCCGCTTTGGTGAAAAATGCTGTTCCGTAAATCCGTTGCAACATTTTATTGTCGCTGTCGCCACGCCAATAGGCACCAGCAATGCTGAGCAACTTGAATTCCTTTATTTTTCCTGTCGCTGGAACATGAACCCCGCGGCAAAGATCGAAAAATTCACCTTGTTCATAGATTGTAACTGTTTCATTTTCAGGAATGGCCTCAATGAGCTCTAGCTTATATTCATCGCCAATTTCCTTATACATTTGAATGGCTTCTTCCCGACTGACAACTTTCCGGACGATTTCAAGATTTTCATTAATGATTTTTTTCATTTCTTTTTCAATTTTAGGAAGGTCTTCCGGGGTGATAGATTCATCTAAATCGATATCATAGTAAAAGCCGTTTTCAATTACCGGGCCAACACCAAGTTTAACGTTTTTGTATAACCGTTTAATGGCTTGAGCCATCAAGTGTGCTGCACTATGGCGCATAATTTCTAGACTTTCCGGATCCTTATCAGTTAAAATTTGGATTTCTCCGCTTTCTTCGATTGGTGTACGCAAATCGATTAATGCCGCATTTAATTTTCCCGCATAGGCTTTTTTCTTTAGTCCCGGACTAATCGAGGCCGCAATTTCCTCCATTGTTATCCCTTTAGGAAACTCTTTCACCGCCCCATCCGGAAATGTAATTTGAATGATTTCTGACATGATTTTTTCCTCCTCAAGTATTTAAAATTTTACCTGGTCCATTAAAGGTTCGACTTGGTACTTTCCTTTGTCGGCCACTTACTTCTAAAGAAATATGCACTTCCAACTTTGTCGAATAAGTAACTTAGCTAGAAATTTAAATTTTAATGAAAAATAAAAACCCGCCCCTGAAAGTAGGGACGAGTTTTATTTACCCGTGGTTCCACCCTGATTCTCGCAAAGTTAAAAAACATTGCGACTCAAGAAGCCGATAACGGTCGGATCCGTCAACCATTACTTGAAAACCTTTCACAGTTGAAGTTTAAAGGGGGTAAGTCGATTACTCGTGTTAGGAAGTTTCCACCATCCTTCCCTCTCTATGAACCGTAATAATAGACCCGTGTCCTTCGCATTACCTTTTTTCTATGCAGTTAAGTGTTTGGCGGTTACGAGCCAACCTCTTATACCTATTAGCTATATTGGAATTAAAAAAAGTGATGTTGCAACATTCTTGAAAAACTCCACTTTCCTTGTATGTAAGTATTATATGGCTTTTAAACAAAAAATGCAAGTCGACCTGTGTTAACCATTTGAATATGAAAAAGCTTCTAGCGGAAAAATATTTAATTTTTCTTCAAAAATGTTTTTTAGTGTTTGAATAATCCCGTTTTCTGGCTGATCCGTATATAGATAAATGATTTCAGGAGCAATTGAAATTAGCGGAGCAATGGTGACCGAATCAACATAAACGGGATGATCAGACAATAATTTTCGATCGATTCGTTTATCTAATTCTGAGCGTTTGATTTTGTTTTTATGTTCATCAAAAAATTGAAATCCGTCCTCATTCACTAAATAAATACATTTCATTTGCGCTCTCCGGCCTGCCAAAAAATTCCGTAAATAGGAAATAAACGATTGATAATCCTGTTCCAATTTATACTCATCAATGGCAATTTCAAGATAAGATGAGAGTTTTTCAATATAAAAGCGAAGTCTAAAGGTTATAAAGGCATCGACGGACAGAATGTGACTTGAACCAATCACTTCCAATAAGGCTTGATCCAGCTGTTCCTCCAAAGAAGCATGGTCTATCTCAAATGGCAAATTTTTTCTTTTTCCTTCCATTATCGAATAAACCATTTCAATAATTTGAATTTGTTCATCCGTATCAGTATAGAAAAAATCATTTTCAAGTATTTCCTGACACCACTCCATCCGCTTTTTCTCCATAATAAAATTTTTTAAATGTTTATATATGTCAGCTAAAACATTCCCTTTCTTCATATCCGGAAAAATGAAATCCAGTTGCAAGGATTTCCTTTCGATTTGGATATGTTCCGATTTATCTTCTAAAAATGCTTGATAAAAAAAATCTAAATCCTCTTTATTATTAAATTGAATTGTAAACATCTCCGTCCCCCCTGTGAGGCATTCCTGTTTCATATATATGGGGGGCTTGGTTACTTTAGAACTGAACCTCGCTACATGAATTAGCGAGGTTCCTGTTGTACCTTTACGTATAAGTTTTTTTAGATGTTTCGAGTATCCTTATTAATTATTTTTTGTAAGGTGTTAAAGGTCTCGTCTACTTTCTTTTATTCGGTCCATCAATGGGAACCGGCTCGGCCAAAAATTTGATCCGTTCAATGATCCTTGCAGCTTTAAGTTTTTCCTCTTCCCCGCGTTGTGAGTAGGTTAAATGATGTTCTAACTCATTTAAATTAAAGTTTGAAGTAAAAAAAGTCGGCAACCTTTCCAACATACGGAATTGTAATATCGGTCCGAGAACTTCATCCCTTACCCAGCTCGAAACTGCTTCAGCTCCGATATCGTCGAACATAAGAACCGGCGCTTTTTTCAGCATGTCTATTTTTTCATTTAATGTATGGTCACTAATTGCCTGCTTCATCTCTCGAATTAGTTCAGGAACATAAACAATAATAGATGAAATTCCTATTCCGGCTAATTCGTGCGCTACAGCTCCGAGTAAATAGGTTTTCCCCGTTCCAAAAGGCCCATAAAAATAAAAGCCTCTTTGGAAATGTTCACTTCCATAATTAGAGATAAATTGTTCCACCTTATCAACTGCTTGCATACGATTGTCCGTATCGAGAATGACATTTCCTAAAGATGCTTGCAGGATATCTTTTGGCATGTAGAGGCATTGAATTCTGTTTTCCATTTTCTTTTTTTCATCGGCTAACCGTTTTAAGCGGCATGGCACATAGTGGACATCGATCCCATTATTTACTAGCACAAGTTCCGGCTCATAGCCGGGAATGATATTTTTACATTGTTCTAAAGAAGGACAATCCTTGCAACCTCTACTTTGCGAGACAAATTCATATAATTTGCCAAGACTGCGATCAATCATCGGTCCTGAAATTTCATCTTGATGTTCAGTAAGAAAAGCTCGTACATCAGAATGGGACATGATTTCCTGACGGATCTGCGTAAATCTTTTTTGAAAATCATCCCGATTACTTAACCGATTTAATGTTTCTCTAATATTTTCCATAGTAAGAGCACACCTCCTTATTTATCTGGATTGTATATTAGTAATCATTCATCATCATGGGAATTCTCTTAAATAGCCGCTTTTATTTTCTGTATTTTTTCAACCGTTCTTCTAAACTTTTTTTCAATTCGATATCGACCTTCTCATTCTGTTTTTCTGGGCCGTCATTTCGATTTTCAAGCCAATCCGGTACTTTTTCCGTACGAACCGCTTTTCTTTTCGAGGTTGGTTCTTTCTTTTTGTTTTGTTGCCATTCGATATACTTACGATGCTCGTCTTTTGCCAGTGTCATTGCCTCTTTAACGGTTTTTATTTTTTTCCGTGCCCAGTGCGATGCAATCTTTTCAACAAAAGCTTTTGATAATTTCATGTCGGTTCTAAGCATGCAATATTGAATGAGAACATTGACGACGCCGGGATTTAATTTTTGATTAATCATGATTTCTTCAATTAATCTTAAATCACTTTCTGCCGGTTCAGAGCCATGCGATAAGTCCGTTAATACTTGTCGCGGGCTCACTGTTTCTAAATAGCGAACAAGACGGTCCTCCTTTGTTTTCGGTACATCTGTGTCAGACTCGTAGATCGGACTTTGGGTACGATCAATTAATTTTGGCAGGGAGTTATAATGCTCAATTTTATACCAATCTCTTGCCCTTTTCCGCAATGTTTCAATATCAACCACATTATCGGCATCTAAACTGTCCATGACGATATTTTTCATTTGAATGGCGTCAATTCCATATAAAAATGCTAATTTTAAAATAACTTCTTTAATCTTTTTTGTAATGGCCGCTTTTGGGACAACTGCTTCATCGAGTCCTGCCATGAATAATTCAAAGTCAAAAAAATCGGGTGCTACCGTCACCGGCTTGGCCTCCATTTTTCCAGGGAAAGCCTTTCCGTCATCATCTGCATTCAATGCTTCATAAGGGAGAGAATGAATTGAACCAAATACTTGTTGAAATGGTTGAGTAATATTTTCAAAACCATCTGTATTAATTGCCTGATCGCTAAAATCACGTTTTAGGCGTTGATAGTAATCATGACCGATTTTTTGATAAAGGTAAATGTTCAATAATCCGTCCGTAAAAAATTGCCGCGGTGATAAGGGAGGCTTTAAAATATACAGGAAGGAACGGGAATCGTTATGTTTTTTTACAAACGTCTCCAACAGGCCAATTGCCTCCAATTTTTTTCTTGCATTGTAAATTTCTGCCAAGTTTAAATCAAGTAAATTCATAATAAAATAATGTGAAGCTGGTTCTGATTGTAGGCGACTCTTCCCAATTTGGTTTAATAATGTCATGTATAAACTGACACATATCGGACCGATAAGCGGTTGATATAATAAGGTTAGGACTTTTGAATCATCCACATATAGCGGACCCTCAATCGAAACAATAAATGGATCTCCCGGTATCAGTTCCTTCCAATGTGGTTCCATGAAAACAATCTCGACCTTTCTTTATTATTTTCCATTTATCCCACTCTAAACGGAGAGTCTAATTGCCACATCAACATTCGGGCAAATGTGATTCATTCTTTATGCTCTTTTTTTAAGAGGTCTTTCAATTCTTCAATAAATACGTTAATATCTTTAAATTGGCGATAGACCGATGCAAATCGAACATAAGCGACTTCATCTATTTTTGCCAATTTATCCATAACCATCTCACCAATCACTTCACTTTTTACTTCTGAAACGCCGAGATTCCGTAATTCCCTTTCCACTTCAGCAGTGATAATTTCAAGCTGATTTAAACTGACCGGACGTTTTTCACATGCCCGAAGTAATCCGCGCAAAATTTTATCCCGGCTGAATTCTTCTCTTGTACCTTCCTTTTTGATAACGATTAATGGATATTCTTCAACCCTTTCAAAGGTTGTGAAGCGGTAGCCGCATTCTTCACATTCACGACGTCTGCGGATAGCCCTGCCTTCATCGACAGGTCTTGAATCAATAACCCTTGTCCCATTATATTTACACGTTGGACATTTCACCTCTTATTCCTCCTTATTCTTTCTTCCTTATTTTGGGATTTTTTTCATGTCTTATGGTTAATAACTTCCATAGCACAGTTCTTATGTTCGAAAAAATTCAGGATGTCCGTTCCGTTAATTTTTAGCTATAGATTTATTGGTGAAATAATTTTTATCTATTTCATATCCGATTTTGGCAACTGCTTGTCCAATTCTTGATAAAAGCGTAAGACAAGTTTCTTCAATGTCGGGTAAAGACCAAATATCGAAAAAATTTCAGAAGATACCATGAAATCAACGGCGGTTTGAAATGGTCGAACTTGAATAACTGTGACAATAATAAACGCTTTTGGCCTACTTGTCATTGAAACAGAAATTTCCCCGCGGTCCTTAGAAACGGCGGTGATTTTCATTGCCGGATCTTTTTTAAACATATCTTCAACCGTTGTTAATACCTTATCAAACGAACTTTTATAATAATGGCTTTTTAAATCTTTGTCAAAATGATCATCAGACGTTTCGCAATTTTTTTGGAATCGTTGAAAAATTGATGGCTTTCTACTCATTCTCTCAAACATCCTTTTCATTCATTTTTCAAAAATTTTTTATGTTGTCCTTATCAAACGTAAATCTATATAGTTTTATCTTACTACATTTTGTATCTATAAAAAAAGATGATGTTTATACTCAACATCATCTTTTGAAATATTTTTTTCAATTAGACATTTTGTACACTTGGACTTTTCACTTCGATAGGACCCATTCCTCTGGGAAACTCTATCGTCTCTCTTGATGTTGCATTCAATTTTTCCGCTATATAATCCGCGGCAATGGTTGGATCCAAATTACCGCACGTATAAACATCAATACTTGCATAACCGTGCTCAGGAAAACTGTGGATGGTTAAATGGGATTCTGAAATGATGACAACCCCACTGACTCCTTGAGGTGCGAATTGATGGAAGGCAACCTCCCGAACTTCAGCACCTGATTTCAACGCAGCATCAACAAATAATCTTTCAATAAAATCGATATCATTCAGTTTGTTATAGTCACAGCCCCATAATTCTGAAATAACATGACGTCCGAATGTATTCATACGTACGTTCCCCCTTTGAATAATTTTTCCCTGTTCTTACAGGTAAATGAGTGTACATGAAAAAAATTACATAACTACCACGGGGGGAAAGTTAGTCCAAAGAGGTCCTAACCCTTTAAGTAGTTATTTTTCCACGAATATCAGTATACAAGTTTTTCCTATATTAATCAATTAATAAATGTTCTAGATTTCTTAAAGTGCCCTCATATATTAAATACCTATAAACATAATAAAGATAAGGAATTTAAAAGGTGACTATATTTTGAAAGTATGTATATAGACGATTAAAAGATAATATTTCAGAATAAATTTGCCAAAAAGAAAAACCCAAGAAAACAATCTTGGGTCGTCTTCATATTTTTATCGAAAAATGATGATAAACCGTCTGTGTTATATGAAAAGTCTTTCTCTCGTTGTCAAACGATTTTATCAATGACTAAATGTTCTATTTAGAAACTTGGTTCCATCTCTCTTGCCATTTGGTTTGAGACCATTTTTGCTAAATCGACAACGCGACATGAATAACCCCATTCATTGTCATACCATGCCAATACTTTCACCTTATTTCCTTCTAAAACCATTGTCGAGAGTCCATCTACAATGGAAGAGTGGGAATCTGTATTAAAGTCAACAGATACTAATGGTTCATAAGTTATATCAAGAATACCCCGCAAATCGTTTTTACTTGCATAGACAAATGCATCGTTCACCTCTTCAGCTGTCACTTCTTTTTTCAAATCAACTACTAAGTCAACAAGTGAAACATTCGGTGTCGGTACACGTAAAGCTATGCCATGTAATTTTCCATTTAAATGCGGTAATACTTTGCCAATTGCCTTCGCTGCTCCGGTCGTTGTTGGAATAATAGATTGACCGCATGCACGTGCTCGGCGTAAATCTTTATGCGGATTATCAATATTTTTTTGATCATTCGTATAGGCATGTACCGTTGTCATAAATCCGTTTTCAACACCAAATTGCTCATCTAAAACTTTAATAACAGGCGCCAAGCAATTTGTTGTACAGGATGCATTTGAAATTATTTCATGCTTGTCAATATTTAAAACGGTGTCATTTACACCAACAACAATTGTCACATCCTCATTTTTCCCCGGTGCTGTTAATATTACTTTTTTTGCACCTGCTTTCAAGTGAAGTCCGGCTTTTTCACGAGAATTAAATTTACCTGTTGCTTCAATAACAATATCAATATTTAAATCTTTCCAAGGTAATTGTTCAGGATCTCTTTGGTTGACTAAAAGTACCTCTTTGCCGTTAACTACTAGGCTGTTTTCCCCAAATTCCACTTCCCCGTGAAATCTCCCGTGAACTGTATCGTATTTTAATAAGTGAGCAAGCGTTTCTGGAGGATAACTTGCATTAACAGCAACAATATCGAAATCATTCAACAATATTGCTCTGCGAAATACCATGCGTCCGATTCTTCCAAAACCATTTATTGCTACTCTTTTAACCATGATGGTCCCCCTTGTTATTTATGATACATAATTAAGATAATAACCGTAATTAGTATAACATATTTTATGAAAAGTTCACATATTAATTGCCACTTTTCGAAAAAAGTTTGGAGATTTGGGGGAAGATAGGCTCTCAGGAATTTACTACGCAGTAAAAAAAAGAAATGGATGCGAGGCCGGCTCCTGATACTAAATTCAGCAGTGAATGCAAGGGGAATCATCGCAAGGAAAACTCACAAGGACAAATCCAGTAAGAAAATTCGGGCGTCCGAGCCTTTAGGCAACCAAAAAGCCGTCGTTCAGCGAACATTTTCGCTTGCGAGGTAATGTTACCGAAGTCTCTCTCGTTCACCGAAAAAATATAAAATTTTTTCGGCTGCAATATATTCCCGCGAAGCTTTCCTTGTGCACTGATGCGTTAGGAAGGGGTTGTCCAGAAAATCAAATTTTTGACTTCTTATGCCTAAAACCTTGATATATCAGTATTCTCGTTTTATACATTTTTAGATGTTTATACTTATCGGACAGCTCCTTCCTATAGCAAAAAAACTTTCTTGGTAAGTACGATGCTTCTTAAATCATCAGTAAGCCCTTAATTCCTACCAAGAAAGCTTGTTTTATAAAATTTTCCAATCTTTTAAGACAGATAGTAATTGAGTTTTTGTTTGTTCGATTGTACCTCGGTTATCAATGACAGCATCCGCCAGCTCCCTTTTTTGTTCAATGGAAAGCTGGGATGTGATTCTTGCCAGCGCCTCTTCTTTTGTCAAATGGTTCCTGTTCATCAATCGTTCCAGTTGTGTCGTTTGATCAACATATACAACTAGTACTTTATCAACCATATACGTCAAATTGCTTTCATATAACAAAGGAATGTCAAGAAAAACAACTTTCTCGCCACGAAAAATTGCTAATTCTTTTTCGTCATTCATTTTTTTTCGAACAGCCGGATGGACGATAGAATTTAATAGCAGTCGTTTCTCTTCATTTTGAAAAACAAGATCCCCTAATTTTTTTCGGTCGATTTCTCCGTTTGCAAGCAGGATCTCTTTACCAAAATGCTCGACTATTTTTTGATAGGCTTCCTCTCCTGGCTCGACTACGACCCTAGCTGCAATATCAGCATCGACAACCGTATAGCCCAGTTCTTTAATCATTTTCGAAACTGTACTTTTTCCTGTTGCGATGCTTCCGGTGATTCCGATAACCAATGCCAACTTCATCCCCTCTTTATTTCCGTTTCTAAACATTCATTTATTGATATTTTACCATTTTTCTTAAGGGCAACCAACTAGAGTTAAATTAGATTTTCCAAATGCCAATTAAGATGAGTAATAAACCGGGAATAAACGAAAAATGCTTAAATAATTGATGAGAACCGAGTGCTGCACCAAATTTAATGCCGGTTGTGGCAAAGATAGCACTCATTAGTCCAACACAAGTGGCAAGTAATATTGGTGAAAAACCTAACATAGATGCCCCAAAGCCAGCACCTAAAGCATCGAGGGATAAGGCCGTACCTAACAAGACAGCTTCAAATCCGTTAATTGAACCGGACTTATCTAAATCTGCGGTCATCGGTTTTTTTAAAATTTGAATGACAACACCGATTGATTTCAGTTCAAATTTCAACAAAACTTTTTCATGAACGTTTTCAATTGAATCCATTTTTCCATCCGCTGTACGGAAAAATTGCAATAATGCCCAAGCACCTAAAAGGATAAAGATACTTCCTCCAATCGTTTCCATCAAATGTGGTGTAAGAATTTTTCCAAAGTGACTACCGATAATCGCTGCGAAATAGAGAGAAAAAGCAGAACAACAAGCGATTATAAAAATGGCATGAAGCGGAATTTTTACTTTTCTCATGCCATACGTGAATCCGACATTGAAGCTATCAATACTTACAGCCAATGCGAGTAATAAAAGTGGAAATAGATTCAAATAGAACAGCTCCTTTCAACGATCGCTACCCTATCGTATGAAAAGAGCTTGTCTTAAGTTCTTGGTTCTTAGGCGATTAACCAGATGAATGGAAGTTCATCAAGAGGAAATGGGTTTATATTTTAATCTTTTGACAGTTTGGGCAAAAATGCGTACCACGTCCGCCAACTTTTATTTTTTCAATAAGGGTGCCACAGTTTTTACACGGCTTTCCTTCCTGAGCATAAGCATTTAACTCCAATTGAAACATACCGATCTGGCCTTGGGAATTCACATAGGAACGAATAGTACTTCCCCCTTTTTCCACTGCTTCTCCTAGAGTGGTAATGATGGCCTCTCTCAATCTCTTAACCTCAGATTTTGATAATGAATTGGCAAGCCGCTCAGGATGTATTTTTGCCCGATATAAAGCTTCGTCCACATAAATATTGCCAAGACCTGTAACAATTGTTTGATCAAGGAGAAACGGTTTAATCATTCTTGCCGTTTTTGCTAGCGATTTTTCCAAGTAGGCGGTTGTAAACTCTTTAGCAAACGGCTCCGGTCCCAGCTGACTGAGCGGCAAATGGTTCATTTCTTCCCCGATCGGAAAAAGATGCATCGTTCCAAACTTCCGTACATCCCGATAACGCAATTCGGTCCCATCGGTAAATGAAAAAATGACATGAGTATGTTTGTCAAATGGTTCCTCTTTCGGATAAAGTCCGTATTTTCCTTCCATCCGTAAGTGAGAAACGAGTGCAATATCATTCATGTAAAAAATGAGAAACTTTCCTCTTCTTCCCATTCTACGTATCGTTTGCCCTGTTAATAGAACAGTAAATTCTTTAACATCTGGTGGGTTTTTTATTATCTTTGGCCAAAATACTTTTACATCATCGATTGTCTTCCCAAGGACGATTGCCTCAAGGGTTCGTTTGATTGTTTCAACTTCTGGTAATTCCGGCATAATTTTTCCTTCCCTTTAATTGTTTAAACTGAAATGCATAGCGGTCTTGTAAAAGTGGGCAAAATACGATCATTTTTGAGGTAATACGAAGGCGAAGCGAAAAAAACGATCAATTCTCCCAAGGAAAACCAGCCCATTTTTTCTGTGGACCGGTTTCTTCCTTGCGTCATGGCATCAGCCTTACTTCGCATCAAACCATGTCGGACCGTAAGCATAATCAACTTTCAATGGTACTTTAAGTTCAAGTGCATGCTCCATAACGTCTGGAACAATTTCCTTTAATTTTTCTACTTCGTCTTCTGGCGCTTCAAAGATGAGTTCATCATGGACTTGTAAAAGTAAGCGTGCTTGTAATTTTTCCGTCTTTAATCTCTCGGCCATATCAATCATTGCCTTTTTAATGATATCAGCAGCACTCCCTTGAATCGGAGTATTCATAGCTGTCCGCTCTGCAAAACTGCGGATATTGAAATTTCGGCTCGTGATTTCAGGAATATAACGTCTCCGGTGTAATAATGTGGTGACATATCCATTTTGTTTTGCTTCTTGGACGATATCTTCCATATACTGTTTAACTTGCGGATAACTTTTAAAATAGCGTTCAATAAATTGACCGGCTTCTTTCCTTGTAATCCCTAAGTTTTGCGACAAACCATAATCACTGATGCCGTAAACGATACCGAAATTGACTGCTTTTGCCTGTCTTCGCATATTACTTGTCACTTCATCATGAGCAACATGAAAGACATCCATTGCCGTTTTTGTATGAATATCAAGGCCTTGTTTAAAGGCATCGATCAATCGTTCATCTCCCGAAATATGAGCAAGTACCCGTAACTCAATTTGCGAGTAATCCGCCGAAAACATCACCCAACCTTTTTCCGATGGGACAAATGCTTGCCTGATTTTTCGTCCTTCTTCTAAACGAATCGGGATATTTTGTAAATTCGGATCGGTGGAGCTGAGCCGCCCGGTTTGGGTTAACGCTTGATTAAAACGAGTATGGACTTTTCCGTCTTCCGGATTAACGACTTTCAATAAGCCTTCAATATATGTCGATTGTAATTTACCAAGTTGGCGATATGTTAAAATTTGATCAACAATCTCATGTTCCGTTTGCAATTTTTCCAATACATCCGCTGACGTTGAATAGCCGGTTTTTGTCTTTTTAATGACCGGTAAACCTAGTTTATCAAATAAAATGACACCGAGTTGTTTCGGGGAATTGATATTGAATGGTTCACCGGCCAATTGGTGAATTTTTCCTTCAATCTCATTTAACCGTTTTTTAATTTCTTCTCCCATTTCTTTCAAACGGTTTACATCAACTGCTACTCCGGTGCTTTCCATTTCCGCTAAAATTCTCGACAGCGGCATTTCTAGTTCGATAAATAGCTCGTATTGTTCATTTTTCTTCAGTTCATCAATCAAGCGATCTTTTAAATGGTAAATGGCCAAGGCTTTTCGAACGATGGTTTCAGCCCGTTCTTTATCCGTCAATGATGTCCGTTTCGCCCCTTTCCCATAAACTGTATCATCAGCTAATACTTGGTTGTAATGATGGGCTTTTGCGACATCACTAAAATCTTGGATTGTCTCGGACGGATTTAATAAGTAAGAGGCAATTAGTAAATCAAAGTCAATTCCGTTTACGTCCATACCAAGTTTTTGTAATGAAACAATCGTTCGTTTCGCATCATATACGGCAAGTTTCGTTTTTTCATCTTCAAGCCATGCTTTAAAAACCGAAGAAGATTTTACGACATCAACCGGAAGATAGTAATTTCCTGTATCATTGACCAGCCCCAGCCCGATGATTGGAGCATAATGGTAATTATCTTCAATGATTTCCACATATAGCGCACTATTTTGTTGTAATATTTCCTCGGTAATTTCTTTTACAAATTCGAATTCGACTTCTTCCAATTTCTGATCTTCAATCTGAACAGACGAATCCATTTTTTCAAGAAAAGATTGGAAGCCGAGTTCTTTATATAGTGAAACAAGCTTTTCTGTGTTTGCGCCTTGATAATTAATGTCAGCTAATCCGATATCAATCGGCGCTTCACGAAAAATCGTCGCTAATTGCTTACTCATTAATGCCTGATCTTTGTAAGTCGATAAGTTTTCTTGCAATTTTTTCCCGCTTACTTGGTCAACCGACTCTAATAAATTTTCAACCGAATGATATTGTTTTAACAGTTTGATAGCCGTTTTTTCCCCAATACCCGGAACGCCGGGAATATTGTCGCTTGCATCCCCCATCAAACCTTTCATATCAATAATTTGTTCCGGACTTAAGCCATACTTTTCTTTTATATGGTCAGGTGTATATTTTTCAATATCGGTAACACCTTTACGGGTAACTAAGACCGTTGTTTTTTCAGAAGCCAGCTGGGTTAAGTCTTTATCACCGGAAACGATTCGTACTTCAAAATTGTTTTCTTCAGCTTGTTTCGATAATGTTCCGATAATATCATCGGCTTCATAATTTTCCAGTTCGTATTGAGCAATCCCTTGTGCTTTTAATAACTCACGAAGATATGGAAATTGTTCGGATAATTCAGGGGGCGTTTTTTGCCGACCACCTTTATAATCAGCAAAAGTTTCATGGCGAAAAGTCGTTTTTCCTGCATCAAAAGCGACTAATATATGGGTTGGTTTTTCTTCCTTTAAAATTTTTTCCAGCATCATAGCAAATCCATAAACAGCATTTGTATGTATACCTTTATCATTATTCAATAGTGGCAAGGCGAAGAACGCACGGTATGCGACACTATTTCCGTCAATTAAAACTACTTTCTTATTCAAAATATAACCCCCGTTTCTTTTGACACTCGCTAATATTGTAGATTGTATCCGGCTTCTTATCATATGTTCCAAAAGCCAAATATAGATAAACCGAGTGTACGGAATAAAAGAAATAGCCGTTTTCCTTACCTTATTCTAGCATGGAATGAAGGGAAAGGAAAACGACCGCATGATCAATTTACGAAAGTCTACTTATTCGACATATCCTTGTAGTAATCTCGCATATGGAGAGTTGGACGGTAAAATAATGACAGTTTGGTCATTAATTGTCTTTTTATACGACTCCAAAGTTCTAAACAAACGGTAGAATTCCGGGTCTTTCGAAAAAGCTTCATTATAAATTTGTGCAGCTTCCCCTTCCCCTTCTGACCGGATTACCTCGGCATCTGCTTTCGCTTTGGAAATCATTTCTTGGTATTCTCGATCGGTTTCAGCCATAATTTTATTTTTTTCCGCATCCCCTTGAGATAAATAGTCCTGAGCCGTAGATTCCCGCTCACTGATCATTCGGGTATAAACGGATTGTTCGTTTTCAGCAGGCAAATCGGTGCGCTTAATACGGACATCGGATACGACTATCCCATATTGGTCCTTCTTCAAAAGTTCATTTACTTGCTCAGTTACCCGGTCATTCAGGCTTCCGCGAGATGAATTTTCATCATTTATAATTTCATCGTAGTTTAACTGACCAAGTTCAGAACGGACAACGGAATAGACAAACTCCTCCATTCTTGCTTCGGCACTTTCCATCGTTCGTGCATTTATAATTAAGCTTTCAGGATCTTCAATTTTCCAAATCGCATAGTTATCGATAATCATCCGTTTCTTATCTTTCGTATTAATTTCCGACTGCTCGACGTCCAATGTCATTTGATATTTCGGCAATGTTGTGACGGTCTGGATAAACGGTACTTTTATATGAATGCCCGGATCACTGATGACTCGTTTAATTTCTCCAAACTGACGAACGATTTTATACTCCCCTTCTTTTACAATAAAAATATTGGTAAATATCAAGAATAGCAGGAGTAAAGTGATTAAAATAACGATACCGGTTTTAATCCATTTTCGAAATGGAATATCTGTTCTTTTTTTCTCCATATCAATTACTTTACCTTTACTCATTATTTTTTTCACTTCCTTCCTGTTTTGTTCCTGAACTTTGACTCTCGTTCGCGTTATTCTCTTTTCTTTCTAGCGGAGCAATCGGTAAATATTTCAATGTTTCACCATCATCATTCATAATATAAATTTGTGCATTTGGAAGCACTTGTTCTATCGTTTCAATTGTTAACCGTTCACGGGTCACATCCGGACTACTTTTATATTGTTCATACAAACGGTTGAAAACGGATACACTCCCTCTTGCTGCTTCAACACGTGCGGCTTTGTCTCCCTGTGCTCTTGACATAATCGCAGCGACTTCTCCCTCAGCCTCATTCATTTTTTGGTTACGATATTTTTGTGCCTCATTAATTTTTGTGTTCATCGTTTCTCTTGCGTCAGTTACATTGGTAAATGCCGCTCGGACTTCATCATTTGGCAATTCTACATCTTGTAATTTTACAGCCAAAATCGTAATGCCTATATCATATTTCGTGACCAAATCTGATAAAATTTCTCGGACATTCCCTTCAATATCCGCCCTGCCTGATGTTAATGCATCATCAATTTTCGAACTCCCGATAATACTACGTAACGATGCACTTGTCGCATCATACAAGATTTCTTGTGGTGCTTCCGAATTGTACAAATATTTAACCGGGTCTGTGATTTTCCATTGAACAACAAGATCTGCCAAAACGATATTTTCATCACCGGTAATCATTTTTGTATCATTTTGATTCTCTGAAACTACCTTCCCGCCTTTTTCCTTATAGCCAAATTGTAGACTATATGTTTCCTTGGACAGCTTATCTACCGTTTGAATCGGCCAAGGGAATTTAAACTTTAAACCAGGCTCCGTTACTGTATCCTCTGCCTTGCCGAATGTTAAAATAACCGCTTGCTCTGATTCATCAACCGTATACCAAGATGTGAATCCGACTAGTACGAGTAATAAAATCCCGATAACAATCCCCGCAACTGTATAAATCTGTTTCAGATTTACCATATAATCTCCCTCTCTAGATACTGTTTCAAATATATACGGATCAATTAACAGATAGGTTTCAGTAAATTTTCTGGTCCGGCGATTTCGCAGCCAGAAAATAAAAAAAGACTGTCCTATACATGGCTTTTGTCTGCTCTGTTCCCGTTTACGAGATGACAGACATTATACCATAGGACAGCCCTCTATCCATCCAGTTCTTGGACGTTGGGGTTTTCATAACCAATATATACTGCCAATTTAAATTCTATATGGAGGTTTTGTTAATTGTTTGTAAATTAAACTGTTTTTCCTGATCGTTTATAACTATTATGACTAGGTCATGTCATCTTATGTCTTTTGGCATGATTTTCCATAACTTCACAATAAATCTTGACCCTTTACCAACTTCACTTTCCACATGAATCTCGCCATGATGTGCTTCCACAGAATGTTTGACAATGGCCAGGCCTAGACCAGTACCACCGGAGTTCCTGCTGCGTGCCCTATCAACCCGGTAAAATCGTTCAAAAATACGCGGAATTTCCTCCTTTTCAATGCCAATTCCCGTATCGGCAATGGAAATAACAACAAATTCATCATCATCTTTAATATGAACTTCAACTTTACCCGAGGGCAATGTATATGCAATAGCATTTGATAGTAGATTGATGAAAATTTGTTGCAAACGTAAGGAATCCCCTTCAACTGTTAAAGAACGTTCTTCAAATATTTGAATATCAATTTGTTTATCTTCAGCACATTTTTTCAAAGAATCAACAATATCATGAATCAGTTTGTTAATTTCAACTTGATCAATTTTTAATTTCATATCTTCCTGTTCAATTTTTGATAATTCGAGTAAATCATAAACTAAAGATTGGAGTCGGTTGCTTTCTTTCAGTATAATATTTAAAAAAGATTCCAATGCCTTCTCATCATGAAGTGCACCATCTAATAATGTTTCGGTAAATCCTTTGATTGAAGTAACAGGTGTTTTTAATTCATGAGAAACGTTTGCAACAAAATCTTTTCTGATCTTTTCTAACCTTTTGATCTCAGTAATATCATGAAAAACAAGGACAATTCCTTTCCATTCATTATTTGAACTAATAATAGGTGCGCCGTATACTTCAAGATTTTTCATTTGGATATGGATTGGAATTGTAATTTGTCTACGGATTTTTTGCTCTGTCATGAATATATGATCAATAATTTGTTTTACATCTTCATGTTCGATAACTTCCAGATAAGTCTTTCCGATAATATCGGTTTCTTCAATCCAAAACATTTCTTTGTACATTTGATTGGTTAAAATAATGCAACCTTTGTCATCAATTAAAATAAGTGGTGTTCCCATATTATCAATAACGGTACGCAACCGGTCATTTTGCATTTCCTGTTCCTTAGTAATCCTTTGCAAGTTCCTGGCTAAAACATTAAGTGAAGAGTTTAACATGCTAAATTCATTATATGTATATTCATATGTCTGGGCTTGATAATTTCCTTTAGCCAATTCAATAGCTGTTTTTGTGGCCGATTTAACCGGTTTGATAAAACTTGTTGTAATTTTTGAACCGATTAATAAAATGACGATAAATGCCAAGCCAAAAATAACAAACAGCAATAGCCATAATTGTTTATGGGCAATCGTTAAATCATCCAGCTCTGCTGTGATAACTAATATACCATCCACTTTGTCATTGATCTCAATGGTATCCCACCAATAAAAAATATCGTATCCACTGCCAATATATTTTCTTCCGTTTTTATCTGTTTTGATTCCTTTAACAATGTCCGAAAGTATTTCATTATGGCCTTTATATTTTTCGGCAGTTTGACCAATATCGTAAATCACTTTCCCATCGGTTGATAAAATAATTATATTGGCATTGATCAATTGTTTTGCTTTCCTAATTTGATCGATTTGGAGGTTAGAAGTACCTCCTTGGTCTTCTATTTGTTGGATAATCAAATTCCCTTCTTTTTGAAATTCATCGAAGAAAGAGTTAATATAATAGGTTTTAAATAATTGACCCAGCAGAAGACTTAACCCGATAAATACGGAAAAAATTAATACCATTAGCGCAATGAATAATCGATGGCGCATTTTTCTCATACTTTTGGCTCCTCAAATTTATAGCCGAGTCCACGAATGGTTTTAATATATTGCGGTTTTTTCGAGTTCGTCTCAATTTTTTCTCGCAAATGACTAATATGAACATCAACAATTCTTGTATCACCAAAAAAATCATAGTCCCAAACCGCATTTAATAGCTGATCACGAGTCAATACACGTCCTTTATTCTTTGTTAAATATAAAAGCAGCTCAAATTCTTTTGGAGTGAACTCCAGCAATTCCCCGTTTAACAATACTTCATATTGGTCTGGAAATATTTCAAGGTTCCCGATATTAATTTTTATGCTACTTCCCTCCCTTTCTGACTGTTCAAGAAAATTATTTGTTCTCCGTAGAATCGCTTTTATTCGGGCAACAACTTCTCTTGGACTGAACGGTTTTGTCATATAATCGTCGGCGCCTAATTCCAAACCAAGAACTTTATCGATTTCATCATCTTTTGCCGTTAACATAAGAATAGGAGTGTGTATATGTTCTCGCCGTAACTCTTTACATACTTCCATCCCATCCATTTTTGGCAACATTAAGTCAAGTACAATTAAATCTGGAGATTCGGTCTTAGCTCTTTGGAATCCTTCTTCACCATCGTACGCTGTTAACACATCAAATCCGGCTTGACGTAAATTATATTCCAATAAAGTTACAATGGATACTTCATCATCTACAATCAGTATTTTTTTAACCATCCACCAAACTCCTCAATCAATTATTAAAACCCCAGCTTCCAATACTGTATTTATTGTTTTTTTTAAATATACCTGTACTGATAATGTCTTTCAAGATTTTTTATCCCTTTTAAAAAATATTTAAGCTAATCCGGCTAACAACTGAAATAAGAATAGCCTTCCCAAATGGAAAGGCATGTTCGCTATTTATACCATCTTACAGCCAGAAAAACTCCACTGATGGATGTTTCACCTTATACTAAAACACCAAGCAGATCTTTAACTGATTTTGCTGATTTATTTAATGCAATTTTTTCTTCCTCTGTAAGCTCAAGTTCAATGATCCTTTCAATTCCATTACCACCAAGGATCGTTGGAACACCTAAACAAATTCCGTCGAAGCCATATTCACCCTCTAAATAGCTAATAGCAGGAAGAATGCGACGTTGGTCTTTTATAATAGCTTCCACCATTTGCGCAAGGGAAGCTGCAGGAGCGTAGTATGCACTGCCATTTCCTAACAAGTTGACAATTTCCCCTCCACCGGTCCTTGTTCTGGCAACAATTTCATCAAGACGTTCTTTTGGGAGCAATTTTTTTAAAGGAATCCCACCAGCATAGGAGTAACGTACTAGTGGTACCATATCATCACCATGTCCACCTAAAACCAAGCCTGTTACATCTTTAACAGAAATATTTAATTCTTGAGCAATAAAAGTCCGGAAGCGAGCTGTATCCAATACACCAGATTGGCCAATCACTCGATTTTTTGGAAGTCCAGATTCTTTATAAACCGTGTAGGTCATCGCATCCACCGGGTTTGTCAAAACAATGATGATACAATTAGGAGAATATTTAACAACCTCATGGGTAACAGCTTTCATAATCTTTTGATTTGTTTGCACAAGGTCATCGCGGCTCATTCCCGGTTTACGGGCAATCCCCGCTGTAATAACAACAATGTCTGAATCCTTCGTATCTTCATAATTGGACGTACCGATAATATTGGCATCAAATCCTTGTACAGGACTCGCTTCCAACATGTCTAAAGCTTTTCCTCTTGTCGGATTTTGCAATTGCGGAATATCGACAAGAACGACATCCCCCAGTTCCTTTTGAGCGATAAATAGGGCAGTGGTTGCACCGGTGAATCCAGCCCCAATGACAGAAATTTTACGTCTTGACATTTTAAATATCCCCCTTAGTTTGAATGAAATTTAGTTTAGAACTAAAGATTTCAAAATCTTTCTCCCAAACAAATTCAAAAAACTTATCGTGATAAAACTCCCCATCGACCAAGTCATAAAAAAATCGTTCTTAATAAAAAATACTTTTGTTCAGAGGATAGAAGGAGCTCCCTTCCTCTTTGTTCGCCATGCTTATTTATAACAAAACGGTTTTGCAGAAGAAAAGGAGTCCCCACTCCTATAAACTTCCGCAAAATTTGTTAACAGTTTATTCACCCATATTTTCAATTAATTTTGTCCCAAACTCTGAACATTTCACTTCAGTAGCCCCGTCCATCAGTCTGGCAAAGTCATATGTAACAACCTTTGAGGCAATCGTTTTTTCCATAGATTTAATAATCAAATTTGCTGCTTCTTTCCAGCCTAAATGTTCCAGCATTAACACACCGGACAAGATGACGGAAGAAGGATTAACTTTATCCAATCCGGCGTATTTCGGCGCAGTTCCGTGAGTAGCTTCAAAAATCGCATGACCGGTTTCATAGTTGATATTTGCCCCCGGTGCAATACCAATTCCACCCACCTGAGCAGCCAATGCATCAGAAATATAGTCACCGTTTAGGTTCATTGTAGCAACAACATCAAATTCACGCGGGCGAGTTAAAATTTGTTGTAGGAAAATATCGGCAATGACATCTTTGACAATAATTTTCCCTTGCGCTTCTGCATCCGCTTGAGCTTTGTTTGCAGCCTCTATACCGTCAGTTTCTTTAATGCGGTCGTATTCAGCCCAAGTAAATACTTGATCACCGAATTCTCTTTCCGCCAATTCATAACCCCAGTTTTTAAACGCACCTTCTGTAAATTTCATAATATTACCTTTGTGAACAAGAGTAACGGATTTGCGGCCTTCTCTTATGGCATAGTTAATCGCAGCACGTACTAAACGCTCTGTACCTTCTTTTGAAACAGGTTTTATACCAATTCCGGATGTTTCCGGGAAGCGAATTTTCTTTACACCCATTTCATTTTGTAAAAATTCAATTACTTTTTTCACTTCCGGTGTACCTTCTTTATATTCAATACCGGCATAAATGTCTTCGGTATTTTCGCGGAAAATAACCATATCTGTATCTTGTGGACGTTTTACCGGTGAAGGAACACCTTCAAACCAACGAACCGGACGTAAACAGACAAATAGGTCCAACTCTTGACGAAGGGCAACGTTTAAAGAGCGAATCCCTCCACCAATCGGAGTAGTCAACGGACCTTTAATGGCAATTATATTTTCACGAATGACATCCAATGTTTCTTCCGGTAACCATTCACCGGTTTTATTAAAAGCTTTTTCACCGGCATAAACTTCTTTCCACACAATTTTTCTTTGACCGCCATAAGCTTTTTCCACCGCTGCATCAAGAACACGTGATGAAGCAGCCCAGATATCCGGACCGGTCCCGTCTCCTTCAATGAATGGAATGATTGGATTGTTCGGTACATTTAGTACCCCATTCTGAACCGTAATTTTTTCTCCTTTTGTCATGTTAGTTCCCTCCAATTTCATGGTGAAAGGCTAGGAAAGTAAACATCTCCTAACCTTTTTATCTTTTTATTTATAAAGTAAAGCTGCAATCAATGGAAAAAATAATATCCCCACTAATTGTCAGCTGAACAAAACGACTTTATCTGGCTAACCTTTTCCGACCATTCTTCCATTTGGGCTGGCAGGGTTTCTTGGCTTACCGTTAGAGTAGGAGATTCATTCTCCATTATCAAAAAATGGATAAATGATTATTAACGTTTTTCCAAAGGTATATACACTTGTTTCGAAGGTCCGATATATTCTGCACGCGGACGAATTAACCGGTTGTTTTCATATTGTTCGAGAATATGAGCAAGCCATCCGGAAGTACGACTAGTTGCAAAAACTAAAGTAAACAAGTCGTGGTCGATTCCTAAGCTGTCATATACAGAAGCAGAATAAAAATCAACATTAGCGGGCAAATTCTTTTCACTAGTAACAATTTGTTCAATTTTTACAGATATATCGTACCATTTTGATTTTCCGGTTAGTTTTGTTAATTTCTCTGACATTTCTCTTAAATGTTTTGCACGTGGGTCGCCATTCCGATATACGCGATGACCAAATCCCATGATTTTTTCCTTATTGGCAAGTTTCTCTCGAATATACGGTTCAACATTTTCTATAGAACCAATTTCCGTCAACATTTTCATTACTTGTTCATTTGCACCGCCATGTAAAGGACCTTTTAATGCACCAATTGCTGCTGTAATACCCGAATAAATATCCGACAAAGTGGCCACACAAACGCGGGCAGTAAATGTTGAAGCATTCAATTCATGATCCGCATGAAGAACAAGCGCTTTGTCAAAAGCTTCAACAGCAATTTTGTCTGGTTCTTCGCCGGATAACATATATAAGAAGTTGGCAGCTAACCCGAGATCTTTACGAGGTGCGATTGGTTCCAATCCTTTTCGAATTCTTGAAAATGCAGTTACGATTGTAGGGATTTTTGCTTGGATGCGGATTGCTTTTCGATAGTTTGCATCACTTGTTTGAACATCTGCTTCCTCATCAAATAAACCAAGATAAGAAACAGCAGTTCGAAGTGCAGCCATTGGATGGACTTTATCACTTGGATATGCTTTCAAGTGGTCAATGACTTGACTTGGAACTTCCGCATTATTGGCTAATTGAATTCTTAAATCTTCCAGCTCCACGGCATTTGGCAGGCGCCGATGCCATAGTAAAAAAACTACTTCTTCAAATGTGGCATTTTCAGCTAAATCATCAATATCATAACCAACATATGTCAATGTATCATTAATAATTGAACTTATTGATGAAGTTGCGGCAACTACCCCTTCTAACCCTTTTGTAGCAGTCATCGAAATTTCCCCCTTAATTTGAATTTTAAAAATTATCGTTTTAATACTATACTAGCAAATAATTATATTTAATACAATCCTATCCCTTTTATTCATTAATACCTAACAACCTAGCAAAAAAAATTAGAGATTTGATTCACCCTTTCTATGTATGTATTAAAATTATTATGAGAATAATTGTTACAAGATACATCTATATTTTATTATAAGATGGTAAAATTTGAAAAAGAAAATGCTTACAAAAAATATTTTTTTAAGAAACCTATCCACCTGCTTACGCTTTTCGTTTTTTCAATCCAATTATAACCGATAAAAATCATTTTGTGAATGGGGTATGAACAAAATGTGAATACTTTTTTATTTTTGCACAAAAACATTTACGATCTAATTTTTTACAAACTGGAAATCGATTAAATTAACTGTTTTATTCATATTTTTTCTATTTTTTGCATTAATCGTGAATAAAGTTCAATGAAAAAAATTAAATTTCACATATTTATTTGTTTATTTTTTTCGTTAATATGAAGTTTAGAGAATTCCACATGTAAATATGATGGGAAAATGATAAAATATGTGATATAAGCATGTTTTTTTGCAACTTTTCAAAAAATGTCTATTATACTTAAGTTAGTTATTCATATAGAATGAAATAGGGGAATATTTTAGTACAAAAATTCTTCCACAAATACAGGCTAAACAAATTTTTATAGAGCAGGAGGCATTATTATTGAATTCCGTTTATGTTCAGCGCACGATCCGTTTCTTATTGATTCTAGCTGCCATCATAGCATCTATTCTTGCAATTTATTATCTATCTTCATTGACCTATCCTTTCATCATTGCCTGGGCGATTGCTTTTTTGATGAATCCGTTGGTCAATTTTTTGCAAGTAAAAGGAAAAATACCAAGGGCTTTTAGTGTTTTAATTGTCCTTATATTAATTTTCGGTGTATTAGTCGGTTTATTAACATTACTGATCACACAATTGATTTCGGGAACTGAATATTTGTCCGACACACTTCCGAATCATATTAATAATATTGTTGAGTATACGGAGAATTGGATTACCGGTACAGTCACACCTTTTTTTAATAATTTAACAAGTATTTTCAATAGTTTAAATGAGGGACAGCAGGAAACAATTATTAAAAATATCAATGATATGGGAGCCAATATTGCTTCTTCGCTCGGAGATTTTTTACAATCCTTGCTAAAAAAAATCCCTGCATTTATTTCATGGTTTCCCAACACAGCAACGGTTCTCATTTTTACATTGCTGGCCACCTTCTTTATCAGCAAAGATTGGTACAAGCTAAAAAAAGTTGTAGGAAAATTTATTCCGATTCGATTTCAGCAAGGTAGTATGAAGGTATATATTGACCTAAGAAAAGCACTGTTTGGTTTTATTCGTGCCCAAGTAACATTGGTTTCGATCACAGCTGTTACGGTATTAATCGGGTTGCTTATTTTACATGTTAATTACGCTATTGCCCTTTCTTTTATTATTGGAATCATTGACTTACTTCCGTACCTTGGCACTGGTTTAGTATTTGTCCCATGGATCATTTATGAATTTATCGTAAATAATTATTCGTTGGGAATTGGTTTATTAGTTCTTTACATTGTTGTTCTCGTACAAAGGCAAATCATAGAACCAAAAATTGTCTCTACCAATATTGGTATTAGTCCTTTAGCTTCTTTGGTTTCCATTTTTATTGGCTTGCAATTATTTGGATTTGTCGGTTTGATTATCGGACCAATTGTCGCAGTTGTATTGAGTACTCTTTATAAGGCCAATGCCTTTCACCGGTTGTGGGATTTTGTGATCGGTAAGAAGTAGTGTAATGACAAATAAAAACTTAATCAATCAATGAAGGAAAAATTTATACTCTTCTTTTAGCTGAAAAAATTGAAGCAATTGGCTAAACCCAATTGCTTCAATGTATTTCTATAGTACACTATTATGGCCTTCATAAACTATACCGGAGTTCGCATCCACCGTTACTTCCTGACCATCTTTAAATTTCGACATTGCATCTTTTACACCAACGATGACTGGAATCCCCAGATTTAAGCCAACAACAGCTGCATGGCTGGTCAAACCGCCTTCTTCCGTAATCAATGCTTGACATTTTTCAAGTGCAGGCATCATGTCGCGATCCGTTGAAAATGTAACAAGTACTGAATGTTCACTTACTTTTTCCAGTACTTCTTTACTGTTTTTAGCAATGACAACTTTTCCAAATGCATTTTTTCTGCCAATCCCTTGACCTTTTGCCAGCACACTGCCGACCACATGAATTTTCATCATGTTTGTTGTACCGGCTTCACCAACCGGAACTCCTGCCGTAATTACTACATTGTCTCCGTGTTTCACGATACCGCTTTTCAGACTTTCACTTACGGATTTTTCAAGCATTTCATCAATTGATTCTGATCTTTTGCCTAATTGTGGATAAACGCCCCAAACTAATAAAAGTTGTTTCATGACTTTTTCATGACTTGTGACAGCAACAATTGGTGCAGCCGGGCGATATTTTGATACCATTCTTGCCGTATGACCGCTTTCTGTTGGAGTAATGATAGCATCAATATCCAGGTTAATGACAGCATGGGCAACGGATTGACAAATAGCATCCGTAATATTATGTTCAATTTCTTTTGAGCGTAAGGCTAATATTCCTTTATGATTTAATGCACTTTCAGCTCGAACGGCTATATTATGCATCGTTTGTACTGCTTCAACCGGATATTTTCCTGCAGCCGTTTCACCGGAAAGCATAATTGCATCTGTTCCGTCAAAAATCGCATTGGCTACATCACTTGCCTCAGCTCTTGTCGGACGAGGATTTCTTTGCATAGAATCCAACATTTGCGTAGCAGTAATAACCGGTTTGGCCAGTTTATTACATTTTTTTATAAGCAATTTTTGTACCAATGGGACTTCTTCAGCCGGAATTTCTACACCAAGGTCACCGCGCGCAACCATTAAGCCGTCGCTTACTTCTAAAATTTCGTCAATTTTATCGACGCCTTCTTGGTTTTCGATTTTTGGAATAATATGGATATGAGGCGCATTTTGTTGCTCGAGTAGTTCGCGAATTTCTAAAACATCACTGGGACGTCGAACAAAGGAAGCTGCAATAAAATCAATTCCTTGCTCAATCCCAAACACAATATCCCTTGCATCTTTATCAGTAATACCCGGCAAATTAACAGATACGCCCGGTACATTTACACCTTTTTTATTTTTTAAAACCCCTCCATTTAAAACTTTGGTCACTATTTCTTTTTTATCTTTATGAACATCAATAACTTCAAGGCCAATGAGTCCATCATCCAATAAAATTTTTGCTCCGACTTGAACATCATCAATCAAACCCTCGTATGTAACGGAGAATTTTTCTTGTGTACCGAGAACTTCTTCCATTGAAATTGTTACTGTATTTCCTTCAATCAGTTCGATGGCATCATTTTCCATATTATGAGTACGAATTTCAGGACCTTTCGTATCAAGCAAAAGAGCAACGTGTTTTCCGGTAATTTTTTCAGCTTCACGAATATTTTTAATTCTGGCTGCATGTTCTTCGTGGTCACCATGAGAAAAGTTTAATCGTGCTACATTCATGCCTGCTTCAATTAACTGTACTAATTTTTCAACACTTTCACTGGCCGGACCTATTGTACAAACTATTTTTGTTCTTCTCATTTCAATTATCCTCCTGATCTTAAATCGATAATTCTTTTGCCAATCGAATAATTTCATTATCGATCTTATGTGGTTGATTAATAATTTCAGAAATGGCATGATCCACAATAGTATTTTTTACAATTCCTACCGCTCTGCCACCTTTTCCTTCGAGCAGCAATTCTACAGCACGTGCACCTAAGCGGCTTGCCAAAAAACGATCCGTTGCAGATGGAGAACCACCGCGTTGTATATGCCCCAGGACGGATACACGGACATCAGCATCAATTCTCTCTTTTAATTGTTCAGCTAATTTAACACCGCTCATTACACCTTCTGCAACGACAATAATGCTGTGCCGTTTTCCTCTTTGTTTACCGCGATTTAGACGGTCAACGATGTTATCAATTGTTTCTTTTTCTTCCGGAATCAGAATCGTTTCGGCTCCACCGGCAAGACCGGACCAAAGAGCAATATCACCTGCACCTCTTCCCATCACTTCAATGACGAATGTCCGATCATGTGAAGAAGCGGTATCGCGGATTTTATCGATCGCATCAATAACGGTATTTATCGCCGTATCAAAACCAATGGTGAATTCTGTACCGCTAATATCATTATCAATTGTTCCCGGCACACCGACGCAAGGAAAACCGAGGTTTGTTAAAGCGTTCGCACCACGGTAAGAACCGTCGCCACCAATAACGACCAATCCTTCTATTCCATGTTTATGTAATTGTTCTAAACCTTGTTTTTGTACTTCAGGATTGACAAACTCCGGCAAGCGGGCTGAGCGAAGAATCGTACCGCCGCGATGAATAATATCACCGACGGAACCTAACTCCAGTTTTTCGATATTCCCATTTACTAGTCCATGAAAACCATGATAAATCCCGTAAACTTCCAGATCATGATAAATTCCTTTACGAACGACTGCACGGATTGCAGCATTCATACCTGGAGAATCGCCACCACTTGTTAAAACAGCAATTTTTTTCATGACAAACACCTCACCTACATAATTATATTGATATTTCTATATTTCTTTGTTCATTATTAAACAAATTTCATATTTACCTTACCACGATACTTTCTTAAACTCAATAAGATATGGAACCCAAATTTAAAAAACAGAACCATTTTTCAAAAGTAATCGCTTTCTTTGATGATAAAACGTTATCTATTTTACAAATCTGTTAACATTGTAAAGAAAAGAAAGATTCTGCTTCGTCACTTCTTTTATGAAACTAGACAATAAAACTAATCTAAGTTGTTCACTTGTTTTTATATACTTTCTTATTCTGTAAAAAAGAACGTGCATTATACACGTTCCTCAGCTAGTTCTTAAACTATTCTACGGTGTACTGACCGATCTTAGCAAATTTTTGATAACGGTCTTGAACAAGTTCATTTTTCGATAACTTGGCCAACTCATCCAAAGATTTTTTCAAAACAGTGTCAATTAAATTTGCCTGTTCCTTAATATTATTATGAGCTCCCCCTTTGACTTCGGGGATGATCTCATCGATGACTTTTAATTGCTTTAAGTCTTGGGCTGTAATTTTCATTGATTCTGCCGCTTTTTTTGCAAGGGTTGCATCCTTCCAAAGAATCGAAGCTGCACCTTCAGGGGAAATGACTGAATACGTCGAGTTCTCCAACATATGTATATGATTTCCAACACCTAATGCAAGTGCCCCGCCGCTACCACCTTCACCGATAACGATACAAACAATCGGAACAGTTAACCCTGCCATTTCAAAAAGATTTCTGGCAATGGCCTCACTTTGTCCCCTTTCTTCCGCTGCTTTTCCGGGGTAAGCTCCCTTTGTATCAATAAAGCAAATAATCGGGCGGTTAAATTTTTGAGCTTGGAACATTAGGCGCAATGCTTTTCGATACCCTTCAGGATGCGGCATACCGAAATTACGGCGGATATTTTCCTTCGTATCTTTGCCACGCTGATGTCCAATAACTGTTACCGGCCTTCCTTTGTATTTGGCAATCCCTGCTACAATGGCTTCATCGTCGCCAAAGGTACGATCGCCATGACATTCAAAGAAATCTTCAAATAAAAACTTTATATAATCTAGTGTCGTCGGGCGATTCGGATGTCTTGCAATTTGTACTCGATCCCATGGCTCTAAATTTTTATAAATTTCTTCTTCCAAATTGTGAAGTCGTAATTCCAATTTTTCAATTTCATCGGTTAAGTCGACATCGGCATTTTGTGTAATTAATTTTAGCTCGTCCAATTTTTTACGTAAATTAATGAGCGGCTTTTCAAATTCCAGTTCTACCGTCATTCTGTAACACCTCCAATATGATGCAGTTCGAGAATAAGCGATATTTTTTTGCGCATCTCTTTCCGATGGATGACTGCATCTAATTGTCCGTGTTTTAACTGGAATTCTGCGGTTTGAAAATCTTCGGGAAGTTCTTCATGAATGGTTTGTTCGATGACCCGCTTTCCGGCAAAACCGATTAATGCTCCAGGTTCAGCAAGGTTAAAATCTCCTAAAGAAGCGAAACTAGCTGAAACGCCGCCGGTTGTCGGATGAGTCATAACAGTAATGATTAGGCCTCCATGATCGCTGAATCGTTTTAAAGCGGCACTTGTTTTAGCCATTTGCATGAGGCTTAAGACTCCTTCTTGCATTCTGGCACCGCCGGAAGCTGTAAAAATGATGAACGGTAAATGTAATTCATCTGCTTTTTCAATGGCACGCGTTATTTTTTCACCGACAACGGACCCCATGCTCCCCATTCGGAAAAATGAATCCATAACGGCAATGACGACCGGTTTTTCCTCAATCTTTCCTGTTCCGGTTACAACTGCTTCATTCATTTTCATTTTCCTGCGATCTTTTTCTACTTTTTCTACATATTCAGGGAAGCCAAGTGGATTAACGGTAACCAATTCTTTATCCATCTCAGCAAAGGAATTTTCATCAAGAATACTTGATAACCGTTCTTTTGCATTCATTGGGAAATGGTAATCACAATGTAAACAGATTTTCATATTTTGCTCGATTTCACGTGTAAACATAATTTTTTTACAGTTCGGGCATTTCGTCATAATACCGACTGGAACATCATCGGTTGCAGACGGTACAGGAATAGTTGCATATGTTTTCTTGTTTTTAGAAAAAATATCTCTTAGCAAGGTATTTCCCCCTTGTCTCTTTCACTAAGCTTGACTGAAATTACAGACCAAGCAATGTTTATTGTATCGGTTTTGCTTGATCAAAATATAGCATGTAGATAGATAAAGCTTGATCCCAATTTCCGCTATTAATTGCTGTCAGCAGTTCAATATAATTTTTCTTTTCGATTGGATTGGTAAATTGGAGTAAACGGATAAATTCCGATAAAATATACCATATTTTTAATAATAACTGATTATCCGTTAAAATTAAAATTCTTTCAAAAAATTTTTCACGATCAAAATATTTTTCATTCCATTGAGAAATATCAATATAAGTCCTGTTAAATACGAGTTTATAAATACCGGATGTTTCAATGATTCTTTTTACTTCTAAAATATCATGATCTGCATTCTCTCTTTGAAATACAAAACTACTTAATAATTCTACCAGTTGATGTTTTCGAAAATCAACGATAAATGTTCCTTCGCCTCTTCTTGTTTCAATTAAACCAAGTAATTCCATGGCTCTTAAAGCCTCACGAACACTCGATCTACCAACATGTAAAAGATCGGTCAACTCTCTTTCAGATGGGAGTCTATCACCAGGCTGCAAATTCCTTTCTTGAATAATTTCTCTTATTTTTTCGAATGTTTCTAAGTATACTTTTTGTTGGTATTGCCTTTGGCCCACTTTTTTCACTCACCATTTTATATAGTTATCCCTTTTTGTTTTTATTCATCATTGCAAAAAATATTAATCTCTATTTAATTGATGCGATTTCTTTCGTTTTCTTGTGAACATTAGATGGGTCAACTTTTCTGCGTGCCACCCCAGTCTCCATTGCCGCTTTTGCTACAGCTCGGGCAACATATGGAGCCACTCTCGGATCAAACGGATTTGGAATGACATAATCAGGTGATAATTGTTCATCACTAATTAGGCTGGCAATCGCTTCAACAGCAGCTTGCTTCATTTCTTCATTAATAATTGTTGCTCGAACATCTAAGGCACCACGGAAAATCCCCGGAAATGCCAGTACGTTATTGACTTGATTCGGATAATCAGAACGACCTGTTCCGATTACTGCAGCACCTGCTTCTTTCGCGTCCTCCGGCATAATTTCGGGAATCGGGTTGGCCATCGCAAAAATAATCGGATCCGGATTCATGGAGCGAATCATTTCCTTCGATAGGATGCCACCCGCAGACACCCCAATAAATACATCAGTTCCTTGAATGACTTCTTTTAGCGATCCTTTCTTTCCTTCACGATTTGTAATTTTTGCGACTTCTTCCTTAAGCTGATTCATCCCAAATGGTCGGCCTTCATAAATCGCCCCCTTTGTATCACACATGATTATATCACGAACACCATAGTGATAAAGTAACTTAATAATGGCTATTCCAGCTGCACCGGCGCCGTTTATAACGACCTTAATTTCATGGATCTTCCTTCCTGTCAGCTTTAATGCATTCATTAAACCCGCTATGGTAACAATAGCTGTTCCATGTTGATCATCATGAAAGACAGGGATATTGGTTTCTCTTTTTAATCGTTCTTCAATTTCAAAGCAATTTGGAGATGCGATATCTTCCAGATTAACTCCGCCAAAGGTTGGTTCCAATAATTTGACCGTCTCAACAATCTTGTCAACATCCGTTGTCCCAAGGCAAAGTGGAAATGCATCAACCCCGGCAAAACTTTTAAACAGGATAGCTTTCCCTTCCATTACCGGTAGTGCTGCTTCCGGTCCGATATCTCCTAATCCCAGGACGGCTGTTCCATCTGTAACAACAGCTACAGTATTGCCTTTCATTGTAAAATCGTATACTAATTCCGGATGTTCGTAAATTTCTTTACACGGTTCTGCAACACCCGGAGAATATGCCAAACTTAAATCCTTCGGTGATTGCAATTGAACTTTAGATACTGTTTCAAGTTTCCCCATATTCATTTGATGTAATTGTAGTGCTTCTTCCCTTAAACTCACCTTCTCCACCCCTCAAAACATTACGAATATTTATTAAATAGTGGTCTGACCACATATTATTACTAATATAAACATAAATATTCTGCTTGTAAAGATATCTTTAAAATATTTTCTCGTAATGTTTCAAATTTTCACTTAAGGATTCTAAGAAAAACACTAAAAAATTTTCAACTACAACGTTCGGCATCCTCCCCTGAAAGTTAATCCTATCTTAACGAACTTAGAAATGTTTTGACATGTCCTTGACAACCTATAGAACCTATAAGCAATTGTCTTTCCTTGTGAACGAGCTCGTATTGTTTATCACTATCAGGGAAACAGCAAAAAGTAAAACATCGACTTTGCTCTATTTTATGGCAACATTATGTTCTCCCAATAATCTTTTTAGCTCTGAGATGGCTGCACTGTTTGGATTAATCCAATGTTCTTTTGCCAACTGAACGGTCTGATGATTTTTTTCATAATAAAGGATGATTGGTACACTCCCTTTATATTTTTTAAGCATATTCTTCAATTTTCCTAAGAATTCATTTGTTTGATGATTTGTATCAATCTTAATGTACACTTTTCTACTTTCTGTTTCTTTTCGCAGAGTTTCAACGGATTGGATAAAGTTAACAATAAATTGCTTTTGTCCATGTCGAAAATCAAGCGTACCGGTCATAAAAACAATTTCGCCCTTTTTTACCAATGCTGAAGATATCCGAAAAACATTTGGAAAGACAACCGCTGGCATGTCCTCAGATTCATCACTTATTTGTAAAAAGGCCATTGCTTCACCATTTTTTGTTCTTGTCTTCCGCACATCTTGAATGTACACGCCGATATGATATTTTGATCTGGCAAATTTCAGTTCATCTAGTAACAGTGCACCTTTTCTTTGAAACAACTTGCGATACATGCTGACCGGATGTTTTGAAATAAACAAACCTAGAACCTGCTTTTCAAATTGTAATTTTTTGTCAATCGGAATCGGTTCAACTTGGACATATTTTGGCTTAATATCCAGCTCCTCCGAGAATAATGAGTCAATTTGATGATCATCAGGTTTCATTAATTGCGCATGTTCAATGGCCACATCTAAAGTTGCCAATAAAACTGCCCGGTCATGCCCAAATTCGTCAAAACATCCAGCATGAATTAAGTTTTCCAACACTTTCCGGTTTACGACTTTCAGTGAAACACGTAAACAGAAATCAAATAAATCGGTAAATGGCCGTTCCCCTCTAGCTCGAATAATCTCTTTTAATGCTTGAAAACCAACTCCCTTAATCGCAGCCAAACTGAAACGCACTCCATCATGTTCAACTTGAAATCGATAATAGCTATGATTAATGGATGGTGGGAAAATAGAAAATCCGAGATGTTTCACTTCTTTGATATACTCAGCGGTTTTATTTTCATTACCAATGACTGAAGTCAATAAACTTGCCATGAAATACAATGGATAATGGGCTTTTAAATAAACGAGTTGATAACTAATCATGCTGTAGGCAACGGCATGACTGCGATTAAATCCATAATCAGCAAAGCGGACGATCAAATCATATATTTCATTTGCCGTTGTTTCAGAATAGCCATTATTTTTTGCACCGGCTATAAAATGTTGCCTTTGTTGATCCAAAACATCACGCTTCTTTTTTGAAACCGCCCTTCTAAGTAAGTCTGCCTCCCCTAATGAGAAACCTGCCATTTTAGAAGCAATTTGCATAATTTGTTCCTGATAAACAATGACTCCGTATGTTTTTTTTAAAATTTTTTCCAAGGCAGGATGCGGGTAACGGACCGGTTCCTTTCCATGTTTTCGATTCATATATACAGGAATATTGGTCATCGGTCCCGGACGATACAATGCATTTACAGCAACGATATCCTCAAATTCAGTCGGTTTTAGGCGCATTAACACATCCCGCATTCCTTCCGATTCCAATTGAAAAATTCCTGTTGTCTGCCCTTTTTGTAACAGTTTAAACGTTTTTTCATCATGGAAAGGAATTTGTTTTAAATCAATTTGTTTCCGTTGTTTCTTTTGAATGGACTGAATAATTGATTCAATAAGTGATAAATTTCGTAATCCAAGGAAATCCATCTTTAATAAACCGATTTCTTCCAAGGTTCCCATCGGGTATTGGGTCAGCAAAACATCATTTGATCCTGTTTGTAAAGGAATCCATTCAACCAGTGGTCTGTCCCCGATAACAACCCCGGCTGCATGTGTTGAAGTATGGCGCGGTAATCCTTCAATTTTTGCGGCAATTTGGAAAATCTGCTGAAAGTTTTCGTTTTTCATTAAATCTTGTAAAGCTTGGGACTCTTTCGTCGCTTCCTTTAAAGTGATTCCTAATTTGTTCGGTATGCTTTTCGATAATTGATCCAATTCCTTATTTGTTCTTCCAAAAACGCGGGCAACATCCCTTACAGCTGCTTTAGCCGCAAATGTACCAAAAGTAATAATTTGAGCCACATGGGTAGATCCATATTTTTTCGCCACATACTGAATAACTTCATCGCGCCTGTGATCAGGAAAGTCGATATCAATATCCGGCATCGACACCCGCTCAGGATTCAAAAACCTTTCAAACAACAGATCAAATTTAATCGGGTCAACATCCGTTATTTCAAGAACATAAGCAACAAGACTTCCGGCTGCCGATCCCCTGCCCGGTCCGACAATAATACCATTTTTTCTGGCAAATTGAACATAATCCCAAACGATTAAAAAATAATCACTAAACTTCATCTTCTTAATAATGTCAAGTTCATATTTCAGTCGTTCTTTATAAATCGGAGTTGGTGAATCGATTCTAATAGATAAATTTTTTTCACACAGTTCACTTAAAAACACATCGCTTGTTTTTTCATCGAGCGGGTATTTAGGCAATAATTGTTGATGAAAGGGAATTTCAACTTGACACTGTTCCGCAATTTTCAAAGTGTTTTCGATTGCTTCCGGGTATTGTTGAAATAAGCTGTTCAGCTCTTCATTTGTCCGCAAGTAACCTTCTTTATCCAAAGCATCTTCAGTCAACTCGGAAATATTTATATTCTCTTTGATCGCCTGCAAACATTTCCATGAAAAATAATCTTCTTTATCCAGAAAACAAACTTTATCGACAGCTGCGACGGGTATATTCATCTCCTCACTCATACTATAAATCGCTTTTCTTAACGTTTCATGATCCCGGGATGGTAATGACTGAATTGATAAATAGAAGGATTCTTTCTCAAATAATTGTTGATAGAAGCTGACTTTTTCCTTTGCACGTCCTTCTTGCCCTTGCAGAATATACGTTTCAATTTCTCCTTCAATACCGGGAGAAATGGCGATCAAACCTGAACAATAATGTTTAAGCCATTTGATTGGGATACCTTTTGGAGATTTTGTCTGAATAGCACTCGAAATTTTCATTATGTTTTGGTACCCTTGTAAATTTTTTGCATAAAAAAGCAGCGGATAGGCGGTCGTTTCGTATTCCTCTTCAATTAAAATATCAGCTTCTAGTCCAATGATCGGTTGTATACCATAGGTCCGGCATGCTTTATAAAAAGGGATGACACCGTAAAGAACATTTTGATCCGTAATTGCCAGTGCATGGAATCCTCTTTGTTTTGCTGCCATAACCATTTTTTCAGGTTGGATTGTACTTGATAAAAGTGAATAGGCACTGTACATATGTAAAGGTACCATAGGCAACACATCTTCCTTCCGTTCATCCTATTTCTTTTTATTATAGCACATACGTTCTTATATTTATACTAAGAGGTAGGCAAAGAATATCGTAAAATAATCATATTTATTCCATTGTATCAATAAATTATTAACAGGGGCAGTCCATTTTCGGCTGTTTATGTCTACAGGGGGTTGATTGAATGACAGAAGCATTTGTACCAACGTTTATCCATAGTTATTTTATCGCACTCGGTGTTATTCTCGGCGGCTCCTTGATTGGTGGTTTATCAGCCTTTTTAATCGGTGAACCGCCACTTACAGAAATCTATCGACTATCCAATCGTTTACGGATATGGGCAATTGTTGCAGCTATTGGTGGAACGTTCGATGCCGTTTACAATTTTGAACGAGGTTTAATGCACGGACAGACCGGTGATCTTGTCAAACAGATTTTTCTCATTTTATCCGCTTTGGGTGGTGCACAAACCGGAGCACTGATTATTAATTGGCTTACCCAGGGGCATTTATCATGAGAATTCCTCCCTATTTTTATTCAAGAAGCTTTCAACGATTTTTTTCCGGTGTAGTAATCGGTGCTGTCATCAGTTGGTTGATTTTTTTATACGTGTTCGGACGTATGCAAGAAGAGCAGGTAAAAATAATCCGTCAACAAGAGGAACTTATTGCCGATTTAGAGAAAGAAAAAAATATTTGGCAGGAAGATTTCAAAAAACTAAACGAGAAAAATAAAGAGCTGCTTACTGTTCAAGATATATCAATAAAAATCACCAATGGTTCCAAATATAAAATTGACGCATTAAGTATTTTCGAAGTTCAAGAGAAAGTAAAGGAGGATATCAATCATGTACTAGCGAAAGATTTACATGTTGTTTATATAAGTAAAGATTTATTGGAAAAAGTCATTGAAAATAAGCCAGTTGTCATCAGTGACCGACGTTATCAACTGACCGTACGAAAAATGGTAATTTATACTACCTTGAATATCGAACTAGAATTAACTTTGGCAGAATAAAGTAGATTTTTTGTTGGGTTTTCTTCTGACTTCACTGATGGAGAGTCGAAGCAAACGGGTGCATGTGGGCCATCCATCTACCTACCTTCTTTCTGGGCTCAGCACCTTGAGGCAGGAGTCTCTACCATCCGTTACAGTGAGATAAAAATAATCGAGTAGGAGGCTAGCCATTAATTGGTTAGCCGACCTCTCACACCACCGTAC